>OGSD01000264.1_pt1 | contig 55378 bp, 57 predicted proteins | sample 1553571 | NCBI WGS metagenome assembly OGSD01 (sample SAMEA2580072, study PRJEB22360) | human gut metagenome | biome: human gut; feature: human-associated habitat; material: faeces | place: Denmark | collected 2008/2010 | reverse complement strand
AGAATCCCATCTGAAATCCGGCCAGTTTTCTCGCTGCCAGATATAGCAACTATGTTCTTGCGTCTTTCTCATGTCGCAAATTTAATGTTTTGCGGCGAATCCGCCAAATATTCACCGCGTTTTTGCGGATATTATTCAGCTCTTTCACCGCAATACTTTTTATTCGCCGGAGATAAATGCTCATCGACACAAAATTGGTCCAAACACGGGCTCAGCATAAACCATTGTCTGCGGGCGATGGTTTTAATTTTATGGCTAACGATAGAAGCAATAAGGCATTGATATGGATTGCAGGAGCATTTGTGGTGCTTCTGACCGGTGGATTTGCATACAAAAAATATATTGATATGCGGATGTCCGGTGCAAATGGCGGCGATGCCTTCTTGTTTATGGTGATGGTTTTCGTCGGCATCATTGCCGTTATAGGCATAGCAGGAGGCTTTATCTATTATTATATGATTCCGGAAGGACGGAACATCCACAAAGGCTTGAAGAATCTGAAGAAGAAAGAACCAATCTCGATGCCCGAAGCTCAGACAGCAGTTGAAAGCGAGAAGCTGAACCATGACGAAGAAATCCAACGTCAGGAGACTGAGTTGAATCGCCAACGAGAAGAACTGTTTTCCCTTCTATCCTCCTACGCTAAGACCACTTTCAGAAAGGTATTGTCGCCGAGCCAGATTGATGCCCTAAATTCCAATATCCGAAAATTTGCCGTGGGAGATGATGATATTGTTGGAGTCGAAACTACGAAAAGTGAGTTTGTCACTCCAATCGACCTTTATCATTTCGCATGGAATATAGCCATACGATTGATTGCTAATGACAAAACAAGAAAATTCCGTATCTGCACGGCTTCTTTTGTAAAAGATACATTCCAAATTACTTTGGCGGACCATGCCGTCACAACTATCGCCAGCAAACTCACCACAACAGATGGCAAATATTCACTCCGTCGTGTCATGCCCGACGGTGAGTTGACAGCCCACGTCTTTCCTGGCACGGAGGATTTAGCCATCAAAAGCGACTAATAATAGCCGGTTATTGGTTATCTGGTGGTTATAGCACTGATAACCAAGCAACCAGAGCATAACCTATCAACTTTGCGGCGAGATGATTTAATCCCCATCTAGTCGCAAGTATGAACACAACCACACTAAGCATCGAGGCAATGCCTCAGAACATGGCTCGACTTGAAGAAAAGGTCGATGCCCTGACCGAACTGGTCGTAAAACTCTCGGCTCAATTAACCGCAGCCGACAAACCACCAGCTGAAGATTTTATCGGGACAGAGTCAGCTTGTGAGATATTGCATCTTTCAAGTTCGCGTATCTATGCCCTCGTGCAAGAGGGACGAATTCCGTTCTACAAGCCAGGCAAAAGTCTGTTGTTTCTCAAATCCGAGTTGCTCGACTGGCTCAAACAGTCTCGCCGAAACGGTGTGCAGTCCATCGAAGAACAGATGGCAGCCATGACAAAAGGTATGCGCAATAGCGCCAGCAGGAGGTGGACGCTATGAGCTATAACAGACCTGTGAATCTCTACATACTGATGCAGCGGTTCTGGCGAGAGAACGAGTATGAGGCATTCTCCACAGCGGAGATTGCGCTGTACTTCTTCCTCATCAACCGGGCGAACAGTCGCCGATGGCAGATGCCGTTCAAGTGTCCGACTTCGGTAATCAGCACCGCAATACAAGTGACACGACAGACTGTTGTCAACGCTCGGGAATCACTTAGCGCACGAAAGTTCATTACCTATACCAAAGGGACGGGCAAAGGCTCCCATCCGATGTACTCACTTGTCTTGACAGAAGGATTGACGGAATGTTTGTCGGATGAATTGACGGAAACTTTGCAGGATGTCTCGACAGTTGGATTGTCGGACAGCTTGACACCCTATAATATAGAAGATAGAAATATTTTAGAAGATAGAAATATTAAAGATAAAAATTATTCTTCAAATAAAACGGGTGATATGAAGATTTTGAATTTGGAAGAACTTGAGGCTTTGCTGGTTAACGACGAGCCGTGGCTCAATGAAATCATTTCCCTTCTTTCTCCCTCCTGTCAAATCGAATTGCCGGAACTGAAATCGTATCTCTGCAATTTCTTCCGCTACCTCCGTTGCCAAGGCACGAAAGGAAGGGAGGAAGATGACTGCCGAAGATATTTCGTGAACTGGATTAAAAAACAACCAATCAATAAAAACAAAACACCTCTTAAACCGACAACTTATGCAACAAATCAATCAGCCAACGATGCTCGCCGACCTGCTGGTGTCACAGCTCAGTCGGCCAGCGACTACGAAGGAGCGTTTTAGGCTTCCGTTCTCAAAGACCGATACCGTCCGTGTACTTCTCGCCGGAGTGAAGGCGGAGGTTGAACGCCGCGACAAGACATTTGTAATGAGCGATGCTCTGTTGACGCAAACTGAACAGATTGCCGAGTGGCTAACAGGCGACCATTCGAAATTCGGACTTATGCTGTGCGGCGGATGCGGCAACGGCAAGACCACCTTTGTGAAAGCCTTCCAGCAAATCCTCAATAAATTTGAAATCAAAGTTGATGATAATTACTCCGAGCGATACTCCATACGGATTGTCAATGCCCGAGACCTTGCCCGCCTATGCAAGGAGGATTACGATGAATGGCGCGACATCTCTTATACGCGACATCTCTTATAAGCGAATGCTTGCCATCGATGATTTCGGAACCGAGCCGCTTGAAGTTATGGATTACGTTAATGTTCTCTATCCGTTACCCGAGCTGCTGATGACTCGCTACGAGCGTCATCTGTTTACCATTCTCACGACCGACCTTACACCTCAGGAGATTCGCCCAAGATACGGCGACCGGATAGCCGACCGTCTGAACGATATGGTTGGTAAGGTAATCTTCGCCAATTCCACTTACAGAACGCCGTAGCCGGACAGTCAGCTGTTTTAGCTATGCTACGCAGTCGAAACGGAAGTGAAGATGGAGGAGGATTGCAAGGTTGTTTTTTATGTCCCATAAAAATTGGCTCGGTCAACCTCTCGGTTGCCGCATACGCCCTGGTCTTGAAATCATTCTGATTCCACACTCAATCTCTTACCTCCTCCATCTTTCTTCCCTCCATTTCTACTTCCAACCAAATTCACAATGATACAGACAAAACCAAAATCCAAGCGTGGGCGCAAGTCCAAACCGGAGTGGCAGCGGCTCCACAATGAAATCAAGCTGCATCTCGATGACGGCAACTTTGCCGTTGTTAAAGACATGACCCGAGAATCCGGACTATCACTCAATAAGTTCATCACCCGTGCCGTCATGGGTGCTACGATTCGCAAAGCTCTGACTGATGAGGAATACTCGATGGTCCGCAGCCTTCAGGGTATCGCCAACAATCTCAACCAGCTTGCCAGATGTGCAAACGGCATGGGCTTCGATGCGGTGGCAGGCAAGGTTGATAGTTTGCTGACAATAACACTCGATTTGCTTTCAAAATTCCGGATGTGATGATTGCCAAATTCAAAAACAGAATTGATTTTGCAGGTCTGGTAAGCTATGCCAACGACATTAAAAGCGATGAAAAGCGAGGTCGACTATTGTCGTTTTAAGGAGTCTGTGTCGTTTCCAACGAAACCATCGCTGACAGTTTCAACACACATCTGCGTAATCCCGACAGTCGCGGCCGAGTACATCATATCGGGCAACCGGTAAAGCATGTGTCAATCTCATTCTCTCCGGAGGATGCACATCTGTTCCCTGATAATGAGCAGGGCGACCGCTTCATGGCGCAGCTTGTCGATGAATGGCTTCGGGGCATGGGGATCACCAATGCACAGTATATCGTGGCGCGACACTTTGACAAGACGCACCCGCATTGCCATCTTGTGTTCAGTCGTATCGACCTTGACGGCAATGTAATTTCCGCATTCAATGAACGCATCAGGAGCGCGAAAGTCTGCAAGGAAATCAAGCTACGCCATGGACTGACATTCGACAATATGACAGGTGAAAAGATTAATCGTGACAGGCTGCTTCCAATTCAGCAGTTGCGATTCGATATAAAGTCAGCAGCAATCGCCGCCGCAAACAGTTCTACATCCTGGACTGAATTCCAACACGCTTTGGAGGTTCATGGGATAGAGGCATCTTTCAGTAGCAACCCCTCCACGGGAGAAATACGGGGCATTTCATTCGCCAAAGACAGTTATAGGTTTGCCGGTTCTAAACTGTCCAAACAAAAACTTACCTATGGCAAGCTCGTCGCAAAGTTTGGAGCACTGCCTGTTGAGGAAGTGGACGTTATGTCCACCCTCTCAACAGGCCGTCGGTTTAACTCTGAAGAGGGTACGGGCAAATTGACCGTACCCTACCAACGCTCAAATGAGAGGGTCGGTGTTCTGCAGACCCCCTCTTGGAATCAACCAGTTACAGGCATCGATGCTTCTAAAACAGCAAAACCTTTTGAGAGAGTGCCAACCAATAGCACTCCCAATGAACCATCGGAAGTTAGTCAGATTCCATTGTCTGGAATACTTGATCTACTCGCTGGCCCGGCAGTCGTGCAATCTTCCGGCGGTGGAGGCACCTCCAACGACCTCGACTGGAACGATGAACGCCGTCGCCGCGAGGAAGCCCGCGAAAATCAATACGACCACAAGCCATTCAAACGTAGAAGATGAGCAAACGGATTTGCAATCGCACCATGACAAGGAGTTAATGATTTCTTAACCCCTTCAAATAACTCCAATGAGGGGGTGCGCGTTTTACGCACCCCTATCAGTATCAACATGTTTCACATAAGGGGTTTCCAAAACGGTAACCCCTTCTTATAGAGACCACGTAATTACATTTTTAACTTTACAAGGAGTATCCGAATTGGATACCCCCTTCACAGATAATCATTTTCAAACCACAAATAATGATCCCAAACGATAAAAACTATATTGACCGTCTGCATAATCAGCAAGTCAATGAATTGAACGACATCAAGAACCGACTTCTGATTTTGGAAGGCAAAACCACTCCCACGCCTAATGGCAACATCCGGGTCGAAATCGACACCGACAAAATCTATGAAATGTTTCTGAAAGCGTGCCACGACTGTCTGCAACAGCGGCAGGAACGCCATCAGGAAGAAGACCGCCAAGCTGAAGAGCGACTCCGACAGGAATGCGAAGCCAAAGGTGAGCCATATTATGCCACCGAGAAAGAAATGTGCATTGCGATGCTCAAAGAGTTCAACACTTTCTATCGTCTGATAATCACTTATATCAAGAGAACTGAAAAGAAATTTGTTGACATCCACATGGATATTCTCAAACATCTCGGAGCATCCTCATCTACTGACGATGTTTCAAAACAGCCTTCCCCATTTTCAAAACTGCCTTCGGGCATCAGGCCTAAACTCACCGAACTTCGCCATCGTCTTAGCCATCGCATACGCACCTATCTCACCGGCTCATTCACCCTCCCTCGCGGTTGGACTATCCTCACTGCCCTTCTCTACTTTATATTCCTCATCGTCTTGCTATCGTTCCGCCTGACATTCTCTTTTTCGAGTTAATCTCATTAAAGCTATCCCGTCATATTTTTGACAATTAATCACCATGATTTTATGATTTATCAAAAGTAATTGTTAACTTTGCGCAAATAACAAACCGATATGATACAATCAGAAACTTGTACAGCAGAGAATCGCATTAAAGCTATCCTCGCTGACCAGAAGAGGACAAGCCGATGGTTAGCAGAATATCTTAATGTAAGTCAAAACACTATTTCACGCTGGTGCTCAAATAAGGGTCAACCGTCGCTGGCGCAGCTTGGAAATATTGCTAATGCTTTGAATGTAGATATCCGCGATTTATTAAGACCAACCAAGCAAGAATTATAGTCAATATTAAAATTTTATTACCATGAAAACCTTAGAACCAGGATATGTTTATATATTGACTAATCCAAGCTTCAAAGAAGATTGGGTAAAGATTGGTAAAAGTTCTCGCCCGGTAGATGTCCGCTCAAAAGAGTTGGATAATACCGCCGTTCCTTTGCCTTTTGAGATATTCGCAACGATGAGAACTTGCAAATATAATGAAGTTGAGAAACTGGTTCATAAAACCATCGACAGACTTACAGATTTACGCATCCGTCAGAACCGAGAGTTTTTCAATGTCGCACCTCAAATGGCACTTGATATTTTTCGGGATATCGCCATGACAATTGACGATGCCGAGGTCATTTTATATCATGAGAACAAACCTATCACGGAGAAAAGTGTTGACACCCATACAAAGCGAGAGGTTAAGCGCTCCCGTTTCAAATTCAGCATGTGCGAGATTAAAATTGGCGAACTCATTACGTTTATTCCTACTGGCTTAGTCGTAAAAGTGGCGTCTGACGATTCTATCGAATATGACGGTCGGATTTATAAACTTTCTCCTTTTGTCGGGACATTTATGCCTGAAGATAAAAGAAACACCTCTGGTGCCTATCAAGGTGCAAAATATTTCTCTTACAAAGGGCGAATTTTGGATGATATAAGGAAAGAACGAGAAGCTGAATCTAATGATTTGGCTGACTGATATAGTTTAGTATAATGATTATACCTCAATCAGAAATATTAAGTACAACTCGTCTTGGCAAGATTTTTGACAAGACAGTAGCGACATACAAATATTTCTGGTTCATATCCATTCTGCAAATGCACGCAAAAAAAAAATAATCTGCGAATGGATATATGGGATATTGTCATTAGGATGGTGGCCAACGCTTGGTATCCAATACACTATTTTAAGTTATCTTTCGGGAAAAGCGATTCGCTTTTCGATATTGTCATGGATTTGCAGCAGATAACCGGTATTCCTATTGATTCAGATATTGAAACTATTAGCGCTCCCCTAACCGACAAATTGGAGAATAGCAAGATAAAGAAACATCTGCGGATTTTAACTTTAAATGTTCCTTATCGTTTTCTCCGTCCATGGATCGACACATCAGACGATAAAGAAATGGTTCTTCGTTCTCAAAAAATGGAGAATGGTTGCTTATATTCCCTCCACAAAGAGGATAATGCGAACTTTTATATAACCATCAATCCGAAATGGGATAGCTATCTGCATAATCACTACGGTATATTAATGGATTTTGCATACTGGAATTTGACACAGTTCTTGCAATCTCGAAACCCCAATGTACCTGCCATTTCTAATAAGCTCATTCGGCCAGCTAAACGAAATCCGTTAACAGCTCAGCATAATTACTGGGATATGGTTATGGAAATCGGTGGTCCCATCCGTTGTATATACACAAATCAAGAACTTCATCCTTCGGAATACGATTTAGACCACTTCTTGCCTTGGAGTTTCGTCACACATAACTTAAACTGGAATCTGATTCCGGCAAATGACAGCATCAATTCTTCGAAAAGTAATAAGCTGCCTGACCTGTCTATATATCTTCCCAAATTAGCAGTAGTTCAGCACGATTCTTTGAGAGTATGCGTCAAAGCCAACAAAACGGCTAAGATTCTTGAAGACTATCTTTCGTTAGGATTTACTCCACAAGAATTGGTTGAAATGGATGAAGTCCATTTTCTTGAAGTATACGAACGGATTTATAAGCCAATAACTCAGATAGCTATTAATATGGGTTATGACATATGGAAATCTAACTAACCATGGAAATAGAGAAGATTAATCACCCATACCTTACAGCCATAAAGCGCACAGATATTTCTGTGCCAACACGCTATCTGCTCAAAAATGGTCTGTTGAAGGGACGTATACTCGATTTTGGTTGCGGCTTTGGATTTGACACAGACGAGCTCAAAAATCAAGGACATAATATTACAGGTTATGACTACTACTATCGTCCAGACTTCCCCGAAGGAAAGTTCGACACTATAGTTTGTAACTACGTCCTCAATGTTTTAGAACCTTACGCACAAGCGGAAGTCTTAATGAATGTAACCAACCTCTTGCATCCCAAAGGCACTGCCTACTTCGCAGTGCGCCGCGATTTGGAAGAAGAAGGGTTCCGGCTTCATGCGATCCACAAACAATATACATATCAATGTAATGTAAAATTGCCCTTTAAGAGTTTGATATGTAATAGGAGCTATGAGCTTTACCAGTACAACCATTTCAACAAACTTCCGCGCATTGAAGGCGAAAAGTGTCCATTTTGCCGCCTTTCTCGAAGAGTGGAGATTATTTGTGAAACCGCAACTTGTGTTGCGTTCTATGACGGCTACCCGGTGTCACCGGGACATGCCTTGATTATATCCAAACGTCATGTGGCATCATATTTTGACCTCACCAACCATGAACGAGAAGCCATGAACGTAATGCTTCAATACGTTAAGCAGAAAGTGGATGAGCGGTTCCATCCCGACGGTTACAACATCGGAATCAACGTGAACGAAGCCGCCGGACAATCCGTCTTCCATGTCCACATGCACCTCATCCCCCGCTACAAAGGCGATGTTCCCAATCCCAAAGGCGGCATCCGCGGCGTAATACCAAGTAAACAAAAGTATTAATCTACAATATCTATATTAATATGATGAGTCCTTCATATATAGAGCACTTGAATAATATTTTTGGAAGCTCATTGGCACAAAGTGCAAATGAGATAAATATTTGGCATGAGGAACTTAAACAAGCATACGACAAGAGCAAAACAAATTCTGGAACGAATATCCATATTACTGTAATGGAGGTCTATGTGCTTGCATTGTATACGATTATTGCAATTGCCACTTTCTTTAGAGGTGATTTTAATAGCGAATATGCGGCAGAAAAACGCTTAAATCTTAAATATCTCTGCTTTGTCTCAACAGAATTTTATAAATCACTATTCATTATAAAGAAACCTAATACTTTATGGCATAAGCTGGAGTCTATTCTATCTATCGGGAATCATGCGGATCTAATCGAAATCATAGATGAAGTAAACAAAGCATCTTCAAGATTTCGAATCGGATTTTTTAGCTCTAAAAGACGAGACATATCGCTACATTACGACACTGATTTAGATGTAGTTTACACTCATTTATGCGAAATTAGCGAAGAGGATGAAGCCAAACAAATCTCCTCTCTTCTCGCAATTCTACAGCCTCTTAGTTTAGTTTGTAGTTTGTACCTCCATTCGGAATATCCCAATGGGTCTGTGGTCACAACGATTCAGCAAGAGAACATCATACTTAAAAAGTTTCGCAAGGAATTATATGAGAAGATTTATGAACTTACAGGTTCCAACATACAAAGCTTTGCTGAATGTCTAGATCAAAATATGAAAACATATCATTTGATTGATCGGCCAGAGGTTAAAGATTTATTATCTGCAGATTGTCATTCCAGACTGTCACAGTTTCGAGAATGCTTTAAATTAGGAATCCTCTTACACTATTTGCATTTAGATTTAGGAACTGCCGTGCGAGGCTACCTTAGAGCCGAGAATTATTATGAACAGCAATTAAATGTTGTTAGAATCAATGTAATAATATATGAAGGATATAAAAAGATATTTCTGCCTCAAGGTGACAATAATCAATCTCTTTGGGTCTTGTATATTAAAACGCCAATCTTAGGCACAGCTTCCATTGAAAATGCAGATGAAGCAAAAGCCATTGAGCATATCCTGCAAAATTATTCGACGAACAAGGATATTGAAAATATTCGGCATCATTACTCACATTTTAGGAAAGGCAAGAAGCTGTCTATAATGGATTTATGGAGTGATATTATTGCAATTAATCCAATTACAGAATTATCCAAAGCCCTAGATTTTCTAAAACTACTAGGCCGAATAATCAGATTAAATCAACCCTGTTTAGAGTATTTTGCACAGAAAGAGCATGTAACGAATCAGCAAAAACTGACAGCTCCATTAGATGATATATTTACGAAGGCTATTAGTTCATGTAGAAATATTGAAGATAAAGAAAAACTTCTGTATCTAAAAAATGATATTAGAAACATGATATTGGAAACCTTTGATAAAATTACTAAAGCCATTAAAGTTAATAAAGATGAATAGGATAATTCTAATTGGGAATGGTTTTGATTTAGCTCACGGTCTTCCAACCAGATATGAAGATTTCATAAACTGGTATTGGGAGAAGTGGCTTTATAATTTAAGAACCTGCCATTATAAAACATTAGCTGATGGACTTTGCAAATTTTCTATAAAAACCGGGCAAGATACATGGCAAAGTCTCTTATGGCAACAAGGTTATACTTTAAACTCACCGAAAGGTGTTGATTTCGTAAATTCGATATTGGATGACAAACAGAACTTTGAAGTTATCCAAAGTCATTTACTTTATCGTATTTGCAAATCTATCCAAGACAAGAAATGGGTTGATTTTGAAAATGAATATTATTGTCTCTTGAAAGAAGCGATTGAGAGTCCTGAAAACCTCGGTTGCACACCTCAAGAAATCAATAGACAGCTACACTGCATCCTGGACTTGTTAACACAATATTTGATTTCATTGCAAGTTAAACCACTAACTTGTACCGATTTGATTAGGAACATCATATTAGAACCAATAAAAGTAGAGGATGTGGCAATTGGAAGCATCCAGCATATTTATGAGCATTGTAATTACTGGGCGAATCAAGGTCGGCACACATTATATAAACAATTGGGAGAAGATGAAGTCCCATACGAGCAAGCATTAGCTATTCGTGCAAATGTAGACGAATTCTTACAAAAAAACATTGCAAAATATCCGGATGGAAGACTGGGCGTAATCGATATTAATAAAACTCCGGATGAACTACTTAGACCATTTAATACGATGTTACTAAGTTTCAATTATACTTGGATTACTGACATCTATGCACAACAGTGTAGTTGTTTAGTTAATCATATACATGGTGATTTAAAAGATCCGTCGAAGATGATATTTGGCTATGGAGACGAACTAGATGATGATTATAAAGGATTGTTGAAACAAGAAGACAATGAGTGTTTAAAGAATATTAAGTCTATTAAATACTTGGAATCTACCAATTATCGGAGTATGCTACAATTTATTGAGTCTGATCCATTTCAAGTGTGTATTATGGGACATTCCTGTGGAAACTCCGATCGTACATTATTAAATACACTATTTGAACATAAAAATTGCGTCTCGATAAAGCCATATTATTATCGAAAATCTGATGGTACTGACAATTATATGGAGCTAGTGCAGAATATTTGTCGAAATTTTACGGATATGAAATTGATGCGCGACCGTGTAGTAAATAAAACATTTTGTGAACCTTTACCACAGATTAAGCTAAATGATCGAATTTGATGAATATATAGTCCACGGGGAACCGGGGAAGAAGGAGAACGACGACTTATGGCAATCTACCATAGGTATACAAGATATGGATGGTCTGAAAGACTTAGCATATCTGCTTGAGACTGCAGTTAAATCATATTGGCGAAATAACTATTGACGATGTTAATTAGTTAATCAGAAATTGTTATGGCTAAGAAGTTTGAAATACGAAATAGTACTGCGGAGTTCTTGACTTTCATTGCGGAAGGCAAGGAGAATGGTGTGCAGGTGGCTTATAGAGACGAAACAATCTGGGCGACACAGAAGGCTATGGCACAACTGTTTGATGTAGGTGTTCCAGCTATAAACAAGCATCTGAACAATATATACTCTGATGGAGAACTATCTCAGTCTTCAACTATTTCCAAAATGGAAATAGTTCAAATGGAAGGTATCCGTGAAGTAACGCGTCAAGTAGATTTTTACAATCTCGATGCGATTATCAGTGTCGGGTACAGGGTGAACAGCACGAGGGCGACGCAGTTCAGGCAGTGGTGTACTTTTGTATTGCGTCAGTTTGCTATCCGTGGATATGTCATTGACAAGAAGCGCATGGAAAACGGTTCGTTCATTGGTATTGATTATTTTGAGCATCTGTTGGCTGAAATCTGGGAAATCCGTCTCAGCGAGCGGCGTTTCTACCAGAAACTAACGGATATTTATGCCACGTCGATTGACTATAACCGCGATGCTCCCACCACTCGATTGTTCTTCAAGAAGATTCAAAATAAGATGCACTATGCCACGCATGGTCATACAGTTGCTGAACTCATAGTCGAGCGAGCCAATGCCGAAAAGGAACACATGGGGCTGACCACTTGGGAGAACGCACCGGATGGCAAGATTGTAAAGACGGATGTCAGCATTGCCAAGAACTACCTCAAAGGCAATGAGCTTGAAATCATGGGGCGTCTGGTCAATGCGACGCTCGACATGGCGGAGGTCATGGCGAACCGGCATATCCCGATGACAATGGAGGACTGGTCAACCCGCATTGACAAGATTCTCGAACTAACCAACCATGCTATATTGCAGGATGCCGGAAAGATTACTGCCGAGTTTGCCAAAAGTTTTGCAGAATCAGAGTTTGAGAAATATCGCGTCATTCAAGACAGACTCTTTCAGTCCGACTTCGACCGCTTCAACGATGACAATCTCCTACCCTTAGACATCGAATAATTGTAGAATTACGCCAGATAATTCGCTGAAAATTATTACCTTTGTAAGTAAACATGAGTGAATTTGACGAATACATAGTCCACGGAGAACCGGGGCAAAAGGAGAAAGCTGATGCATGGCAGACGGCGATTGGTCTTCAAGATGTGGATGGTTTGAAGGTTTCTTCCTATCTGCTTGATACTGCACGCCAGCATATTGAAGGCGACATTACCATTGATGAAGCTCGTGAACGCATCAAAGCATATTACGAGACTAAATCCGGACATGACGCAGTCGACGAGGAAGGAGACAAGGTATCTGCCAACATGACAAAGATTATCATGGAGCCGTCATTCGCATTTTCACTTCTTGGACTGACTTCAATTCATAAACGTATCTTTGAGGATTGTTTCAAATTTGCCGGACAGCTAAGAACAGTAGAACTTTCAAAGAAGGAATGGTGCTTGGAGGAGAAGCCTCCGTTTCTTATCAACCGTCTATTGACCTCCGCACCGCCATAGAATACGACTTGACAAAAGAAAAGGAATATGATTACTCTAATAAGCCAGTATCGGACGTGATTCAACATTTGGCTCGTTTTACAGCTGATTTGTGGCAGATACATCCTTTCAGAGAGGGTAATACACGCACAACGGCAGTGTTCCTGATAAAGTATCTCCGTTCAATGGGTATTCCGGCAACCAACGATATGTTCAAGGAGCATTCCTGGTATTTCCGTAATTCTCTTGTCCGGGCTTCATACAAAGGATTAAATATCTCGCCAACGACAGAGTTTATAGAGCGATTCCTGCGCAATTTAATTCTTGGTGAGAATAATGTGCTTCGCAATCGGGATATGCTTGTAGGGGCATCTCTGCCTCAGACCTCTGTTCAAAGTGCAACCGACGATAGCCCAAAGAGCAAAATTTGCACTTTGTCACCGGCTTTGTCGCTTTGCTTCGCAAAGGATTGCACTTTGGAGGAAACCGCTATACTCCGCTGCATCGAATCTAATCCAAAGATGACCCAGAAGGAAATGGCTTCAACAATCCGCAAGTCAGAACGAACGGTTAAAACCATCACTTCTGCTCTTCTGCTCTCGTCGAAAAATGCATAATAATCCGTCGCAACGGTCGTCGCCACGGCTGGTGGGAAATAATAATCTAAATTATATTGAAAAATATCTACAACCATGGACGAATTTTCATCTCAGTTTCGTTGGAAAAACCTCAATCTTAATACAGAGCTTCATGTTGCTGGAGGATTTATTTATGAGGGACTTTTTCTTATTGACAGACTATCTCAATTAAGATATGAGGACGATTATTTTCAGTTCCTTTACAGCATCTCCGTTGGAATAGAAAGATTAGAGAAAATCGCGTATCTTCTTACCGCTCATAAATGTGGTGATGAAAATCCAACCACAAAATGGAAAAAGCATGATCATCCCAAACTATATCAACTTATTAATCAGCATATTGAATTATCATACTCAGAACGTGAACTCGCTTTCTTAAACGTACTAAAAGATTTTTACGTTAATGGTCGTTATCAAAGATTTAACTATAACGAAGATTCGTTAACACCAAATAAAGATAAGAATCTGTTACTTACTTTTTTACGTAGGTATTACAATATTAAGCCTCAGAACTTTATTGGTTGTGAAGAAACAATATTATTAACAAAAGAATTAAAGGACTTAATAGGCTGTACAATTCAAGATATTGTAATTCCTCTGTATGATGTAATTTGTAACACAGCTCATTCATTAAGGCTGTTTACTTACGAAATTCGATATGCATCAAAAGCATACAAAATATTTATTGAGCAGGAATTCTCATTCCTAAAAGAGCGGACCGCCAAGCGTGAGCTCATCATAAAGATGATTAATGATAATTGGAATTATGATGAATTAATAAACGCAATTAAATCAATTGAACCGCTACAAATTGAGCAACTAACAGTTGATAAATATATAGTATACCTAATCAATAACCCTACTGAGACCGACGTCAAGGATGAAATATCTCAAATCTATGAAGATGACAATTTGGGAAATAGAGCCGAAATAATAGGATTTATAGGAGAAGATTTTCAGTATGAATCAGATCAAGACTTTACTGATGATATATAAGATGTGCTGTCAAACCCATACGTTTTAATATTAATTAGTGACTTCAGAAAAATCAGCCAATTCTATTTAAACTATTATTAACAACATATATACACAGAAGACCGCAATGTACTATATTACTCCTTTTATACGAATATATTCATCTATTGATAAACTGCTACACAATACTAATGAGAGTAACACATTCGATAACTGTGGAACGAAATTATCTATAGATTCATTAATTGAAGCTGATTTTGTATGCATCATCGGTGAGCCTGGTATTGGCAAGAGTAGACTCATTGAGGAAATTAAGAGTAGGATACCTGATAAATTTGAATATTACACCGCTGTAAATTTTGAATCTAATCTCACATTTTCAGACAAGGAATATTTAATAATTGATGCATTGGATGAAGTTGCGGAAAGTGCATTCTACAATAAACTGAAATCAATAAAAGACTTTAAGGAATCAAAGCCAAAAGTAAAACTAATATTCTCGTGTCGTAAACATTATGTGACTTCCTATGCCACCAATTTTACCTCAATCAAGGGAATTACATTTATTGAATTAGACCGGTTAACGAATGATGATGTCGAGAAATGTTTGGAACCATGCTCTGAAATAATAAAGAAAAAAATAGCAATAAGTTCCAGTTTAAGGGAGATACTCCGAGTACCTCGATATCTTGAATGTCTCCTAGAAATTAAAGATATTCAAGGTGAAGTATGTAATATTGGTGAATTGTTCGACAATTTCATAACGAACTCGATTAAAATAGCGATTGAGCGGAGCAAACCAGAACTCAACAACAAAACTTTCATAGTTCTCATAAAACGAACCTTTGAGAAAATTGCTTTAATTATGGAAATCAGTCGCCGAGACCAAATTTCCAAAGATGAGTTATATACGATTCTTGATTGTGTGAGGGGGAATATGGCTCAGCTGTTACTGGCAAATTTCGATTTGTTGTTTCTGCAGAGCCGCATTCTTATAGGAATAAACGATACATTACAGTTTGATAATACTGAATTTCAAGAATACCTTGCAGCAAAGGAGCTTGCACGTCATGAAAATATTGAGAGCATACTTTATGATATGGCTGTTGATAAAGAGTTGAAGCATATTCACCCCAACTGGTACGACGTAATCCCTCATATTTCTTATTCTGAAAACGGTATATCTAAGTTTATTAATATAATAAAGCTTGTTATTTCGTATGAATCAAATATAGATAATCAGTCATTTGAAAATCTTTTAAGATATATAGATCCGGTCATTTTATCCTACGAACAGAAAAACGAACTATTTAACATAGTTGTAACCAGTTACTTGCGTAGCCATCCGCTGGCATATATGGGTTCGCAAATTATAACCATTATGGAGGGGTGCTATACGTCCTCCTGCTGTGATGTGATCATGCCACCAGACTTTATCACTTTAAACACAACGCAATTGGCAAATTATCGCAGTATTCTTGAGAAGCTTAGAGATGCTGGGAAACTCGACAAAGCGGTCTTTGATTACTGGAGTAATGCGATAAGAACGCTTATAACCAATGATGATGACGAGTATAAGATTGCAGCGTTGTATATCGGTTTGGCCATTGAGGATAAGCAGCTTCTTATATCCTGGTTAAGAATCTTCAATGGATTTAGTGGCCGCGTTAAAGATGCTTATTATGAAGTAACAGGCTATAGTCGGATTACTGAAACTGAGGTTGTCGACTGCTGGCTGAGTGACGCCTTTATAGGCAATCCGTGTGCAATAAACGCGATAACATTCATATCAGATGTTCCCGCTATGATTTATTCCTATGGTAAAATCATATCTCACAATAAGATTCATGAATTCTTTAATCCGACAGGTGTTCGCTGTGTATTCTATGAATATGCGTTTATAAAGCAATTTGGGTTGGCTTGGAAGCAGGGACTTGAATGTCAGACTATCTTCTCCAAAATAATTGCCCATTATTTATTAGAGCATTCATATTCCACAAATAGCGAATTATATCCTATTGTTAGAACGATATTGCTTAATAAAGATACCGGTAAAACGTTTATCGATAGTTTCGATAGGGATTGGTATCTATACGATCTGTTCGGTCGTTTTAATGCCGAATTAATTGATGCAGAACTTCTGTCTGCATTGGAATATCTACTGAATAACTCCCAAATAGAACAATGGCAAACTGATGATATTCTCGCGACCCTGACATATAAAATCAGGAATGACGAGGGCAAAAGAGACTCAATATCGGCATACTTAGGACGTTATGGAAGCACTATGGAAAGATGGGATAAAGATGCAGAAAAGCACAAAAGCGATAGTCGAATGCCAGAACTCTCCAATGCTTATAAATCTCTTATAAACCCCAATTTAGACAATTCCGATAAATATGCAGCTGTACATAGATTATCCCAGAATCTTGATTTTGTACAAAATTTGGATTTGCAGCCGATTATAGACACAATTAAAGGCTTTTTCAACAATATTAATTTGGATGAAGTATCAGTGACAAGGAAAAACAATGGATCCTTTACCATCTCGTGGTCGTTGATTTATATCCCTTGCTTCGTGAGGTTATTACATCAGTTTGGGAAAGATAATTTACTGGTCAATCATAGGGATATCTTGTTAAAAGTTTTGCCAGTCGTATGCTTGACTTCAAATATTGACGCAAATGAAATACGAGATACCTATAAAACGGTGATAGGTACAATCAGCACAGACGAACAACGTGAACTGGTAGAATGGTGGAAGTCCAGAGATGATGATTTTGCTGATATAAGTCCGGATGATATGATGAATTGCATCACTGGGTATGGTATACAGCTTTTGTCATATAAATTGGAAGAATATGTAGATGCTTTTGTCAGGAATCCTGATTTGGATCATAGCCTCACTGCTGAAAAGGCCTTAAAGTTAATCTCTGAAGGATATTGCGATTGGGATATTAACCGCTACAGACATTTGTTTAACTCATTGAGCGACGATAACATTGACGGAATCAAGATGCTGTGTAACGGAATAATCATCGAAAAATTCCAGGATGCAGACGCTATAATATGGAGAATCAATTATCTTAAGGAACATGTCTATAAATCGGTTCAAAATCAAACAAGTCATGTGCGTTCTATGTCGCGGGAAGAAGTTGAAGTCACAAGAAATAACCCACAAATGTTTCGTTGCTTCATGTCCATAAAGGGTAATGAAAATTTCAATAAACAGATGTTGGAATTGTTAGAAATGGGACTCTCTCTTAGCACTGACAATGCAACTCAAGAATATTCAAGCTATCTACTTAATCAGATATACAGATATTTTATTACAAACGGGACTTATGATGATATACACCGTTTGAGAATAAAAATCGAGATGCATCAGTCTGTCCATCCGTCATATTTCGTTAACCGCATTATGAATAATGCTGAAATGGTATTCTTAAATCTAAATAAGACATCCATTGAATACGCCATAAAACAATACAATAGATGTGTTGAAGAGTGCTATCTCAATATAAGAAATGACGGGGACCTAAGACGATATTTTTCTAATATTTATATCGAAGTTCAAAAAGAAATACAAGATCAGGGTGTGTATTCCCTGATTCGTTCCGATGATTTGAACGAAGACTTTATTCAACGGGAATTAAAGAATACAATAGTAAACAAATGCTGTCAGATGGGACTGGAAAATGTTCGGATTGATCGTGAAGTTGCACTTCAGGATAATAAGCGAACCGACATATTGATAAGATATGGATTCTGTAATCCTATCATGATTGAGCTTAAGCTGCTAAATAATGAAGAAATACAGAATGATGATAAGCGTCGGGAATATAAGAGGAAATTTATACAATATATGAAGGCGACCGATGCATGTTTATCTGTTTTCTGGGTGTTTAATGTGCATCGGAAAGCAAATAATGATGAAAGCAAATTTGAGAAACTTAAGACTGAATATCTCGACATATCGAACACTTTGGTAATTCTCTCCGACTGTAAGTGTAGCTCAGGCATCGAAACTGGTCTTCTTAAAAAGAAATCTGAGTCAAAAGTACAGAAAGGCTTAAGAAAAAGGAATAAGAAATAATCCAACTATCTGGATAGAGACAATGTTTCAACGCCTTAATTATTTATAGCATTCCATCTATTCAAAAATGAATTTATGAATTAGTATATTTTGTTAAAAGGATTTCATATCTTTGGGAGTTCGGCGGATTTTCGCTACTTTTGTAGGTGAAAGCGGCAAGGAATGGTCGCGGAAATGGAGGTCGAGATGACCTCGGATATGAAGAAAATGGCAAAGTGTTCACTTTCAGTTACTTTCAGCGAGTGAGGTTGAACCAGTTAAACGCCAAAAGATTGACGCTCAAATAGTCGTTGAAACTGCATCGGCAAGTAATTAATTGATTGTCAATGGCTTATATTGATGACAATTGACTGTTACTGAGCGATAAAACTTAACTCCTACAAGAACGCCTAATGCTGATAACTGTCAGTGTTAGGCGTTTTTATGCTCCATTTTGTACGGATTTTGTACGACAGCGACTCATTTCACCCCAAGCGTCAGCAAGGTGGTGGAGGTTTGCGGACGTAGACGGACGTCAACGGACGCGCACGAACAAATTAAGGCGAAATTAACACCAACGAAATGAGTAGCAACATTAAAATTGAAAGAATCTGCGAGTGGTGTGGAAATCGTTTTTTGGCTCAGACTACGGTTACACGCTTCTGCTCCAAAAGATGTTCCGAGCACTCCTACAAGGAGCAGATGAGACAAAAGAAGATGGCTCTCTCCAATCAAGAGACTATCCAATACAATCCTGACCGAAAGAGTCGGGAGAAGGATTTTTTGACACCCACGGAGACTGCCCAATATCTCGGTGTCGGCAGAACATACATTTATGACTGCATCAACCGAGGTAAAATTAAGGTAACACGAATCGGAAGAAAGACTCTCATCAGCAAAGCCGATATTCAGGCGATGTTTGATTTTCTTACACCGAAGGAAACGGAGCAAGTAGAGGCCGCTGAGAAAAAGGCCAAATCAATCTCTGATTTCTATACACGTGCCGACATTCGGGAGAAGTATGGCGTAAAGGATTCGTGGATATATAAGGTCGTCGCCGAGAACAATGTTCCGAAGACTATCCTTCGGGGCAAGGCTTATTTCAGCAAAAGCCATATCGACCGAATTTTCTCAGCGAGAAAAGAGAATCCGGAAATTACGGAGTGGTATTCGGTGGAGGATATTCAGTCCAAGTATGGCATGACTTTATCGGCGATTTACTCGCTGGTTTCCAAAATCGGTATTCCGAAGCGCAAAGAGGGTCCGAAAGTATATTACTCCAAATATCACTTCGATGTGGCTAAGGGTGCCAAGTCAGCCGAGGATGTAGAGTTTATTTCGGTGGCTGACGCTATGGAGAAATACTCTCTGACCCGCGACCAGCTATATCACTACGTTAAGACATACAAGATAACCAAGCTTCGTTGCGGCAAGTATGTAAAACTGAACGCCAAGGAGTTAGAGGCGTTGTTCAACCCCGAGATTCGGTTATAATCCGGTGATTTTTGTCACCGGGCAACCACCATATACCTTTGCACCTTATAATTCAAAACAGCATAATATGGAATCAGCAACCATCACCAAGGTGACTCTCCGTCAGGAGAAACTGCGTAGCGGCAAACTTTCGCTCTACCTTGACTACTACCCACCCATCTGGAATCCGCACATCAAGAAGATGTCGCGCCGGGAGTTCCTCGGCCTGTATCTCTTCGGCAATCCGAAGAACAAGTTCGAGCTTGACTACAACGAGGAAATCATGCTCAAAGCCCGCGGCATCCGCGCCACACGTGAACTGGCTATCATCAACGAGGAGTTCGGCTTTCTCGACCGAACCAAGAAACATGCCGACTTTCTGGCATATTTTGAGGCAAAGACAAAGGAAAAATATCAGAAATGGGAGATTGTCTACAAGCATTTCAAGGATTTCTGCAATGGCCGCTGCCTGATGAAAGACGTCACCATTGGTCTCTGCAACGACTTCCGTTCCTATATCCTCAAAATTCGGGTCAAACAGTCCGGGAATATCATATCCCGAAACTCTGCTGCCGGATATTGGTCGACATTCCGCGCCCTGCTGAAGATAGCGTATAAGGAGGGCTGGCTGAAAGAGAACGTCAACGACTATCTCGACAGCATCGAATGGGAAGATCCCAAAATCAACTATCTCGAAATCGAGGAGGTAAAACGCCTTGCCACCACCCCATGCAAAGTGGATGTGCTGAAACGAGCATCGCTGTTCGCCTGCATGACCGGATTGCGTATCAGCGATATTCTTCAGCTCCGATGGGAGAATATCGAAGTGTCTCCCGACGGCGGCTACTGTATGCGCATCCGTACCCAGAAGACCAAGACGCAGGCGACATTGCCGCTGAGCGATGAAGCTCTTTCATATTGTGGAGAACCGGGCCACGGCATGGTATTCAGAGGTCTGAGCCGCGCCCACACCCGGGAACCGTTTAAGAAATGGCTCAAAGATGCGGGCATTAAGAAGAAAATCACCTTTCACGGCCTCCGCCACACCTACGCTACACTTCTGATTACCAACGGTACTGACATCTACACCGTCAGCAAGATGCTTACGCACAAAAACGTAGCCACGACGCAGATCTACGCCGAAGTCGTGAATCAGAAGAAGCGCGATGCCGCCAACTCAATCTCTCTTAAATAACCCACAAATTATTTTGCCAAAGCAAACTTTTTAGTTAACTTAGGTGCTCAAATTAAGAATCATGGAAACAAATAAAGACGAACGGATTATGAATTGCACGACTTTGGATGAACTGCTTGATGTGCAGTACGGAAAAGTCGGCACACCGGAACGTGATGAGTTTGATAAGGAGACTCAAGCATTCTGTCTCGCCGCGACCTTGAAGGATGAGAGACTCAGAGCTGGGCTTACCCAAGAGCAGCTCGCCGAGCGTATCGGTACGAAGAAAACCTATATCTCCCGTCTGGAAAACGGCAAAGCCGATGTCCAGCTCAACACCCTCTTCCGAATCTTTGAGGGTCTTGGAAGAAGAGTATCCTTGACCATCCTGTAAATTGACAATAATCTTCAGTCTGGCTCAAAAAAACTCACGAAAATAGTCGTAGTTTGAACTATTATTGTTATATTTGCGACCTAATAGACGCAAGTACGACTATGGAAGAGAATATATACATGTTACCTGACAGTGAAATCCGCCGTCGGCTGGGACAAAAAATAAGGCATCTGCGACTCCGACAGAACTTCACTCAGACATCACTCGCAGAACAGGCGCAAGTCTCATTGACGACATTAAAGAGAATCGAGAAAGGCGATATAAGCTATTTCGATTCCCTGATGCGCGTGCTTCGCATACTTGGCGAACTGGATGTATTCTCGCCACTCATCAAGGAAGATGAGATGAGTCCCAACGAATATTTCGAGTTTGTCGAAGCAAGCAAGAAGAAGCTGCGCAAACGCGCAAGCGGTAACAACAAGACCCACACACAATCTAATACCGAGGAATCAGAATGGTAGATATAGCAAGAGTTAACCTGTATGGTCAACCCGTCGGGACATTCCGATGGGACAACAACCGCCAGCTCGCACATTTCGAGTATGCCGAAAGCTTCATAGGCAAAGGTCTTGAACCCTCGCCGATTCTAATGCCTGTGCGTCAGGGAAGGATATATTCATTCTCCGACATAGGTCGTGAGACGTTCAAGGGACTTCCCGGTATGCTTGCAGATTCATTGCCCGATACTTACGGACGAGCATTGTTCGACCGCTGGCTTGCGTTGACCGGGCGTAGCAGCGGGAACGCTGTGGAGACGCTATGTTTTCTTGGGAAACGCTGTATGGGAGCGTTGGAGTTTGAACCGGCCATGGATGCGCCCTATGGTCCCGATGTAAGAATAGAACTTGATTCCCTTGTTGAAGTGGCAAGCGAGGCACTGTCGGAAAAGGAAGAATTCGGAGCTAATCTTGAAGAGGACAAGAAGGCGGCAATAGCCGAAATAGTGCGCCTTGGCACCTCTGCCGGAGGGCAGAGGGCCAAAGCCATCATAGCCTACAATCCATTTACCGGAGAAGTCCGTTCAGGACAGATTGAAGCTCCTGAAGGCTTTGACTACTATCTAATCAAACTTGATGGCGTAACCGCCGAAGCCGGATTCAGGGAAACGCAGAATTTCGGCCGACTGGAATACTCTTTCTATCGGCTTGTAAAGGAATGTGGCATAGAAATGTCGGATTGCAGTCTGATAGAAGAGAATGGACGCGCACATTTTCTCACAAAGCGTTTTGACCGTCAGAAAGGAGAGAAAATCCACATGCAGACACTCTGCGGCATAGCGCACTATGATTACCGCAATCCCCGTTCATACTCTTACGAGCAGGCGTTCAACGTGATGAGGGCATTGAGACTGCCATACTCACAGGCGCAGGAGATGTATCGTCGCATGGTATTCAATGTAGTGATCCGCAATCAGGATGACCATACCAAGAACATATCCTTCCTTATGGACAGACAAGGTAAATGGACTCTTTCGCCGGCATACGACATGGGATTTGCCTATAATCCGAAAGGTGGATGGACAGCACAGCACCAGATGTCAATCAACAGGAAGTTTGACAACATTACCCGCCAAGACCTTTTGGAATTTGCGAAACGCAACAATATAAAGGAAGCTACTGAAATAATCGACCGCATTGCCGAAGTGTCTTCACGCTGGCCTCTCTTGGCAAGAGAATGTGAAGTTCCCCAGCCCATGATAGATGCCATTATGCCGAATTTGAACCTCTCTATATAAATATAAAACATCCTTCTTCGCAAAGATTTCGATAACCATGAAAATATATCCTGACAAAAACAAAGCATTTCCAAATCCTGCGATTCCAAGTCTTTGCTACATAAAGAATGTGGTGAAGAATCCGAGAATCATTATCGGAGATTATACATATTACGATGATATCGACGGAGCCGACAGATTTGAGGAACACGTTACACATTTCTATGAGTTCATCGGTGATAGGCTGATAATCGGTAACTTTTGCGCCATTGCTAAAGGAGTTACTTTCATTATGAACGGCGCCAATCATCGGATGGACTGCGCCACCACCTATCCTTTCTACATAATGGGAGGAGATTGGGGAGGTGCGATTGCTCCTATAATGGATGAATTGCCTCTCAAAGGTGACACAGTCATCGGCAATGATGTGTGGATCGGGCAAAATGTGACAATCATGCCCGGCGTGCATATTGGCGACGGAGCCATAATCGGCACAAATGCCACGGTTGCCTCCAACATTCCTCCTTTTTCGATAGCCGTGGGCAATCCGGCAAAAGTCATACGCCGCAGATTTGACGATGAAATGATAGACTTGCTGGAGCGTCTACAATGGTGGAACCGTCCTATTGAAGAGGTTGATAAATTGATTCCTATACTCTCAAATCCTGATATAGCCCAGGCAAAAATTGATATAGCAGAATATCTCCGCATTCAATACGATTAAATTGTGGCCTTACCTGAACGAACAAAACAGTGGGTTAAATTGTCTATAAAGACGTGAATATTTAACCCACTGTTTTATATGAAGAAAACGCCCCAGCGCTTGAGGAGCTTTGCTCCCCCTACCCGGGACAAAATTTTTATATGGAGTGCCGTGATTGCCGGATGTGGCATCATGGCTTTACTTGGTCGTCATGCCGCCATAACCCGTTTCGGCACTGACGAATTTACCGGCAATGTACTCTTTGCTGTTTTCTTTGTCCTCACAATCGGTCTGTATTTCGGTTTCCAGTCGGTAATCGAAAGTCTGTTTGACAGATTGTTTTCTGTTTTTCAGAGAAAAAAGCGAGTAGCCATCACGAATACCCAAGCCGGAGAAGAGGTCGCCGTTGAATTACCCGACGAACCGTTGGAAGAGATAGACGATTCCACAGCATCAGCCGGACAAGTGATTCAGGTGGATTTATATTATCCTGACGATGATTACCCGGAAGATTATAGTGGAGGTGAACTTGTAGAGGAGGCCAATAGCGATGAAAATGACAGATATGTTATTATAAATGGCCAGAAAGTATATGAAGGTCCCCTTGATGAAGATGATGTTGTTTTCGTTGAACTTGAACATAACATCAAAGAATACAGCAGTTTGCAAGAACGTATAGAGTTGCGAGGCGAATATCCATATTTTGAGGACTATATCGGCGGACATTCAGTAGAAGAAGTTACCGACAGATACCTTATACAACGAATGGGTAAGCCTCCAGCCCAAGCATATCAAGAAGGAACTGGAACTCGGCATCTATCGTGTACGTGCCTATCCGGAGTCTAACGACAAGATTGGCTGTTTTACAAAGACGGCGAAAGAGAACCGAATCAAGGAGGACAACGGCAATATCCGCATCGAGGAATGGGAAGAGGAAGCGTATATTTCAGCTAACGGTGACGTATATTATCCTGACCAGCTGGAAGCCGCTATAAATGCGATGAAGTCTGACAATGAGCAGACTGAGATACAGAAGAAACTTTTCTCACAGCATGAACTGTGTAATGCGGCTCACGAAGAACTCAAAGAGGAGGATATGAAATTCAGCATGGCTCAGATTGAGTTTCTTTGCGCCTACATCACCTACATGATGCAACCGTATCTTGATGCCGACGAATTACAGAAGCTTCATCACAACGCAAAGATCTGGACAGTTCATGCCATGCCTCCGTTTACCCCGGTAAATCTCCGAAGCAATCATCTGACAAAGGAGGATTTGAAACATTTAGGCTATAATGTCGGCAAGTTCCTCAGACTTCAGGGCGGAGTCATCGCACGATTCGTCAAAAAGGTTTTTGAAAAACCGTTTGAAAGCACTCAGATCCGGACAATCGAACAGAAACTCCGAGAAAGCAAATCAACAAAAGAAAGAATCCCTATCCATACCCGTGACCAGATGGATAAACTGTTCAAGCACTTCCAACGGTACGGCAACATCAATCTCAGCATCCTGAAGAAAGCATAACTGCTACAATCCCATTTTAACGTCAACGCCGGCCATCTTCGGATTAGTCGGCTTAACTTACAATCGCTAATTGTACCTATCAACGATTGACTGCGCCATTTGCTTGAGCTGATTTGCCAGCGACTTCGGCGAGATTATCTTGACGAAATTAGAGCGAGACAGAAGATAGCCAAGGAAATCTTCAGTAGGTCGCATGGTAATTTCGTAATCAAAATAGCCGTCACCCTCTCCAACGAACCGTTGAGTTGGGTGTAACGGCAAGTCACGAAGATAATAACGCTCGTTAATATACGCGCGTATTATAATCTTTTGAACTGGCACTGATGTGTTTAGGGCGACACCAAAGCACTCGTTGAAATACTCGGATCCGTCAAATGCTTTATCTATTTTGAATTTTACGGTGGAGATATTTACGTTTGACATGCGGTCAAATGCAAACAAGCGAAAATCTTTGGTTTCGGGATAGCGACCCAAAAGATACCAACGCCGATGATACAACTTTACACAATATGGCTCAATCACATAGTGTTTAGAAGCTGCGGAGTAATATTTCTTATAATCAAATTCCAATAAGTTGCTTTTACGCATTGTAACTATAGCTGTCTGGAGATTTCCTCCTTCAGATGGAATTGATTCAAGAAGTATTCTGTCCTTAACTGATTTGTTCTCAGCTATAATATTGTTGATGGAGATTGTATTAGCCATCCAACTTTCAACGCTATTGCTATCCATAGCACTGATGTTTTCGATACTATATTTATTGCCGATGCTCCGAGAACAAACAATCTTTATTCCAAAAATATCTTCTATTTCTTCGCGGTGTCGATTGAAGGAAGTTCTTGACATTGGGACTCCTTCCGAAATAGAAGATTTTAGCCATAGGTCTCCAAGTTCCGAGAGCGTCAACGCCCCGAAACGATGAATAGTTTCTATCAGCCAAATATAGGTCTTGAACAGGTCTTTATGTCTCATATCTTTAGTTGGATTGTGCAAAGATACTAATTTTGGGGGGAATGTACCGTATTGTGGTGCAAGCGCGATGTAATTTTGCGCCAAACTTCAAAATCAAACAATATGGAAGAAGACGAAATAATCCCTTATACGTTTGACCTGCCAATGTATATGTTGCCTCATCAAATATCCGGACTTCGGACAGGATATTATGAGTTGAATCGCCTATTGTCAGGATGGCAAAGAGGTGAATATGTAATAGTCGGATATACTAACTCCAAGGATGCTAATGAATTTATTAGCAATAATGCCTCCGCAAGCAACAAGGTTGGAAATATGGTTGCTATAATATCTAGAGATAAGGATACATTCTATACGATTGTTGACTCTAAAATGACGATAGCGTTGCACAATTGCGATTCAATATTCGACATACGAAGGAGAGCAAGACGCTTAGTTAGGGAATATGGTGTAAAAGCACTTATAATAGATGACATTACAAAGCTTTATTGCCAAGACCTAAAATTTGGCTCAAAGGAAAATGAGTGTTACCATATTTCACGGAGTTTATGTCAGTTGTGTAGAGAACTTGACATCCCTGTCATATCGCTTGTACCCGTTGGAACAAATGATGAGGGTTCTCGACTCGCGTATCGTGTGCGTCAAGGCATTGGCAATCTGGAGCAAGATACTGACGTAATCATTGTTATACAGAGAGATGAAAATGATAAGTTAATACCTTGGGGCGAAAAGAACAGAAGTGGCCCAATAAGTGAAATTCACAGCCAATCAGAAATTGGAGATAAATACGAAGATGTAGTACCATTTTAATAACACGTAATAAATACAATATAAATATGATAAAGCCGGTATTGGACGCCCACACAAATACATGTTATTTTTCTTGGATCTTACCTGAAAGGTCCGAAGGCCTAAATGTTATAAAGCGTATTATGGACAGTGGTATCGAAGTAAGACTCTTGCAAGGCACCTGTGATATATGGTGTCGTGATTATATGCCTATCCAACTATACGAGAATAAGTTTATAGGGTATGAATACGCGCCTGATTACCTTGATTATCCCGGAGGGGCTGCGTATCAAACAAATCCCGCGAGGGTGTTGGATAAACTGGATATTGACGTAACCCAAAGCGGAATTATCCTTGATGGTGGGAATGTAATCAAGACCGACAAGGGAATAATTATGGTAGATAAAGTATTCAAAGAGAATATGCACCTACGTAAGAATATTCTCATAAAGAGACTTGAAACTTACTTCGAGAACGAGATAATTTTCTTGCCGTGGGATAAAGCTGAAAAATACGGACATGCAGATGGAATAGTACGATACATAAGTAAGGGGCGTGTACTGATGACTAACTATCATCAGTACAGTAAGAATTATGCAGACAAGTTCTTAAAAATATTGTCTCAACATTTTGATGTAGAAGTTCTTGACTATGATGTTGAGAAGCCCTGCAAGTATAATTGGTGCTACATAAATTTCTTACGAGTTCGCGATAAGATTTTTATTCCACAACTCACATGGGAGGATTATACAGGTACTAAAAAAGCAGCTCCACTCCCGCCGGGATTACGAACAGATGGTACTCCTAAATGGTATCATTCACGTATCAAGGAGGATGAACAAGCATTGGAACAATTTCATCTGATTTTTCCAAAGTGCGAGATTATTCCTGTGTCATGCCCTCAGATTGTAGAAGAAGGAGGTGCATTAAATTGTATATCTTGGAATGTCAGACACGAGAATTTTGTTGAATATGATTAAAATAGAATTCCAGAAATGGGGTTTCCCCCAGTTGTTATACAAGTATATACAGCATCGTGAGCATTTCTATTGGAAATATCATTACAGCGAATTAGATCCATTCAAGTATGAGCTGAAAATACTTACATCGGTCGTAAATGCATTAACCGACAACGATTTTGAGATCGAAGATGATAAAGATCGAGATGCTATTCAAGAATTAGTTGAGTTCGGTTTCGGTATGGAGGATAATCTGTGTACCGAAGAACAACTCGTGCAACTAATTGATTTATTCCCGGAGAGAGCTGAACAGTTTGAACATTTCATAGAAAATAAGCCGACTGTCGGGGAGTTTTATTGCATACTATTTGACATACTAAGATATGGATATGAGTATTTGATGACTTTTGGTATGGAACGAGTAAAATACCCTCCTGAAGCAAACATCGTACACACATTCAAGGACAATGAGATAGATAGAGCGATTGATAATAACGATGATATTGTTATCAAAGCAATGAAGATTCTACTCGGCAACGATTTATGCGGAAAAACATTTACCACCCACGAGTTGCAAGAGAAGTATAATTATCCGAAATTCTGTTAAACCAATGAAATTCGATATTACGGAATGGAGCTTTTTTGATTTACTCTGGGAATATCTTGAAATAATATTTTATTTCAAGAGCGATGAACCATGGGAAGAATACCCCTGGTTTACACAAGTAGAACTTAAAAAGATTGTAGCCGTACTTAACGCATTTACCGGGGGTAACTATATCGTGGAAACTATGGAGGGCAAAAAGAAAATTGATGAAGTTTTTTGCACAGGTTTCGGACATTACTTTGATTTCTATACAGAAAAGCAGATGCTTGAAATCAAGAAATCACTAAAGGGTCATGGACTTTTCCGAGAGCTTGGGAAAACGACATTTCCGGCTGTCGGGTATTTCTATAAGGAATTATTCAAAACATTTGAGGCCGGACACAAATACATAACAAAGTTTGACTTTTTACCTCTAAATATAAAAAAAGATCCTGTCTTTCAAATCTTAAATGGATTTAAGTTTGAAAGACAAGACAAACTAATATATAGATTTAATCGCAAAGTATGTGAAGCCATGATGATACTATTGGGAGAAAAGTTCAGAAGGACTTTTACAACTGCTGAATTGATTGCTAACTATGGTTATCCCAATGTTGAACACGCAAAAATCGAAAAGGCGAAAATCGCCTATAAAGATGAAAGCGGTGACTCCGGCTACCGCTGATTACACGTTTCTGATTTTAGCGTTATATCGTTTCCAGACATTATCATCAGAGTTAATCGACTTTAACTTGATAAACCGATACTCCGACTCATAAACAAGCGATGATATTATCTCGACGTCCTTATTGAACTCTTCATATTCTTCATCTTCAACTCGAGTAATCCATTCGGATATTTTCGCTGACGCTTTAATTTTGTCATTCTTGACCGGAATCCAACGAGGGTAAGATTCAATCGGCAATGTTTCAATGCGTCCGTCAGCTGGAATAATCAATGGTATCTCCGACTCAATCGCTTCAAATGCGTTGAATTTATCCCATAAATGATTTACACAATTTTGTGGTCCAAATATTTGCTTGCGTTCTCCTTTAGTTTCCCGAAGTCCTCGAATAAGTATCCCACCGAATTGTTCGCTAGTAGTTTCAAATGTAAGGTCAACTCCGCTCTGATGGAAGAACCATTGACCTGCGACACAATTTCTGGGATAAGCAATGACATCTGGATGATTAGGATTAAATAAGTAAAATTCAATCTCAATAATTTCATAACTTACATTCCCTTTTCTAATTACACATTTGTTCATGAGTATATCGGCAATATCCTTAAAAAAAGCCATATACTCCTCTACGCTACTGAACTTTAATTTTCGCTTAAGTTCTTTCTGAATCTCGGTTTCCATACTGCAAATTTACTCATTTTTATCGACAGTTCATTTGAGATTATTGCGTGGTTAGAGAGTATGGTAATCATAACCGCCAAATAACTCCAATTTTCACTCAATCACCATGCAAAATTTTGGTAAGTAATCCGAACTGACATTCAGCAGGTTACAACTCACAAATTGGTTATTTGCGGTTATTTTGAGGTGTCTGTAGTTCACCGACAACTCACTAATTCCCTTTGTGTTAGAATTTCAAACGAACTTCAAAACCAAAATAAATATGGAAACACCCACAATCACTTTCGACCAGCTGCCACATGTGGTAAGCGGTCTCTCCGAAAAACTCGACCGAGTGCTTGACATACTTGAAAAGGTAGGCATCGCCAACCCTATCAAGAATGCCAAGCCCTCACGCAGACTCGTGTATGCGAAAGAGGCTTGCCAGATAATAGGCAAGTCACTTTCGAGCCTCTACCGCGGCATCAAAGCTCCAAATGACCCCATTCCGAGCTACAAGCGCGGCAAACTTCTCTATTTCTACGAGGATGAACTATACGCATGGATAGAGAAGGGTCGCAAACATTCCGTTGCACCTTCTCTCGCCGAAACAGCGGCTGCAATCACAGCCGGTATGAAACGTCGTCCCCGAGGTGGCTATAATTTCTAAGTCTATGGAACGAAATTATACTCCCAGGACCAATCTATTCCCCGTGCATGTATTTCCTGACAGATTCCAGCGTATCATCCGGGAGCTGCATGACAGCAACGGTTTCCCAGCCGATTACACTGCGGCGTCGATGATGGCTGCGATGTCCGTGGCAATCGGCAACTCACACCGCGTGGAGGTGAAACGCAACTGGCATGAATCGGCAATCATATATATTGCGATTGTCGGTCGCCCGGGAGCCTGCAAATCACACCCGCTGGCATTCGCCATGCAACCGCTCGTCAACGCCGATTGGAAAAACAATCTGGACTACCAGAAAAAATATAGTGAGTACCAACAGGCGATGGCCATGAGCCGGAAAGAACGTGTTCACGCCGGATTCGAGCAATTCCCGAAAGAGCCGAAGCGTCTGCGCTACATTGTGTCGGATGTTACGCAGGAAGGGTTGAGCGCCATTCACTCCCATAATCCAAGAGGTCTCTGCCTCTGGGTTGATGAACTGTCGGCATGGTTCAAGAACTTCACCCGCTATAACAACGGCTCTGAGGAACAATTCTGGCTTTCGGCTTTCAATGGAAGCACCACTATGTCCGACCGCAAGAACTCGCAGAACTCCATCTTCATCAAACGACCGTTCATCTCGGTTGTCGGGACAATTCAGAAACGCCTGCTTACCGAACTTGCCAACGGCGAGAGGACAGCCAACGGGTTCATCGACCGTATCCTTTTCGCTATATCGGAATCATCCGGCAAACCCAAATGGCGAGAAGATGAGGTAAGTGAAGACCTCGACAAGGCATGGACATCCATACTTGATGCCATTCTCTTAGTGGAGTGCCGACTTGATGATGACGGTGAACCGATACCCGTAATTGTGCGGTTCACCTCGGCAGCGAAACAGTTGCTGTACGAATGGCAACACCGGAATGCCGAGATGTGCGACAACGAGATGAACGACACAGTGGTCAGTTTCTTCTGCAAACTTGAAATCTATGTCATCCGTTTTAGCCTGCTTCTGCGAATGGCACGCTGGGTCTGCGAAGTCGAACAGTCACAGCCAGAAGAAATCGGCGATGACGATGTGTCCGGAGCAATCGAGCTGGCTGAGTATTTCCGAAGCAATGCTCTCAGTGTTCTCACTTGCATCAGCGAAGAAAGACTTAACGAACTGCACCGCACGGTATATGACCATCTTGCCGAAGAGTTCTCAACTGCCGACGGTATCCGTGTGGCCGCACGATTCGGGATGAAGGGCCATACATTCAAGATGTTTCTCACCCGCAATCTCAACACACTCTTTCGCCGCGTCCGTCAAGGTCTGTACCGTAAGCAGTCATGTTACTCCGCTAACAATGTTACTCCGCACGAATATGAAAGCGAATCAGAGTAACAGAACCATGGCCGACACCGAAACACTCGGCAAACGCATGTGGCCACTCATCCGCGATATGCAAACTACTCTGCACTCCGTGCAATCCAAACAACACTAAAAGTCAAACCGAGCGCAAGCTCATAAAAAAATCAAAAAAGTGAAAGCAGAAAAATCTACAAATCCTCAGTCATCCGAAATGACTGATATGTCTAACAATTCAATTTTCTCTGAATCAATGGAAAATACTACCATTCCCGACGTCCAGCCAATAGCAGGACAGAGCGAAACCGCTCAACCCAAGTCTAACCGTCCCACCGCCAAGCAGCGCAAGAGTGACCTTGAAGATTACCGCAAGGCATACTTCGGTCTGATTAAACTCGGCAAGGACAACAAGCATCAGGTGGCAATCAGCAACGACACGTTTGACCGTGTCGAGCGTATCGCCCGATTCTTCGGTGGAGCCGGTTACAGCGTCAGCAACTTTGTCGAGCATATCATAAACGAGCACCTCGACAACAATTCAGCCAACTACGAGAGTTGGTTCACAGTAATCAGTAAATCGTTCTGACGACTGCCCTGAGGCAGTGAAATGGCGAAGCCATCGGCAACGCCGGTATCCGGGAAAACCTGATAAGGTTTGGAGGATAGCACGGTAGTGGCAATGTAAACATTCCCGACCTTGCATCCTCCGTTACCGGGCGGCTGGAGTCCGTTCCCGATGGTCACAATGTCGAATCTCAAAACCTGAAAGAATGACTTTTTCAAAAAGAAAGAAAGCTCCTCCGGGAGCGACAAAGAAGTCCGGCAAGTCATACGTTGTCAGCGTCAGACTTGATGAGGAACAGTATCAGACCGTTCAAGAGAACTGTCGCAAGTCCGGCAGAAAGTTGTCAGACTACTGGCGTCACGCTCTGCTCAACGCCAAGGTTACAGCGATTGCCACACCTGAAGATATGGCGATTCTGCGTCAGATTGGGAGCATGGCCAACAATCTGAATCAGCTTGCGAAGAAAGCCAACGAAGCGGGTTCCAAGCTTGTCGAGTGGGCACTCAAAGGTCTGAGCAAGGAAATAAAATCACTTTATTCCAAACTGTCGTATGATTGGAGGCATAACTAAAGGTAGCTGTTTTTCCGGCTGCGTGGAGTATGCACTCGCGCTGAAAGAGAAGAACAAGGAGGCTCGTTTGCTCTATTCAGAGGGTCTGATGACCGACACGCCGAAAGATATTATTGACGGTTTCGAGTGCCAACGACATCTCAACAGCAGGGTCAGACACTGGTGCGGACACATTTCTCTATCCTATTCGCCGGAGGATTCGGCACGGCTTTCTGATGAAGTCATGGTGAAACTCGCGCTGGAATATATGGAGAAACTGGGTATCACAAACACCCAGTTTATCATAGCGCGCCATCTGGACAAGGAGCATCCGCACTGCCACATAGTCTATAATCGAGTGGACAATGACGGCAAATGTGTTAGCGACAGTTTCGAATATTACCGCAGCAACGCCATCTGCAAAGAACTTAAAAAGAAGTATGGTTTAACTTTCGGCGAGAACAAAGACAAGGTAAAAGTTGACCGGCTGAAAGGTCGCTCAAAGACCCGTCAGGAGATTTATCTTGCCATTCAAGCCGCCAAGCGGACTGCAAAAGACTGGACCTCCTTTCAGCGCGAACTGGCTCAGAAAGGCATCTCCGTCAGGAAGAAATTCCGGAGAGGGACGACCGAAGTCGAAGGTCTTTCTTACATCAAAGATGGTCAGAAGTTCAAGGCTTCACAGGTTGACCGCGACGGCAGATGCTCATACAAGACCATCTGCGACGCTCTCGACCGAAACAAGAACCGTCAGGCTCAACCCACGGCATCAGCTCCAAGACCGATGCAACAGCAGCCTAAACAGGCACCGAGTGCCACGGCAAAAATCATCGAAGCCGGAGCCGATATGGTTGAAGGACTCGGTAACGCACTCGGTGGCATCTTCCAAGTCGGACCTGCCTACGACCCGGAAGAGGAGGCTTTCATCAATGAGATGAAACGCCGCCAAAAGAGAAAAAGAGGCAGAAGTCTTTAATTTCAAAAACGGAAAAGCATGAAAGAAAATTTTGAAAATTCCCCAGAGAATATTCTCCAGAACATCGCTGAAGACCTCAGCACAATCAACGGTACGTGTACCGAAATCAAGGAATCGCAGCTCAACTGCGCCACCGCCGACGACCTGAATAATATGGGTACCACCATAACGTCAGCCGTCACTGAAAAAGTCGATGAGATGCAGACATCCATCGAAAATCAGACAACAACCGTGAAAGAAATCGGCGAAAATCTGACTACATCGGTTGATGATCTGAAAACCGAAATCACGTCCAAGATTGACAACTTCACTGCCAATCCTCCGGTGCAGAAGATTGAAAAGACAATCCGCATCGCCAAAGAATCGTGGCAGGTATATCTCGCCATGTTCATATCAGTGTTCACTCTGATCTTCTTCGGAGCCACTTTCATCTGGCAGGAAGCTCGCATCGAACAGGCCCGTATCTCAGACATCAAGTATCACTACATACTGATGAACGGTGGCGTCAACTCCGAGGGGCTGGATAGCATCCAAAGCTGGTTCCGCGACCCGGAGCGCGTCAAGCAAATCGAACAAGAGGTTAAAGACTACGAAGACCGTGTGCAGGAAACTGCCCGCGCCCTTGACCAAAAGCAACGCCTTGAAGAAAAAATAAACGAGCTCAATTCCAAAACCACCAACAAAAATTCCAGTCGATGAAATGCAAAGCATTCGCGATTCAGCTTGAAGCGCATGTCGGGCATAGCCCGGTGCGCGGTGGCATTGCCATCAAGACTGACCGCAAAAAAGCCAACAACCTCAACCAACTACTTTCCCGTGTGAAATCCATCTTCGGCCGCAAGGTTACACCAGAAACTACAGTGATCTCCAACGCTGAGCCGCCTACCGACCGTTCAGTCATAAGCGACACTTGCCTCAGCGCAGCCTTCGCCGACATCGAGAAATATCTCGCCGAAAATTACGGCACTCCGACAGCAAAACTCAGCTATCAGGATTACGCCAACGGCGCAAGCTTCTTCTCGAAAGAGGCGGTATTCGCACCATCGCTCGTCATCCTCTCAGACTCTAACAGCCTCTATAACCTCCCCGACAACGTGATGATGCTAGTCACCGTCACCTCAACCAAAGATGAGAACTAGCTCATTGAAGAACTGGGTAAGTTCATTCTGTTCCTTAAAGAACTCGGCATGACCCACCGCATCCAGCACTTCGCCATCGCCTTCTCCAGAGACAAGCCCGACCATCCCGCCACCGTCCAGACCGCCGATGTAACCTGCATCCGCCTCTACTAAGAGGTAATACCATCCAACGCCCCCGACAAGACTCACCCTCTTGCTGGGGCGCTTTATTATGTTTCCCTCTTTTACCGGCTCCTACATCAAGCCTTCTTAATGCCTGCTTACGTGTGCTTTAAAGATTTCTCAGCCATTCCACTTGGTATGTCAGAAAATATTCGTAAATTTGCACTTAATTGGATATCCCATATATCTATACGTACGATACGATATGAACAACAGAAAATATACCGTAATAGACCTCTTCGCTGGATGCGGAGGCCTTTCCTTGGGACTCTATCAGGCTGGATGGAGTGGTGTGTTTGCTGTTGAAAAAAACAAATGTGCCTTTGAAACACTCAAGCACAATCTAATAGATAAAAAGCATCATTTTAACTGGCCTGAATGGTTGCCTCAGGAGCCGATAGATATAATCGAGTTGCTGAAGAATCATAAGGATGAACTTAAATCCCTAAGTGGGAAAATAGACTTAGTCGCTGGTGGCCCTCCTTGTCAGGGATTCTCAATGGCCGGTAAAAGAATGGAAGATGATGAAAGAAATCAATTGGTCTTCTCATACATTTCTTTCATAAGGTTAGTGCGCCCCAAATTACTGCTGTTTGAGAATGTTAAGGGTTTTACATACTCATTTGATAAAGCTAAGAATCCAGATGCTATTCCCTACTCTAAAATTGTAGTAGAGCAACTGGAAGGACTTGGCTACGATGTTACGCCTTATATTATAAACTTTGCGGAATTCGGGGTACCTCAAAGGAGAAAACGGTTTATTCTCGTAGGAGTAAGAAAATCTAAGAAAATTCATTCGAATGAATTTATGGGAAAACTCAAAGAACAGTTTCCGGAATTTATAGCGCAGCATGGATTAACAAAAGAGCCAACTTTATCCGATGCCATATCCGATCTTCTAAGATCAAATGGCACCACACAAACACCTGATCGCTCTGGATTCCAATCCGGACGATATGGAAAACCAGCAACTCCGTATCAGATTTTTTTAAGATCAGGTATATCTGAGAGTCAAAGTATTCCTAATAGCCATAGCTTTGCAAGGCATACCGTAGAAAAAACTTCTTGTTTTGAGAAACTTTTATCAGAAAAGGAGATTGTCATGGGTAAAAGAATAGATGGTGATGACCGTAAAAAATGGGGTATCCGACAACGTGGCATTACAGTTTTAGACCCGAATGCGGCTTCCCCCACAATCACTGGTGCACCAGATGATTATCTTCATTACTCAGAACCACGAATTATGACTGTTCGTGAATGCGCCCGCATACAGACATTCCCTGATTGGTTTGAGTTCAAGAGTAAATACACAACTGGAGGTGAGATGAGAAAAAAAGAGGTTCCTCGTTATAGCCAAGTTGGAAATGCCATTCCTCCTCTTTTCGCTCAACAAGCTGGATTAGTCTTGAAATCTTTATTGTCATAGTTTCGCTTATGGATAATCTGAAGTTTAGAATTAGCTCTGCACTAAAAGATCTCGTAGGAAAAGAGTTGATTACAAGTGACAATGTGGCTATATTTGAATTAGTCAAAAATGCATATGACGCATATGCGACTAAGGTCGTTATATCTTTTTTAGACGACAAAATCATCATAGCTGATAATGGACGAGGAATGACATTTGATGAAATTCAGAAGAAATGGCTCTTTGTCGGTTTTTCAGAAAAGAAAAAAAGAATTGATAATATAAGCAAGCAGCAATCCTATCGAGACAAAATTAAAAGATATTACGCAGGAGCCAAAGGAATTGGTCGTTTCTCTTGCGATCGCCTTGGTAGAATGCTCACCATCACCACTACTTCGCAAAATAGCAGCATCACAGACCAAATATCACTGGATTGGAAAGACTTTGAAAAAGATCAGTCTATTGAATTTTCTGATATTAATGTTTCCCATTCCATTTTATCAGATCATATATCCTATCCGGAAGATTCAAGCCATGGAACTGTTATTGAAATTACACATCTTCATGACGATGAAACTCCGTGGACAAGGAAACATTTATTGGAACTGAAAAGGTCTTTGGAAAAATTGATCAATCCCCTTTCAGAGGTGAATGATTTTTCTATCGAAATTGCCTGCGAAAGAGAACTAGAAGAGGATGATAAACTTATTGAATCTGGCAAAGGTTATGATCGTGATATTGTAAACGGGATCTTAAAAAATAGCATCTCAACTATCCTTAAACTAAAAACGACCCAAATAGATGTGACTGTTAATTCGGATTATGTTACTACGACTCTATCCGATCGAGGAATTGAAATATACAAAATTAGAGAAACAAATGTAGACTATAGTTTAATATCCGATGCTACTGTTTCTTTGTCTTTTTTGAATCGAGCAGCGAAGTATAACTTTTCGCGGCTAATGGGTGTAGAAGCAGTTAATTATGGGTCTGTTTTCCTTTTTAGAAATGGATTTAGAATTCTTCCTTTTGGCAACACTGGAGATGACAGTTGGAGAATGGATTTTAGGGCACAACAAGGTTATAACCGCTATCTAGGCAGTCGCGACTTACTAGGCCGGGTCGATATTCACACTGATAATGTTTCGGAGCTAAAGGAAGTATCAAGTCGTGATGGTGGATTAGTGGACACTCAAATGTCTAGACAAGTAATGAAACTTTTTGAGACCACCCATCGAAGACTGGAACGATACGTGGTAGGAGTTTTATGGGGAGAAGGATTCTTAAAAAATGAGTATTTCGCGTCCAAAGAAGAAGGAGAGGAAGAGAGACGCAAACTTCATGCCAAAGATAAGGATTCAGAATCGCCCAATTATGTAATTGATAATAGTATCGGCAGTAAGATAGATTTTATAAAGATCATAAAATCCTTATCCACAGACCCCAATGTAGAGATTCTATATTACAATAGTGAATTCGCCAACCTTCTGAATGAACAGTCAAGGGCAGAGTCCATTAAACCTCAGTTTATTAAGGATCTTGAAACAATCGCAACGCGCACCGGCAACGAGACTCTTTTGAAAACCATTGAAGACGCAAAAAGACGCATCGACCAACTTAGCAAAGAAAAAGTAGATGCTCAAAGAAAAGCAGAAGAAGCAGAGAGAAAAGCGGCCGAAGCCGTTGCGCAACAGATTAAAGCAGAACAGAAAGCTAAGGAGGAAGAGGAGAAAAGAAAGATTGCAGAACTGGACAAACTCAAGGCTGAAAATGAAAAGGTCAAAGCCGAAAATGCCCGTTTGATTGCGATTCAAAAAGCTGCTGAAGAAGAAAAGAGACGACAAAAAGCGGAAAAAGAGAAAAAAATAGAATCATTAAAAGCCGAATTCTATAAAAAAGCATCAACTCCAGATACCGATGCTCTGATTCACCATGTAAAAAATAATAATAGCAGGATTAATGATGCAATTACTGATCTTTTGAACACTATACCTGAAGAGATCAAAAAATTGCCGTTTTGCCATACACTTATAGAATCCCTTACAAAAATTCGCAATCTGTCGCTTAAATCACTTAAAGCAACAGACTTAATTCTTTCATGTGATTTAGCACCATCCGATTCTCAGAAAATCAATCTACCTTTATTTATTGATGGATATCTAAAAAGTGAAGTGCACAAGAAAATCAATTGCCACTTTAGCAGTAATACAGAATGTTTTTACGTATTGGGGAGCAAGCTTGATTTGGGACTTGTGTTAGATAACTTCATAAATAATTCTTTAGATTGGAATGCTAAAAACCTATGGATTAATTGCGATCTATCTAACAACAAACTGTATGTACACATCATTGACGACGGTCTTGGCTTATCTCAGAAGTTCTGCAATGACCCTGAAGAGATATTCAATTTTGCGACCTCAGGCAAAAAAAATGGTACAGGTTTTGGTATGTATCTGATTAAAGAAACATTAAAAAACTTTCATGCCACTATACACATAGAAACCCCGTCTGACCATAAAGGTATTCATTTCCTGATAATTTTTGAGTGATGGATAATCGATATATAGTAGTCGTTGATGAACAATCTCAAGAAGATCGGCTAGATCGCATAGCTACAAATCTTAGCAAAGAAGGAGTTATACTGCATTATCGTGAGTTAAATCCAAATAACTATCCTAAAAGGCTCAATAATGGCGATATCGGGTTCGATGAAGAAAAATTCATTGAGGCCCTAAACAATATACCATTTATAAATCAAGTTGATGTCTTTGCCTCAGACTATAATCTGATTGATGAAACATTGAAAGGAATACATGTAATTAATTTATTCTTAAAGGTAAGACCTAGATATAAAAGAAAGATTGTAATATATTCAGCACAAATAGAGACAGTCCTTCATGATGTACTTGCAAAAGCAGGAAATTCAATTGAAGATCAGATATTGTCAATAAAACAAATTGCAGGTAAAAACAATCATTTCTTTAAAAGCGATGGTGAGTTTGAGGATAAGTTTAAACAACTTATTCTCTCATCACCAAATATCTCAATTGAGAAAAGATTAATAGATGAACTGCATTCTTTGGATAACAATAAGGTTACTTGCAACCTTCCATCTTTCGAGGCAATGTCAACTCATGAATTGGCAGATGCAATAGAAAGCGAGACAGATGTTTCCCAGACAATAAAGAAAGAATTAGTTGATCATATAATCGCACTATTGTTTGATATCGATGAATATGTGTAAAGTATTTGCTATTTATCCTACGGACAAGAGTCATACAACTGGATTTTTGAACAGAATTAACACCTTTGGAAAAAGACATCTTGGAGATTCATGGAGATGTTTTAAAGTACATTTTCAAGACTCTGATCATCTGAATTCTATCACCGCAGCAAAAGATTATAGATTCATCTTTTTCATGGGTCATGGCGGCGAATCTCATTTGTGTGGAGCATGCGGCGTGTATGGAGAAGAGTATGTATCCGAAATTGCTCGTTCGGAAAATCCAAATTATTACAACAATCATAATTTTATAAACACCACTAATATACAAGAGTTTAAAGACAAAATTTTCTGTGCTTTCTCATGCAATTCAAATCGAAATACCGCTAAAAGCTTGGGGCGAGCTGCCATTCAATCTGGCGTGAGATCTTTTATTGGATTTGGGGATATTCCAACCGATTATGTGGATGGTAAAACGATGTCAAAAAGATGTATTGCCGTATATAAGGGCGTAATTATCCGCATAATGAAGTATGCCTTGTTATTTGGAATAAAAGAAAATCTTACAGTTCTGGCGTTTGTTAAAACCATAAAACTCTTGACAACTAAGGAAATACAGATCTTGATGAAGTCAAAATCCAAGATTAGGCATAAAGAGCTTATCCTAAAACAGCTAGTTGACTTCAAAAATGATATCCGAGTTATGGGAGATGTCCACGCTCGGCTATGTTATGATTTCGTTGATGCTATTAAATAGCCGTAAATAATATTGGTTGTCATGGCGGATATAATGACACCAGAGCAGCGTAGTCGGAATATGGCGGCTATCAAAGGGAAGGATACGAAGCCGGAGATGATTGTTCGGAAGTATCTTTTCTCTCGGGGTCTGCGTTTCCGTGTCCAGGTCAGAAAGCTGCCCGGTAATCCAGATATTGTCTTGCCAAAGTATAAGACGGCAATTTTTGTGAATGGTTGCTTCTGGCATGGGCATGAGGGATGCAAGTATTTCCGGTTGCCAAAGTCCAATGTCGAGTTCTGGAAAGAGAAGATTGAGCGCAACATAGAGCGTGATAGGGAATCTATGCAGGCATTACTTTATTTGGGATGGAAAGTAATACGTGTATGGGAATGTGAACTACGCAACAAGGCGAACCGAGAGGAAACTCTCAATAAGATTTATACCAGCATTACATCGCCTGATGGAAGCGGTTATAGCTTTGAAGAGACCGATGTACCAATGGCGGCAGAACCGGAAGCTGACTATTCCTGATATTATTTCATTGCACGAAACGCAATTTATTGAAAGCGCTTTTCAATTTTATGGCATGACATAACTGACTTTTCGGTAAAAATCATTAACTTTGCATTAATGAACAGGACAAAACATCATGGGCAAAGATATAAACCGAATCAAAGTCATGCTTGTGGAGAAGAAGCGGACCAACAAATGGCTTGCCGAGCAGCTCGGTAAAGACCCCGCCACAGTCTCCAAATGGTGCACAAACACAATTCAACCGAGTCTCGACACCCTTCTTAGGATAGCCGAGCTCCTTGACGTGCAGATTCAAGAACTTGTAAGAATGCCAAAATAATACAAGATATATCATGAATGGCGATACTCTTTTCTTAAAAGTCGGAGATTCCTCCTCCGATGGCAAGATTCACATTATCGATGAAGATCGTTTATGCTTTCAAGTCAGAAGTACGAACGGAAGCATCCGTACCATCTCGAAGAATTTGCTCCGCGAGTTTATTGAATATTTTAATCAGCATCCTGATGCTTCATCCGCAGATGCCAGAAATGATCTTTCCGGCAAAACAGACATTGACAAATTTGAATACGGCTACAACGGGACTCTCACCAAGCTCAGTGAACTCAACAAAGTTTTATCCCTGCAGAGGAAACAATCTGCTTTGCCCAGTAACAACAAAATTGTCAATTTGCCTTTGCAACAGATATTCTTTGGGGCTCCGGGAACTGGTAAATCGTTTGAGATTAACAAGGTCTGTGCCGATCATGAGAATTATCGCACAACATTTCATCCCGATACAGACTATGCGTCTTTCGTTGGCTCATATAAGCCAATTACAATTATGGCCAATGTCAGAGATATGACAGGTCATCCAGTAACAGAGAACGGCAAAGAAATTAAGGAAAGCCGGATCGTTTACCGATATGTGATGCAGGCGTTTCTTAAGGCTTATGTTGCCGCGTGGCGTGAGCAGCAGAACGATGAACCTAAGCCGGTGTTCCTCATTGTCGAGGAGATCAATCGCGGCAACTGCGCCCAAATCTTCGGTGATATCTTCCAATTGCTCGATCGCAACGCAGCCGGATTCTCCGTCTATCCCATAGTGGCAGACGATGATCTCGCTCAGGAGCTTAAAGAGATTCTTGGCGAGTTCAGCATCGCGAAACACGATGCAATCAATGCGCTTTACAATGGCGGCAAGGATGTTGTCGGCATGGTGAAGAACGGCGAGTGTCTGCTGTTGCCGAACAACTTGTATATCTGGGCGACAATGAACACAAGCGACCAGTCGCTCTTCCCCATTGACTCAGCTTTCAAACGTCGTTGGGACTGGAGCTACATCAAAATCAAGGATGCTGGCGAAAACTTCAAAATCGTTTTCTCAAACGGCAATACATACGACTGGTGGGACTTTGTCTCTGCCATCAATGAACGCATTGAGGGCGGCGAAATCCAGCAGGAAGATAAGAAACTCGGCTACTTCTTTGCAAAGGCAAAGGACGAAGTCATTACGCCACAAGTGCTTCTCTCAAAAGTTCTTTTCTACCTTTACAATGATGTATTCAAGGACTTCGGCCTTGATGAAGATTTCTTCAAAGACGAGAACGGGGAAACTATGTCGTTTGCTTCATATTTCGACGAAGCCGGAAACGCTGATGAAGACAGAATAGAACGTTTCGTTTCAAATCTCGGTCTAACTCCAATACCTTCAATGAGTAACAATCCCGACTCAAATTCCGACTTGATAATCAACGGCAAGAAGATGAGCACCATTACAGAGACTGTCTATGAAATCCTCAGTAATGCCGCAGAAACAAGTTCATTCGCTGATATACAAGATGCTGTAACAGACATCTTCCCAGACAGAGACGATGTTATCAAGCCAATTGATAATCCCGACTCATACGAGAAGGAAAACCGTTGGAACAAGACACCGATTATTGCTAACGACGGCATGGCATTTGTCGTAAGTAATCAATGGCATAAGGACGAAATTCAGCAAGTTCAAGAGCTTGCCGAACACTTCAATATCCCTTTTGATGGAGACGTTGACGAGTACGAAGATGAAGACCTTTCGCAGAAAGGGAAACGTCTCAAATATTCGGTCAACGGTGAAGGAAATTATGGCATAGGCGAGGCATTTCTCAAAATGAGTAAAGTCATTGCCGAACAACCTGGCATGACACTTCAAAAGATGATAGAGGCTGCAAAAATTATTCGCGGAAAGGCTATTTTCCTTCCATTGGCATCGTTATCTGAATGGAAAGAACGCCATGTCAACGACAGCAAACGCGACCGCCGTTTCTTTGAAAACGATGTGCTGACTACTGTTGGAGACAACGTTCAGTTTATTGTATCAACCCAATGGGGTAAACAGCGACTTGATAAAATCCAAGAGTTTGCTGCTACCTTTGGTATTAAGTTTGAGCAACTTCCCTAATGAAACTGTTGATTGAGGGGTATCCGTACCCGATAGGACTATTGCAGGAACTGTTCCCGAATGTCGATGAACTCGACGTGGTGGACGGTGTAGCCTCCGTGAACTATGTCGGCTACTACTATTTTGCGTCCAAGGGTACGGCGGTGTTCATCCTTCCAAAGGTCGTTCTCAATCAACAGGACAAGGTATTCAATCATTACAAGCCCGAAAAAATAATCGATCTCACTGATACGGGCAACCCGCTGTCGAATGGCGAACGACAGTTTATCTACGGACTGTCGGTATGGATTTACCGTGCTATAGCCGTCTACTACGACTACTGCCGCAACCATAGCATAGACCATACAATAGTCCGCAGACAAAGCGCTATCAAGGTTGGCAAGAGCAAGCGTCGCACAAGCAACACTTTCCTCGACATCATACTTTCGCTCATTGAGTTTAACAAAGAGAACCGCGACTGGTTCCTTTTTATCCTCAAGAACGTGCATCGCGGCTTCAACAAAATCAACTGGAGCCGGACAATCAACAAGTCGCAGGTTGTAATTCAGGACAATCAGCCGGTCTACATCAATCCCGTTACCAAGCGGCGCGAGGTGAACTTTGACGAGGAGCTGCTTATCATATTCTTTTCGATACTCCACTACATCAAAAAAGAATATGGTTTCCAGGTCGAGATTAACTTCAACTATGACCTCATCACCGGCAAGCGTTTTGAGATGTACCTGAACAAGGGATTCGGCGTGCGTCGTCTCCGTCTGATCAAATACAAATATTTCTCCGATAAGGCTCTTCGCTTATGGGACCTCTGCTATGCCTTCTTTGAGCAGTCGAAGCAGGTAAAAATCAATGCGCAACTCAACGAATTTCTACTTGTCAAAAACTTCAATATCGTTTTTGAGGCAATCATCGACGAGCTTATCGGCGATCACGCTTTGCCCGACCGCCTTAACAAGAAGCAGGCTGACGGCAAGGAGGTAGACCACTTGTTGATATGGGATAGCCTTACGGCACCGGAGGAAGATACGAAACGTGTATATTACATTGGCGATTCCAAATATTATAAGCAGAAAAATAGAATCTCCGAAGAGTCAGTTGCCAAGCAATATACCTACGCACGTAATGTCATTTCATGGAATCTGAATCTTTTCTTTGGAGATGATGCCGACGACAAGCCAAGGGAGACTGACTTCTGCCTGCGGGATGAAGTTACCGAGGGCTACAATATCATACCCAATTTCTTCATCAGCGCAACAGTACCCTATGACCTTTCGTATGGCGATACCATTGAGGTGACGAAGAAATCAGCGCGGACATTTACCTCACAGCAGTTCCGGAACCGACTGTTTGACCGTGACACACTGCTGATTACCCATTACGATGTAAACTTCCTCTATGTCGTGTCTCTTTATGGGCGCAACAATGCCGCGCAAAAGCGAGGCTGGCGCGACAAGGTGCGAAACATATTCCGCGATAAAATCAGACAGGTACTTGAAGACAGATACGATTTTTACGCTATGCAGGCCAAGCCCGGAGTATTGGCCCCTGAGTATATAAAAGCGCATTTCCAAGATGTCTTAGGAAAGGTTTACCGACCTTTCGGTAAGGAGCACTTATATGCACTCGCTCTTGACAAGTCCAAACGTTATACGGAGGACAACAACGCCTTGAAATCTCAGCTCACGGAGTATTTTGACATCGTCGATTATACACTTGGGGAAGACCCGACATCCAAGCTGCCTCAGTATTCCGGTGTTGCTTCCGCCTTGTCATCGCTTAACAAGGAGGGTGTATTTATGGTGATGATGGAGATCTTCGCGACAAAGTCTCTGAAGTTTTACGAAACCGGCAAACTTGCGGTACCCATACATTACACAGCCGACGGCATGGAGCTTATCAATAATGCCGCTTCTATCGGCTCAGTACTATTTCACACCCGCAAGCCCGATGGTCAGCATCTTTTCCGCCTAACGGAAGATGTACGGTTTGTGCCAAAGACGCTCATCCCCCACGAATACTATCTCTCCGTTCAGAATCCCTCGCCCCGCGATACCGGGGAAGAAACGGTGTTCCTTTACGCTCTCCTTGATATAGACATGACAGATGAACTGGATTCTTCTATGCTGAACTGTCAAAATAAACCCTTTGCATCACAGAAGGAACGCTATGATGCGCAATATTCAACACTAAGTGAACTCTGTATCAGAGATGCGTCTCAGCAAAAAATTATCAAAACAAATACGCCTCCTATAATATGAAGCATAAATCTCCACTAAGATATCCTGGCGGGAAGGCAAAGGTCGCCCCATTTGTCAAATCTCTTATCATGCAGAATAATCTGAATGGTGGTTCGTATATTGAACCATATGTAGGAGGAGGAGCTGTAGCCATTTCCCTTTTGTTTGAAGGAATTGTTAATGATATTTATATTAATGACAAAGACAAATCCATATTTGCATTTTGGTATTCTATACTATTCGAAACAGAAATGTTTTGCAAGAAATTAAGAGATGCAGAAATTACCATTGACAATTGGTACGAGCAACGAGAAATACAAAGGCATAAGGAAACAGCCAATATATTCGATTTAGGTTTCTCGACATTCTTCCTAAATAGGACAAACCGATCAGGTATACTTTCTGGCGGTGTAATTGGCGGATTGTCTCAAAATGGAGAATATAAAATGAATGCGAGATTTAACAAGGCTGAATTGATTGCGAGAATTGAATCAATAGCTCAATTCAATAAGCACATTCATGTGACTAATCTTGATGCTATTGATTTTCTTACCATGACAATTCCAACCTTGACTAAACGCCCTATGTTGATTTATCTTGACCCCCCCTATTTTGTGAAAGGCAAGGGCTTGTACATGAATCACTATTCTTCGGAAGACCACAAAAAAATTGCTGAATATATAAAAGAACTTGGCGAAAACATACCATGGATTATGTCGTATGATAAAGTTGCTTTTATTGAAGATTTATATAGGAATTTTAGAATTACTCCATTCGAGTTGATATATAGCGCCAGTAATTCCGGTCGTGGCAAAGAAATAATGATATTCTCGAATAATATCGAAGTTCCGACTTCTAAAATAGTAGAATATAACTCATCATGCAAATAATCAAGAAAATAGTATTTGGTGAACGACCATTTCGTATGTTCAAGAATCTTGAGGTGCCCATCTCCGAGCGGCTCACAGTTATTACCGGACATAACGGTAGTGGTAAATCCACTTTATTAGGACTCATAGCAAATGGTTCTGAACTGAAATCCACGTTTGGGAAGACCTTGTTTAATAGGGCCTTTCAAGCTCAACTTCATGAACTATTTTATCTTGATGAGCAGAGAGACTATGTTGAGAAACGCAACCAGAAACCTTCATTCGAATTACATTATGAAAATGGCAGCGGTAATCTATTGATTAAAACCTGCAATGTTTCTAAACATAGTGATAAGAGAAAAAACGAACAAAGACTTAAGGTCGTTCCGAGAGGATCTGCTGAGGGCTGGGAAGTTGGTAATGAAGCTAAAGTTCCTATTCCTACCTTGTTTTTAAGCATGAGCAGGATGTTGCCTGTTGGCGAATTCTTTGAAACTCTAAACGCACAATTAGAGAAAAAACTTGATGATATTGACAGACAATATATACGAGAGAAATTTTCTACAGTTATATCTCACAAAGTTGCTGATTCATCAAACATAACAAAACATGAATTAGCAGGAACGACTAAGCGATCACTTCTTCCCGAATTTGATCATTCTTCAAGGACTATCTCTTTGGGACAAGATTCACTAAGTAGCATAATTACCGCTTTAGCTTCTTTTAATCATCTTAAAAGAACATGGCCCAATTATCAAGGAGGTATTCTTCTTATTGATGAAATAGATGCAGGCTTTCATCCAAAGGCTCAAGTAAAAATGATTCAGCTGCTCAAGAAAGAAGCCAAGGATTTAAAATTACAAATTATTATGACTTCTCATTCTTTAACTATCGTCAAGGAAGTATTGGCAATCAGAGATGAGACGGCTAGAAGCGGCAGAAATATTGATAGTGTGGTTTACATAGAAGATGTTATATCACCACATTTAATGGAGAATGTTTCCTATGAGAACATAAAGAGAGATATGTTCAACTGTTTTCCCGTCCAAGAAGAAAAGCGACCAAGACTAAAGATATATTTTGAAGATGAAGAGGCAAAATGGATTTTCTCCCAAATAATAAAAGCCGAGAAAATCGATTTAGAGGCATTATATCAATATGACTTCGTTTTGGTCGCCGCAAAACTTGGATGTAATAACCTAAAACAATTGATTCAACAAGACGATTATTTCAAAGAAATAATCGTGATTTTCGATGGTGATGTGTCTTTGAAACCAGATGTCATAAATATGAAGGCCCAAATTCCAACGATTGCGATTCTGCCTGCAAAAATTCCATCCGACGTAAAAGCAGAAGATGATGAGCGATTAACTCCAGAGTATCAAATATACTCTTACCTCAAATCACTGACTCAAAACTTTGACCATCCTTTTTGGAATAATCTGCCGTCAGGCTATCATAGGGAAAATATAGTAGAAGAAATAATTAACACTTTCCCTTTGAAGTCTACGGATTTTGGTACCCAAAAACCAAGAGAAGTGAGAAAAGATTGGTTCAATCAGCATCGTTCTCATTTTGAGGCCATCAACCTTTTCACATATTTAGTGCAGGATTTAAGAAATGAAATAAATCCATTTCTAAATGACTTAAAGTCTGGAATATCATATCTCATTGATAAACGTGATGAAAGTACACGCAATGCTTAATCGACTTGGAGAGTCAATATAATTATGGATAGGAAATTTGAGATACTGAAAAAGCATTGCGGAGTCCCTAATCTTTCAGATATAGGGATTGGAAGATGGTGTGTGTAATGTCGAATCAAGATGAATGCGGTACGTTAAACAACAGAGGAAATTTCGGCAGTTGATAAAAACATGATATTATGGCAGACGAAAACAGATATAAGGTGTTTGAACAGTGTCTCACTTCCAAGGAACTGGAAGTGGAGGAACATGCGCGTAACTGGTCTATGGCGATTGTCTTGCAGGATGTTGACAGGTTGAAGCCGTCGGAGTTTATGCTTGAACAGACTGTAAGAAACAATATTATTAATACGATTTTTTAACTGATTTGCGACCATTATGTCGAAGAAATTTGAGATACGAAATAGTACGGCGGAGTTCCTGATCTTTCAGATTGAGGGGAAGGAAGATGGCGTGCAGGTTGTCTACCATAACGAATCTGTTTGGTGTACGCAGAAAGTTATGGCGCAGTTGTTTGACTGCACTGCTGACAACATCGGGTTGCATCTGAAAAATATTTACGAGACCGGAGAGTTAGCGCAGGAGGCAACTACCGAGAATTTCTCGGTAGTTCAAAATGAGGGTGAGCGTCAGGTGAACAGGAAGTTAAAGTTCTACAATCTCGACGCAATAATCAGTGTCGGGTATCGTGTGAACAGTACCAAGGCCACGCAGTTCCGGCAGTGGTGTACTTTTATTTTGCGTCAGTTTGCCATCCGGGGATACATGATTGACAAGAAGCGCATGGAGAACGGCTCATTTATAGGCGAGGACTATTTCGAGCATCTGTTGGCCGAAATCCGTGAGATTCGTTTCAGCGAGCGGCGTTTCTATCAGAAGCTGACTGATATTTATGCTACAAGCATCGATTACAATCGTGATGCGCCCACTACTCGATTGTTCTTCAAGAAGGTGCAGAATAAGATGCACTACGCAGTTCATGGTCATACTGCCGCTGAGCTTATCGTTGAGCGGGCCGATGCCGTGAAAGAGCACATGGGTCTCACTACGTGGGAGAATGCTCCCAATGGGAAGATTGTTAAACCGGATGTCAGCATCGCCAAAAATTATCTCAAAGAGAATGAGCTGGAGGATATGGGACGGATTGTCAACTCTTTCCTTGACCTGGCGGAAGATATGGCAAAGCGTCATATTCCTATGACAATGGAGGACTGGGCTAAGCGTATTGATAAGTTTCTTGATCTTACCGACCGTCCCGTTCTGACTGATGCCGGACATGTTTCAGCCGAACAAGCTAAAGAATACGCTGAAACTGAGTTTGAGAAATACCGTGTAATCCAAGACAAACTCTTTCAGTCCGATTTCGACCGTTTCAACGATAATAACCTTCTACCATTGGATATAGAATAATATTTGAGATGAAAGCATTGACATATACTGCGCCGGGGCAGTTTGAATTGATTGAGAAGCCGAAGCCGGAAATTTTGGATCCGAAAGATGCCGTGGTGAGGGTGACGCTTTCGAGTATATGCTCGTCGGACCTTCACATTCTGCACGGGGCTGTGCCTCAAGCGGAGGTCGGCATTACCGTTGGGCATGAGCTGGTTGGTGTCGTTGAGGCAGTCGGTTCAGAGGTCACCAAGGTTAAGCCGGGCGACCGGGTTGCAGTGAATGTCGAGACGTTCTGCGGAGAGTGCTTCTATTGCAAACGCGGATATGTGAACAACTGCACTTCCGGCGGCTGGATGTTGGGGTGCCGCATCGACGGCGGCCAGACGGAATATGTCCGCGTGCCGTATGCCGACAATGGTCTTACCCCGATTCCCGAGAATGTGAGCGATGAACAGGCGTTGTTTGTCGGCGACATTCTCGCCACAGGTTATTGGGGCGCCAAGATTTCTGAAATCTCCGAGGAAGATACTGTGCTGATTATTGGTGCTGGTCCGACCGGATTATGCACTTTGGAGTGTGTGCAACTTTATCACCCTCAGCATATTGTCGTTTGCGAGGTTGACAAGAACCGTCGGCATTTCGTGCGGCAGCATTATCCTAATGTCAATGTTGTCGAGCCGACAGAATGTCTTGATGCCCTTTGCAAGTTTAAGGAGGGTCGTGGTGCAGACCGCGTGATTGAGGTCGCCGGAGGCGAGGATACATTTGAACTAGCATGGCATTGCGCCCGACCGAATGCCATCGTAACGATTGTCGCCCTCTACGAGAAAGAACAGATATTGCCCTTGCCGTGGATGTATGGCAAGAACCTCACGTTCAAGACCGGGGGCGTAGATGCCTGCGACTGCGACATAATCATGCAGTTGATTTCCGAAGGTAAGATTGACACAACACACCTGATAACCCACCGCTACCCACTCAGCCGCATCCAGGAAGCCTACACCCTCTTCGCCATCCGCGCCGACGGCGTCATCAAAACCGCCATCCATCCGGGCTAAAATCACCTCTAAATATGCTTATTCAAAAAAAGGAAACTAATAAAAAAAGCTTCGGTACAGAGAATTTAAGATTGTATCTATGAATCAATATTTCCCAAGTCCGCTGACAATTTCAGTTCTATGATTTGGTGCTAAAAATGGATGCTTTCCCTCAAGCGTATAGATATATCTTATAAGGCTAAAATCATTTTTATAACTGAAAACATGCCGTGTCGCGTACATATATCTAAGAAAATTCTGCCTGCGAATTTCTTTGTTTGCAGCCTGAATAAAACTTCCATCTAATACTTTCTTATTTTTGAAATATTCTCTGTCAAATATAGAAAGAACAAGATTTGGTGATAATGGGAAAGTCAATTCACCCCCATATTGAGCTAAACCCATATACAGAGGTGGTACATTTTGCACATATGGTGAAACTACAATGGGAAAATCAGAAGTATAGAACACAGGGGCATCACTTGTCCAAAAAATGAATATATTTTTGGCTATTGCATCTGCGAATTCCATCATAAGTTCTCCATCAAGAAAAGAATGGTTAGCGTGAAGTGCGGCTTTTTCACATGAAATTCCTATATCTAAATCCCGAAATTCATTGTCTCCCGCTTGCTTTGCCATAAATTCCTTCATCATATCAATATATGCACGTTCTGTCCGAATAGAATCATCCACTATATAGTTGCCTATTTGAGGCAATCTAAAATATTGCGTTACAATATGTAACGCTAATTCCCTTTTCTCAATGAATTGAAGTCGGTAATGCTCTTTCCCTGTTTTCCATTCTATCATAATCTCATCTAACTGTTTTAGGAATTGAGCATAATAAGGTTCTACAGTATTAGCAAAATGATCAGATTCAATTGATAATTCATTTATAACACCGTGTCCCTTCTCATTATTGCTTTTCACGTACTCTTTAGATAGTGAGTAAAGATCGTCCTCACAACATACTGACATTAGCGATGCATTGTAACTTTCACTTTTGCATTTATCGTATGTAAAAATGCTTCTCTCATTATTAGAGAATCGCTTGAGATAACATCTAGGAATATAATGTTGTTTCATAATCAATGGATTATTATTTTTTATAAAAGAGTATATATGGAGGGCGACTAAGAAATGCGTTTATTGATATTCACTGTTTTATCATATATTTGTCGCAGTACCTCCCTTTAATACAGATCTCCAAAGATTTTTCACTGCATAATTTCTTTAAGTCATTCGTACTATCAAGTAAATAATAAAGTTTATCCCCGGGCTCTATAATAACAGGTTCATCATTCAGTATCTTTAAATACTCTTTATTCTTCATATGATTGGGCAATACATCAATAAAATCGCCATTTAAGCTTATTCGAACATTCCAAGCACATTGTTTACCAATGTTACTTAGACAAAGGTATGTGTGCAAGTCATCGCTCACTAATGTCCCATGTACCCTAGCTCTGATATCCTCATTCCTCTGTTTTTCTATCCTTATTTGCAAGATGATAGATATAATAATGGTTATACCTGTAAGTATTACCATCATTACGCCTGAGTTATTTATAAGCCATGCCCAAATCTCATTCATGACCTTTTTATTCTTGTTTATTATTAATTAAATACTTATCACAGCAGAATCGTTGAAGCCGGTATTTTCTCCGAAGCATACATAGCCGAGTGGATTGCTGATGAGGTGGGTGTTGCCAATCATAAGGTCGGTGGAATGATGGGCGTGACCGTAAATCCATGCAGAGATTCGACTGTCGGCTATGTAGTTGCCGAGTTCTGTGGCATAAGCTGCGTTCAGGACATCGCCAACGTGTCTTTGCTCTAAAGCTGAGAACGTGGGGAGATGATGAGTTACGACGACTATCTCCTCCGCATCGCTCTCTTTGACTGCCTGCTGGATGAAAGCGAAGTTCTTTTCAAACTCATCGTTTATGTTTTGGGGAATCAAGCGACGTTTGTTATAGAGAATCTGCGAGTAATCGTTCATGCCATTCTGGATTGCAAACTCATCGACAACGGGTATTCTTGACCATAAGGTTGAGAGAATGAAATCGACATTGTCAATGCGTACAACCTTATTGTGATAGTAGCCTACATTCGGCAGAAACATATTTTGCCAGCTGTCGCCTTGGGCTGCTATATCACCGTTGTTATAAAACTCATGGTTGCCTGCTATCATCAGAACCTGACGATAGTTTTCGGACGCCCACTTCCAAAATCTCAGGTGCGGAATGGTTGAATCCACAAGATACCCTACATCCCCGGCTATGACGAGCACATCGCCGACCGGTTCAAGCGGCAACGACTTCATGAAGCGCATATTCTCATGAAACTCCATGTGCAGATCTGAGCAATACTGTATCTTCATCACATATCCTCCAAAGTCAATAGCATTGTCTCGACATCATATTTCATAAGGAGACAGGACTTGATACGCTCTACCTTCTCCATAAATGCCTTATGGTCGTAGTTACGTTGCTGGCGTTTAACTTCGGCGACAACAGCACTCTTGTCATCAATCTTGATACCGACTATATCTATTTCGTTGGCGTCTTTGCCTTTTTTACGCTCCCACCACGAGCCGATGTTCATATAATCGTGGCTTTCCATCATTTTGAGCCGGAAGTATTTTTCAAGGATATGGCCGGAATATGTCGGATAATCTGACAAAACGATTTCACGAAGGCGGTCATAATTGCCTATTTCGACCAATGTCTGATTGCGGTCGAAATAATTGAACCAAAATTTCAGGAAATTGTCGGTTATCTCATATTGCACATTCTGCGAACGTGGCTTCGACATTATCGGACGCACTCGCTTGATTAGTGAATAATCCTCAATCAATCGCTTAAGATGGCCTGCCACTGTCACACCGCCCAATGCGTTTTCAATCGCGCCCTGCATGTTTGTCCCGGATGCTATACAGCTGAGCACAGAGAAATATAGGCCATAGTCCTTGCCGAATTCCTCTATCAGCAGGTTGCGTCCTTCATCTACAAACGGAGAATTCGCCCTGACTACATAGTTCAGTATCCCGTCAATCGACAAATCAGTGTCTTCGCACAACAATTCGATATACTTTGGCACGCCCCCGGTAATGCAGTAGAAAGCCAGCAGTTCATCATTGGTGTAGTCCGGTCGGAAATCACGCATAATCTCCTTCATTGTTTCTGTGCCGAAACCGGACAGACGCATAGTAGCATCTGCCCTGCCAAACAACGGCTCATGGTAACTTTCAAAAATCTTATGCATCATTGAATACACCGAACCCATCAGCAGAAGATTCACATGAGTATCGTTGCGGTACGTATCCCATATATTCTGCATATCGCTGAATACAGCTGGATTGACATTGAAAAATTCCTGAAACTCATCAATAATCAGATTAAACTTGCGGGTCTTTGCAAGTTCCATCATCATCTGAAACAGCGACTTGAAAGTTTTTATCTCCGACGGCACATAACAATTAAGCGCCGTGGAGATAAGTCCGGCAAACTCTTCGCACAAAGCAGCCTCGTTCTTACGGCTGACAAAAAGATATACTGTAGGATACTCCCCCTGCGTTGCGCGCAGGGCAAGCGATGTCTTGCCGATACGACGTCGACCTGTTATCACAGTCATTCTCGACCGGGATTCAAAGGCTCGCCCTTGTATCCGCTTCAATTCCTCTATCTCCTTAACACGATTATAGAAATTCATATTTTATCACCGCAGTAATTATTACCACAGTGACAAAGTTATAAATAATCTTTGATATGACCAAATCAAATTAGGATATATCCCTGAAAATCGCTACCTTTGCGGGTACAAAAACACAGGTCCGGGAGGGTCTGAAACAGCGATTTTCAGAAGGTAAAAACGGAGCAAATTCGGGCTTTTGTACCCGAAGGATTGCAATCCGTTGAGCGACAACGCGTTCCACGCACTGCATCGGAAAATGAAGCCCGATTAACAACAGTCAACAACAATCACAAATAAGTGTCAGGGCGTTCAATCAGAGCGCCTTTTCTCATATCCGAAAGTCACTGTTTTAGTCGGTGGAAACCGTTTCCACCTATTATTTACTCCATTTTTGAACCATAT
>OGSD01000263.1_pt1 | contig 55410 bp, 40 predicted proteins | sample 1553571 | NCBI WGS metagenome assembly OGSD01 (sample SAMEA2580072, study PRJEB22360) | human gut metagenome | biome: human gut; feature: human-associated habitat; material: faeces | place: Denmark | collected 2008/2010 | reverse complement strand
GAACCCTCGCGCCGGTTACCCGACCTATACCCTTAGCAGGGGCACCTCTTCGGCCTCTTGAGTACTTCTCCTGACTCCGAATTCATAATACTCTATGCAATTTGAAGTGCATTTCTTTCCGAAACGCATGGTTAATTATACATAACTGATTTTACATTGTCAACACTTTTTTTGCATTTATTTTAATATTTTTTTATACAGTCTTTACCTGCCTGCCGGAAGCAGTATTTTAAGTTCAAACCAGTTGTTTTCCTGCGCTGCAACAACAGAACCATGGTACTTTTCTACTGTACTCTTTATACTCTTCATACCATATCCATGAAGTCGTCTGTCCTTCTTCGTTGTCACCGGCATACCATTCTTGAAGTGTATCTTCTCATCACAGTAATTTTCTGTACGGATGCGGACAAACTGTTTTTCTCTGGTTACATAAAGCCAGATCAGGCGTTTCTGTTTCTCCTGCTGTTTTTCCGCACTCTCAATTGCATTATCCAGCATATTACCAAATAATGCACTTACATCCATATCATCCATAAAAGACAGTGCTTCCCCGTCTACAATAAATTTCAGTTCAATTTCCTTATTCTGGCATATCATTGCTTTATTTGTCAGCACAGCATCCAGAATCTGATTTCCCGTCTTATTCTGTGTCTCGTATACCCGGATCTCCCGTTCCATCTTTTCCAGATAGCTTGTAGACTTTCCGGTATAAGACTGCGTTTTTAGAATATTGATCTGATGCTTCAGATCATGATATTTTTGATTCACCATATCAATATTTTCTTTGGATAGCTGATAGTTTTTATATTGCATCTCCATAATATTATGCAAAGCATCTTTTTCAAACCGGATCTGAACTTCTTTTACCTGAATATGATATGCATAAAGCACTGCAATACCACTCAGATCTACAAGTGTACGGATAATAAAAATATCCATAACAAAGCTTCCACTGAACAATCCATTCTGATCAAGATAGCTTAAGTTACTCATGGCAAATACTGATGCAGCAATGATAATGACCACCAGCAGTTCTCTTCTTGTAATATGTAGTTCTTCAAGATCTTTTTTGAGATTCAGCTCAATCAATGTCAATATGGCAAAAATCACTGCATACACCAGGACAAGTTCCACCCATCTCCAGTGTTCTCCTTGCATTCCACGCACATACCGCAGATAATAATAGATCTGCCAGCACATAGACGCAGCAAACTCTCCGTTAATAAAAGCCTTTACACAATAAAATCCAGCCTCTTTGAACGAAAAATCATTACATATATAAATATATCCAAGAAGTAGTCCTACGATCACCATCATTGATGGAATAAACAGTTCCTGTCTCACGCCATCTGTTTCTGTCATAAAAAATAAAAGGAGGGCAAACTGAACACAGCTTACTGCTGCCAGCTTCCATCTCCCAAGTTTTCTTTCATTCGTACATGCAATCACAAATACGGATAAAGCATAAGCTATGGCATAGTAATACCCTGGTGTATTTAGCACCTCTGCTGTGTTCATTTGCCCACCTCATTCAAATATTCATTTAATGCGTCCAGGAATGGTTTTCGTCTGCTCCTGCTTACCTGAATCGTATCCCCATTGACGCTGACGTCACTTCCCATATAATTATCCACATACTCCAGATTTACCAGATAGCATCTGTTACATCTAAAAAAGCTTTTTGCATCCAGCTGACTTTCCGCATCCCGGATCGTTCCTTTGGTCGCAAAGCTCCCTTCTGTTGTATGATAAAGCAGAAGGTGGTCCTGCACCTCTACATAACAGATCTGTGTAATATCCAGTTTCTTTTTGCCGCCTTTCAGCGCAATGGTGATAAATTCTTTTTCCTGTACGTTTACTCTGTGAAGCGCTCTTCCCATACTCTCCGAAAAAGAGAAATACGAAATAGGCTTCAGCATGTAATCCAGAGCATTTACTTTATAGCCCTGAATTGCATACTGAGGCATATTAGTTATAAATATGATAATAACATCCTTATCCAGTTCGCGGATTTTTTCTGCTGCTTTCATTCCATTCAGGAACGCCATCTCAATATCCATGAGGATCAGGTCATAGTCCGCAGAATAATCTGTCACTATATCTTCTCCGTCCCGAAATTCTGTAACCTGAAATTTCAGTCCGTTTTCTTTTTCGTATCGACTCAGGTGAGTTCGTAACGCTTCCAGGTCATTCGCATCATCTTCCACTGTTGCAATACGAAGCATGTTCATCCCCCGTGCCTTTTCTACATAATAATACTTGTAGTATAACAAGAAAAAGCACAGGAAACAATGTATTTTTTATTTCAGAGTAAATGAAATAAAATCAAAACTTCCCTTTCCTTCGAAGACGAAGAACAAAGCTTCTTTATTTCCCGAAACATGAATATCAGAGGAAAATTCCCTAAGTTCTTTACTCGGGCTGATGGAAATCTCAGCTATAGCTTCTCCGTTTTCACTGGTACGGACATACAGTGTACCTTCCGCATGTCCCTTTATAGTCACACTGATCTCTTTTGTTTCACTGAGATCAAAATATTTAAATCCGGCAAGCGCACCATCACACATATTTGCAATGTACTGATCCGGTCCGGATTCTCTGTCTTTTCCATCCTGGGTCAGGTAAGGACATCCTTTTTTGGGATGCTTGATCATACTCAGGAAACGAGTACCTTTTTTTCCATAAAGATTGCAGGCAATGTATGACGGATAGCTTCCTTTTCCTTCCAACGGACCTCCATTTAATCCACAGGAGGTCATTTCTGCCTGATAAAATTTGCCATCTTCAAAGCGGATTTCTTCCGCCATAGCCTGACGTGAAGACTGTTTACGGTTGCTGTGTCTGTGATAGAAAACAAAATATTTTCCATTTAATTCAATGATACTGCCATGTGTATTTCCGGTATTGCATCTCGCATGCTTCACATCCGGTACACCTTCAAGACCTACATCACCGTTACTTACCAGAATACCGCCATACTGAAATCCTTTAACCGGGCTGTCACTTGTCGCATAGCAGAGTTCATGGCTGTTCATTGTGCTGTAAATGAAATAGTATGTACCATTAAATTTACGCATGGAGCTTGCTTCAAGGAAAGAATGTCCCTCATAAGGAGTACCGATGGATTCCTTTTCGCCAGCAACTCCAATATAGGACGGTCCATTCAGTACCGTCAGCATATCAGAAGGATCAAGTTCAAAACACATCGGGCCATGTTCTGTCGGTTTCGATCCATCCAGAAGGATCGGGTTGCCTGCCAGTGCAAAACCTGTATACAGATACAGTTTTCCATCATCATCCATAAAGATACCCGGATCAAACTGGAACGGCTCATTTTTTTTGCCAATTGCAATACCGTCACTGTATTTTACATACCCGTAAAATTCATATTTTCCTGCCGGTTCATCACATACAGCTACGGAGATCATCTTTGTACCACCCATGAAATAGTACAAATAAAATCTTCCATCCGGTCCCTGCACCATATCCGGTGCTGCAAGGCCATTTGTCAGACGGATTCTCGGTGCTGCCGGATCCTGTTCTCTCTTATAAATGCAGCCCTCATAACGCCAGTTACCAAGATCATCCACCGGTGCCGACCAGCAGACATAATCGCCCAGGCAGAAATTCAGTCCGTTGAATATGTCATGAGAACCGTAAACATACACACGGTCTCCTACAACATGTGGTTCTGCATCCGGAACATATTCCCAGCTTGGCATGTATGGATTCACAGCCTGTTTTGTTTTCATATTTTCCCTCCAGATTTCATATTATCAATTTCACAATCCTGATTTTACAGTTCAAAATTTATAGTCTCACTTTTATCGTATCTGCATTGTATCATGATTTTCCGTATCAGATTTCTTTTGAACGTGGTTGGTTTATTTTTCTGCGTGAGCAGTAACTTCCCCAATCCTGCCGGCATACACTGACCAGAAATAATTTCGCTTATAACTGTCTACAGACATCTGCGGAACAAGGATTTCTGCACCTGTACCATCCAGAAGATGCTGACCCACAATACATTTCGAAGGATCTTTCTGTTCAAGCACAATTTGCTTAAGACCTGCACAATTCGAAAAAGCATAGTCTTCAATCTGTGTCACATTCTCCGGGATCACGATCGTTTCTTCACCCTGATATGTCTCACTGTCCTTTGCAGTCCATATTCTGGTTTCTGCAGATACATCTCCCCACGTTCTGTGAGGTTTCTCCGGGAGTTCCACAGTTACAGCTCTGTCATCCCCCAGCATCGCTTTCATATCGCGGATCAGCTGCACGGTATTTACCTCTTTTCCTGGCTGATTCAGATGAAAATTGGTGTCAAAAAACCACTCCGCTTCCATCAGACTGTTTTCCGGATTTCCTATAACAGGAAAATCCAGTTTCTGACGCAAAAATACATCATATGCTGCCAGGTCATCCATATCTTCCACAGACAGTTTATTTACCGGACAGTACCGATACCAGACCACAGCCCCTTTTTTTTCAAGTCTTTTGGCCCAGTCATTCATATAGTCCATAAATTCCGGCTGAACTACATCTTCTGTAAATCTTACTTTCTGGTTCACATCATAACCATTCGGAAGGATGTTTTCCCGACATGTATCCAGTTCGATATCTCCGTATGTATTAAAGGATTTCTTCTGATAAATGCTGTCCGTCTGAGGCTTCTGCCCTTTCATTACATAATTCAGCTTTTCCAGTGCAAACCGTGGAAAATTTCCCAGCATTGCCTCAAAGTTTTCACTTTTCAGATCACGAAGCATTCCAAAGGCTCCATCAGCAGCCTGCCACATGTATTCTCCGTTAAAATAATCGGAAAATGTCTGCTCACTCTGCTCCGGGGAAAGGATTACGATATCTCCTTCATGAATATAATTTTCGGAAAGATCCATAACTGCCTTGGTTCCAAGACCTGCATACATACCGAAATTAACTATTTCATATGAAGGAAAAAAATCATCCATCAGGGCACTGTCACAGTCAAAAGCCACTCCGCTTCCTCCGACAAGCACAATTCGCTTTCCCGAAGTTTCCTTCAGCCTCTCATATTTACTTTTCAGTTCTCCCATAAATGTATCCCCGAACTGTACAGGCAGTCCAAAACCGCAGATCAGAAAAAATACCTGTTCAGCCAGAATCACTGCCAGTGCAGTTGCAACAATACGTCTTACTGTTCTTTTATCCATATTTAAAACCTGAAATAAATAAATGTATTTTCACCGCCTGATGCCATCCTGCCAAGCCATGAAAATTCAATCACAGTCACCATAACAACAAAAATCACTGCTGCCATACAAAAGCCTTTCTGAGTCTGGCAGTTCTTATCGATCTCCTCAGGAAGTCGTTCCAGAATCAGCCAGCTAATTCCTGTCGTAAGAAGTCGCAGAATCGCAAATCCCCGAATTCCCAGGAAACTCATAGTCTCAGCTATTCCACTGCCCAGAGGATTCACAAACGGCTGTTGCAGAATCCGCCATGCACCGATAAGTGAAGGAGCACGAAAGAACACCCACGCAATATTCACAAGAAGCAGCGTAAGAATCCAGCCAGCCACCGGATGAAGGATTCTCTTTTTATCTTTCCTAATCTGTGAAAGGCATATAGCACCAACCATATAGATCCCATGGATCAGTCCCCATACAACAAAATTCCATGACGCTCCATGCCAGAATCCACTCAGCAGAAAAACGATCAGTACATTCCTGCATCGCTTTGCAAACCCTCTGCGGTTTCCTCCAAGTGGAATATATACATAATCTGTAAACCAGCATGTCAGGCTGATATGCCATCTTTTCCAGAAATCCTGTATGCTTACCGCACGATAAGGATGCCTGAAATTTTCCATAAGCCGTATTCCCATCATACGTGCCGCACCTCTTGCAATATCTGTATATCCCGAAAAATCACAATAAATCTGAATCGCAAAAAACGCCGTTCCCAGAACCGTTCCAATCCCTCCGGCATCCTGCGGCGCAGCATATACTTTATCAACATATACCGCCAGATAATCTGCCACGACAACTTTTTTGTAAAATCCCCGGAGCATCAGCCAGAAACCATTCAGCAGATTTTCCCCTCTCATTGTATGCTTTTCCTTCAGCTGTCCAAGAAGATTACCTGCTCTCTCGATCGGGCCTGCAACCAGCTGTGGAAAGAACGATACAAACAGAGCATAGCTTAAAGGACTTTTTTCCGCTGAAATTTCGCCACGATACACATCGATCACATATGCCATTGTCTGGAAGGTATAAAATGAGATTCCCACTGGCGGGACTGAATATTTCAGACCGATCAGAAATCCCAAACATACAGTCACTGCCAAAATCAGCCAGGCTCTTCTGTGTCTGCCCTTCTCAACAGCAATTCCCGCCAGATACGTGATTGCCGTTGTAAGCAGAAGCAGTCCTCCTGCCCAGGAACTTTCTTTTATGTAAAAGAAATAGCTCACAGCCAGTAGAAAGAGTTCTCTGTATTTCCATGGAATCTTCCAGTACAAAAGCACTACCACCGGAAAGGAGAAAACAAATGTCAGTGATATAAAATTCATTTCTTTTCCTCCTTCGCAAACTGTTCTTTCAGATCCCTTATCACTTTTTCAGTCCGGATCTGTGCCCCTTCCGTAGACAAATGATTATCCGTTCCATACAGATAAATTCCTGTATACAAAGAATCCTCAAGTTCCGAAATGACAGGAACATTCAGCTGACTCTTAAAATATTCATGCAGCCGGATTCTTTCCTCCTGTGTGCTGTCTTCAGAAAGCGCATATTTATTCCTGGGTGAGTAAGTAAAATAAACTTTTATTCCCTGATCCAGAAATCTTTGAAATTCTGTATTTATGGAATCGATATAAGTATCCTTCGGATATGCATTTACTGTATAATTTACCGGAAGTCCGTAAATCGGTTTTTCACTTGTGGAATTCGGACGGTACATTACATAATCCCCGTATTCATTGTAGCTTGGCTCCTCCACTTCATTTCCATCCTCGTCATACTCTGATGCGCAGACATCATAATTTTTTCTTTCCATATCTGCTCTTGCATCCTGATATGCAGTAAAAGCAGTGAAAATCTGTTTATACTCTCTGAGGTCCAGCTGCGCAAACACATCATAATCAGACTCCATCATGGCAAAAGTTGCATAATCCAGTTCCTTCTGATAACAGAACTGCCGGTTTGCCGCATCAAATTCCGGAGAATCCAGAAGAACATCTCCTTCCTTCATACAGGAACGAATCAGTTCAAGCTGCGGAAGTGCCGGTGAATAGGCAAAAACTCCCATATTGACTACTTCATAATCAGGAAAAGCCTGGTCTATCATCTCACTGTCGTAACCAAATCTTGTCGAAGAGCCGGAAAACAGGACAATCTTCTTTTTATCCTTCATGCTCAGCAGACGATCATATTTATCCTGGAATGTATCGAAATAATTTCCACTGTAAGCCGGAGCCTCGATTGCGTTGATATGCAGAGTATGCAGCATATCACAGTCCTGAAATGCATAGTCACTGATTTTTTCCAGATCATCATAAAGATACAACTGTTCCAGATGACTGTTTCTGAATGCCCACTTTTCAATTTCATAGATTCCCGGCGAAAGAATCACGGTTTTACAGTCTGTATCTGCAAAAGCATTCTCCCGGATTGTACGTACCGGCAATCCTCCAAGACTGGGTGGAATACAGATCTGCTGTGCCTTGCCGCTATATCCGGTTATGACTGCAAAGCCTGATACTTTTTTGTATATAAAATCAGCCTCGTCTGTCCACGGCGTCCACTGTGCATACAGCACAAGCCCTGCTTTCCACGCGATCCGGCTTCCAAATCCCACAGCCTGGCCGCTTCCATCAGCCCTGGTATTCCATCCAAGCAGTGTGTAACCCTTTCTGAAAAAGAGATCCGTTCCTATTGAAGTATTGATTCTCTGGTGAGTACCTCGATAACAGATGCTCACTCTGTCTGAATCCCCTGAAGTGTTTTGTCCGCCATTGGCATCATACAAAATCTCATATTTTCCTTTTTCAGCCTGAATGCAGATACTCTCCGAATATTTTACTTCATGCAGAACAATCTCCACGGTTTTTCCATCATCATCTTTTATTATTTCTGTCTTGCCATGATAATCTGTGCCCAGAAGCTGCCAGTTATTATCCAGCGTGACTGTAAAGCTCACATCGCTTCCGGATTTTATTGTCCTGACAGGATCCGTTACCTGATACCCATCCCCCTTTTCCATAACAATATGACAAAGCTGTTCTTTTTCGGGCTCTTTCTGCTTACATCCTATCAGACCTGTCACTATCAGAAGAAGGAATACCCAGAATACAGTTTTTAATTTTCTTTTACCCATAGTTCAGTCTCCTCCTTCCGTTTTATCTTACAAATACACAGCGGCCTTCCGGTAGACTTAAGGCACAGCTTTAATTGCTTGCTAACCTTAGTTATACCAGAAGACCGCCTGATTGTACCAGTCTTTTAAGACTCTTTATTTATTGTTTTTTCTTGCTGCAATTGCCTTCTGCTCTTCCGGCAGATCCTTCTCTATCGTAAAGAAGAAAATCAGAATTGCACAGATCACATAAGCAATTGTCTCTACCCAGATATATCCGACAGAGATTGCTGTCTGTGCCGCAGCTGTCTGTGCTGCAGTACCCAGTGCAATGTCTGCTGCCTGGTCATATCCACTGGCATTTAAGATTGCACTGAAAATAGAATTACATACCGGAGTCGCAGCAACCATAATGGAACTGTAAATAGACATTGTCAATCCATCTGTACGAATCCCGAATTTGTACTCAATATGATCAATAACATCCGCAAGCATGGCAAGGATCATGTAGCATGCCGGAGCAGATCCGAGACATTTCAGTGCCACACCGATTGCTACAGGAACAATCTGTCCGTTACCCATAATCGCGATCACACCACCGACAGCTCCCAGCAGCATACCAACCATACATACAATACGTTTTCCAAATTTATTGCAGAGAGGTACGATTGCCACTGCTGCCACAGCCATCGGAACTGCACCCATGATACTTAAAAGTGACTGTGAAGCACCCCAGGCATCTGCTGTTCCAAAGAAAGTGTTGTCCATTACCCATTTACAGAAATACGTCATGGAACCGTTCTTCATAGCGCCGCTCCACTGGAAACCCATGTAGAACAGCATAACGATCCACCACATTTTTTCACTGGTAACTGCGGAAAGCTGTTCTTTCAGAGAAGCAGTTTTGACTGTTTTCTCCTCTTCAGCTCCCTGTGACATCTGCTCTTCTGTTACACGCTCACGTGTAAATTTAAACTGTAAGAAAATTGTAAGTGCAGAAAAAATAGCAATGGCAGTCATCGCTACCAGCCACAGATGCTGATTTTCTTTCAGTGCGAAAGAAACCAGGATCGGGAATACCATGGAACCGGCACCCATAACAGCAAGTCCTGCCACATTTGTGAAGGAAGCCAGTGCACCTCTCTGTTTACTGTTTCTTGTAGATACAGGAATCAGTGTGGAGTTAGCTGTATTGTAAATCGGATAAGCCACAGCATAAAACAGGTTGTAGGCAATCGCGATCCACACCATTTTGGCAGTTCCCTCAAAAGGAACTACAAACATCAGTACAGAGGCAATGGACAGAGTCAGAGCAGACAGCAGGATCCACGGTCTTGCCTTTCCAGCCATTGTTCTCGTACGCTCAATAAGCTGACCTACGATCAGGTTTGCTGCTACGATCAGAATGGTCGAGAACAGCTGTAAAGTTGTCAGAAATGTCAGGTTCAGTTTCAGGACATCTGTAAAATAATTCTGAAGGATACTGGTAAAAATACCGGAAGCCAGAAGTGCTCCGAACGGTCCGATAAAATATCCGATCAACATCTCCGGAAGTTTTACATTCTCTGATTTGATTCTGGAACCGGTCAGTGGACCGTTCCAGAAATCTTTATTTGTCTTGCTCATAAAATCAATCCTTTACTACTTTGAAGAAGGAGGAAATAATCGTGAAGATCAGAGCGACCGCACATACGATCATTCCAATGATCGCACCTTTTAAATCCGCCATATTCTGAGCGTTGTTCTCAAAAGTCATGATGGACCCGATTGCAGCGATTCTGCTTCCCACAAAAGCGATCAGCGCATATGCTGTCAGCACACCGCATGCTACCGGAATAATATCCAGAACCGGCTTTGCTCCCATTTTCACAGAAACTATGATCATAACGATTTCAAGAATCGCAGCAACAGCCAGGCAGGCAACGATTGTATTATCAGTACCAGTAGTTTTTACAAAATAGTTTGTTTTGCAGTTCATCATGTACAGAACCAGTCCCGCAACAGTTACTAGAACTGTGATTACACTTAAGACCAGTCCTGCGCCCATTTTTTTCTTTTCAGTCATAGTTATTCCTCCTTACTGCTCTTTCTTTTTCAGTCCAAGCAGGTACATTGCTGCACAGAGTACAGTCAGTACACCAAATCCGATACGAAGACCTGTGATCAGGTTATCATACCATGTATTCAGTTTCTCAATATGTGTAGAGGTTGACATACCATCCATTGCATTTGAGTTTGCAAGTGCATAATTCTGATACAGCATTGCCTGTTTCAGATCTGTCAGAAGTTCTTCACTCTGGCTTGCATTTTCTACACTCCAGTATGGCCATACTGCTTCTACTGCTGCCATGGTGTTGTCACCGGTGTTACATGTCATGGTTACACCATTATGTACTGCCATGTGAATCTTCGTATAAGCCGGATCCTGAATGAAGTCCTCAGACATCAGGCCCTTGAAGCCCCATTCTTTGTGAAGGATATTCAGAAGCAGTCCGGTATGTGCATTACTTGTCACACAGCCGACACGGTTGTATGTAGTCATTACAGCAAGCGCATTTGCATCTTCGATACAGGACTGTGTACCACGAAGCTCATTTTCACGTGCAGCCTGTTCTGTCATAAACTCGGCAATACCGGTACGGTTGATCTCCGTATCATTGAATGCCAGATGTTTCGGTGCAATCAGTACGCCATAGTCATGTCCGGCCTTGATGATTGCTGCACCCTGACCTGCTGTCAGAACTGCATCTTCTGAGAAATATTCATGGTTACGTGCATTGTACGGTGTACGATGAAGGTTTGTTCCAACTCCCCACCAGATTGCTGTATTTGCCCACAGAGAATAGTTACCTACTGCTTTGCCCCATTCTGCTGCCAGCTGTTTGCTGAATGTCTGGCCAATAACAGTTTCGTTTGCCATAACACCCATCTTGTAGTCACGGTTCGGATCATCTTCTGCGATCACACAAGGATCTCCTGTAGAAGCATCGGAGTTTGCATACTGACCCAGCGGATAAGAGTTGAATCCGTTCGGTCCATCGTTCTGGATTGCTTCCGGAGAAGTGATAGATTCGATAACCTTTGTGCTGGTTCCACCAAGTCCAGTACGGATCAGGCATTCTTCCAGAGTAAGCTGATCCATCAGTGTACTCCATCTTTCATCTGTGATATCTTCTACACCCTTCATATTTGCCAAGGTCATTCCATTATCTGCCCCGAAGGTTACAGAAGACGGATCTCCGTTTGCTTCGATATCACTGTAGTCATCAGCCATAGTGCTGATCATCTCATCTGTAGCTGTCAGGTCTTTGTATGTTTCCGGCCAAGTTCCTTCCCAGTCATTTCTGCTTAAGTAAGTAACGGTGTCTTCCATCCAGTTATTCAGATCTGCATCCTGGAGCTGATTTTCTACCGGTGTACCATTTAAAGTTACTGCAAAGGAAGAGGAATCGAAATCACCAAGTTCCCAGGTCTGTACATTATCTTTATTTCCTTCAACATCCTGATCCTGTGCAGCAAGCACGTTATTTACTGCCTCATGTGCACCATTTCCAACAGTGAAGTAATAAGTTCCATTGTCCAGTATCCAGTTACCTGTTGTTCCTGCTTCATTCTCGCAGGAACTGTCCCAGCTTGCCATATCCTGTGCATCTGCTGTAATTGTAACAGTCTGGCTTTCGCCTGGCTCGATCATATCTGTTTTTTCATAGTCGAGAAGCTGTACTGCTGATTTTTCTACTTTATTTTCTACATCATAGTCTGTATAAGGAACAGAAGTATACAGCTGCACAACATCTTTACCAGCAACATCTCCTGTATTCTTAACATCTACTTCTGCTGTTACAGTTCTGTTAGCAAGGTCTACATCCACACTCTTGAGAGTCTGCTCGAAAGTTGTATAAGAAAGACCATATCCAAACGGATAAGATACTTCATCATCATAGTTCCATGCTTTGCCTGTAGAACTTCCTACAGTTGCGTCTGCATTTCCCTGTCCAAGTACCGTATCTGCATATCTTGTCTCGTAATATTTATATCCAGCATAAATATCCTCTGCTTCCACTTCTTCTGCATTGATATTTACAGACGGATCTGCATTTGTCCACTCATAGTTTCCAAAATTCTGTGCTGCCGGTGAGTTGGCATTTGTCACAGCATAAGTATCTGTCAGATGACCGGACGGATTTGCTTCTCCGGAAAGGATATCTGCCACACCATAGAAACCATAACCTCCTGGGAAACCAATTTCCATGATTGCATCTACACCATCGTTATTTTTGATCTCATCAATTTCCATTGCATTTGCATTATTCAGCATAACAATGACTTTACCGCCGTTGTTCTCTTTTGCTTCAACAGCAGCGTTGATCAGGTCACGCTCATCATCACTTAAGCCAAGCGGGTCAGTCTGATTCAGATCCTGAGATGCATCTACGCCATCCACACCCGGAAGATAAGTTCCGTTCTCTGTAGAAGAACGTCCGATTGTTACAAGCATAACATTGTAGTCATCCATGGAATCCTTCCACTTGTCATCTACACTGTCCATTTTTTCCTGAGAAGGCTCTTTGCTTGCAAATACACCATCTGTTGCCGGAGCTGTGATGTGGTAATATTCCATAATATTTCCCCACATATTAACTTCTGTCTTGAAATCTGCTTCCAGACTCTTGTAAAGCTTCTGAAGATCCTCATTGATGCCAAAGCCTTTTGCATTCAGTGCCTCAACAAAGTCCACGGTATCTGCATCTGTTCCCTTATTTACACTCAAGGAGCTTCCCATGTCTCCACCCTGTACCGGATAGTAGCTGGAAAATCCAAGAAGGGACAGTTTCTGTGTCTCATCTTTTGACAGCGGAAGTGCATTATTCTCGTTCTTTAACAGAACCGTTCCTTCCTCACTCATACGTTCTCCCAGATCCTCGATGGAATCCAGAAGTTCTGTCGTGCTGGAATAATCAGATTTGTATGTGTACAAGTCCTCATCTGTACTGTCTGTTACCATCGCACTGCTCTTTGTGCCAAGAAATTTGTCGATATCTGTACGATAGCTGTCTACTACAGGTCCTGCCGCAACAGAAACGGTCAGAAGAGACGCTGTAAGAGTAGTCAGACCACGCCAGAGATTTCTTTTTCTGCTCATGATTATAGCTCCTTTCTTTCCCTAAATATGGTCAAGCCTCATCGCTCAAGTGCTTCCATACTTTCTATGAACATAAATTTAACATATTTTTAAAAACGCTCCCATTTTTTTCGCAGACTGCACTTTTTCAGCCGTAAATGGGAGCGTTTTTTTATTAAATTTTCACAAACAAAATTTTTTAAGAAATCTTGCACAAATTGTGAAGTTTGTTTTTGTCTATATTGCCCATATGTTTTATTTTGCTACAATTACCGTAATCTCACAGGTATATGTTCTTTCTTCATCAGAAACAGTGATCTTTACAGATCCGGCTTCTCCGGCACGGACTACAGCCATCGCTTCACCGTAATAAGTATCGACCGTATTCTGTGCATAATTTCCTTCTACATAGGAGCAGGCACTTCCCAGCCCTTCGAGCGTAGCATTCTCTACTGTAACTTTCAGATGATGCTTCTCCATCGGTTTCCAGTTTCCGGCAGAATCTCCATACTGTAATGGAATAAACAGCAATCTGCCAGCCTTCACAGTTTTCTGCTCCGGTCTGATATGAAGTACTGTTTCTTCATTTGCTGTCATCAGAGTCTGACGACTGATCTCCTGTCCGTTTTTATCATAAGAAACTGCTGTGATCTCACCGTCTTCATATGGAATGTGGAATTTTGAACGGCATTTCTTTACTTTGCCACGGGCAGCTTTTTTACCATTGACCAGAAGTTCCACCTCTGCTGCTCTTGCAAAAACTTCAACCTCTGCTTTTTCTCCGGCACATCCCCGCCATGACCAGCTTTCCAGTGCTTTGGACAGCGCCCATCCGGTCAATTGCAGATTCTCCTTCTGATAAACAGGTTTCACGGCAATAAACGGACCCGTTTCCCTCTCAAAAGCAACTCTTGTATAAGCAGCCTCTGCACGAGGTTTTCCGAGAAGGTCGATTCTTCCGTTGTTTCCAGTCATTCTGGTATGTGGCATTCTGCCTCTGTAATCTTCATACTCAGCAGCACCATCTCCGGTCTCTCCGATATATTCCCATCCGGACCAGACAAAATCTCCCAGGATTCGTTTATTCTTCTTTGCAATCTCCCAGAAGCTATATGCATCCTTGCAGAAAGTCTCTGTACCGAGGATCAGACGTTTCGGATATTTTTTCAGGTCATGTTTGTATCGGAAAAGTCCGTAGTTGTAACCAGCGATATCCATATTTGCAAAAGCATCTTTTGTTTTCCAGTCACATGGCGGAAGGGTCGCACCAATTTTCATAAAATAGTCGCCAACCAGACAGGCAAGTGTATTATAGAATTCACTTCCTACCGGTTTTTTCTTTTCTTTTTCCTGTTTTTTTGCCTCCTGCTCTGCAATCTCCGCACTTTTTTCTGCTTTATCATCGCTGTAGACACCCATTCCCATGGAGCTTAAGAAGTTAAAGAAAATGTTGATTCCGCAGGTTACCGGTCTGTATGGATCCAGCTTATGAAGATAAGAAGTCATTCTGCCGGTCAGTTCGATTCCTTTTTTCTGTGCAGTTTCTGCAACTTCATTTCCGGTGGAATACATGATCACACATGGATGATTGTAATCTTTCTCCACCATATCTTTAAGGTCCTGCTGCCACCATTCATTCAGATATCCTGCATAGTCATATTTTGTCTTATGAATATACCAGACATCTACATATTCGTCCATCATCAGCATTCCCTGACGGTCACAGGCATCCAGCATGTCTTTGGAACACGGATAATGAGAAGAACGGATTGCATTATAGCCATTCTCTTTGAGGATACGGACTCTTCGTTCTTCCGCTTCCGGATAAGTGCAGGCTCCCAGTACACCATTATCATGATGTACGCAGGCTCCTCTGAGGATTTCCCTCTTACCGTTGATCGTAAGACCTTTTTCCGGATTCCATTCAAGAAGTCGGATTCCAAATGTTTCCTCTACGACATCCTCTCCAAACGTTGCACGCAGAGTATAAAGATTCGGATGATCACAGTCCCAGAGCTTTGCGTTCGGAATTTCCATACGGAAAACCGACGGGTGTCCGGTATTTTCAACCTCTTGTGTAAGAATACAATTCTCTTTATCCAAGACCTCTGCTTTCACCCTGCCCAGGCAGGAAGTTTTTATTTCTACCTCGATCACTGCCGGTGCATAGCTGACCGTATGGATCTTGATTCCATTTACCGGAATATACTTCTGATCACCTGTCCAGAGATATACCGGGCGGTAGATTCCTGTTCCGGAATACCAGCGGCTGTTTGGCTGGTCAGAATTCCGTGCGATCACGCGGATTTCATTCTGTGCTTCGTATTTCAGAAATCCTTCCGTATCTACATAGAAATTTGTATAACCATATGGTCTGTATGCGGCTTTCTTTCCATTAATATAGACTTCCGCATTATGATAAACACTTTCAAACTCAATGAGAACTTTTTTTCCACTGTATTCTGATGGTACAAATACATGTTTTGTGTATTCATAATCGCCACCCAGATACCATCCGGAATTTCCCTCGCTGACACTTTCTCCGGTACGCGGTTCACTCCGCATGGCATCATGTGGAAGTGTTACGGAATATGGTTCTTCATCTCTGGTCAGGCATCTGCAAGTCCAGTTTCTGTTAAAATCTATCTTCTTCATTTCAAATCTTCACCCTTCTTGTTTCTCCTCTGACCAGAGAAATTTTTTCTTCACCGAGTTCCAGAACTCCACCTTCTGCATCTGCAGTCACTTCCAGACATTCTCCATCCCAGGCCAGCCGGACCGTCCCGTCACTTCCCACAGGAAGTGTACAGTCCAGGTCTGTAAAATACTGCATCTGTGGCTTTAATACATAAGTAACCCCATCCTTGTTTACAAGATCCAGTCCGGCAAAGTATTTTGCCAGAAAATAGATAGGACTTGCCGCCCATGCATGGCAGAGACTCTTGCCAAAATGATCCCCGTACATATCATACTGTTCTTCCTTCGGCACGGACGGATCATACTCTTCCCAGAATGTGACTGCCCCAAGATCCAGCATGCCACCCCAGTAGGAACGGATCTTGTCCAGAACTTCTGTCAGTTTTCCCATCTGGCACAGTACATCTAACTCAAAGAAGTTAAAGTATGGTGTTGTGATCGCCGGAATCTCATCATTTTCAAGTACATTTGTGAGAATTTTTTCCTGCTTCTGTTTGTCTGCGATATCAAACAGAATTGCAAAAATATTTGCATGTCTCGTTACATTACGTTTTCCGGAAGTAAAAGAATCGATATACGCACCTTTTTCTTCATCCCAGAAGAACTTTTCAATAGCAGCCGTCAGTTTTTCGTATTCCTGTCTGTAAACATTTCCATCTTTGCCAAGCTGCTTGCTGATCTCTGCCATCACACGGAAACATGCTGCATAAAGCATCTGTTCCGCACAGAGCGGACCATCTTTATCCATATCAGCCCAGTCAATATATACCCAGTCTTTTTCTTTTCCGATCAGAAAACCATGCTCCTCTCGTCTGCCATTACAGAACCCCATAAGGGACACCATCTTTGGATAAACCAGTTCCAGAAAATCTCTGTCGCCGTATCCTTCATTGTGATAGTCCACGCCCAGAAGCCACAACAGAGAGTAATCTACAATTGTATTAATATGTCTCGTCATCGGATCATTGCCACGAAGCGCGAGGATCGTTCTCTGATCGATTTCTGCATCTGCCATCAGATAACGGTTTACGAAGAAGCTCTGGTATGCATCTCCCGACCAGATCCATTTATCACGTTTCACCCCATCAATAAAAAAGATTCCACTGCAAAGACGGAATGTATGCTCTGCCACCGACCAGATCTGATTCAGACGTTCTTCTCCACAATGAAAAGCTGCTTTTACCGGGATATCCACATACTGATGATTTGCTCTGAGGATAACTTCTCCCGGCTTACAATCCGGAATATACGCAAAACGTACTGCACAGCATGGACACTTTCCAGTTTCTTTGTCCGGCTGCCAGCTATAATAGCAGTTTACCGTATCGATTGCTTCTTCTCTGGATTCGCCACAGCAGATCAGTACCGGCTGATATCCATTTTTAAATTCTGCCTCCAGAACCGCATTCAGCTCCGTTTCAAATTCATAGAGAGTTCCTCCGTTATACTCCGTTACACTGACTGGTTCATAAACCTTTTCACTGTATTCCCAGACTGTCGGATTCTGTTCCGGTCTGGTGAAATATTTGCTCTTGCCTGCCGGCTGTGGGTCCTTTTCATAATCCTCTGCCATCCATCCTGTATCAGAGCAAATCACATCGCCTTCTATATAAATACACGGAAATGCTTCCACACATCCTGCATGGACAGCAACCGTAACTTCTCCCGGACCGCAGGTGATCTTTTTTCCAAATGGATATTTCTTTTCTCCTGCCAGCACATGTCCGATCGCATTGGAATATACAGTGAAAGATGTTTCTTCCTCCAGATGATAAGTGCGTCGAAAAGCAACACGGTTGCGGAAACCTTCACTCTTCCAGAAAGCCGGCCATCCAAACCCTCGCTCCACACGACTGAAATTCTGCTTCATTCCATGATATAACTCAAAATCTCCCGGATACCAGATCCAATAACTTTTGCTCATTCCCGATTCCTCCAGTTTTTTCTATTTTATTCAATTCCATTTGCACTGAGCAGCTGGTTTTGACATATAATTTCTACCTTAAACTATATGCGTTACTTCTATATAAAGTCAAACACAGTTGACGTACAAAAAGTACCCGTTCACGATATGACCTGCAAAAGTATTTTTTTCGAAATTTATTCCAGCAAAAAACAGCCAGGATTTTACTCCCGGCTGTTCTTATTCATATTTCAAATGTCTTTCAGGCATTCCAGATATTCAGTTAATTCCAGCCACCGTATTCTTTGATGGTCTCTTCCACTCGTCGTTTCACTTCTGCAGCAATCTCCGTAGTCTTCATGTCCTTATACTCGTCATAATACATTGGCTTCAGGAAATGCACCTGCACTGTCAGTGGTTCTATGGAACCAGTGTCAAAAGCCTTATACGTATCAATCAATGCAACCGGCACAATCGGACATCTTGCTTTTGTTGCAGCTTTGAAACTGCCGCCTTTAAATTCCAGTGGATGATTTCCATTCTTGCTTCGGGTTCCCTCTGCAAAAATCAGATAGTTTCGTCCAGCCTTAACTTCTTTCGTAACATCAAGGATAACCTGCATAGACTGGCGAATATCCTCTCTGTCCATGATGTATGCCTTCATACAGGTAAAAACCTGCTTCAGAAACGGAACATTCCCCACTTCCTTCTTTGCCACTACAGAAAAAGGTGTCGGGCAGACATCCACAATTGCAAGGACATCATACAGTCCCTGATGATTCGGATAAAACATAAATCCATTTTCGTTCGGTATATTTTCTACACCATATGACTGAACAGTAATATTACCGCCTTTATTCGCACGCTGAACTATTTTTTTCAGAAGTGCATAACGCTCTCCCTCTGTATAATTATCAACGTTTTTGGCATACCGATTCAGCATAAACCATCCCCATGGTACAAACAAGAGATTCCTCAGCACCATCATAATGATTCTTTTCATTCCGCTGCCACCATCCCTTCAAGGATTCTATATTGCTGTTCGCTTAGCTATTTTAATTTTGCAGCTATTTTTTCCTCATATCCAGGATTCTTCTTGATAAACTTGTCATAAGCAGTCGTATAATCCTTATATGCCTGTGTATTCATAAAATCAGCATACTTCGTCGCTGCCTGCTTGCTCAGATCATCCGTAATCTCTGACGGTGTCATTACATAATACTTGCCATTATCTTTCTTCTGTACCATATAAGTACTGATGCAAGGGTAGCTCTGTCCATTCTTCAGGACCAGGTCATAGGTAATATACATATATGTATAATTACCATCCTGATAGATTTTATCACACTGTGTGATTTCTGTTTTTTCAGCCTCAAATGCACTGAAATATTTCACAGTCGCATCCATCTCCTGCTGCAGAGTATCATCTGCTTTGGATACACCATAGCATTTTTTGACTTTGCTCTCATTCCCACCTGTGTAAGATTCGATCAAAGTTCTGACTACTCTTTCCGGAGTCTTATGACTGACTCCGCATCCCTTTGCAGCAAATACAATGATAATGATCAAAACGATCAGCGCAACAGCGCCTGCCAGAACCGGTTTCGGTAATCTGGCAATCACTGCAGCTATATCAGAACCTCTGGAAGTTTTACGCCGGGTTCCTGAAGTTTTACGTCTGGTCTGCGTTTTTCTTCTCGCTGATGCGGATTTTGAACGTCCGGATGCACTTGAACCGGATCTGCGTCTGACATTTGTTGCCGCATTTTCCTTATCCATGATTCTTATTCCTCTGTGCTGTCTGTATTTTCGTTACTGTTCTCTTCTGTGGAGACATTTTCAGAGCTTTCCTCTGTCTTTTCAGAATTTTTATCTTCTTCTTTTTCACGGACTTTCGCAAAGCTTGCAACCGTTACTCCATCAGAAAGATTGATCAGTTTGACTCCTGATGTAATTCTTCCAAGGATAGAGATATCAGAGCACTGCAGACGGATAATGATTCCTTCTGTGGTGATCATCATGATCTCATTTTCTTCATTGACAGCTTTTGCTCCGATAACATTACCGGTCTTCTCAGTAATCTTGTAGCACTTCACACCTTTACCGCCTCTGTTCTGGCAGGTAAATTCACTGATAGAAGTACGTTTACCCATACCGTTTTCAGATACAACGAGCAGATAATATCCCTGTGTATTCAGCTGCATTGCAACAACTTCATCGCCATCAAGCAGATTAATACCACGAACTCCCATCGATACTCGTCCGGTACTTCTGACGTCGGATTCTTTGAAGCGAATACACTGACCGTATTTCGTTACAAGGATGATATCTTTCTTGTCATCCGTTGCCTTAACTTCGATCAGTTCATCGTCATCTCTCAGAGAAATAGCTGCCAGACCAATCTTACGGACATTTGCATAATCCTGGATCGGAGTCTTCTTAACAAGACCCTTACGGGTAGCCATCATCAGATACTGACCTTCTTCAAACTTACTGATCGGAATGACTGCTGTGATACGTTCTCCCGGCATCAGCTGCAGAAGGTTGATGATCGCGGTTCCACGAGCTGTTCTGCCTGCTTCCGGAATCTCGTACGCTTTCAGTCTGTATACACGACCAGTATTGGTAAAGAACATGACATAATGATGTGTTGTTGTCATCATCAGTTCTTCAATATAGTCATCATCCAGTGTCTGCATTCCCTTGATTCCTCTGCCGCCTCTGTTCTGGCTGCGGAAGTTATCTACTGTCATACGTTTGATATAACCAAGTTTTGTCATAGTAATGACTGTATTTTCTCTCGGGATCATATCTTCCATAGAAATATCAAACGCATCAAATCCGATAGCTGTTCTTCTGTCATCGCCGTATTTCTCAGAAATTGCAAGGATTTCCTCACGGATAACGCGAAGAAGTGTATTTCTGTCTGCAAGGATTGCTTTCAACTTACGGATCTTTTCCATTAATTCTGCATATTCTGCTTCCAGCTTCTCTCTTTCCAAACCGGTGAGAGCACGAAGACGCATGTCCACGATTGCCTGTGCCTGAACATCTGTCAGCTCAAATCTGTCCATCAATTCCTGCTTGGCCACCTGGACACTTCTGGATCCACGGATGATACGGATAACTTCATCAATATTATCCAGAGCTTTCAGCAGACCTTCTAATATATGCGCACGTTCCTGTGCTTTATTCAGATCGTACTTTGTTCTTCTTGTCACAACATCTTCCTGATGTGCAAGATAATGTTTGAGCATCTCCGGGAGCGTCAGTACCTTCGGCTGAAGGCTTCCGTTCACTGCTACCAGACACAGCATGATCACACCAAAGGTATCCTGAAGCTGTGTATGCTTGTACAACTGATTCAGAACTACATTGGCATTGGCATCTTTGCGAAGATCAATACAGATACGCATGCCCTCACGACTGGAATGGTCATTCAGGTCTGTGATTCCGTCGATTTTCTTGTCTCGTACAAGCTCAGCGATCTTTTCGATCAGGCGGGCTTTATTAACAAGATATGGAAGTTCTGTAACGATAATACGTGATTTGCCATTCGGCAGTGTCTCGATATTTGTCACCGCGCGGACACGGATCTTACCGCGGCCGGTACGATATGCTTCTTCAATTCCTCTTGTACCAAGGATAGTAGCACCTGTCGGGAAGTCCGGTCCTTTCACGATCTCAAGAAGTTCTTCAATCGTAGTGTCTCTGTCCTCTTCGATGATATTGTCAATAATCTTAACAACGGCACTGATCACCTCTCTCAGATTGTGAGGCGGAATATTGGTTGCCATACCAACAGCAATACCGGAGGTTCCATTTACAAGAAGGTTCGGATAACGGGACGGCAGTACGACCGGTTCCCGTTCTGTTTCATCAAAGTTCGGCTGGAAATCAACCGTATCTTTATTGATATCAGCCAGCATTTCCATGGAAATCTTACTCAGACGTGCCTCTGTATATCGCATGGCAGCTGCACCATCGCCATCCACAGAACCAAAGTTTCCATGACCGTCTACCAGCGGATATCTGGTTGACCAGTCCTGCGCCATATTTACAAGTGCACCATAGATGGAACTGTCTCCATGCGGATGATATTTACCCATGGTATCACCAACGATACGGGCACATTTACGATGTGGCTTATCCGGACCGTTGTTCAGCTCTATCATGGAATACAGCACCCTTCTCTGTACCGGTTTCAGACCGTCTCTGACGTCCGGAAGAGCACGGGAGGCAATAACACTCATGGCATAATCTATATAAGATTTTTCCATGGTCTTCTGCAGATCCACCTCATGGATTTTATCAAAAATATTGTCTTCCATTTTCTATTCTCCTAGATATCCAGATTTTCTACAAAGCGTGCGTTTTCTTCGATAAATTCACGTCTTGGTTCAACTTTGTCACCCATAAGAGTGGTAAATGTCAGGTCAATTTCAGAAGTTGCTGATTCATCCATAGTTACACGGAGAAGAATTCGTTTCTCCGGATCCATGGTTGTCTCCCAGAGCTGTTCTGCATCCATTTCTCCAAGACCTTTGTATCGCTGGATCTTATTATTGTTATCACGTCCAATCTGCTCAAGGATGCTGTTCAGTTCTGCATCATCATAAGCATACCAGACTTTTTTGTTCTTTTCGACTTTGTACAGTGGCGGCTGAGCCAGATATACATATCCCTGCTTGATCAGTTCCGGCATAAATCTGTAAAGGAATGTCAGAAGCAGCGTTGCAATATGCGCGCCATCAACATCGGCATCAGTCATAATGATGATTTTGTGATAACGCAGCTTTGTTATATCAAAATCTTCATGAATACCAGTACCAAATGCAGTGATCATTGCTTTAATCTCTGCATTGCTGTAGATTCTGTCCAGACGAGCCTTTTCTACATTAAGGATTTTACCACGCAGTGGAAGGATTGCCTGTGTTGCTCGGTTTCTGGCAGTTTTTGCGGAACCACCGGCGGAATCTCCCTCTACGATGTAGATCTCGCAGTTTTCCGGATTTTTATCTGAGCAGTCTGCAAGTTTACCTGGAAGAGACATTCCGTCAAGTGCAGATTTTCTTCTTGTAAGATCTCTTGCCTTACGTGCTGCTTCTCGTGCTCTCTGCGCAAGTACTGATTTCTCAACTGTTGCCTTCGCAACCGTCGGATTCTGCTCCAGAAAGATCTCCAGCTGTTTGCTGACTACAAAATCAACAGCTCCACGAGCCTCACTGTTACCAAGCTTCTGCTTCGTCTGTCCTTCGAACTGTGGCTCCTCGATCTTAACACTTACGATTGCTGTCAGACCTTCTCGAATATCATCACCACTTAAATTCGGTTCACTGTCTTTGAGCAGTTTGTTCTTTCTTGCATAATCGTTGAATGTCTTTGTCAGTGCATTACGGAAACCAACGATATGTGTACCACCTTCCGGTGTGTTGATATTATTTACAAAGCCATAGCTGTTTTCTGTATAGGAATCATTGTGCTGCATGGCTACTTCAACCATAACGCCATCTTTTTCACCTTCGCAGTAAATAACTTCCGGGTACAGTGCTTCCTTGCTTCTGTTCAGATAGGTGACAAATTCCCTGATACCACCTTCATAATGAAAGGCTTTTTCTTTTTCCTGATCTTCTCTGGTGTCTTTCAGTACAATGCGAAGACCTTTGGTCAGGAAAGCCATCTCACGGAGGCGCTGTTTCAGAATATCGTAATCATAAACTGTCTCTTCGAAGATTTCTTTATCCGGCAGGAAGGTTACTTTTGTTCCTGTCTCTTCAGGATCACAGACACCAATCTCTTTCAGAGGATACATGGTATGTCCTCTTTCATAACGCTGCTGGTATTTCTTTCCTTCACGGCAGATCGTAACCTCCAGCCACTCAGACAGTGCATTTACAACAGATGCACCTACGCCATGAAGTCCACCGGATACTTTGTATCCTCCACCGCCAAATTTACCACCCGCATGAAGAATGGTAAATACAACTTCTACTGCCGGTATTCCTGCTTTGTGATTGATTCCTACCGGAATACCTCGTCCGTTATCAATTACTGTAATGGAATTATCCGGATTGATAGTTACCTGGATTTCGGTACAAAATCCTGCTAATGCTTCATCTACCGCATTATCCACGATCTCATATACAAGATGATGCAGGCCCCGGCTAGATGTACTTCCAATATACATACCTGGTCTTTTACGAACAGCTTCCAGTCCTTCCAGAATCTGAATCTGATCCGCGCCGTACTCTGTATTCTCTCCGCCCATTTGCTTCCTCCTGTCATTCTATATTCATTATAATGGAAACCGACATTTTTCGCATTTGCCGGTTTCCAGATAGGCATAATAATACTAATTTATTATAGCACAAAACAGCCCTCATTCCAACAAAATCCCTTTAAATAAGAAGAAAAAAACGAGAGCCCGGTTTACACCAGACTCCCGTCAAACGTCTTACACTTTATTTCTGTTTTCTCTTTTTGTAAACAACTACTCCACCTGCGATCACGATCACAGATACCAGAAGAACCAGACCCCAGAATGCCGGATTCATCGGGTCACCAGTCTTAACCGGACGACTTGTTGCACTTCCGCCATGGCTGGATGCATCACTTCCACCGTTAGATGTACCAGAACCACCATTGCTTCCGCCAGGTGTTACAGTAGCATCCTTCTTGGTATTGGTAATCTCGATGCTTCCATGATACTGACCAGACTCATTCAGCTTAACACTGCCTTCACCACTTACTACATATGCGAAAGAATCTTTATCGAGTACATTACCATCCTTATCGGTTTCCTTAACTGCATAAGTAACAGTATCTTTTATATCTTCTGAGAATGGAACCGTAACAGTAACTTTATCATTCTGCTTCAGTTCAACGGTGCTTACCGCCTTACCAGAATCATCAAATACAGTTGCATAGAACTTGTCGTCTACAGTCTTTTTCACACCGTCCACTACAACGTTCTTTGTAATCTCGATCTTTCCATTTACAAAGAAGCCTTCCGGAAGAGTTGAAAAAATGTTATTTACATAAGCTGCAATATCTGTAGCAACCGTATTGTCATCCACTACAACACTGTTGTCTTCCTTGTCTGCTGCATTCGTAACATTGTAATGGAAGCTGTTTTCTTTATCAATCTGCACCTCATCATTCAGCTTGATTGCCTTGTTATTCTCATCAAGCTCGAATACATAATAGGTACCTCTAAGAACATTACTGTAAGAAGCTTTGCCTGACTGTGCATTCTGGATATGGATCGTTCTGATGTAATCATCACCATATGGGATCGTACCATCCTTATCAAGGAAAAGACCAACCTTGTAAGTTGCATCGTCAGCAGTTATTTCATCCAGTTTAAACGCATTCGGATTAATACGATAAAGTCTCTTCTCAACTATAATACCTGCAGTGTTGCTCTTCTCTGCCTTTGGATAAGCCTGTACATCGTAGATCCAGCCTTCCTCTGTGCTTGCAAAAGGAACTGTTAAGAGCATTGGAGTAACCTTAACGGAACTCTCCGCTGCACCGATTACCAGGTACATGCCCTCTTCCATATCGCTGTAAACAACCTTGCCCTGCTCATCCGAAACAGCCTCAACCGGCTTTACTGAAGAAGCAGCTGCAACCTCGGCAAGCTTTTCGGCTGCTGAATACCATTCACTTGCATTCTTGAAGGAATCAAAATCGTATCCTGCAGATGACATGGAGCTGGTCAGTACAAAATGCACATTTCCATCAAACGAAACATCCGCAACCCTGTAAAGCTCTAACTTAACACCTGTCAGCGGTGTTGTCTTGCCCTCGGCATCCGTCTGCTGAACCGTCAGATTAAGACTTCCCTTTTTTCCGGCTTCGTAAGAACCTGCCTGAACCGTTCCTGCCAGGCAGCATGTCAACATGACAAACATTCCCAGGAAAGCCAAAAGCTTATTCCACATTTTAAATTTCTTTTTCTTCTGTTTCACCACGATCGGCCTCCTTGTTATTTTCTGTGATCACTATTCGTCTTTGCGGCTACTCTCTTCTGTTTTTCGGTTTTTGCGCCGAATAACTATATAAACAATGATGATCATTATGACCATAGCTACAAGACCAATGATCATAATCTTCACCGGATCAACCTTTGCGATCTGCTGGATCGGTGTCTCCTCAGCTTCCTCCTCCGGTTCAACATACTCTGTCCGGATTCCCCTTATCAGAAGCCTGTGAGTGTTGACTCCATAAGGAGTACAGGTTACCAGCGTCACATGATCCTCTCCCTCGATGATATCCAGCTCACTGGATTCCTCCGGAAGAACCGTTTTAATCTGATCTACTTTGTATGCAAGAGTCTTTCCCAGAACATGGATCAGAAAAATATCTCCATTCTTCATCTGGTCAAGATCCGTAAAAATCTTTGCACTCGGAAGTCCCCTGTGTCCCGCCAGCACCGCATGTGTGCTCGTTCCACCTATTGGAAGACTTGTTCCCTCAACATGCCCGACACCCTTTTCCAGAACCTCTGTACTGAGGCCATGGTAAATAGCAAGTATCAGATTCAGCTTGGGAATCTCGATACTTCCCATCAGCCCGTCACCATTTGGATCAAGGACCTCATCGTAAGGATGACTGAGAACATAATCCTCTTCGTTAAAAGCATCTACGATCGTATTGACCTTATGCTCCGCGTTGTATTCCTCAGCCTCCTGCCAGAGCTTTTCGTACTGGTCATCCGACAGATCACTGACGGATTCATTGTACTTGGTTACAAGCTGCGCGTTTCGGTACTCATTCCAGTAATTACTGATCGTTGGGTAAGTAAAGATACCCGCACCGACGATAAAAAGTAATATGATAAATATGTTGATAACTATAGAACCTTTTTTCTTCTTTTCTTTTGCCATAATCTATTTTTTACCGCCTTTATTTGCTCGCCTCTTCAGCTTTGTTTCCTTTAAGTATAACACAAAAATAAAGAGTGCGGTAACGGATAGACCAACAAATACCCAAAGAAGATAATTTGTGTGAAGACTGCTTCCACTGAGTACTGTCTTCTCTTCTTTGACTTCCTCTTCTACATAAGGTACTCTGTGACCACGAACCAGAAGTCGTTCTGTATTTACTCCATAAGGAGTACAGGTTAAAAGCGTTACTAAATCCTGCCCATCTTCTACTGCAAGAGCAGAAGTGTCTTCCGGCTTAACAACCGAAATCTTGTCTACTTCATAGCATAAGGTTTCGTCTAACACATGGAGCAGAAAATGATCTCCTACTTTCATCTGATCCAGATCTGTAAAAAGTGATGCACTCGGAAGTCCACGGTGTGCAGAAATAACAGCATGTGTGTTTGCTCCGCCAACCGGAAGAGAACTTCCCTCCAGATGACCTGCACCCTTGTTCAAAACCTCTTCTTCCGTTGTGTGGTAGATTGGGATTTTGATATTGATTTTTGGTATCTCCACACTTCCCATCATCTCATCACCAGCAATGTTCAGTGTATTCATATAGACCGGATCTACTCCACTTGACTCAGCAAGTGCAAAAGAGTCAGGAAGAACACATGGAAGTAAGGCTTCGTTATAGTCTTCTGCTTTTTTACGCTCTGCATCATAGTCAATTCCTTCTGCTGCTTCCTTTTCAGAAACCGCCTGCTCATAACCACTGATCAACTGTTTCTGTCTGTAGTTATTCCATTGATTAGCTACAAAGGGATACAGCAGCAAGGACAAACCAGCTAAAAATATAATGCAAATTACTAAATTGCCTGCTTTTTTTTTCATCCGAGCTCTCCTTGCTGTTGTATTATTTTTTTATGAATCCGGGGCATCTGCCCCGGATTCGATATTTGGTTATAAACAATCACAAATGATTATTTGTTTGTTCTTTTGCGGCTTGCAAAGAATAAGCCAGCTGCTGCGACCATGATCAGGCATCCAGCGATTGTGAAGATTGTAGTACCGATACCACCTGTGGATGGAAGAGCGGAGAGTTTGGTATCATTCATTTTGATTTCTTCTGGTTTTTCAGCTACAACACCGGTAACAACCTGATTTTCTACTTTCTCAATCATTTTAAATTTTACATCAGTAGTATTAATAGAGTATCCATCTGGAGCAACTACCTCCTGGAAATAATACTCACCAACTTTAAGACCTTTTACTGTAACTGTTCCGTAAGTATTTCCTTTTTCATTAGATGTAATAAGTGTCTGACCTAATCCTTCTGGAACTTTACCATCTGCTGTTTCTTCAATCCACTGACCTGTAATCCATCCATCATTGCCAATTACAGCATACTCTTTCTTGTTATCTGCATTTTTTCTGTAAACAACGAACTGCGCACCTTCCAGTTTGTTACTCTCTTCTTTATCATATTTTGTGATGGTTGCATTACCTGAATATGTTTTTGTGATTGTACCAATTGGATCCTGTGTAGAAGTAGCACTATTGCTAACCTCATTAGCTGTCAATACTTTGGCTGTATATGTAATAACTACTTCCTGACCTGCATATGTGTTATCATCTTTTACAAGTCCCATCAAATTAAGGTCAAAACTATCCTGTCCATTTAATCCTTCATCCAGTTTGTCAAATCCATTAACTGTTACTCCATTTACGGTAATTTTATTAACGGCATCTGTTCCTTTTACAGCATCTCCGGTAAGGTAGAATTTAGCACCTGTTAATTTATCAGATACCTTGAATTCCTTTACAAGTTTATCACCATTTGGTTTTATTTCCTGATAAGGAACAGTTGTTCTTACTGTATATGTAACTAAATCTCCAACTTCAACGTTTGTTTTATCTGCCTCTTTGCCTGTATGATATTTATCTGCTTTTGCAACTACGGATGCATTTAATGGTGAAATCAGATTGTTATTTTCATCATACTTATATGTTTTTGCTACCATTGTACTGTATTCTGTTTTATTAGCAGAATCTGTAACAATTACTAAATAAGCACCTGCCTGTAAACTATCAAACGTAACGTTACTAGCAAATTTTCCATCTTCAATCTTTGTTGATTCTTTTGTAGCAATAGCGTTTGTCTTCTGCGCTGCATTTTTTAATGCTGAAATCATACCTTCCGTATTTAATGTTTCCGGTGTCACATTCGTACCCTTTGTCCAAGCTGCTGCTACCCAGCCATTATCATTGGCATCTAATCTGTAGATTTCATAGATATTTACTATCTGTTTTGCATATGTTGCAAGACCTTTTACTTCAAGCGTTGCGCCGTCTTTAGCTGCAAATGTTGGAATACTCATTGCGAGTACCATGGCCAGTGTTAATAACACTGCAAAGATTTTTCTCATCTTCTTCATAATCTTGTCTCCTTTTCATTATCGGGCTTTGCCCATTTTATTGTTCCCTCATTCGGGATAATTACTTTCTTTTGTGGCAAGGAGCCACTGAAAAAATCAATCGTTACAATTATTTTCCCAGCACCTCCCTGCATTTGTTTTTATATAAGATCCATGCGGCTGTAGACATAAGTACCATGCCGCCGATCATATACCAGTAAATTCCGCTGCCACCAGATTCAGGAAGTGAATACAATTTCTGGTTTTTGATGGTTAATACCGGAGTTGTTGATCTTGTATCCAACTGCCATAATTCAAAACCTTCTCCAAGTGGTTTTCCATTCTCACCAGTGAGTGTAACTGTTCCATTTTCTACTTTGAAGTAGATACTGGATCCCAGCTTGCTATAACCATCTGGTGCCTTAGTTTCTGTCAAACTGTAGTCGCCATTTCTCAGATTATTCAGTTCAACTTTAGTACCATTGTCAACTTCAATATCCACATAGCTCGTTTCATCTTCCCATTTACCAGTAGTAGTGTTTTTCTTTTGAAGCTTAAACTTCGCACCTTCAAGCTCCGTTGTCTTATTCTGGTTATCAGCTATCTTCTTCAGATCCAGATTAGCTTTGATTTCACTGTTGGTATACTCAACTTTACCTAATGTACCACCATCCGCTGCGGTGTATGTATAATTCTTGATAACATCTGTATCATGAGCATTGTTATCTTTTTCATACCCGAGTTTAAATGTAGTCGTGTACGAATTTTCCTCATTTGGAGCAACCGTTTTACAGTTCGTAGATTCATCTACCTCTGCGCCATCAATCTTATATCCTTCTGGAATTACCTCTGTTATACTATATGTTCCTCTTTCCAGATCTGTCAAAGTCTCTGTTCCCTCTTTTGAGCTTGCATCAACTTTGATTTGAACTACTTTTATCGGTTCATTATTACCATCTTTAATTACATTGAATGTAAATGTCTTTTCTCCTGAAAAATCATCTACTACTTTCTTGGTAATCTGAATCTGTCCGGCAATGACCTTTACTGTGTAAACACCATATGGTCTGGTTTGATCATCTACTGAGTTATGGGCTGTTACCTTACCACCTTCACCAGCAACATGGAGTTTACCATCCTCTGTTGTTGTGTTTGTATTACTCTGTTTTGTAGCATTGCCCAGTGCATTATATGTGACCTTCAGATAATATGTTGTTGAGTCAGGTGTAGGTTTCTCCTGAGTCCAATCTGTGATTTTATCTTTCTCCTCGCATTTCGAATCTCTGAACCATTCTAAAGTGAAGTCCTGCTGGTTAATAGCTTCTCCATTTGCACCCATTGTATACTTTACAGGTTTTGATGTTCCGTCCAACTGGGTTACGTTTCCCTTTGGATGAGCCTTGTCAAACAGTGCTTTTACGATATCTCCATCTTCATCAGTTGGTACTGTGTCACCGTAGAAGATTTTTACTTCCTTGTTGTTTACCAACAAATCAGATTTAACGTTGACCCTAGGCTGTGGTAAAACAGCATCTCCATATCCTGTATGGATCTTGGAATCTTGGAATACGTTAGTAGGTATATTATTACCTCCGATGTATTCATCCTTTGCTCTTACTTTGATGGTTTTACTCCAATTACTCTTAGCTGGAATTGTCTGTTCGGTCCATTTAATCTGGTATTTTCCATCAACCTTGGTTACAGTTCCACCATTTAATTGATATCCATCAGTTCCAATATCAGTATCTGTGATTATTGTTCCATCTTCTTTGAGAAGTTCAAACCTTGGATCAATTACGTCTGTTATATCAGCATCAGGTATATCAACTTTTCCAGTAATATTTTGCTGTATCTACTTAAAGACATCTTTCAGTCCCTCTATGGAGTCTGCTTCATATGCACAACCAGAAGAAGCAATCTTGCTACTCAACCAAGTCTTTGTGTCTTCATCAAGCTTCAACCCTACAGTAAATATTTTAATGTTTTTATTGTCTTTTAAATCTGTAGCTTTATTTTCTGATTTTTTTCTATCATCATCCGTAAACGGTTTACCATCTGTAAACAGAATCACATATCGTGGAATATCATTTCCCTGACTATCCTTTCTTATTGTTTTCAATTGGGCCTCAGCTATCTTCAAACCATTTTGCGGTGATGTTCCTGCTAATGCATACACACTACTAACTTTTTTTATCAATGCATTCTTATTATCACCCACGCCACATAAAGGCTGTTCAAGCTTACCTGTTGAATTGAACGTTGCAACCCCAATTTTACTAGATGGTGAATTAAGGGCAACTGATGCTATAAATGCTTTAGACGCTTCCTTCAGACCTGTCAGGCTACTGTCAATTGTATAAATGGCTGTTGTATCCGACGAATTTATATTCTTCCAAGTACTTCCATCAAAATATACCCACGTCCCATCTAAATATATCATTGGACATTTAGCATTATAATAGCCATAGTCGCCATAATATTTCAGCACACAATTATATCCATAATAATACACCTTGGATGTGTCTAATGTATTCTTTACATTTTTAAATCCGCTTAATCTTTCTGCTGTTACTTCACTAAATCCACTATAATCAGAAGAAGAACCATTATACAGCATACTTCCTGAAGTATCCAACACCATCATAACATCCGCCACACTATCTTTTACTGTGGTCTGACTACTCGTAAGTTTTGATTTTGCAGTAATGTTGATATCGTAAGTCCTCTTATCCCAGTCATCAACTTTCGCAGTCTTGTGGTACTCCATAACAGAATTAATATCTATCGGTGTATACTTATTAGTAATCGTGAACGTAGCTGAATCTTTCTCACCAATCAGTGTTGATATTTTGTTAGACTGAACAGTTCCACCTGATACAGTTTGAGTAGTCGCCAAGTCATATGCAGATACTTCCGCATTTGTTTCCTCTACGCTGTATATATATTTTGTATTAGCACCAATTTCATTATCTTTTAAGGTTATGCTATAACTGCCATCAGCTTGTTTCATTTCTTTAAGTGTGAATGACTGCCCATTTAAAGGAACATTTTCTGACTTAGCAATCTCTGTTCCATCCTGATGCAAAGCATGGATAGTGAAAGTCATTTTATCTTCCAGATCACTTGTAGGTTCAAATCCTCCAGTAAATTTCTTTTCGATCTTCAGATTGAATTTTCCGCTATCAGCTGGTGGTAATTTCTGTCCAAAATTTACCTCATCAAGGAAATTTCCTTGCGTGTTATTTCCTGAAGCTGTTGCTCCTGCTACAAAGAAAAACCTTGTCATACTTGATTTAGCTAAATATTGACCTTCTTCCTTTATAGAATTCCAACTCTGATCATCACTGGTTACTCTTTCGATAAAAATCCCTTCGTTATTATTATTATCATCACAAATTATCTTTTTACCTTTTTCTGTATACACTGTACCCACAGGACCTTCAGTAGAATCCTTGTATGTATCAATCAGATTTACTAAGCTTACCTGAGTAGTATAACTCTTTGCTTTGCTTGTTGGCATTATAACTACATACATGGTGTCATATTCAGAAGTTCCATTTTGCTTAACTCCCCTAGCTCTATGACTCAACCAGAAATTTAAATTTTCACCTTTATATGTAATAACATCCTGATACAAAGCTCCAGCTGCCTGACAGTTCAATTCTGCAAACTGACCTGTATTTGCTGTTCCTCTGGCATCACAAGCATCTCCATTCCAAGCATATCCACTCAAATTGGCTTTTGCCGTAACTATCTCAATGTCTGCGCCATCCGGATCTTGATATTTATAATATTCCTTTGTATTATCTGCAGTACCAGTTGTCTGCCACACACCTCCCTGTGCCTTGTAATTTTCATTTGAGAACTGCCAGTTACTACCATCACTAACTACCGGTGTTTCAAATCCTCCATTATGCAATTCTCCATAATATCTTACATTGTATTCACCTGAATAAATTTCCTCTTGATCATCAATCTTCAGTCCCACTTTATATTTTACTGAAGTCTGTGTATCACTCAGGGTTCCTTCGTCCATTGCTACATTCAGACAATCAAGTCCATTTTTATTTTCAATGTTATAAGTTTCACCTGTGACCTTTATTCGGTTGACCTCTGTAAATTCTCCATCATTAATACTCTTATACCACGTATATTTAACAGTTTTATCAGTAATAGTATTTTTCAGATTATCATTGAGTTCCGGAACCAAATCACCTGTAGATTCCAATTCATCCTTAATACTAAGTCCTGTTGCTGTATATACTAAGTATATAGTGGGTTCAGTATTATATGTTGTCCAAGTTTGAGCATCATTGGAATACTCATATACTTTAGAATCATTAGGAGTATTACCAAAAGTAGCTTTAATATATTCCAATGTAGCTGCATCTTCATTATATGTAGCACCACCAATTTGCGCCTTTACAAACCCATATCCACTAATATATGGCTCATAGTCTTCCAGTTTAATAGCGGTACCCTTTGATGCTTTGATTTCAATTGGATTGGTAACATTTGCTGAAATGTCTTCACCATTCTCATTAACATACTTTACATTAATCTCAATTTCGCCATTCTCAGATTTTTTCATCTGAGTCCAGGTAATTGTAAATGTAGAAAAGCTTTCTGTTTCGAATTCTGCTTTCTGAACCTCGCCTGCTTCATTTGTTTCTACAGCAGCGCTGTTCTCTTTAGTCATATCGACTACAGAAGTAACTTCGCCATTTTCTTCTACAAAGTGCATTACAGAAACGCTAAGTTCTTTTGCTTCTGTGTTTTCCTGACTTGTTTCTTCTTCCTCTGCATCCATCTGTACTGCATCGGATTCTTTTACTTCTTCCGGAGCAGTTGCATTCTGGTATTCCATGGAAATCTTAACTTTTCCATCTTCCGGATTGATCTTTTCGCCTGCGCTGTTCAGGAAGTAGATATCGTATGCAAGGAAGCCTGCGATGGAATATTCTTCATTCTCAGCTTTTTCTTCAAGTCTGGCTGCTATATCTTCATACTGTTCATCTTCGCTCTTAATTGGAGTTACAACAAACTGTGCATCATCTGGAAGAACACCTTTTGAAGCTGTTGCATTTACAACCACATTGTCGATTTTCTGAGAATAGGTTACTTCGTCTTCGACCTGAACTTCTGCTTCTTCATTTGCATCTTCGTTTTCTGTACCCTGCTCTTCAGTCTCAACAACTTCCGCCATATCGCTTCTTACATAAGCTTGTGCTTCTTCGTAGGAAACTTTGTACCAGGTGAATTCATCTTCATCAGTTACTGTTTCGAGAAGTGGAAGCTGAGTGTCTGTATCTACTGTTGCGATCACGTCTGCTTCTGTGGAAGGAGACACGCGAAGGTTAACTTCGTCTGCGGTGATGCGGATCATTTTGATCTGTTCCTGATCCGGTGCTTCTTCCGGATTCTGTTCTTCCTCAGAGTTTTCTACATTATTCTCTGTGTTGGTTTCTTCTCCGTTCTCTTCGGTATTTTCGGTGTTGGTGTCTGCATTTACTTCTTCGTTATTTACTTCACCGTTTTCTTCTTTATTCTCATTGTTTTCATTATCATCTGCTGCCGGTGTGCTGCTCCATACAAATGTGAATGCTGCGGTAGCTGCTGACTGGAAAGCTGCTTTTGTGAGCTGTCTGCTTTCATTTGTTTCAACTGTAAGCTGATCTTCTTCGGCTTTGAGCTCTGTCAGTTCCAGTTCGGAAGTTTCTTTGTTGGTTCTGATCATGGCTGCTGTCACTGTGGATGCGGCCGGGTCTGTCAGTTCCGGTGAAGAAGCTTCTTTATAAGTAAAGCTGTAATTAACTTTGTCGGACGGTTCAACCGGGTTGCCATCTGCATCTGTAAAAGATACGTTGTAAGCGAGGAAGCCGTCGAGGTTTTTGCCCTGGCTCTGAAGCTGCTCTGTGATCTTGGCTGCCAGTTTGTTGTACTGGTCTGTCATCTCAGCATCTTCGGTGTTGTTCTCGACTGCTTTGACAGTCATCTGTGTTCCGTTTGGAAGAACACCTGCCGGAGCTTCGGCCTTGATCTCGATTGTTTCGTTTTTAAGATTTACGATACAGCTTACAGGCTGTGCTGCTTCTTCGGTTGGAGCGCTGCTCTCGGATGTTCCATCTGTGAACATGTTCTCGCCTGATGAGAAGTCGGCATCGCTGGAACCGAAATCATCGGATTCGCTGTATGTTTCGGCCGAACCCTCTTCCGATTCAAAATTCACATCTGTGTCGAGATCGTCTCCTGTATCTTCGGATGTATCGACTGCTGCGGAATCCTCCTCAACTTCGACCATGTCTACCATGTCATCGAAGGAGCTTGCCTGAGATACATAGTCTGTATTTATTAATACAGTCGAGCAGAACAGCACGATTGCAAACATCATACTGAGCACCCGACATGTCAGGCTTCTTTTCTGATTCCGTTTCCTTTTTTTGAATTTTTTATTATTTTCTCTTTTCATATTAACATCCCCTATTATATGCATGATGATAATAAAAAAATTATCGTTAACTGCTTCACGTACAACTTATTTAAGATTTAACGACATTATAACAGGTGAACTGTTTCGTCACCTATTTCGTCAGCCGCTTTCAGCAACATTTTTAGTACTATTTTGACAATTTTCGATTATTTTGAGTAAATCGAGCTCGCTGTTGAAATCTTCCCGCTCGTTGTTTTTCATATGATAGACACTTCCCTGCCATGTAGCGCTCTGACGGTATCTGACATATACAGCCAGGGTGTCTATGCTTCCTCTCTGTTCAAGGATCTGTTCACGGTTGCTGACCTCTGTAAAAGAGATTCTTTTTTCATTTGCTGGTTTCTGCTGTTTGTCTTCGTATGTCCGCAGCTCTGTTGATGACTGAGGAAAGTTCAGCTCGTTCATGAATCGCTCCATATAGCGGAAGAGTTCATGAATACTTCGGAAGAATATAGGATCTTTACTGTAATAACAGTAAAATCTTCCGGATCTTTCTACTCCGTCTATGTTGTCTATGCAGACATTTACGATATTGGAAGCAGAAATGTTGAGCTTTTCTTTCATCATTCATCCACCTCCAGTGCTCCATCAATCAATCTGATCAGTTCAAGTGCACTCCTGAAACTTTTCTTTTTATTGGCTTCTGCCCAGGTCACCTCACCCTGCCATGTGGCATTGTCACAGTGACTCACATGTACTACAAATGTCCCTGTATGTTTTTTTTTGCCTTTTTCCATCTGTTCTGTATCCTCCGTCAAGATCCGACCACGGTATTTTTGTTTTTAACCACACGATAACACGCACTTATTTCAGAGTATTTTTATTATATCATCGGGGTTATTTCTTCAACTATTTCGTGATTCTGCTTTTTGAACATTTTTTCATATTTTTTCGACAATGTTTCTGATAATTCGCCGGGGATCGACGGGGGTGTATTGGAACATTACGGAGTAATTTCCTATTAAAAAAGATTCTGTCACAATTTCTGCAACAGAATCATTTTTATCTACTTTAAGGACTTTTTATGAAGTCCGGCGGTCATTGTTTGTCGTCTCTGTATCGCAGACCTCACCGAGTGAGGCAACGTAGTAGTCGATTGATACGTTCTTGCGGCGGGTGAGTCTTTTGTTGAATTCTATGTTGATTCGTTTTGATACGAGTGTGCAGTTTTCCTGGGTTATCCCTATCAGCATTACGAGATACTGCTGGATGTTGTATCGGGTGTAGAAGTCGCCTTTGCGGACTGCTTTCTGAATGGACTCGCGGAGAATTTTTGAATAGTATTTCTGATTTTCGTCATCTGCCTCTATATTTGTAAAGTCCAGGGTGCAGAGCATCAGGAATACGGACATGCCGGTTCGTTCCATCATGCGGCCGAACACGTGGTAAACGTCCACGAAGCTTGGATAGGTGCAGTAGTAAGCGCCTTCGATGGATTCTTTTTCGCGGAGGCGGTACTTGATGTCTTCGATCGCGCCTGCTGCCTGAGAGGTTCGCTCTCCCATAAGTTTGAATCGCTCGAGCATTCCGGCAGATGGTGACAGGCCGAGTTCGTCGAACATCAGCTTGGTTGTTCTTTTGTAGACATCGAGGCCGTCTTTGTAGCGGGACATTCCGATGAGGCTGTCGATTTCCCATATCTGCCAGTCGTAGAATGGATAGATTTCGGCTGCGCTGTGTGCAACACGGTAGAGTTCTTCGAATTTTTCTTCGGTTTTCAGGTAGTGGCACAGTTCTTCGGCACAGTCGAAATACATATCTCGACATGCGATGTTTTCGACTGCCGCCCAGTCCTCGCCCATCATATCCGGGAGGAATTCTCCGGTATAGAGTTTCCATGCTTTGGTGTAGATTTCCATTTTGGTCTTTTGGGATTTTTCGTGACGTGCTGATTCGATTGTCTGCTTGAAGTCGCATACGTCTACTGAAGTTTCGATATCCGGATCCCAGGTACACATTCCACCATTTATATTGATGTAACTGCTTTCCGGAAGCCCCGCTGCGGTGAGCTGCTTTCGGAGCCTGAATATTGTGTTGTTGAGGCTGCCGTTTTTCGCTTCGGCCATACAGGGCATCGATAAGTGCTGCTTTGGAGATTCCTCCATCCTGTGTATGTAGAAGTAATAATTGAAACAGCTGTGTGGTCTTTGATACATTGTTACGGTCCAGGACCAGTTCTTTTCCTTTATATTCCAGTGTAAATCCACCTAACATTCGAACTTTCAGTATATTTTTCATACTTTTCTCCTTCAACAGTTATCGTGTTCTGTTTCTTGTCTTTTCATTTTGATTAGACTCGTCCTTATTTAGCATATCACTCAATATGTTAAAGTTCTACCACCAAAATACACAAAAAAAGACTGTTATTATTATTCAATCCGCTAATAACAACAGTCTTTTAAGCTCTATCTAGCAGATAATTCCTTTGCTATTTCAGCTATTTTTTCCTGAGTATAACCGGTATACTCTTTTATCTTGTCCATAGTTTCATGATTCATAAGCATTTTCTCAATCAACTCTCTTCGTCCAAATTCAATTCCCTCCTGTTTTGCTTCCTCCCGTAATTCATCAATTGCAAGACACATACTTGTTTCCTCCTTTTCTTCATTGAATTTCAGTTTTGAGTTAGTAAGTGTATTCAGCATGACTACCGTTTCTGTCTTCATGTTCTGAAATCCGTCATCGGTTTGGATCAGGTCAACCAGTTTTTCTTTTTCCTTCGAATATTTGATATACAACAGTACTTCCCGCAGATCTGTGTGAAAACGGTTGATTTCCTGTTCGGACATTTCCTCCGGAGCTATCAGATTAATCCTGTAATCTGGAACAAAAGGCAGTATTTTCTTGTTTTCCACGCCGAACATCTCGTAAAGACTCCGCGGGCCGTCCCATGCCTCCGTTCCAAAATATATCACCAGCGTAACCACCGGGATCAATTCATCGCTTCTGCTGAATCCAGTCAGAAATTCTCCTGAGCTTGTTTTTCCTGAATTATTTTTTTCCGATTTCGTATTTCCTGTGCTCTTCTCTTTTCTGTATCTCACAGAAGTTTTTCTTACCTGGTTTGCGTACTCCATGGCATCGTACAGCATATTTTTCACAGGCATCGCATAATGCACGTGTGACTGGTTTTCTATCCCGAGAATCATGTACACTACATCGTCTCTTTCCATGGCTGTCATATACTTCAGGCTGTCCCTGTACCTCTGCACCGGTTCTGCCTTCAGATTATCACCATAGACGACTGCGGTTGCTGCCGGATCCAGTTCATGAAGACTTTCCGGCATGATGATTTTTTCACCTTCATACAGCAGATAGTTGAACGCATCCGCAAACACTTCTGCATTTCTTATGTAATCCTTCGTGACGGTGTCTTTCTGTCCCATATGATTCCTCCTTATTTGCAGGAGGGATCTCTGTAACTTCTCAGTGAAACCTCCTGCCTGTTTTTTGTTAAAGCATGAGATTTCTCTGTTACGGCCGAACGGCCAAAGATAATAAGATACAGTTTTCTGTAAAGAACAAAAAGAAATGTGATGCTTTGTTATATTTTAGCACAATATGCTCTATTTATCTATAAGAACATTTTGCTCTTTTTCGACATAAAAAAACAATCCCACCTCAATTGTTGTAGGATTCTTAATATCAACTTGGTAATAGGCATCTGCAGCTCCAATTTCAGCAAGTTGCAGATGCTTCCAACCCCGGCCAGGCATCTGCAAATCCAATTCCAGCAAGTTGCAGATGCTTCCGAACCCAGGATATGCATCTGCAAATCCAATTCCAGCAAGTTGCAGATGCTTCCAACCCTGGCCAGGCATCTGCAGCTCCAATTTCAGCAAATTGCAGATGCTTACGACCCCGACCAGGCATCTGCAGCTCCCAAAACAACAAATCAAAGATGCCCACAGGTGAATTTTCTTCTCAAATTCGCTGGTGGGCATCTTTATTGCATCTCTATTTCATCAAATAGCTATATATGTCTCTTTTTGATACACCGCGGTCTTTCGCGACCTGTTTCATGGCATCTTTTCTGGACATTCCCTGTTTTTCATAGATTTCCATATGCTCTTCTATGGAAATCTCTTCCCACGAGGCCACTGCTTCTTCTTTCAGTTCCTGACGGCTTTTGCCCTCGATGACCAGCACACATTCTCCGAGCGGTTTTTCTTTCTCATAATGTGTGATCAGGTCATCAATTGTGGAATGAAAGGCTGTCTCATGTTTCTTTGTCAGTTCTCTGCAAAGTGTCATTCTGCGATTTCCAAGTGTTTCCCTCAGATCACGCAGTGTCCTGACCAGTTTATGCGGAGCCTCATACAAAATGATCGTCCGGGTCTCATTGACCAGCTCTTCCAGAACTTCTTTGCGCTCTTTTTTGTCCATCGGAAGAAATGCTTCAAAAGCAAACCGTCTGGTAGGAAGTCCTGATAATGTAAGTGCGGTAATGCATGCTGCCGGCCCCGGAAGGGATGTTACTTCGATTCCAGCCTCATAACACATAGCAGCCAGTTCTTCACCCGGATCCGAAATTCCCGGTGTCCCAGCATCTGTGATCAGTGCAATGTTCATACCGTTCTGCATCTTCTCAATCAGCGTATATGCCTTTTCAATCTTGTTATATTCATGATAACTGGTCATCGGTGTTTTGATTTCAAAATGATTCAGCAGTTTAATACTGTTTCGGGTATCTTCTGCCGCGATCAGATCCACTTCCTTCAATGTGCGGAGTACTCGAAGTGTAATATCTTCCAGATTTCCGATTGGGGTTGCACAAAGATATAATTTTCCACTCATCCGGGAATCCCCTTTCTCTCAGATTATTTGATTCTTTTATACTCTTCCGTATATTTCAAGAATATCACTGGTATAAACACCTGGTTTCTCATAGACGATCAATGGTCGCTCCACCGTTATTCTGGAATTTCCACCTTTTCGTGCTTCGATCAGAACCATATTAGGTTCACGATCTATGTACGGGTACACCAGCTGCATTCTCTTGGGTTCCAGTTTATATTTCATGAGAACCTGAAAGATTTCTGCCAGACGGAAAGGTCTGTGAACCATATAAAAACGTCCTCTGTCTTTCAGCACTGCTGCTGTCTGGCTCACTACATCTTCCAGTGTACAGAGAATCTCATGTCTTGCAATTGCTTTTGCCATGTATGGGTTCTGCAGGCCATGCTGTCCGATCATATAGGGCGGATTGCTTGTCACTGCATGAAAAGAAGCTGCTCCAAAAATTTCAGCAGCTTCCTTTATGTCTCCGCATACGATATCAATATCAGCTTCCAGATGATTGTACGATACGCTTCGTCTCGCCATATCTGCACATTCTTCCTGGATTTCAAGTCCTGTCAGATGTGAACCCTTGTCTTTGGCTTTCAGCAGAAAAGGAATGATTCCCGTTCCGGTTCCCATATCCAGAACCTTTTCATTCTGTCGGATATCTGCAAATCCAGATAACAGAACTGCATCCATTCCGAAGCAGAACTTTTCCGGATTCTGTATCACATACAGACCATTCTGAAGATCATCAACCCGTTCTCCCGGATATACCAGATCATTCTGCGGATTTTTTTCCATGGGATTTAGAATCTCCTTCTTTTTACTCAATGTCCCTTGTTTCTTTGTCAGTGTTCTTTGCTTTTTTCTTGCGTGACCGGAATTTCAGTTCTCCTACCGGATATTCCTGAATCTCCTTTTCATCATTGACTTCCACGATTACTTTGACTCTCTGTCTGAGAACATTTACACTGTGTACAATTCCCTGTAATCCATCCGGAAGAGTAACCGTATCTCCGGTTCCTGGAAGGCTCTTATTCAGTGCTTCGTAGGTTTCCTGCTCATTCTTGAGACAACACATCAATCTGCCGCAGACACCGGAAATCTTGGTCTGGTTCAGTGACAGATTCTGCTCTTTTGCCATCTTGATAGACACAGGTGCAAACTCGGAAAGATAGGTGTGACAGCAAAGCTGTCTGCCGCAGATGCCGATTCCCCCAAGAATCTTAGTCTCATCTCTTACTCCGATCTGGCGAAGTTCGATTCTTGTCTTAAAGATAGCTGCCAGGTCCTTGACCAGCTGACGGAAATCAATTCTTCCATCTGCCGTAAAATAAAACAGCACTTTGTTATTGTCAAATGTATACTCCGCATCAATCAGTTTCATTTCCAGACCATGTTCGCGGATTTTTTTCTGGCAGATTTTAAATGCATCTTTTTCTTTCAGGCGGTTCTGTTTCTCCCTGTCCTCATCTGACTGTGTGGCAACGCGAAGGACTTCTTTCAGCGGATGGACCACCTCATCCTCACTCACTTCTTTCGGTCCGAGTACAACTCGTCCGAACTCCACACCGCGGGCAGTCTCTACGATCACATGATCACCGATCTTCATTTTGTAGTTTTTCGGATCAAAATAATAAATCTTTCCGACATTTCTGAATCTTATACCAACAATTTTTGTCATTCTATCTCTCCCTGATCGTCAGGAACAGAAGTTCAAGTGCAAGTTCAAAATTAACGTTTGCACGAAGCCTTACTTTTGTTTTTTCCAGTGCTTCCAGAATCTTTTCCAGGTTCTCATAGGAACGCTGGCTCGCCTGTTCCTTTATATAATTGATTTCTTGTTTAAATACCAGGTTGTCAACCTCCTGAGTTGCCTTAAACATAAGAACATCCCTGAACCAGAACTGGAAAATATCCAGATAATCACTGATATTCTGCTTTTCATCAGAAAGTGCCTTGATCTCATCGGACAGTTCATATACTTCCATCGTATTTACATACTTGAGAATCTTCAGGGCTTTCTCCGTCATTCTGGAAAACTCTTCTGATGTAGCAGCTTCTTTGGCTCTGCCAATACTTCCCTGTGCAAAGGAAGCATCTATCTCTGCCTGATAATCCGGCACATGAAGCCGTTCCATCAGGTATTTCTTAACAAGGCTGTCATCAACCACCTTCAGATCCAGACGCACACATCTGGACTGGATCGTCGGCAGAAGTGCATCCACATTGCTGGTCAGCAGCATGATCACTGCATATTCCGGTGGTTCTTCTATTGTTTTGAGAAGAGCATTCTGTGCCTGTACCGTCATCATCTCCGCATCAGGAATAATGTAAATCTTGTGCGGACTGCTGTATGGCTTAATCGCAACATCGTGAATCACCTGTTCCCGGATCTCATCAATAGAGATTGTACCAGGTTTCTCATGATTGACCATAATGATGTCCGGATGATTCTTGCCCAATGCCTTCTTACAGGAGTCACATTTCTGACATGGCTCTGTTCCACCGGCTTCACACTGCAGTGTCATCGCATATGTGGTTGCAAGAAGCTTCTTGCCGGATCCGGGTCTGCCTGTAAAAATATATGAATGGGAAACTTTTCCCGTCTTCATGGCATTTTGGAGATGCCGGATAATTTCCTCGTGTCCGATAATATTATTGAAACTGACCATTCAGAATCACCTCTCTTGTTTATAGTTTCATATACGAATCTTTGTTCGCTATAGAGTCATTATACCATACTTTATTAGCCATTCAAAACTATTTTTAACTATGACATGGAATTTATATATTTTATAATATTTTTGACACATAAATCCAAATCATCATTAACAAATCGCTTCTGTATTTCTGCTTCCTTTATTTTCTCTTCGGAAAAATCCTCCTCATCCGCAAGAAAACGTCTGCAAAGTTCTTTATACTTTGGTGTTTCCTGTTCCTGCTCTCTTCGGATTGCACGGATCAGACGTTCTCCATCTTCTACTTCAATATAAACAGGTATGACGGATTCTTTTCCGTAATAACATTTCATCTTCTGAAAAGACTCTAACGTACCGATTCCAAGATAATTTCCGTTCTTAAGGTCAATCTGTCCGTCGTCCGCTGTAAAATAAGTCCATATTCCATAAACGGTATTGTAGGCACGGGATTCGATTACCTTTCCCGCTGTCTCAAACTCCTGCAGTCTGCGCTCGTCTGTAAAATAATACTGTACACCATCTTTTTCTCCGTCACGTATCGGTCTTGTTGTATACAGGACCAGTTTTTTCAGATTCAGTTCTTTATTACCGGCCAGTCTGGAATATATTTTATCTTTTCCAGAGGCACTTTTACCCATAATATAAAAAATCTTACCCATGAATTTCTTCGTCTTGCTCCTTTGTACTCTGGGGCTGTTGTTCTACCACAAGGATCGTCTTATTTGTATAGTCTTCCAGTCCCTGCAGATATAACCCCTTATCCATGTATATTCTCATATTACGGATAAATTGTCCAGTAATCTGTTCTCCCGGAGTGATCAGCGGAATTCCCGGTGGATACAGATAAGCAAATTCTGCTGAGATTCTGCCGATGCTTTCTTCCAGCGGACATTTTTCTGTCGGTGCTTCCATGGCATCTGCCATAGACATCATCTGCGTCAGTACAAAATGCATGGATCTGGTGTCCAGTTTTTTATTTTCTTCTGCCGGTATTCCTGCTTTTATCAGGTCTGCCTGTTCCTGATCCAGTTCTTCGATTGCCTGACACAATCGCTCAAAACCTTCTTCACGGTCTCCTACTGATGCAATAGCGAGCACATAATTTTCGGACTCCATTTCCATCTGAATATGGTAGCGATCAAGAAGGATATGATACAGGTCACTTCCTGACAGTAAAGAAGCTCTGGTAGAAAAGACCAGTTTGGAACGGTCATAATCGAAGACTCCATTCTTTCCTTTGACCGGATCTACCAGGCGGATATATTTGCACACGGAAAGTCTCTTTCTTGTCTGTTCCAGTATTCTGGTGAAATCACGGAACATCTGTTTTCCTTCTGCTGCCATCGTATCCATACAGGCATCGATACTTGCCATCAGAATATACGACGGGCTGCTGGTTTGATAGATTCCCATAAATCTGCGGATCAGCCTGCTGTCAACGCGGTCGCTACAGTTATGAAGTACGGCAGTCTGTGTCATGGCCGGCAGTGTCTTGTGAAAACTCTGGATCACGAGATCTGCCCCAAGTTCTGCTGCCGAAGCCGGAAAATAATTTGAAAAATGAAAATGTGCTCCATGTGCTTCATCTACGATCAGCGGCACTCCATATTTATGTGCGATCTCTGCAATCTCTTTTACATCTGAGACAACACCGTCATACGTAGGTGAAGTGATCAGTACCGCCTGTATCTCCGGATTCTCAGCCAGACATCTTTCCACTTTGTCCGGAAAAATTCCGCCGTTTATCCACCACTCACTGTCCATCTGTGGATAAATATAGGCAGGTTTCAAATTTCTAAGATAGATGGCATGATACACTGCTTTGTGGCAGTTTCTTGCAACAAGGATCTGTCCATTCCTCGGAACCGCCGCTGAGATTGCCGCAAGAAGTGCTGCGGTACTTCCATTAACACTGTAAAAGCTCTCTCTGGTCCCATACAGTTTCGCCACATTCTGTTGTGCCTCCAGAAGAAGGTCTTCCGGATGATGGAGATTATCAAAGCCTTCTATCTCAGTGATATCTCTTTCAAGAGGGAACTCCCCTCTGACAGATGCGGAATTTCTTTTGTGCCCCGGCATGTGAAACGGATAGTAATCAGCGCGGCTGTATTCTTCTAATTTTCTGTATAATCTCTCCATTAAAGATTCTCCATGTCTGTTATACCTTGAAGCGATAACCTACTCCCCATATAGTCTCTATATACTGAGGCTTCGCTGTATTGAATTCGATTTTTTCACGGATCTTCTTGATATGAACCGTGACAGTTGCAATATCTCCTACAGATTCCATATCCCAGATCTGGCGGAACAGTTCTGCTTTTGTAAATACGCGGTTCGGGTTCTCTGCCAGAAAAGTAAGGAGATCAAATTCCTTGGTCGTAAATGTTTTTTCTTCTCCGTTTACCCAGATACGTCTCGCAGTCTTGTCTATCTTGATGCCACGGATTTCAATAATATCATTCTTTACCACACTGGAACCTACCAGTCTGTTGTATCGCTCCATATGTGCTTTTACTCTGGCCACCAGTTCACTCGGACTGAATGGCTTGGTCATATAATCATCCGCGCCAAGACCGAGTCCACGGATCTTATCAATATCATCTTTCTTTGCAGATACCATAATGATCGGGATATTTTTCTCCTGACGTACCTGACGGCATATATCAAACCCATCTACTTCCGGAAGCATCAGATCCAGGATAATAAGATCATAATCTTCATTGAGTGCTTTTTCAAGGCCCACATCTCCTCTGTTTGCTATCTCTACTTCAAATCCGGAAAGTTCCAGATAATCCTTCTCCAGATCTGCAATTGCTTCTTCATCTTCGATGATCAGTATTTTACTCATTTCATAGGTACCTCCTGATATTTTCTCAAAAAAAAGTACATGATCGTTCCGATTCCTTCCCGACTGGTTGCCCACACTTTGCCACCATGATCCTCCATAATCTTACGAACGATAGAAAGACCGATTCCGCTTCCTCCCTTGGATGAATTACGTGAAACATCCGTCCTGTAGAAACGGTCAAAAATATACGGCAGATCTTTGGCCGCAATTCCCTTGCCATTATCCTCAATCTCAACCTGCACGAAATCTCCGACATCTTTTACTCTTATCTGTATAATGCCCTTCATTCCGTTCTGCTTATCCATATATTTAATGGCATTGCTGATGATATTATGAATCACTCTTCGTATCTGTTCGCCATCTGCAATTACAAGCACATCTTTATCTACATAATTTGCATAGCAGAGCTGGATACCTCTTGTTTCCAGCTCCAGTCCCACTTCTTCTGCGCAGTCAGAGAAATAATCTTCTACATTCAGCTTACTGAATGTATATGGGATACGGTTCGTATCAATTTTAGAATAGAACGTCAGCTCATTGATCAGATGATCCATCTCATTGGTCTTATTGTAAATCGTCCGGACATAGCGGTCCATCTTCTCCGGTGTATCTGCCACACCATCCATGATTCCTTCTACATATCCCTTCACCGCTGTGATCGGAGTCTTGAGGTCATGGGAAATGTTGCTGATCAATTCTTTATTTTCTTTATCCATGGCGATTTTTTCTTCTGCTGATTCTTTCAGCCTGCGGCGCATCTCTTCAAAATCCCGGCAAAGCTCCGAAAATTCATCGGTTCCCTCGACATCCAGAACAAAATCCAGATTTCCTTCCTTGATATTCTGCGTCGCCTTTCGCAGTTTGACCAGCGGTGCCGCCACACTTCTGTATATCCACAGACCCACAGAAACGCCTGTGAAGATAAGAATGATAAAAGCAGTAAAAAAAAGATCCTTCGTCATGATCTGGATTCTTGCCTGACTGCTTCCCGTATCGGAAATTGTAATATCATAGGATGTCTCCTGCGCAGATTCACTATTGGCTGCATTCCTGTGCTGTGTCTCACTGATTCCAAACAGGGCAGCAGCAAATAAAAGAAGCGGTACCAATATTACCATCATGAATCCCACAATGATTCTGTTTTTCAGTTTCATGAAATTCCCTCGTTTCTGTAAAACTTATAATTGCTTCTTAAGCAAAAAATGAACGCACAATACCGAAGTTCTTCTTCGCTATATATGCGTTCATTATATCATATCACTATATTCTTATCTCTAAATTTTCTATAAAATCCATGAAAAAACGGTAGTTTTGAAAACCGTTGTGTATTTTACAGATATTTCTTAAGATTTTCGACTTTGTCCAGTTTTTCCCATGGAAGATCTACATCTGTACGTCCGAAATGTCCGTAAGCAGCAGTCTGTTTGTAGATTGGTCTTCTCAGGTCAAGCATACGGATGATTCCTGCCGGACGAAGATCGAAGTTTTCACGAATGATTTCTACAAGTTCTGTATCGGAAAGTTTGCCTGTTCCAAATGTGTTCACATTGATGGAAGTAGGTTTTGCTACACCGATTGCATAAGAAAGCTGGATTTCACATTTGTCAGCCAGTCCTGCTGCAACAATATTCTTTGCAACATAACGTGCTGCATAAGCTGCGGAACGGTCAACTTTTGTGCAGTCTTTACCAGAGAAAGCACCGCCGCCATGACGTCCTGCTCCACCGTAAGTATCAACGATGATCTTACGACCTGTAAGTCCACTGTCACCATGAGGTCCACCGATTACAAAACGTCCTGTAGGATTGATGAAATATTTTGTCTCGTCATCAACCATATCAGCAGGAATGATTTCATCGAATACATATTTTTTGATATCTTCATGAATCTGTTCCTGTGTAACTTCCGGATCATGCTGTGTAGAGCATACAACTGCATCGATACGGATCGGTTTTCCTTCTTCGTTATATTCAACAGTTACCTGTGTTTTTCCGTCTGGTCTTAAGTATGGCAGAGTTCCATCTTTGCGGACTTTTGTCAGCTGACGTGCAAGTTTGTGTGCCATGTTGATCGGATATGGCATATATTCTTCTGTTTCATTGGAAGCATATCCAAACATCATACCCTGGTCTCCGGCACCAATCGCATCGATCTCGTCTTCACCCATTTTTGCTTCCAGAGCTTTGTCAACTCCCATTGCGATGTCTGTGGACTGCTCATCGATTGCTGTGATAACTGCACATGTTTCTGCATCAAAACCGTATTTTCCACGTGTATAGCCGATTTCTCTTACGGTATCTCTTACGATTTTCTGGATGTCAACATAAGCACTTGTTGTAATCTCACCCATTACAAGTACAAGACCTGTTGTTGTTGCTGTCTCGCATGCAACACGTCCCATCGGGTCTTCTTTCATGATTGCGTCAAGAATCGCATCAGAAATGGCATCGCACATTTTGTCCGGATGGCCTTCTGTTACTGATTCAGAAGTAAATAAAATTTTTTCTTTCTCCATTGTTAACCTCTTTCTGTAAATAATCAGTTAAATGTTCTACGGATTGTTCCGTTACTTTGTAAATCCCACAATCCTTCAATAACAAAATAAGACAGCCCCAACAACAGGACTGTCTTGAAATTTATTTCAATCCTCTTATTGTTCGATGTCTCGCTCAGGTTGGCACCTTCCTCATACATAAAGGGGTTGCCGTGGCTTCACAGATCCTTTGTATCTCCACCACTCTGAATAAAAGGCCGTTTTATTTAGTTATTCTTAGTTGATATTGCAGTACATACAATATACTCATTTTATATAATTGTCAAGTATAAGAAGTGACAATTTTTATCATCCTACGCGAAGACGGAATTTCTGGATTTCTTTCTCACTGGAAACTTTCTCAATCTCAGCACCGAGACTTCTCAGTTTCTCTTCGAAATTCTCATATCCACGCTGGATATAAACGATATCATCAACAACAGTGATTCCGTCTGCTGCCAGACCTGCAATGACAAGTGCTGCTCCTGCACGGAGATCCGGTGCACTTACTCTTGCGCCTGTCAGTTTCTTGACACCGTCGATGATTGCTGAATTACCTTCGACTTTAATGCATGCTCCCATTCTGGAAAGCTCGTCCGCATATTTGAAACGGTTTTCAAAAATACTCTCCGTAACAATACTGGTTCCTTCTGCAAGTGCCAGAGTTACTGCGATCTGCGGCTGCATATCTGTCGGATATCCCGGATAAGGAAGTGTCTTCACATGTGTGCGGTGAAGTCTCTTGCCTGCACGTACACGTACAGCATCATCAAATTCTTCAACCTCACAGCCGATTTCTTCCAGTTTGGCTGTAGTTGCTTCCAGATGTTTCGGGATAACATTCTTAACGGTAACATCACCACCGGTTGCTGCAGCTGCGAACATAAATGTTCCGGCTTCAATCTGATCCGGGATGATGGAATATTCAGTACGGTGAAGTTTCTCAACACCTTTGATACGGATAACATCTGTACCTGCACCTTTGATGTTGGCGCCCATGCTGTTCAGGAAGTTCGCAACATCAACGACATGCGGCTCTCTTGCTGCATTCTCAATTATCGTACGTCCTGACGCCATAGATGCTGCCATCATGATATTGATCGTAGCTCCTACAGAAACTACATCCAGGAAGATATGACTTCCGTGAAGATTCTCTGTCTCGGCAACGATCGCACCGTGAAGAATATTCACAGATGCACCAAGTGCACGGAATCCTTTGAGATGCTGGTCTATCGGACGACTTCCGATGTTGCATCCGCCAGGAAGCGGTACTTCTGCATGTTTGTATTTACCAAGTAATGCACCCAGAAGATAATAGGATGCACGGATTTTTTTAATATATTCATAATCAACGCTGATGTCGTTGATCGTAGAACCATTGATTTTTACTGTAGATCTGTCAATTCGCTCTACCTGTGCGCCAATACCGGCGATTGCTTCCAATAAAACATTAATGTCTCTTACATCAGGCAGGTTCTCGATAAGGATTGTTTCATCCGTCATAATTGCTGCAGAAAGAATTGCAAGTGCAGCATTTTTGGCGCCACCAATTTCTACTTCTCCCACTAACGGGTTGCCGCCTTTAATTACATACTGTTCCATAAAGCACCTCTATAATTATTTTCACTCCGTAAGCCGAAGCAAATATCAGAAATTTATTATCAGACTTTTAAAAACTTTTAATACTTTGTTAAAAAGCTCAGTTTCGTATTATAACACAAATTTCACATTTGTAAATAAAAATTTCCTCTGTACGCTTCTGCTCCCCTGCTTTTCAATGGTTACTCTTACTTTTCTTTCAGTGTTTTCAAAAGAATCTCCAGACTTGCTTCCAGATCTTTCCCCTCTTCATCTATCACAATATCTGCGTACTTTTCGTACAATGGAGTTCTTTCTTCATACAGATTCGTAAGGGTCTGTCCTTCTCTCAGCAAAACGCCTCTGCCCTTCAGATTTCCGAGTCGCTTTGAAAGAGCATTTAAAGACAATTTCAAATACACAACGGTTCCTATGGATTTCAGATGTTCCATGGCTTCTTCGCAGTAAACAACGCTTCCACCTGTTGCAATGACCGTATTCTCTGCCTCTATTGATGCATTGACACGATTCTCAACATCTTTAAATCCTTTATATCCTTCTTCTTCTATGATTTCGGACAGGCGTCTCTTTTCCTGTTTCTGAATCAGAAGATCGGAATCAAGGAACTGATAGCCCAATACCTTCGCCAGTACAACCCCTATTGTACTTTTTCCTGCTCCCGGCATTCCTATCAACGTTATATTATTCATAAAATTTCTTTTCTCCTGTCTCTTATGAATTGCTTAAAGAATATTTTACCATAAACAGCAGTATTCTGCAATCTCTTTTAAATCAAGGCTTGGCGGTCTTTTTCGTTTTTGGGGGAACAGTTTTTTTACGTTTTTTTACACTGTATCCAAAAGTTCCCAGCTTCTTTCCTGTGCCAAGATATTCTCCATGAGAATAGACCAGCGGTCTGGCTTTGTTCAGGTCAAAACGATTATTTTCGTCCATATAACGTTCGTCTGCATGAACTGCAACAACCTCTGCCAGAAACATATGATGTGAACCAAGCTCTCTGATTTCTTTTACTCTGCATTCGATTGATACCGGAGCCTCTTTTATCATCGGTGCTTTTACGATATCCGCCTTTTCTCTCGTAAGTCCAGTCTCTTTGAATTTATCTACATCACGTCCGGATCTGACTCCACAGTAATCCGTTGCTGCAGCAAGTTCTTCTGTTGTCAGATTGATCACGAATTCTCCGGTTTCTTTTATCATGTGATAGGAAAAACGCTCCGGTCTTACTGAAATATAAGCCATCGGAGGATTGGTACAGATGGTACCGGTCCATGCAACCGTTATAATATCATCCTGCCCTTTCCCATCTGTAACGCTCACCATGACTGCCGGGATCGGGTAGATCATATTGCCTGGTTTCCATGTTTGTTTTGCCATTTGTTTTCCTCCGATTTATACGTAATCGCTGCCGATCATCTGTGCGGCCTCCATAAGTGGCGGAATCAGCTGTTTCTTACGTGATACGACACCTTTCAGATAAATCGTTCCATCCTTAGGTTCAATCTTAAATGCATTGACAGCCATTTCCTCACTTCCCTCGCCATAGAACAGAAGCTCTGTAGACTGCTCCATAATATCTGTCAGCATAAAGTATACTCTTGATACACCATGACGTCCGCATTCGCTGACCATAAACGGAATCAGACGCTCTTTGATCTCGCGCAGTTCATCTGCATCCATGGAGCTGATCTGACCTACACCGAAGCAGATATCTCCCTCTGCAATAAACTTCTTGTAATCCTGATAGAAGATTTCCTCCGGAGATTTGTCTTTCAGATTGCTTCCTGCCTTAAACATTTCTCTTGCAAATTCTTCAATGGAAATGTCTGCAATAAGTGCAAGTGCACCTGCAGCCATTTTGTCCTGCAGTGTACAGGTCGGAGAACGGAACATCAGTGTATCAGAAATGATCGCAGCGCAGAGAAGTCCGGCGATTTTAGGCGGAATCTCCAGTTTCTGTTCTCCATACATCTGATACATGATCGTGCCTGTACAGCCAACCGGCTGATTGCGGAAACTGATCGGCTGCATTGTCTGCAGTGTGCCCAGTTTGTGATGATCAATGATCTCCATGATATCAGCCTTATCAATATTATCTACAGCCTGGTCTTTTTCATTATGATCTACCAGAACCACTTTTTTCCTGTGCATGTCCAGAAAATTACGTCTGGAAATCGTACCAATACATTTGCCCTTTTTGTTGATGACCGGAAATGCACGATGACGATGTTTGATCATTACTTCCTGAATATCATCTGTAAAATCTTCTGTGTTAAATGTAACCAGATTATCTGTTTTCATGATATATTTAACAGGAATACTCTGGTTGATCAGACGTGAGATCGTAAAGGTATCATACGGAGAAGAAATAATGACGATATCTTTCTCATGCGCCAGTTTCAGTACCTTTTCGGTAACTTCAATCCCCATTCCGACGATGATACAGCTTACATTCTGCTCAATCGCCTGCAGATGGTCCTCTTCACGATTACCCATGATGACCATATCATTTTCTTCTACATATTCTTTCATCTTATCCGGATTGGCAGTTGCTACCATAATCTTTCCCTGGATAAAATATCCATGTGCATTACCTTCGATCACTTTTCCTCCAATTGTCTCAGCGATTCGCTGATACTGCGTTCTCGCTCTGGAAAGAAGATAACTGTCTGTTGTATCCATATATGTTTTTGCAATATCACCAATTGTGATCAGGCCTTCCAATGTGCCGTCTTTTTCACGAATCGGCAGAGAAACGATGCTGTTTTCCTGCATCAGATCCCATGCATTTTTCAGTGACATGCTCTTATTTGCTTCCGGACTCAGGCGGATATCCATATCCTTTACCTGTGTTCCTATATTGCTTAAGTATCCTGGTGGATGTACTCCAAAACGATTCAGTACATATTCTGTTTCTTCATTGATCTGTCCTGCACGTTTTGGAATATATCTGCTTTCCTGCGTAGTTCTGTTTTTGATATCACAATAGGCGATTGCAGAACAGATGGAATCTGTATCCGGATTTTTGTGTCCGATAACAAAAATTTTTTCCTGATTTTTCATAAAAATAAAATCCTCTTATTAATCAATCTAATTTAATGTTTGCAAAAAGTGATCCCAGAGAAGTCGTTGCCTGCTCTCCTGCATCCGGCACTTCGTAAACCTCTTCTTCGATTTCCTTTGCCATCATATCTGTTGCTTCTTTGATGCTGAGACTGAGTTTGCCATCTTTGATCGCAGTAACTTTGACCTTTACCGTATCTCCCACTGCCAGAACCTCTGATGGTTTCTTGATCCTTTTTTCACAGATCTGTGAAATGTGAACCAGGCCGGAAAGTCCATCTCCAAGATTTACAAATGCCCCATATGGCTGAAGACTCTCTACAGTTCCTTCTGTTACAAGACCAATCTCCAGGTTTGAAACTTTATTTTTTCTTTCTTCTTCCGCTTTTGCTCTGAGAATTTCTTTGGCAGAAAGAATCAGTTTCTTACTTTCTTTGTCTACATCCAGCACCTGTACCTGAATCGGTTTATTCAGATATTCTTCTGTGTCCTCCACATAATTCAGTGCAAGTTTGGATGCTGGAATAAATCCCCTTACACCTTCCACATACGCAATAACACCGGCATTTGTGATTCCTTTTACTACAACATCCAGCACTTCACCGGATTCTTTCAGTTCTTTTAATTTATCCCATGCCAGCACGTCTACTGCCTCAACTCTGGAAAGAAGAATATTTCCCTGTCCATCGTCTTTTCTTACAACTGTTGCAGAGACTTCATCTCCTTCATGTACTTCATCCTTCAGGCTGAATCCCGGTTCTCTGCTGTAGTTTTCTGCCGGAATCACGCCCTCTGCATAATATTTCAGATCAAGGATTACTTCTTTTTCATCTACACTGATTACAGTCCCTGTAAGAATATCGCCTTCTTCTATTGTTTTCATAGACTCTTCCAGTTCTTTTTCATAATCTTTCATTGATTCAGCCATGATTTTCCGTTCTCCTTTACTTATACTTGTTATTCTTTATTTATTATCTGTATTATAGCATGCCACATGTTTTCGCAATGCATTTCCTTCAATACATTCTTTTGTATCCTGATATCAATTATATTATAACCTGTAAAATAAAAAAAGCCCCCAAAATAGGGGCTTATAAACGAGGAGTGCCCCGGCAGTGGTTTACCGGGGCGATTATTATGAAAAAATTTATGTGTAATGAAGAACATTACAACGTCTGTTTTGTGTAGCTCTTTCGAACTATCCTTATAATACCAGTCAATTATGAACATAGTATGAACAAGTCATGAACCTTTCGTGTATTTGCACAATTTTTTCGTTTTTCATCCTCGTTTTTTATAAAAATGTAACATATTGTTTTTTTATATTATTTTACTTGTTGTGTATTTTATACATTGTCATATAACAGAACTCTTCTTAGTTCAGAAATCCTTTTACAAGCTCAACAAGTTTGCCAAGAATTCCCTTCACATCTTCTTTCGTAATTCCAAGGCTTTCCAGTTTGTCATACACTTTGTTTACCTGAGATCTCAGCTCATTCTCATCCAGATCCATGTTTTTGAATTTATTGTACAGCTGAATTAATGTGGATTTGTCAGAATCAGAAAGAGTTACCCCTAATTCTCCAGCTGCAACATCCAGTGCACTGCTGATCTGATCATCTGTTACATTTACTGTTCCCAGAGTTTCTTGGGCAGAGATAATAAGATCTACCACTTTATCCGGATCTGATAACAGGTCATCTACTCCACTCTGCTCCAGAAGTTCTACTGCCTGATCTACAGCAGCATCTGTTGTCTGATCTGCATAAACCATGGCAGGTGCAGTACATGTAAGAGCTCCTGCAAGAATAAATGCACTTAATTTGTTTATTTTCATCATTTTAATTACCTCCTGAATAAATACAATTACAGTTTCTATCAATGATACGAACTGCATTATAACACACTCTGAAAAAAAAGCTGTAAAATATTCTTAATTCATAGAACTTTCGACAATCGTTCACTTTTTTTTCATAAGTTAAACATGATTCCATCACAATTTCTGGATATACTAAGACCATAAAAATAATACAGCCAA
>OGSD01000259.1_pt1 | contig 56085 bp, 40 predicted proteins | sample 1553571 | NCBI WGS metagenome assembly OGSD01 (sample SAMEA2580072, study PRJEB22360) | human gut metagenome | biome: human gut; feature: human-associated habitat; material: faeces | place: Denmark | collected 2008/2010 | reverse complement strand
CAGAAGGAGAAACTGTAACAGTACAATATTATTCGGATTTTGATAGTGCTAATGTGAAAACGATGAAAAAAAAGTCGTTTAAGATATACACACCAGTAGCTGCAAATCCTACTGTAGAAGAAATATATCCCTGGGGAATGAGCTTTGAATTTAAAAGAGGCGAAGAGTGTAGTGGAGCTATTGCTGTAAAATTGTCAGACCGTCCAGTAGAAGGCAAAGATCCTTATTGTGCTGTTTATATCGATGGAAAAAGAGTGACAGAACCTGTAGTTTTAGTTAAAAATAAAAATGTAGATCCTGACAACGGTTACAGAGGAGATATTTCCATTGCACCAGAGTTGACTGAATATTTGCCTGAAGGTACCAAAATCCAGATCAAAGTTGGTTTTGGCTCTGAAATGGAAGATGTTTCTGATGAAAAAGTAGTAGAAATTGAGGCAACAGACAAACCTTTTATTCAGGGGGCAAAGGTTGACAGTATACGTTCTTATAAGGATGCAGAGTATGAGAAGTCTTTAGGCTTTGTCCGTGCTGGAAGGACATATACCGCATATCTGAAAGGCACTTTCAGAGAAGTCACTGAAACAGATCCATTGGAAGTTTATGCAGGAGTTTATGTAAATAACAGTCTCGTAGGTGAACTCCAGCCAATGACCGTTGAGGCTGATAATAGTGCTTATAGTGGAAAGATAATATTTTCATTACCTGAGGATACACCTGCCAGCACTGCAGGAAAAGCAGTATCTATAAAAGTAGGTATTGGAAAAGACATGGATAACTGTGCTGTAATCGGGAAAGTCTCAAGAGAAAAATTTGACCTTCAGGAAGTAAAATTGTCAAAAGTTGAGATATTGGATCTTTATCAGGAAGACGAAGTAAAACAATTTGACCGCAGGAATTCCCTAGGATTTATTGTAAACCTTAAATTTGAAGGTATTCCGGATGATTTTAATGCTATACATAAAGAAGTGTGGCTGGGAGATCAGTTGCTAGAGAAAAGCACCGTGGCTTCTACAGTAGGATTCAGAGTAGACTTTACTGAAGAGTATAGAGAGAAAATAAGAGATTATGAAGGAACTTTCCTTACAGTAAAATTAATCAATGATGAAGATGATGTTGCTCTTTTTTCTTATGATATGCCACTTGTTGGACTGACTACCAAAGAGGAAGAAACAGCAAATATAGTTACAGATCAGTTAAAGAATCTCCCGGCTGTGGATAAGATCACACTGGAAGATAAAGAGAGTGTAAAGGCAGCTCGTGATGCTTATGATGCACTGAATGAAGATCAGAAGAAACTGGTTCCGGAAGAGCAGGTAAAAGCACTTACAGAAGCAGAAACAAAGGTTGCAGAATTTCAGAAGGCAGCTGACAAAAAGGCGGCTGATGAGAAAGCAGTCAAAGCAGTGACAGATAAGATTGCAGCCCTTCCTGCTGTGAAAAATCTGAAACTGACAGATGCTTCCAAAGTAAAAGCTGCTCGTGATGTTTACAATAAGCTGAGTGCAGATCAGAAGAAACTGGTTACAGCAGCACAGCTGAAAGTGCTTACTGATGCAGAGGCAAGGATTGCACAGCTTCAGAAGGCAGCACAGGTGAAACCGAAGATCACCCTGAATGTAACTTCCCTTCCGATTCAGGTGAAGAAGTCTACCACAGGTGTCCGTATCAAGACAACTGCGATCAAGGGCGATAAGATCAAATCTGCAAAGAGCAGCAATTCTAAGGTGGCAAAGGTATCTGTCAAAAACGGAAAACTTACCATCAAAGGTCTGAAAGTAGGAAAAGCTACTGTAACAGTAACATCCACAAAAGGTGCAAAGGCGACTGTTAAGATCACAGTCCAGAAAAAGAAAGTTGCAACAAAGAAACTGAGTGCAACAGTTTCTAAGAAACAGACACTGAAAAAAGGCAAAAAAGTTACACTGAAAGTTGCAAAGACACCATTTACCGCACAGGATACTGTGAAATGGACTTCTTCTAACAAGAAGGTTGCTACAGTTACCTCCAAAGGTGTGGTAAAAGGCTTGAAGAAAGGCACAGCTACCATTACTGCAAAGGCAGGTAAGAAAGTTGTGAAATTCAAAGTTACGGTGAAATAATGAAAAACAGATTAAAAAGACTTACAGGTATTATTGGGGCACTGCTGATCGCAGTGTTCCCCTGTGGTTCACAGACTATGGCATATGCCAGTGAACCAACAGGGACAGAAGCTGCCTTTTATGATGACGGGGCAGACTTTGAAATCCAGGAAGACACGGATGAGCAGGTACAGGATCAGGAAGACCTGGATATTGCAGAAGAGGAAGAAGATCCGGATACAGCAGACATTGAGATGGAAGAAGACACAGAGGATACAGACAGTGAAGAGCCGGAGCTGACATCAGAAGAGGCACTTTTCTCAGATTCCCCAGTGGAAGAGAATCTTTTTACAGATGCAGCCGGTGAAGAAGCTGATTCTTATCTGGGAGTCCGTACACAGCCTATCATTTATGATGATTTTGCAGAAGACCTCTGGCTGCAGTTCCAGCAGAGGGAACTACAGGTAGGGGAATCTACCGACATTTATCCATGGCGTGTATGGCAGGCTGTCCATGACGTTGTACAGAATGATGTGGAACGTCCGGAATTTAACTTTAAAGTTATCAAGGGACAGGATGTAATTTCTCTTGATACTACGAAATCAAAAGAAAAGGCAGTGGCGACTGCATTGAAACCGGGAACTGCAGTGATCCAGGTAAATTATGATGCGTTCACCCATACGGAGGGAGATTACTTCCCTGCCTGTAGTGTGGTGAATACCGGTTATGCAGTGATCACTGTAGGCGAGACAGGAACTGCCTCTATCACGTGCAGTGACAACCTGGAAAACTGGCGTCATTATGACACTATCTATTATCTGGAGGGACAGGATACCGTTCCATTTACCTTCACTGCGACAGCTGCAGGAGCTGCAAATCTGAAAGTGACCTGCAATGGTCTGGAAGTAAAACCGAACAGTGATGGCAGTTATACAGCAGCATTGGAAAACCGCAGCAACATCATTGGTGTTGTGGCTACTGATGCGGCAGGAAATACCCGTTCCCTGTATCGTGTGGTGGATGCACGTGTGATGCGTGTCAATGTAAAAAATACAAAAGATGATTCCTCAGAGATCCACGTAGGGGATACCGCAGAGGTAAGCTTTACAGGAATCACCATGCCGGTCTACAAACTGGCTACCATCTATAATCCATGTTTCGGACCGGAAGCCTATCCGGGCGTTGGGGAGTCTGGATATCCGACCTATGTACATTATACCAATTCCGTTCTGGGATCTTTTCAGGGATGCTGTCATCAGTGGGACCTTGCAACAAAGAATTCTTTTAAGGTCACATTTACGCAGGCAGGAAAATACCGGTTTGACAGTGACGGAATCTACAGTGACTGGTGGGGACACCGGCTGTACTGGGAGACAAAGGTACAGGGAAAGGCAGATAAGCCATTCTTCTATGCACCGATCATTGAAGGAGTATTCTCTACCCTTCCGTCTTTCTATATAACCGTAGATTCTGGTGACGAGGTTCTGAATCCTGTCATTAACAAGCTGGAATCTTTACCTGATGCCAACGGTCTGACACTGGCTGATGAAGCCACAGTAAAGGAAGCAAGGGAAGCCTACGATGCACTGAATGATACCCAGAAGTCACTGGTAAACAGTGAGGATCTGGCACGTCTGACTGATGCAGAAGCAAGGATGGCACAGCTTCATACAGATGTAGAGAAGGCAGCTGAAGTAGAAAAAGTCCTTGGAAATCTGAAAGGGGCTTCTTCCCTGACTCTGGCTGATGAAGCGTCTGTAAAAGCAGCCCGGAAAGCCTATGATGGTCTGAGTGCAGACCAGAAAAAACTGATCCCGGCTGATAAGCTGAAAGCACTTACCGCAGCGGAAGCAAAGATCGCACAGCTTAAGAAAGTGACGCCAACACCGACAAAGAAACCGGAGCCGAAACCTTCGATCCGGCTGAACTATACCAGTATCCCTCTTCAGGTGAAACAGTCCACTACAGCTATCCGTATCAAGACAACTGCGATCAAGGGAGATAAGATCAGATCTGCAAAGAGCAGCAATTCCAAGGTGGCAAGGGTATCTGTCAAAAATGGAAAACTTACCATCAAGGGAATGAAAGCAGGTAAGGCTATGGTTACAGTGACCTCTGCAAAGGGTGCAAAAGCCACAGTGAAGGTGACTGTCCAGAAAAAGAAAGTGGCACTGAAAAAGCTGCAGGCACTTACCAGCCGCAAGGTGACTGTGAAGAAAGGCAGGAAAACTACACTGAAAGTGGCAAACAGCCCGATCACAGCCAAAGCGTCTGTGAAATGGAAAACTTCCAATAAGAAAGTAGTTTCCGTTACTTCCAAAGGCGTGGTAAAAGGTCTGAAAAAAGGAAGTGCTACCATCACTGCTTATTCCGGCAAGGTAAAAATGACATTTAAAGTAACAGTAAAATAAGTGAAAAGGAAAGTTCCTGTGTGAGGTTCCGGCAAGGGCACATATGGGAACTTTTTTAAGGAGGGAAGAAATTGAAGGAAAGAAGTTTTTTACGAAGGTTCCGTAAGTACTGCCTCCTGTTGTGTGCAGTCCTTACAGGAATTTTGTGCCTTTCCGGGAATGCCTGGGCTATGACAGGATTTTCCGGACAGAAAAGTGCTTACAATGAATCTGGTCAGAGCCAGGTAACCGTAACGGTGACGCTCTCCAATGACGGTATCCCTATTGAGGGGACTGATGGCACTGCTTTGTCCCATCTGAAGGTGACAGTGCCTTATTTTGACCTGGGGTTGTACGGACTTAAAGAGTATTACCGTTATCCTACAAACAGTGTCTGTGATTACCTGGAAGAGCAGGGAGTGGTAAAGCGTCCCACAGTGCTCCATCTGTACATATATCTGATGGAACGGTATTATCTGGGCTATCCTGCAGAAAAATGTGGTACAGGTGCCGGAAAAGAAGAAATCCTCAACAGCGAACAGTTCAACTCTGTTTTTTATATGACCGGTGGACAGGCATATCTTACTTATAATGCTGGCACTGGAAAAGGCAACCGGCTCCTGAAACCAACCGGCAGTGCCACACACCTCTATATGCAGAATTTCTGGGGACATGATGAGAACCTGATGTATTATGTCAACCATGAATATCCCCTCATGTGGAGTGGCTTCGGTTCCACCGCAGATTATATCCTTCTGGAAGACGGGGATGTTGTTGATGTAGGTATGTTCACAGACCGGAGCTTCTGGACAAGGGGAGCTTTTACTTCTTTCAGCCAGGACGATTACAACCTGTCGAAAGGAAGCACTTTAAAGACGAAAGTATATTCCCAGAAAACCGTCATGTCTTCTGATAACAGTGTGCCGGACCCTGTAGCAATCCAGAACATGGATGTAGTCCTTTATGACGGGAACTGGAATCAGGTCGAGAAGCTGGACTATGATACAGATGGTTATGTTTCTTATACTTTTGATAAGGCAGGAACTTATTATCTCCTTGCTACAGAAAAAGACAATGCAGGAAAAGACGGGGCAGCATTTTCCCCGGCAACTGCGAAGATCACTGTCAGTGAGAGCAGTACACCGGTAGCGGTAAGCTCTATTGAAATCTTACCGGAAAGCAACAAGACAGAGTTAAATGTAGGCGAGAGTATCCAGCTGAAAGCAGAGATCCTCCCGGCTTCTGCAGCACAGAAGTCCATCCGCTGGAGAGTGGACGGTTCCGCAGCTTATATGGACTATCAGGGAAGGCTTCATGCCAATGAGTATATCTCCAAAGATGAGCTTGTGACAGTGACTGCCTTTTCAAGGGAGAACCGTTTTATTCAGGATTCCATACAGTTCCTGATCAGGGCAGACCGGGAAACGGTAGCGAAGGTGAAACAGGTGGAAGACCTTATTGATGCCATCGGTTCTTCTGACAAAGATGTTGTCTATACGGAAGAATGCCACAAGAAGATCCTGGCAGCAAGAAAGGCTTATGATGCCCTTGAAAAAGGTTCTGTGGCATACCGGAATGTTGATGCCCAGAAAGTAGATTACCTGGAATACGCAGAAGAGCGTTACAGTGAACTGGAGAAAAAGGCACCGAAACCGACTGCCACACCAATACCGACAGCAACACCAAAGCCAACTGCCACACCGAAACCAACCGCTGCACCAACACCAGCGGCAGGAGTGAAACAGTCAGCGGTGTCTGCATCTGCCATGAAAATATCCTGGAAGAGGGAAGCCTCTGTATCCGGATACCGGATCTCCATTCAGGGCGGCAGGTTTAAGAAGAATACAAAGGTCGCTGATGTGAGCAGCAAGACCACTTCCTATACCATCAAGAAGGTCGGCAAACAGAAGCTGACAGCAGGAACTGCTTATAAGATCACAGTTACTTCTTTATATAAGAAAGGGAAAAAGACAGTGACCGGACGCCAGCAGGTTCTGAAAAATGCGTATACCCTGCCTTCCACACCAAAGGCTACTTCCGTAAAGAAAGGAAAAGCAAGGAGTCTTAAAGTATACTGGAAGAAAGTTTCCGGTGTACAGGGATATGAAGTGCAGATGAGCACCAGAAAGAAATCCGGTTACAAGACCATAAAGGCAGTCAATGCAAAGACTTCCGCATATACGGTATCAAAACTTAAGAAGAACAAAGGCTACTATTTCCGTATCCGGTCCTTTAAGGTGATCGGCGGAAAGAAAGTCTACAGTACCTGGTCTAATAGAGTGACCGGCAAAGCAAAGTAACACAGTTGAAACATAGTTGAGGGTTTTTGCCCAAACATCATAGTATATGAAAAGGAGCCTGCATATGAAGAAACCGGGAATGACAAACAGAAGAAAACAAGGTACAAGGGGAATTGCGGTATTTTTAGGTGCGGCTCTTTTCTGTACTTCGGGAGTGGCTGTCAGTGCAAAAGGGGATTCCCTGGAAGAGGTGATCCAGAAAACAGCAGATTATGAGACGGGGATCGTGACAGACCCGACAGTTGCTTCCATTGGGGGAGAATGGACAGTGATGCCCCTTGCCAGAGGGGAGGCATCACTGCCAGACGATTATTTTGAAAAATACAGGGCAAATGTGGAGAAATACCTGAAAGAAAATGACGGGATCTTAAGCGATCATAAATACACAGAGTATTCCAGGGTAGTTCTTGCAATGAAATCCATAGGGGCAGTCCCCACAGACATTGGCGGGTATGATGTACAGAAACCGCTGGAAGATTTTGATACGGTGACAGCACAGGGGCTAAATGGAGCAGTCTTTGCACTGCTGGCACTGAACGCAGACGACCCGGAGCAGAATAAGGACGGGGAGCTAGAGCAGAAATACCTGTCTTATATCCTGGAACAGGAAAAACCGGACGGGGGATCCACTGGGGGCAGACCAGGAAAAACTGGTCTCTACAGAAGGCCTGCGTGTTTATGTGGATTCCCTGGAGCTGACTGGTGATTACCGGACAGAGTTTTACCTTGGGGAGGACCTGGATCTCAGTGGAATGAAAGTGGTTGCTGTGATCAGTGACGGAACCAGACAGGAGCTTTCGCTGACAGATCTTACCATAGAGGGATATAACAAGGATAAACGTGGGGAACAGAAACTGAAAATTTCCTATAAGGAAGCATTCGTGGAACTGACCGTTAAGGTATTGAAAAAAGATGCCGGTACGATCACGGTAAGCTTTACGCTTCTCGGAGACTCTGTTCATGGCAGTGCAAAGGAGGATCAGGAACACACCCTGCGAAAAGGAAATCTGGATACCTGGATCGCAGCAAAAGATTACACGATCGATGGAAATGCCAACGTCTTGGAACTCTTAAAAGAAGTGCTGTCCCAAAATGGAATGAGCTGTCGTACATTGAGGGATGAGACCTACATTGCCGGAATCACGAAGGATGGTCAGGAGCTTGCAGAATTTTCCAATGGACAGAACTCCGGCTGGATGTATACTTTAAATGGAATTCACCCGGATCTTGGAGTAAAAGAGCAGTACCTGGAAGACGGGGATGAGATCGTATTCCATTATACCGATGATTATACCCTGGAACATGACCATGTATGGGACAGCAAATGGAATTTTGATAAGGATGCCCACTGGCATGAGTGTGTTGCCATGTATGGAAAATGTGACATCACGGATAACACGAAAAAGGGTGGTTACCAGAAGCATTCCTATGGAAAAGGAAAGCAGATCAAGGCTGCTACTTATAAGACAACCGGACTGATGAGATATACCTGCCAGGTCTGCGGATACGAAAAGACGGAAACGATTCCTGTAATTGCACATACGCATAAATACACCTGGAAAACTACGGCAAAAGCTACGGTATTCCGTCCGGCGAAGCAGGAAGGAACCTGTTCCCTCTGCGGTAAAAAACAGACACGGAATTATGGAAGCAAATTAAAGGCAACTATAAAACTGAACGTATCTTCCCTTACCCTGCGGCGGAAACAGGCCACCACAAAGGTGAAGGTTTCCATGGCATACGGAGATTCCATAAAATCCTGGGCTTCCAGCAACAAAAAGATCGTGACCGTTTATAAGAACGGAAAGATCAAAGCCGGAACCAAAACAGGAACGGCAAAGATCACCGTTACCCTAAAGAGTGGAAAGAAAGCGACTCTGAAAGTAAAAGTCCAGACTGCAAAGGTAAAGACTACGAAGATCAGCGGCCTCAAGAAAAAATTGACCATCAAGAAAGGAAAGAGTGTTACTTTAAAACCAGTGGTCAGCCCGATCACTTCCCAGGAGAAAGTGACCTACCGTTCTTCCAACAAGAAGATTGCAACAGTCAGCTCGAAGGGCGTGGTTAAAGGCCGGAGAAAAGGAACCGTTACCATCACAGTTAAATCTGGAAAGGTGACTAAAAAGATAAAAATTACAGTTAAGTAAACAGAGTAAGGGTGTAAAAGGTATCAAAAATCAAATAGTGTTTTTGGTACCTTTTCATCCGATAGAGGATAATTATGAAGCAACTGAAAAAAATATATTGGAAACGGATCGGGGTAATAGGAATCAGCTGTTTTATGCTTTTGTGGAGCTGTCTCCTTACGGGCTGTGGAATCGGAAAAGGGGATTCCGGAAAACCTGCTGCCTGTACCATTTCGATAGACTGCCAGACGATCCTTGACAATATCGGTGATCTAAAAGAAACCAAAAAAGAATTTGTCCCGGAGAATGGCTGGATACTTCCGGAAGTGGAAGTTAAGTTTACTACGGGCGATACCGTATTTGACATCTTAAAAAAAATCTGCGGGGAAAAGAACATCCAGCTCTCTTCCAAATACACCCCGTTATATAAAAGCTATTACGTGGAAGGCATCAATCAGCTTTATGAATTTGACTGCGGAAAAAATTCTGGCTGGATGTACAGTGTAAATGGAGAGTTCCCGAATTATGGGGCTTCCAGTTATAAGCCCAAAGATGGGGATAAGATTGAATGGAAGTATACCTGCAATCTTGGAAGTGATGTTGGAAACCCATACAAAGATAAGAAGTAAAGAAATTGTGAAAAATAGTTAAACTGGTATGAGATAAAGACCAGAAACATTGGCGAACATTGACAGAAATAAGGCGTATCGTTATAATTAGAATAACAAAAAAATCGAGCGTGGTTCGGCTGATGGCAGCCGATTTAAGGAAATCCGGTGCGATTCCGGAGCTGCTTTTCCCTGTGTGAAATGTATCGAATGAAAAACGCCTTATGAAAACATTTTGAGCCAGTATATCCAACACGTCAGGCAAAGAATACAAACATGTAAAAGATATACAGTTTGTATGATCCGAACGTTGGAAAGGAGATCATATGCGCTCACAAAATGATAAAGCAACATGGAGTATACTGCGATTTGATCATCGTACATTTACGGCACAGCTTGCCAGTATGCAAAGAAACAAACAGGTAGCAGCAATTCCTGAAAAATATATTTATATTGATGATTGCTGTTATAAGGGCAACGGGAAAATAAAAGAGATAATCCTGCCATCCGGCTGCAGAATCATAGGAAAGGAAGCTTTTGCAAGCTGCCAGCTCCGTAAGCCCGTTGTATTCCCACAGACCGTTAAAGAAATCAAAGAGAGTGCTTTTTCGGAAAATCATTCTCTCAGAGAAGTAACATTTCCGGCATCTTTGGAAATTTTGGGAGATTATAGTTATAAAGGATGCACAGCCCTTAAAAAGGTAGCATTTGAAACCAGTTCAGAATGCCGCAGGATTCCGGAGTGCTGTTTCCATTCCTGCACGCAGTTAAGTAAAGTGGTATTCCCGGAGCATTTAAAGAGTATAGGAAGAAGAGCTTTTTACCGCTGTAAGGAATTAAAGGAGATCACGCTGCCGGATACACTGGAAGAAATTGGTCTGGAAGCCTTTTACTTCTGTGGCTTTGAAACCATAGTCTTACCAAAAGAAATTAAAAAATTAGATCAGAGGGCCTTTTTCGGATGTAAGAAATTGAAAGAGGTATATATTCCGGAAAATATCATGTATCTTGGAGAGGAAGTCTTTCATGGATGCAACCGGCTGGAATATCTGGAGATACATCATGATCCTGAGCATATTGGCTCAAAGATCGTGAACAAAAACTGCACGATACGTTGCAAAAAGGGAAGCAAAGTGGATTTGTACTGTGAAGAGCAGGGATTAAAGAGGGAGTACATTTAAACGTGTTATCAACAAATAAGACCGAGAAAAGAAACAGACAGCCTGCGGATCAATCCATCATTGATGCTTTTTCCACATGCCATCCATTTTTGAATTTTTTTTATTTTGCTGTAGTACTGTTATTTACTATGTTTAATCAGCATCCCGTCTTTATCTGCATTTCTTATGCGGGTGCTTTGTCTTATTCCATCTTTCTGCTTGGAGGAAAAAGGACACTTAGGCAAAGCTTTCTCTTTACCCTTCCCAGTCTTTTGATCGTGGCTCTTCTGAATCCACTTTTCAATCATTATGGGGTCACGATGCTATATTATGTAGAAAGCAGTGGAAACTGGATCACTTTGGAGGCCTTAGTCTATGGAGTAGTCCTTGGAGCGGTCATGTTCGTAGTGATCCAGTGGTTTTCCTGTTATAATAAAGTTATGACAAGTGATAAATTTATTTACCTGTTTGGAAGGCTGATACCGGCCCTTTCTCTGATCCTTTCCATGGCGCTTCGCTTTGTCCCCAGATTTACGGGGCAGCTGAAAGTGATCCGGAACGGTCAGAAATCCATGGGAAGGGATGTTTCAGAGGGCAGTCTTTTTAACCGCATCCGTGCGGGATTTAATATGCTGTCGATACTGGTCACATGGGCTTTGGAAAATGCCATAGAGACTTCGGATTCCATGCGGAGCAGGGGATATGGATTAAAAGGAAGGACTGCTTTTTCCATTTACAAATTTACGAAGAAGGATAAAAGCCTTCTGGCAGTGATGGCAGCTTTATTCCTTGTATTTGCCACTGGCTGTATGAATGGGGCTTCTTATGCAAGTTATGATCCCCGTATTTTACTTGCTGGTTTTACCATTCAGGGGCATCAGGCTCCGGTATCTGTTCCAGTAGTTGAAGCAATGCTTACATACATCTGTTTCGCATGTTTTTGTTTCATTCCGGTGATCCTGGATGTGACGGAGACCATCCGTTTTGCCAGAAGCCGGAAGCATTGTGAAACAGATCTGGATATGACTTACAAAAAAATCTACGAAACTCTGGAACAGGAAGGATAATGATTATGAATCTTGTAGAAGTAAAGGAGTTTAGCTTCGCATACCCAGAATGTTCCAGGAAGGTTCTGGACCATGCGAATCTGAAAATAGAAGAAGGAACGTTAAATGTGATCTGCGGACGGAGCGGATGCGGCAAAAGCACGCTGTTGCGCCAGTTAAAAACCGTGCTGGCCCCGGTTGGAAAGTCAGAGGGAGAAATCTTTTACCGGGGGATGCCGCTTTCGGGGATTGACCACCGGACACAGAGCCAGGAGATCGGTTTTGTCATGCAGAACCCGGATAATCAGATCGTAACGGATAAAGTCTGGCATGAGCTTTCCTTTGGACTGGAAAGCCTGGGATATGACAATGCGACTATCCGGCTGCGGGTTGCGGAGATGGCCAGCTATTTTGGTATCCATCAGTGGTTTTATAAAAATGTCTCAGAGCTGTCAGGAGGGCAGAAGCAGATCTTAAACCTGGCTGCGATCATGGCAATGCATCCATCCCTTTTAATACTGGATGAGCCTACGTCTCAGCTGGACCCCATCGCTGCTTCTGATTTTCTGGAAACCGTAAAAAAGATTAACCGTGATATTGGAACAACGGTGCTCCTTACGGAACACCGGCTTCAGGATATCATCCCTTATGCGGATAGGGTATTTGTCATGGATAAGGGGAATGTTTATCTGGAAGGAACTCCCAGGGAAATCGGGGTAAAATTAAAGGAACAAAAACATGGCATGTTTCTTTCCATGCCGATTCCTATGCAGATCTATGGTGAGACAGACAGTCAGGCAACCTGTCCGCTGACAGTCAGTGAGGGAAGACAGTGGCTCTCCCATTACTGTAACGAAAAAGGAATTGCTTCGGATAGTCAGCGAAAGAGCGAAAGCACTGAAAAAGTCAGATACACAAAAACAGATAGTTCGAAGAAAGAATTGTCCATTCAGGCGAAAGATGTCTGGTTCCGGTATGAAAAGGACAGTCCGGATGTTGTCCGGGATCTTTCCCTGGAGGTAAAAAAGGGAGAGTTCTATGCACTGGTAGGTGGAAACGGTACGGGAAAGAGCACGACGCTGTCTCTTTTAAGCCGGGTGCGATGTCCATACCGTGGGAAGATACTTCTGGAAGGGCGGGATATCCGTTCGTATAAAGACCGGGATCTGTATTGTGGGCTTTTGGGAGTCATGCCGCAGAACCCACAGAGCATTTTCTTAAAGAAAACAGTCCTGGAAGATTTGTATTCTGTGATTGGGGGCAGGAGAGAAAAAATGTCTTCGGAATATCAGATCCATATGAAAAAAGAAAAGGCCATAGAAGGGATCGTAAGCCTTACCAGGCTGGAAGGGCTTCTGGAAAGACATCCTTATGATCTGAGTGGCGGGGAACAGCAGAGGCTGGCACTTGCCAAAGTCCTTTTGCTTCGTCCGAGGATTCTCCTGATGGATGAACCTACGAAGGGAATGGATGCAGAATATAAAGAAGAGATCGGAAAGATCTTAACCCGGCTGAAACAGCATGGCCTGACGATCTTTATGATCTCCCATGACGTGGAATTTGTTGCAGAGTATGCGGACAGGGTAGGCCTGTTTTTTGAGGGAAACATCGTTACCAGCCAGAATACCCGGGAGTTTTTTGCCGGAAATAATTTCTACACAACTGCAGCAAACCGGATGGCAAGGCATTTGTTTCCGGAAGCTGTGACCGGAAAGGATGTGGTTACGTGCTTACAGAGCAGCAACTGGACCAGTTTATAGATGAATTCTGGGAAGACACCCCAAATGAAGCACAGGAAGAGGAAACGGCAGAAGATCTGGAAGAATATACCCTTCCCTCCGATGGGATGATCATCCGGCAGATGGAAAAGAAGGGGAAAGTGAACCGGAGGACCTGGTTTGCTCTTGCTCTGATGCTTTTGGTCGTACCACTGCTTTTGTATCTGTCAGTCCGGTTTTTCCATGGAAGGAAATATCTGATATGCAGCCTGATTGTGATCGTGGCTGCAATGCTCCCGTTTTTTATGATGTTTGAAGGACGCAAACCAAAAGCACGGGAAATCATGGTGATCTCTGTCCTTGCAGCGATCGGTGTCGCAGGGAGGGCAGCCTTCTTTATGGTCCCCAGTTTCAAACCGGTAGCTGCTATTGTGATCCTTACCGGTGTGTCTTTTGGGGGAGAGGCGGGGTTTCTCGTTGGCTGTCTTATCATGATGTTATCCAACATGTTTATGGGACAGGGTCCCTGGACACCATGGCAGATGTTCTCTTTTGGCATCATCGGGTTCCTGGCAGGAATTCTTTACCAGAAAGGAATCTTAAAAGCAAGGAAGCGGGATCTTTGTATCTATGGATTTTTAAGTGTGGTGCTCATCTATGGTGGGATCATGAATCCGGCAAGTATCTTAATGTCTTACGGATACATCACACCGGCCAGCCTGGTTGCTTTTTACATTTCAGGGATCCCGGTGGATTTGGTGCATGCACTGTCAACTGTGATCTTTTTATGGTTTTTGAGCAGGCCGCTTCTTGAAAAACTGGAACGCATTAAGAAAAAATACGGGCTGATTGAGTCCGGGAAAGAGGAAATGCTTTGATCTATGTCAGCCATTTGATCTGCGATGAAGATATGAAAGAGCTCTGCTGTCAGTACGGGACCGGGGTGGAGAGCATTGAGTTTTCCATTTCCGACAATCTGGACCAGCTGGAAAGAAAAATAGAACGGTATCAAAAAAGGCTGGGGCAGATGGGAAATCCGCCGCTTACCCTGCATGGGCCTTTCCTGGATTTAAACCCGGCATCTTTTGACAGCCAGATAAGGAAAGTGACCATGGAACGGTTTGACCAGTGTTATCAGGCAGGAATTCGCCTTGGAGCAAAAAAGATCGTATATCATTCAGGGATGATCCCTACGGTATATTTCCGGGAAGGATGGGCGGAGCAGACGGGCCGGTTTTTCCGGGAGTTTTTGAAAGACAGGGAAGGCCCTGAGATCGTCATGGAAAATGTCCTGGATGAAGACTGGCGGCTTCTTTTAGATGTATACAACTTCGTGGATCATCCAAACTTTAAGCTGTGTCTGGATATGGGGCACGCACACTGCTATTCGGAAATTTCTGTCCTCGAATGGGCGAAGGAACTTGCTCCATATGTCGGACATGTCCATATCCATGACAATGCAGGGGACAGGGATTCCCATTTGGGCTTAGGAAAGGGCACAATTCCATGGGAAAAGGTTTTAAAACTTCTTCCCTGCACAAAGGAACGGACCTGGACGATAGAATGTTCCAATAAAGAAGATGTGATTCTTTGCATAAAACAGATAAACGAAAAAATGAGGGGGAAATTATGAACAGATTAAAAAAACGGACATGCCAGTTTCTGGTGTTAGTTACCACAGCGGGGCTTTTGACAGGCTGCGGGGGCGGAACCCCAAAGCTGGAAGATGCACTGAAAAAGACAGCTGCTTATGAACAGGAAACCGTAACTTCACCGGCATCAGATACCCTGGGTGGGGAATGGACAGTGATCGCACTTGCCCGTTCAGGAGAAACGGTAGATGAAAACTATTTTGAAAAATACCGGGCCAATCTTGAAAAACGTGTCAAAGACCAGGAAGGCGTGCTCAGTGATAACCGTTATACGGAGTATTCCAGGGCAGTCATGGCATTGAAATCCATAGGAAAGGATCCAACGGATATTGGCGGTTACGATATTGAAAAGCCGCTGGAAGATTTTGATGCAGTGGTCTCACAGGGTTTAAACGGTGCCATCTATGCACTGATCGCCTTAAATGCCGATGACCCGGATGCCAATAAAGACGGGGAACTGGAACAGAAATATCTGGATTACATATTGGAACGGGAAAAAGCAGATGGCGGATTTTCCCTGGATGATAACGCCAAAGACGGGGATGTGGATCTGACCGCCATGACACTGCAGAGCCTGGAACCATACCAGGATGAAGAAGATGTAAAGGAAGTCATTGACAAGGGTGTGGAATTTCTGGCAGATATACAGGACGATGATGGCGGTTATACCGCATTTGGTGCAAAGAGCTCAGAATCTATTTCCCAGACCGTGATCGCCCTCAGTGCGGTAGGCGTAGACTGCAATGAGGATGAACGTTTCCAGAAAGATGGAAAAGGCCTGTATGATACCCTGATGACTTTTTATCAGAAGGATGGAAGTTTTAAACATACCCTGGACGGGGAAAGCAACCCCATGGCAACAGACCAGGGATTCTGTGCACTGGTGGCTTACCAGCGCTACCAGGATAAGGAAAACAGCTTTTTTGATATGACAGACCACAGATAAGGATGGAGGAAAGAAAATGCCGCAGAAGATAAAAGAACTCCAGGATCAGCTGGAGCGGATCATTAAAGGAAAAAAAGATATCACAGATAAGATTCTCATGGCAGTGCTTGCAAAGGGGCATGTACTTCTGGAAGATGTGCCTGGTGTTGGTAAGACCACAACCGCACTGGCACTGAGCCGTCTTATGGGAATGGAATTCAACCGTATCCAGTTTACACCGGATGTTGTCCCTTCCGATGTGACCGGATTTACCATGTATGACAAACAGAGCGGACAGTTTTCCTATCGTGCCGGGGCGGTCATGTGCAACCTTTTACTGGCAGATGAGATCAACCGTACTTCCAGTAAGACCCAGTCTGCCCTTCTGGAAGTAATGGAAGAAGGAAAGGTGACGGTAGACGGGGAAACCCATTGCGTACCATCCCCATTTGTAGTCATTGCCACAGAAAACCCGGTGGGGTCTTCCGGTACGCAGCTCCTTCCGGAATCACAGCTTGACCGTTTTATGATCAGTGTCAGCATGGGGTACCCGGATCACCAGAGCCTGGTGGAACTGTTAAGGGACAGACAGAGGGAAAATCCCCTGGAAAATGCAAAGACCGTAGTCACCCGGGAGGAGGTGCTGGAACTCCAGAAAGAGGTACAGGAGATCTATGTGGCAGACCAGGTGCTCGACTATGTGGCAGACCTTGCGGAAGCTACAAGGAAACATGTGCTGATCACGCTGGGATTAAGCCCGCGTGGAACCCTGGCACTGGTAAGGATGGCAAAGGCAGCCGCCTATATGAAAGAAAGGGATTATGTCATTCCAAAGGATGTGCAGGAGGTATTCAAGGACGTTGCGGCACACAGGATGATCTTGGATTCCAAGGCAAGGTATCAGGAAAAATCTGCCCGTGAGATCCTTTCTGAGATTCTGGCAGACGTGGCGGAACCGAAGGTGGAAGGATGATAAAGGACAGGATCCTGTGGCTCTTGTGGCTGGTCTGCATGGCAGCCGGGGCAGTGATCACAGGAGAATATCTTTTTGTATGTGTGCTGGCTGCAACTGCGGTGCTGCTGGTGGTTTCCTGTATCTATGGTGCTTTTTCCGGCAGGAAGGTTCAGGCACGCTTTATCCTTCCGGAAAGGTCAGAGCAGGAGGCAGTATTTCAGGTAAAAATGGGACTTGAGAACCAGTCTTTTTATCCGGTCTTCCGGGGAAACGGAAGTATCCACTGGGAGAACCTGCTTACCGGTGAAAACGGGGATAAAGAACTGGAACTTTCCCTGAGAGGGAAAAAAGAGGAACTGGTCGCTTTTCAGGGCAGAAGCAATCGCTGCGGCTGTATCAGGTTCCAGTATGCAGACTGGAAAGCCCGGGATCTTTTTGGAATCGTTGCCTTTAAACGGAGGGCAGGTATCAGCCGGGATATGGTCGTAATGCCGCATAAGTCCAGAATGGATCTTGCACTTCTTTCCCGGGAAGGGTTTGACATGGAGAGCTTTAAGTTCTCCAAAGACCGTCCGGGCGATGATCCGGGGGAAACTTACGATGTCCGGGAATACCGCCCCGGCGACAGTATCCGCCAGATCCATTGGAAACTGTCTGGAAAATTGGACGAAGTTATGATCCGGGAAAAGAGTTATCCGGTGGATGAGGCGGTCCTGATCCTTGCGGAACCTGGTCAGGAGGGGAAAAGATCAGAAGCACCGGAGGCTGTTGCAGAGATCTATGGAGCAGTCCTTTATAGCTTTATGGAGCAGAAGATCCCCTGCCAGACTGCAGTACATGACCCTGCTTCCGGACAGCTCCGGCTGGAAAAGATAGAAACACTCCGGGACTATGAGGACATTCTGTACCGGTTCCTCTGTCACAGCAGTATAAAGGAGAAACCGGCAGTCATCAGGGACTATATAAAGAATCCGGGGCAGAAATCTTTTGCCGCTTATATCTATATCACAGGGAATCCTGATGACCGGGAAAATGAGCTTCTTCCACGTGAGGCTCAGATTGTGACAGTACGCAGGGGAAAGAATGCGGCACATAATGGAAATGAGATAACTTATACAGACGATTACCGCCGGGAACTTGGCATCCGTAAGGCAGACAGGAGAGCAGGTTATGGAACTATGGGCAACAGAGATCAATAAGAAAAAGTCCGGGAAATACAGACAGGACATGGTTTCTGTACTGGTCACAATCCTTCTTATCCTGGCTTCTGTCGGTACAGGCGGTTATCTGATTCTCCGGGAACTGTTAGAAAATGTTTTTGGAATGCCATTTCTGGCAGGTGTGCTTATTGGCTGTATTCTGTGTCTGGGACTTTTATCCGGACACAGGAAATATGCCATAGGAAGCAGTGCTTTTCTGGCTGTGGTACTGGCGGCAGGGATATTTTTCTGGAAAGGGATCCTCCATGGCAGTATTTCCTGCTGGGATGAACTGGCAGACACATTGGGAAGCAGGACAGGGATTTACCTGACCCGTTATGGAACCTCTGCAGAAACAGGTGACAGAGAGTTGATCTTATTCTTCCTGTTCATGGGTATTGTGATGGGACTTGCGGGAACACTGGTCAGCTGCATGAGGTTTACGGTGCTCGTAGTCCTGTGGGCACTGGTTCTTCCGGTCTGTATGTTTTATCTTCAGAAATTCCCTGACCTGAAAACAGGACTGGTATTTTATACAGGGGTAATTTTGGAACTGAATGAGATGATGCCCGGAAAGAAAGACAGGGTGCAGATGGGAAAACGGGGATCTGTCCTGGTCTGGGGAATCCTTTTTTCCATTGTGGTGGTGGCAGTTTCTGTGTCTGCAATGGGGCTGATCGCACCGGAAAAAGATTACAGTTCTTCGGAACTGGTGAAAAATGCAGGGAAAGAGATCACTGATAAGATCGAAGAAATCCGTTATAAAAGAGGCGTGGTCAATTCTCTTCCGAACGGAAAGCTGAAAGAGGCTGGAAGCTGGAAAGGTTCTGAGGATACAGCCCTTTCTGTGACTATGGAGCATCCGGATTCACTGTACCTTAAGGGATTTACCGGAAGCGTTTATGACGGGAACCAGTGGAAAAGTGTTTCTACAGAAACTGCTTACGGGGAAAAGAACCTGTTTTACTGGCTGCATCAGGACGGGTTTTATGGGGAGACACAGCTTGCGTCTATACGGAACCTGGTAAAAGATGACAGTCTTTCCAGTACGGAAGGAACGGTCTCAGTAGAGAATGAAAAGGCAGACAGCCGGTATGTTTATCTTCCTTATGAGACACAGGAACTGCCGGAAAACTACAGGGGCATCACCGGGACAGCTGACAGTATGCTGAATGCCAGAGGGCTTTTCGGAGACCGGAAGTATTCATTTACTTCCCTTGGAAATCTGGTGAAAGACTTTACTGCACTGGGGGCAGAAAGCTATCAGGTTCTTTCGGAACAGCCGGATTCAACCTACAGACAGCAGGAAAGCTATTATAACAGTTTTGTGTACCAGCAGGATACCGTCATTCCAGACAACCTTACTACACTTTTTGAAAAAGAACTTGGAAACGGTGGGGACCGGAATCAGGGACATACCGATTATTATACAGCAATCTCAAGGATACGTTCTTATCTGGAAGATAATATGACTTACAGCACTGCCACAGATGTTTACAGTGGAACGGGAGATTTTGCAGAGAATTTCCTTACAGAGTCTAAGATAGGGCACAGTGTCCACTATGCAACAGCAGCGGCATTGATGTTCCGGTATTACGGGATTCCATCCAGATATGTGGAAGGCTATCTGGTCACACCGGAAGACGTAAAAGATAAAAAAGACGGGGATAAGATCGACATTCCCGGAAAAAATGGACATGCATGGACAGAGATCTACATAGATGGCATGGGCTGGGTGCCGGTAGAGATGACACCGGAATATTACGGGGTCATGGAAGAACCGGACCTGACACTTGGACTGGAAGCCGAAGGAGCCCGGACAGCACCACTTCCGGAAACAGAGACGGAACAGAAAGAAAACACACCGGAGATAAATACCCACTGGAATCTCCAGATCGCAGTCACAGGACTGGTGAAGTTTATCCTTCTGCTTCTTCTGGTATTTGATATTTTCGGGATCTGTTTCCTGATTACAGTATATATCTTAAGGGCAGTGGCAAATATCCGGAGAAAGAGGGCTTTTCAGTCACAGGACAGAAGACAGGCAGTACGGGCAATGGCAGGGTATGCAGGAAGGCTCTATGAACAGGGGACTTTTGATGAAAAACTTTCCGGCGAATTTCAAAATACCTGGCGTACCGGGCAGAAAGCAGCATTCAGTCCCCATGAAATATCCAGTGAAGAGCGTCAGGAAGTAGAAAAATGCGTAAAGGCTTTAAAGAAAGAACTTCTGAAAAATACAGGCTGGTATGACCGCTGGGTCATGAAGTACATTGAGAGGCTGTATTGACCGGAAAGGGAAAGGAGGAGCATATCGTGGATCACAGAAAAAATAAACACAGAAAAATACTGCCGGGCATCCTTATCCTGCTATGCCTTCTTCTCTTTTCGGGAGCCCTTGTCTTAGGGGTAAGGGCACAGGTGCCGGAAACCATAGAAAATCCGGTGCAGGGGATCAGTGCAGACAGTTCTATGAAAGGGTATCTTGGAAAAGGATATACTTATGCGGATCTGGATACGGATTCTTTACAGACAGAGAGTACCGGTACACTGGCACAGGTACCTGAAAATAAACCAGAAGAACAGCAGGAGGAAGCTGATCCGGAAGAAGAACCGGAGGTGACAGCTCCTTCTGATGATACAGTGCAGGCTGCGTCTGAGGAGCCGGAAGAGGCTGTCGAGGATGGAAGTACAGATCAGGAGAATCCATCTGAGGAAACACAGCAGCCAGAGGAAAATACGGTCCAGTACGATCCTGAGAATGGGGAAGATAACCATGAGGATCAGGAAGAAACACCGGACACTGATGATGACAGGAACCAGGAGGGTGCAGAGGTCCCGGAGGAGGAGACACCGACTCCTGCCCCGGAAGAAAATAAATATCCTTCTGTGGCAACCGACCTGACAGACGGGGAGACCGTCAGTGCTTCTTACCGTACTTTTTATGTACAGGCATGGGACTATCAGGGCAATGTCCTTCCTTCTTCTTCGGTAGAAGTTCTGGGAAATGGACAGAAACTTTATTCGGTCAGTACCGATGGGGAAGGCATCATTGCTTACCGTATGGAGCTGACAGAGACTGAAAATACCGTAGATATTAAAGTAACGGACAGTGAGGGCTGGTCTTATACGCTTCCACAGTACCGGATCATAAGAAGTGAAGACGGGGAAGAGCAGCCGGCAGGAACGGTGAATATCAGTATTGAAGCCGGAACGGTAGGACTTGGTACGATCCTTTCGTCTACACCGGTAGAATTTTACCAGGGTGAACAGCTTTCTTCCGTACTTCTGCGTCTGTTAGATGAGAATGGTTTTGACTGGAGGAATGAGGGCAGTGCCACAAGCGGCTTTTATCTCCGTTCCATTGGAAGAAGCGGTCTTACTGCAGGTGCTTCCATACCGGCAGACCTGCAGGCACATCTGGAAGCTGCCAACTGCCAGATGACGGATCATGACAATGACTGGCTTGGAGAGTATGACTTTACGATGGATTCCGGCTGGCTGTATTTTGTGAATGGGGAATACATGAATGTAGGAATGGCAGGCTATTTCCCTGCTGACGGTGACAGTGTAAGGCTGCGTTTCTCCCTGTATGCAGGGGCTGACGTAGGTGCAGGACAGAATGGCGAGACATGGGGGGACTGGTGATGAAGAGATTTCTTGCAGGGATTTTATCGGCGGTACTCCTTATGGGAAGCATTCCTGTCTATGGTGCACAGGATATGGGAATATCCCCGGAAGCTGGTTACAGTGTGGAGGGGACAGAGCTTTCCCAGACGGAGGAAGCCTTAAGCGGAGAGACTGCTTTGCAGGAAACAGCAGATACTTCTAATGAAGAGAATGTGGAAGATTCAAAAGAGAATACAGAAGAGACACCGGCTCCGTCAGAGGAGGAACCGGACAGCCAGGAGCCGGAGATAGAACCGGAAGTACCAGAGGAGCCGGAGATCACAGAGATCCCGGAGGAAGATCCTGAGATTACGGAAGCACCAGCAGAAGACGATTCCCCGGAACTGGAATTTAATGACGGTGAGGTGCAGATGGAAGATGCCGGGGAAGAGGTTTCTGACTATCTGGAAAACCTGACGGTCTATACAAGCCAGAACAGCAATGCACCTGAGACAATCCTTAAGCCGGAACGCCGGGAAGACCTGGATGAAGCCTTTGGCGGGAAAGTGTATACAGTGGAATATGGCTCTTATGCCACATCTTCCAGTTTCTATCTTTCCGGGGACATCAGTGACAGTGCACCGGAGGGCTCGTCATGGTCCATGAAGGCACTTCTTCTGAATGGCGGGGAAAATGTACAGGAAGACATGAACCCGAAAGCCTATACGGAAGGGATTCGTTACAGAACGAATGGACGTACTTTCGGGAACGGAGCCAATGGTGCAAAGCGTGCTGTGTATACGATCACAGCAGGGACGGAGGAAACTTACCAGACATATAAACTGGTCGTTTTAAGGCGGCTGGATCTTTCATTTATCGGATGTTACCTTCCGGAAGATGAAGACCTGGCAAAGAACCTTATCCCTGGACAGTTTGACAGCACAAAAAGGGAATATGAAATAGCAGTAGGATCAGGTACGGAATCCCTGAACTTGGTGGCAAATGCTTATTCAGGCAGTTATTACGGGCTTACGGTCAATGGCGTGGCGTATGAGGGAAGCAGGCAGGAGATCCCGCTGACCGGGGAAGAGACAGAGATCACTCTGCAGATGAAGCAGGAAGACACCTATCTGGACCCGGAATATGCCGGACAGACCTATGTAAGTGAGGGAACCTACCGTATCCGGGTAACCAGACAGAAGAGCAGTTCTGTGACATTTGAAGTATCACCGGACAATGCAGTGGTCAGCCTGTATGACAAAAACGGACACAGGGTAGTACCAGCAGGAGGAACCGGGTGGAACTTTGAGAACCTTCTTATGGGGGATACCTATACATGGACGGTTTCCTGTTATGGCTATAAAACACAGACAGGAAGTTTTGTGGCAGGGGATACCGACCATATAGAGGCAGATATGGAAAGCATAGATTCTTTCCAGCCGGAGATTACAGATAATGACTGGATCAACTACAGGAACAGCGATACCAACAACGGGGTCACCGATGTGGCAGCACCTTCTTCCGGAGCAGAAAGTGTACAGAAGTGGGCCATGCAGCTGGGCGGTGACTGGAATGCGGCAGTCACACCACCGCTGATCCTTGGCGGGGCTCTTTATGTGGCTTCCGGCAAATATATCTATAAGATTGACCGGGCTACAGGGGAGATCCTGGCAGTCAGTGAGGAACTGGCAGGAAGCATGGTCTTTGCCCTGAACCCTCTTACTTATGCAGAAGGAATGCTGTTTGCACAGATCGGGGGAGGACAGATACAGGCAGTCAGTGCAACGACACTGAAATCGCTGTGGATCAGTGAGTCGGTAGGAGGACAGACGCTTTCTCCGATCACTTATAAAGATGGATATATTTACACAGGAACCTGGAACTCAGAGACAACAGCAGGAACCTATTTTGCTTTGTCTGTTACGGATGAAGATCCGTCCAGGGGAGATGAGATCAAGTACTGCACATGGAAGTACAGCCATAAAGGCGGCTTCTACTGGGCAGGTGCCTATGCATCAGGGGATTATCTGGTATTTGGTTCTGATGACGGTTCCGCAGAAGGAAATTATACGAATACCTCGATCCTGTACTCTGTATCAACCTCAACCGGTGTCATGCTGGATAAGCTGACAGGGCTTAAGGGTGACATCCGTACTTCGGTGGCTTATAACAATGGATACGTGTATTTTGCCACAAAGGGCGGTTATCTTTACCGGGTAAAAATGAACCAGGACGGAACTTTCGGTCAGGTGCTTGGCTATAACCTTGGTGGAATGGCAACCGCTACTCCTGTGATCTATAAAGGAAGAATTTACATAGGAGTCTGTGGACAGGGTGGTCAGTTTAACCCGGATGGAGGGCATCACTTTGATGTGCTCACAGAATCTGAGGACGCACTTTCACTGGCGTATTCTGTCCCTGTTGCAGGCTATCCACAGGCAGCACCGCTTCTTTCCACTGCTTACGAAAATGAAGATTATAATAAAGACGGGAAGGCAGACGGAAGGGTTTATGTGTATTTTACCGCCAACGCTTATCCGGGCGGTATCTATATGCTGGAAGACAGCCCCGGACAGACAGAAGGCAAGGCAGAGGAGATCTTTACGCCGGATACAGACCAGCAGCAATACAGTATCAGTACCCTGTGTGTGGACAGGGACGGAACCATCTATTATAAAAACGATTCCAATTATTTGATGGCGATAGAGAAAAACGGTGCCTACTTAAATGGTGTCAGTGTATCGGCAGATACGGGAAAGGTCACATGGAACAAAGCTTTCCGAAAAGACCGTCTCAGCTATGACCTGATACTGGAAGAGGGGGCAAAACAGGCAGTATTTTCCTTTGAAGCCCCGGAGGGCGTTTCGATCAGCGTAAATGGGAAAAAGTGTGAGGGCACCTATCAGGCTGCCTTTGACGGAACCGGAACGAGTATTCAGGTACAGGTATCTAAGGGAAATAAGTCAAGGACTTATGTTTTCAGCATCACTGGTGATGAAAGCTCCCCATTTTTAAAGAACCTGACAGTGAGTACCAGTAACAGCTACACAGACGATACCGGGTATCTTGCCCTGGAACCTGCATTTACGCAGGAACGGTATGAATATACCGCAGAGATGTATAATGGAAAAAATGAATTCCTGAACATTTTTGCAGAACCCCAGGAGGAAGATGCGTCTGTGACAGTAGAGGGAATCCGGGGTACGAAAAAGATCAATAACTATGGACATACCGCCGGAAGCGGCAGTGCCAGCAGAATTGCGGTCTATTTTGGTGAGGAAGAGGCAGAAGCAGCAGTGAAGGTGACCGTAAAGACGAAAAGCGGAAAAACCGCTTCTTATCAGGTGATCCTTCAGCGGAGGGATATGTACCCGCCGAAGCTGAGTGATGTCCGGGCTGTCCGGTACGATGCGGAGAGGGTGCGGATCACTTTTGCCTCAAATGAGATGGGAAATTACCAGTACAGAATTGTCAAACCGGGGGAAACACCGGAGTTTGACCTTTCCGGATCTGTGGAGCTGATGACCAGGGGACAGAATTCCCTTGATCTGATGATTCCTGAGACAGAGGAGAGGGAGATCTGGATACTGGCAAAAGACATTGCAGGGAACCAGATGAGTACACCGGTGAAGATCCCGGTGACAGAATATAAAGAGATCCCGGTGACGATAAAAACAGTTCCGACAGATGCAGAGATCCGGGTGACGAACCAGGACGGGGAAGAACTGAAAGCCCAGAACGGGAAATATCTGTTTTTAAAGGGAAATGTATATAAAATTGAAATTTCCAGAAAAGGCTATGAAACACTGACGGAGACAGTCACTGCTGACCCGAAGGTAACAAGTTACAGCTTTAACCTGAAATCCCGGATGAGTTCTGATGCAGACCTTAAGTATCTGTATGTTTCCAGTGCGGACCATTATGGAAAGGGCATACAGAAACTGGAACCTTCCTTTAAGAAAACCGAAGACCATTACAGTGCAGTTTATGGCGATGAAAGGCAGAGCCTGAATGTATGGACAGAAGCAGCGGATTCCCATGGAAGCATAAAAATCTATGCGATGTCGGGGATTCAGGGAAGTTCCGTCCAGAAAGATGAAACGATTCCTCAGACAGGAACGGATGAGGGACATCCGTTCTGGAAGATCGTATTTGCCAGTGGAGAAAAAGAGGCAAAGATCAGGATACAGGTAACAGCAGAAGACGGTATCAGAAAGAATGTATACCTGACACTCAGACTGACCGATAAGACAGCCCCTGTCCTTAAAAAGGTCAGTGCCAGCCGCATTTCTACAGATAAGGCATCGGTAGTCTATAAGACCAGTGAGAAAGGATACCGCTATTATAAAGTGGTAGATGCAGGCAAGAAGATCCCTGCAGTTGATACTTCCGGAAAGGGAATGGAAGTTCAGGCAGGAACGGACACCATTACCCTGACAGGACTGACCAGTGGGGAAAAAGACCTTGTGGTAGTGGTAAAAGACGGTTCCGGAAATGTAAGCCAGCAGCTGGTGATCCGTATCCCGGACATCAAAAATGCAGGCAGTGGAACCGGAAATAATGGTAGTAACAGCAGTGCGATTCACCGTCCGGGAAGCGGAGGACATAAATCCGAAGCAGGAAGACCGGGCAGTGGCTCAGATGGAAATGGTTCTAAGGCAAACCTGAAAAAAGTCAGCGGTACAGGCTCCGGCGGTCAGACTGGAGATAAAAACGAGACTTCCAGTGACCAGAAAAAGACCGGCAGCAAAGGAAAAGAGAAGGACACAGGAAAGTCAGAAGATCAGAAAAAAACAGATGAGAAAAACAGCGAGACATCTGGAAAATCTTCCGGGAAAAAGGCAGAAACAGCAGATGGTTCCTCTTCATCCGATACCGGTTCAGATGGGGATTCTCTGGAAAGTACAGGAAATCCGGAAGGACAGACTGTGACATCACAGCTTGCAGATAGCTGGAAGGGATTGGGAAATTTCCCGAAACTGCTTATCATTCTTGCTGTCCTCATTGCCGGGTATCTGAGCTTCTGGTACAGAGCCAGAAAATATTATAAGAAGAAACTATTAACGAGGAGAAAACCATATGCAGCCACGAAGAGATATAGATGATTACTGCTATAAGGGTAACAGAAAACTAAAAGAGGCAGTCCTGCCGCCAAACTGTAAGATCATAGGCAGGGAGGCTTTTGCAAACAGCCAGATCCGTAAGCTGGTGACGTTCCCCAAAACTTTAGAGGAGATCAGGGATGGGGCTTTTTCTGAAAACCGCTGTCTTAAGGAAGTTATCTTTCCTGCCTCTGTGGAAAGTGTCGGGGCATACTGCTATAAAAACTGTACAGCCCTGAAAACAGTAAAGTTTGAAGCAGGTTCAAAATGCCGCAGGATTCCGGAGAGCTGTTTCCATTCCTGCACCCAGTTAAGCAGTGTTGTATTTCCGAAAAATTTAAAGAGCATACGAAGCCGGGCTTTTTACCGTTGCAAAGAACTAAAAGAGATCACACTGCCGGATACCCTGACAAAGATCGGAGCAGAAGCATTTTATTTCTGCCCCATTGAAACGTTGGAGTTACCAGAGGGGCTTCAGAAGCTGGATCATAAAGCCTTCTTTGGATGTAAAAAGCTGAGAAAGGTGTATATCCCGGAAAGCGTAACTTACCTTGGAGAGGAAGCTTTTCATGGCTGCAACTGGCTGGAATATCTGGAGATCCATCACGATCCGGAATATATCGGAACAAGGATTGTGAATAAAAACTGTACGATACGGTGTAAAAAAGGAAGCAAGATGGATGCGTACTGTGAAGTGCAGGGACTGCAACGGGAATATATCTGAAAATAAAAACTGTAAAATAAAGAAAATCTTATTAAAAAACTTCAACTGTATGGTTGGAGTTTTTTTTTCTGGAAATTTTTTAAAATTCTTTCAAAAATCCCCTTAACTATTTTTCATTCTTTTGTATTTAGGAATTGAGCAGGCTACAGAACCATTCCATGAGGGTTGGTATCTGACTGTTCAACTTATATACAACTGAATGAGCTTGCCGGTTCGCCGGAGCTGCTGTAACCAGTTCCGGATAATCTGAAAAGAAAAAAGAAACAGAGATCTGCATTATAGCTTTTACAGAAAGCTGCGGATTTATAATGACACTCCCGATGATGTCGGTCAGGTAAAATGAGGAACCTGAAGACCATGCACGATATGGCTGAGACTGCCTGCAATGGCGTAAACGGACCGGGTGTTCCCTGAAATGGGAAACACATGTGAAGAGACAAACGAGCACTGTTTATGAATTTTTCTGCAGTCCCGGAGATTAATCTGGGGCAAATGACAATAGAAGCTGTGCGGCAGAAGGAAGATTATGGATTTTTTCTATTCTGCCGCATTCTTGTGCTGTCATAAGACAGAAAAAAGAGAGAAAGGGGGAAGGGCCAGTGAATATGGTTGTATTGGTAGGGCGTCTCACAAGAGATCCCAGTTACAATGAAGTGCAGGGTGAAAATGGAAGCCATCATATTGTTTCGTTTTATCTGGCGGTGCCGAGAAACTATGGCAGGGAAGTGAATTACATCAAGGTCACTGCTTTTGGAAAACAGGCAGATTTTGCGAAAGAGTATCTTAGAAAAGGAAAACGCATTGCAGTTGCCGGTGAACTGATGACAGGGAGCTATAAGGATAAAGAAACAGGAAAAACAGTCTACACTACAGAAGTAACAGCAAACCGTCTGGAATTTGCAGATGGAAAAGACAATGGGAACCCACGTCAGGCACCGGATTTGGATGCAGACGGATTTAGCAGCGTTCCGGGCGGATATGCGGACGAGCTGCCATTTCGATAGGAGGATCAGAATGAATCAGGCAGATAAAGAATATCTTCAGAAGAAAGGACTTCTGAGAAAAGATGAAACTGCTGTTGACTGGGCAATACAGGAAGCAGCAATGAAGGAATCAGTAATCTTTGCAGGATCATTGCTGGAGAAGGGAAATGGTGTGATGGAATTACAGACCATATCCCTGTATCTGGATGAACTTGCTGCAAAAAGACATTTCATGCATGTACATCTGTATGTACAGCATGTATTCAGAAACTGCAGACCCGACAGGGGACTGGAGTATCTGGATGTGGCATCACTTCATGAAGAGGTGTTGTTCTTATATGTTACTTATTTTGTTTTTCATCTGGGAATGCTTGTGAACCGGATGAATGAGGTAAAAAAATCCCTTGATGTAAGTAAAATAATAGCAGAGCAGAATATGAAAGCTGCGACGGGGGCACAGAAGACAGCTCCGGGGAAAGGAGTACAGAAAAAATGAATCATGCAACGGAATTTATGCCTGTGGAATGTCTGTGTATTCCAAAGGCATTATTTTTTGACAAAAGATACGAAAATCTTTCTGTGGATGCAAAGATTCTTTATTCACTGCTTCTGGACAGAAAGGAAATGGCAGTCAGAAATGGCTGGATTGACCGATATGGTGCTGTGTATGTCCTTTATTCCAGAGAGGAAATGGAGAAACATCTGAATGCTCCTTCCATTCGTGTGGAAAGAGCCCTGGCACAGCTGGAAGCACATGATCAGATGGTGGCTGTTGCCAGACCCTATAAAGGAAGGGCTGACCAGATTTATGTCAGAGATATTACAGCAGATCAGATCATAGAACAGGAGGAAGAAAACATGGGAAAAAAGAATACGAAAAGAAAGAATAAGAAACAGCTGAAAGGTATGTATTGTCCGTGCGTGGGTGATAAGCAGGGAATGCAGGGAGTTGTTATGACAGTTGCCACAGAAAACATCAGAGAAGCTCTGAAAGAAATCTTCGGAGGCACTGTTGTGGACGATGAAACTGGAAATGAAGAGGAAGAGTTCTTTATTGACACTGAGGAAGAAAAAAGTGCTGAAGGGAACGAGGCTGTCTGTGATCAGACGGAAAGACCAGACCGAAGATATGTTACTGATTACAAAAATCAGGGATATTACAGTCTGAGCAAAAAAGATCAGAGAATGGTTGATATGTATGTCCGTAATTACATCGACATGAATGACCAGATGGTAGATGAATATGTCCTTATGGATTCCAGCAGACTGGGGAAAGACCTGATTCTTGCTCTTGGTTGCGTAGCGGATGATCCACTTTCAGTGTCTGAAAAGCTTTTTCATTATCTGGAAGACCTTTATATGCAGGACAAACTTCGACAGGTGCGTGCTGCAATTCATGCACTTGGAATCATTCTTTTATCTGAGGACAGTTATCTGGAAGATATGGAGTGCTGCAAAGGAATTGTCAAGGCTTCATTTCTGGCAGGCGTGTTTGTTGGAATGAAAAGTGAGATGGAAAAACTGAGGGTAAATGTAGAACAGGAGTAAAACCATGTCGGATTTTGCTTATTTTCAGGAGCAGGATTCAGAACAGTTTTCATTTTTCAGGATTCCGAAAATACTGTTTTCAGATGAAAGATTCCGAAATCTGTCCTCAGAAGCAAAAATCCTGTATGGTCTGATGCTGGACAGGGTGGGGCTTTCCAGAAAGAATGGATGGGTAGACGCAGAAGGAAATGTCTATATTCATTTTACCATTGAGGAAATGATGTCAGTTCTTAAATGGAGCAGATACCGGATTTTTCAGCTGCTTGATGAGCTGGATGAAAAGGAACCGGGAATCGGTCTGATCGAACGTAGAAGGGTTGGACATTGCAAACCCAATGTGATCTATGTAAAGAATTTTGCTTCTGTAAACAGGAGAAAAGGTTCTCCGGATAGAATTCGTGGTGAGCCGGAAGCACAGAAAAGTGAAGTACGCTCTACGGATCTCATAAAGTATGACATGTCGGATTTCATGAAATCTGTCAGTCAGACTTCCGGAAGTATGCCAGCCGGACTTCATGAAGTATGTCAGTCGGACTCTAATAATACTGATAAGAGTAATATTGATAAGAGTGATACTGATATTACATATAGGCAGAAATCTGAAACCGGAAATCTGTACGGAACTTTTTCCAATGTGAAACTTGCAGATCGAGAATTGAAAGAACTGAAAGGGAGATTCCCTTATGACTGGGAGAACTGGATCGAAAGATTATCTTCTTATATGGCTTCCACAGGGAAAAGATACCGAAATCATTACGCTACGATTTGTAGCTGGGCGGTGAAAGAACAAAAAAGTATTCCGGGAAAGAATTACGATGTTCCGGATGGAAAGGGCTTTTAGGAATGTTGGATATGGTTGAAGAAACAGTTGAAAAAATACAGGAAAACCAGGAACAGCATGAGGGCGATTATCTTGACGAAGAAGGACTTCACCGATGTGGAATCTGCGGAGAAAGGAAAGAGAACCGCTATCTTCTTATGGGGAGAGAACGACTTTTTCCATGTCTCTGCCGATGTGATAGAAACAGACTGGAGAAGCAGAAAGAAGAAGACCGAAAAAGGGAATTTGCTATAAGAGTAAGTTCTCTGAAATCAGTCGGGCTTACAGAACCACGCTTCCGGGAGTGGCGGTTTGAAAACGATAACGGAAGCAATCCGAAACTGGATATAGCCCGGAAGTATGTAAATGAATGGGAAGAAATGCGGAAAAAGAATATCGGGTACATGGTGATGGGACCGGTGGGAACAGGGAAGAGTTTCTTTGCCGGGTGTGTAGCAAATGCTTTGATGGAGCAGGGAATCAGTGTAATGATGACCAATTTTTCCAGAATCCTGAATGAGCTGACAAAATATCATGCGGATAAGAATGAGATCATTGCAGGTCTTGTATCTTATCCGCTTCTTATTATTGACGATCTGGGTATAGAGAGAAATTCTGAGTTTGCTCTGGAAATGATTTATAACGTGGTTGACCGGAGATACTGCACCAGAAAACCATTGATCGTAACTACCAATCTTTCCTATCAGGATATGACAAGGAAAGATCTGGATATAGAACATCAGAGAATCTACAGCAGGCTGATGGAAATGTGTTTTCCGGTTATTTATCAGGGAAAAGATCAGAGGCAGAAGGAACGGGATCTGAAACTGGAATGGATGAAACTGAATGGAGATTAAGTACGAGGGGGTGATTATCATGATTATTATGTTTGACAGCAGCCAGAAATGAGGAAGGGAGGAAACCGGAAAAAATCCGGTTATGAAATAAATGCAGGAAGAAGTTACCAATAAGACTGTGGCACTCTGCATCAGAACTACAAAACTTACAGCAGATGTTTTGAAATCTGCCATGCGAGCGTATCTTCGTTCTCATTCACAGAAAAGCAATGAAAAGAAGCAGGCAAAAATCCAGAAAAAGAACCAGCCAAAACAGGGAAAAATCAAGGTAAAGGAGCTTGCTGCACAGAATGCAGGCATGACCAATATTGAGATTACAAATAAAAATATCCGTTCTTTTGAGAAATATGCCAGACAGTATGGAGTTAATTTTGCCCTGAAAAAGGACAGAACAAAAAATCCACCGGTGTACCTGGTGTTTTTTAAGGGACGGGATCAGGATGCCATAAATGCTGCTTTTCGTGAATTTTCTGCAAAAAGCGTCCAGAAGGCAAACAAAATGTCAATTCATCAGAAACTGCTGAAAAACAAAAATATTGCAAAACAGTCAAAGAAGGACAAAGTAAAAGAGATGCATCAGACACAGGAGAGGTAATAGTTTTGGAAAAGATAAAAAAACTGGTGATCCCCAACTTGCCTTACCTTTTTATTTTTATTCTTGCAGACCGTACTTCATTTCTATATCAGAACAGTCCGGGAAAAGTGCCAGGTGATAAACTTCTTTATTTATGTACACATTCAGATAGAATCCCTGGTATTGTACCGAGCATACAGGTTAAAGACCTGCTTATTGGACTGATAGTGGCAGTTATTGCAAAACTCCTGATGTGGGAGAAACAGCAGAACAGTAAGAAATTCCGAAAGGGAGTGGAATATGGTTCAGCCAGATGGGGAGACAAAGATGAAATAAAACCCTATATGTCAGAAAATCCATGGCTGAATATTCCCCTTACTGCAACGGAATCTATTACTATGGAAAGCAGACCAAAGAATCCGAAGTACGCCAGAAATAAAAATATTCTGGTTATTGGTGGCTCAGGATCAGGAAAAACAAGATTTTTTGTGAAACCTTCCCTCATGCAGCTTAATTGCAGCTATGTGATTACTGATCCCAAAGGTACTCTTATTGGTGAAACCGGAAAACTTCTGAAAAGAGGGGCACCGAAGAGGGATAAGACAGGAAAGCCAATCAGGGGCAAGGATGGGAAAATTATATACCAGCCGTATGTCATTAAGGTGTTAAACACGATAAATTTCTCGAAAAGTCTTCATTACAATCCGTTTGCCTATATCAAATCAGAGAAGGATATTCTGAAACTGGTGACAGTTATCATGGCGAATACGAAAGGTGATGGAGAAAAAGAAAATCAGGATTTTTGGTACAAAGCAGAACGCCTTTTGTACACAGCACTGATCGCTTATATCTGGTATGAGGGAGATGAGGATGAGAAGAATTTTTCAACGCTTCTGGATCTGCTGAATGAATCAGAAGTAAGGGAAGAAGACGAAGAATTTAAAAATCCGGTAGATCTTCTGTTTGAAGAATTGGAAGAACAAGATCCGGAACACTTTGCTGTACGTCAGTACCGCAAATATAAACTTGCAGCGGGTAAGACTGCGAAATCTATACTGGTAAGTTGTGGAGCAAGATTAGCTCCTTTTGACATCAGGGAGCTCCGGGAAATTATGAGTTACGATGAAATGGAGCTTGATATGATCGGAAATCGTCTGACAGCACTTTTTCTGATCATGTCTGATACAGATACAACTTTTAATTTTGTAATAGCCATGCTGCAATCACAGTTATTTAATTTGCTCTGCGATAAAGCAGATGATAAATATGGTGGTCGTCTACCTATCCATGTGAGAGTGATATGTGACGAATTTGCCAATACCGGTCAGATTCCACAGTTTGACAAACTGATTGCTACGATACGAAGCAGGGAAATCTCTGCTTCTATTATTTTGCAGTCACAGTCACAGTTGAAAACCCTTTATAAGGATGCAGCAGATACGATAGTTGGAAACTGCGATACTACGTTATTCCTTGGCGGTAAGGAGAAGACCACGTTAAAAGAGATTAGTGAGATCCTTGGAAAGGAAACCATTGATCTGTATAACACATCAGAGACAAGAAGTAATCAGAAATCTTACGGGCTAAATTATCAGAAGTTGGGAAAACAGCTGATGACGGAAGATGAGATTGCAGTTATGGACGGTGGAAAGTGCATTCTGCAGATCAGAGGTGCAAGACCGTTCTTTTCAGATAAATATGACATCACGAAGCATCCCCATTATCGGTACCTGGCGGATGCGGATCCGAAAAACTGGTACCGTTCAGATAAAGAAATCCACCCGATGTATCTGCCAAAACCGGAAGAAGAGGTCGAGGTAATCGAGGTGGATTTATCACAGGCTGAGTAATCTGAAGCCTGAATGACAGCTTCCGAAGCAGAAGCATGTGTTTGTGTAACGGGAGCGTACAAAAGTAAAAATGAAGAAAGGAGAACATCGGTGATGGGTCCGGAGAAATCTGGATTTGCTTCCGGATCTGTCTGAGAGGGCAGTCGAAACAAATTACAGAACCGATGTGAATAAGATATATGGGATTTTTCACAAGTGCAGTGAGCACTCTGTCTACTATGGTCAGTGCCATTGGTGCCGGTCTTGGCGTATGGGGTGTCGTCAACCTTCTGGAAGGTTATGGAAATGACAATCCGGGTGCGAAGAGCCAGGGCATTAAACAGCTTATGGCAGGTGCCGGGATCATGCTGCTGGGAACTACCCTGATTCCCCAGCTTTCTTCCCTTTTCGGGTAAAGGAGAAGAATATTGAATACCATCGTTGAGCGAATTACGGAAGCGATCAAAGATATACTGATCAATTTTATTCAGTCAGGGATGGAAGATATGTTCGTAGAGGTAAATAACAAAGTCGGCACGATTGCCACACAGGTAGGACAGACTCCACAGAGTTGGAATGGGAATGTTTTTTCTCTGATTAAGAGCTTATCGGATACGGTAATGGTCCCCATAGCCGGGTTGATCATTACCTTTGTCCTGTGCTATGAGCTGATTAGCATGATAACACAAAAAAACAATTTCCATGAATTTGAGACTTTTAACATTTTTATCTGGGTGTTTAAGGCATATGTGGCTATCTATCTGGTGACTAACACATTCAATATTACGATGGCTGTTTTTGATGTAGGACAGCATGTGGTGAATAGTGCCGCCGGTGTGATCAGCAGTTCCGCAGAGATTGATGCGACAACAGCAATCGGGAATCTGCTGGATAAGATGCAGGACATGGAAGTAGGAGAACTGTTTCTGCTTGCATTGGAAACTATGCTGATCAGCATGACGATGAAGATTCTGTCAGTGGCGATCACTGTTATCCTGTATGGACGTATGATTGAAATATATCTGACGTGTTCCGTAGCTCCAATCCCATTTGCAACTATGACTAATAAGGAATGGGGGAATATTGGAAACAACTATTTAAAAGGATTGTTTGCATTGGCATTTCAAGGCTTCTTCATGATGGTTTGTATTGGAATTTATTCCGTTGTCGTTCAGTCGATGACAGTTTCCGACAACATTCATGGAGCCATGTTTTCCGTTGCAGCCTATACAGTTGTTCTTGGTTATTCACTGTTTAAAACAGGAAGCCTTTCAAAATCAATATTTAATGCACATTAAGCAGGAGGAAAAGATAAAAAATGGCATATGTACCAGTACCAAAAGACCTGACACAGGTCAAAACAAAATTAGTATTCAATTTAACAAAACGTCAGCTGATTTTTTTCAGTCTGGCGGCGGCAGTGGGAGTTCCATTATATTTTCTGCTCAGAAAAAGAATAGATTCAGGGATTGCTGCAATCCTTATGGTGACAGTTATGTTACCGTTCTTTCTGGCAGCCATGTATGAAAAAGATGGACTCCCTTTTGAAAAAGTAATGGGGAATATCATCAGACAGAAGTTTATCAATCCAGGTACCAGACCATATAAAACGGAGAACTTCTATTTTCAGATAGGTATGCTCCTGAAAAAGGAGGGTATGCCGAATGGCAATAAGAAAAAAACGGGAAGAGCAGCTGCAGCGTATGGAAGCAGATATGAAGATAAACCGAAAAGAAAAAAGAAGCAGAGAAGATAAAAGGCTTGAAAAAAAAGAAAAAGAGAGGAGAAAAAAGGAAAAACAAAGAAGAAAGCAGGCGAAGATTCCCAGAACAGCACAGCAGTCGATCCCTTATCTCAGAATGTTTCGTGATGGAATCTGCCAGGTGACAAAGACGTTCTTTTCAAAGACGATTCAGTTTTATGATATTAATTATCAGCTGGCTCTTAATGAAGATAAGACTACGATTTTTGAGAACTACTGTGATTTTCTGAATTATTTTGACTCTTCTATCAGTGTGCAGATGTCATTTATCAACCAGCAGATGGATGTGAAGGAATTTGAAAAAAGTATTGACATTCCGGATCAGGATGATGACTTTAATGCTATTCGTGAAGAGTACCGGACAATGCTGAAAAATCAGCTTGCAAAGGGAAACAACGGACTAATAAAGACAAAGTACATTACATTTGGAATTGAAGCAGAGGATTTGAAGACAGCGAGATCAAGACTGGAAAGACTGGAAACAGATATTTTGAATAATTTCAAGGTACTCGGTGTACAGGCACATTCCTTAACTGGATCGGAGCGACTTGAAATCATGTATCATATATTCAACCAGGATAAGGTTGAATCTTTTCAGTTTAATTATGACATGCTTCCGGAAACAGGAATGAATACAAAAGATTTTATTGCTCCAACTTCTTTTAATTTTAGCAAGAGCCAGAATTTTTGGATGGGAAAGACCATTGGAACGGTCAGTTATCTGCAGATCCTGGCACCGGAACTTACGGATCGTATGCTGGCAGATTTTCTGGATGTGGAGAGCAGCATCAACGTCAATATTCATATTCAGTCCATTGATCAGGCAGCTGCGATTAAAATGATCAAAAGTAAAATTTCTGATCTGGACAAGATGAAAATTGAGGAGCAGAAAAAGGCAGTAAGGGCAGGATACGACATGGACGTGCTTCCATCTGACCTGATTACTTATGGAGAAGAGGCAAAGAATCTTCTGGAAGATCTGCAGTCGAGGAACGAAAGAATGTTTCTGGTGACTGTGCTGGTCGTGAATACAGCAGAAAAACGCCAGAAGCTGGATAATAATATCTTTCAGGTGCAGGGGATAGCACAGAAGTATAACTGTTCACTAAAAGTGTTGGACTATCAGCAGGAACAGGGGCTGATGTCCAGTATTCCACTGGGGTTGAACCAGATTGAGATTCACAGGGCACTTACTACTTCCGCTACAGCAATTTTTGTACCATTTACCACGCAGGAGCTTTTCCAGACAGGAGAAGCTCTTTATTATGGTCTGAATGCTTTATCAAATAATATGATCATGGTGGATCGAAAAAGACTGAAAAATCCCAGTGGTCTTATCCTTGGTTCTCCAGGTTCCGGTAAATCTTTCAGTGCAAAAAGAGAAATAGAAAACAGTTTTCTTATTACAGCGGATGATGTTATTGTCTGTGATCCTGAAGCTGAGTATTATCCGGTTGTTCAGGAATTACATGGACAGGTTATTCGTATATCACCAGCTTCAAATCAGTATATAAATCCCATGGATCTGAACCTGAATTATTCAGAGGAAGACAATCCATTGTCCTTAAAATCGGACTTTATTCTTTCACTTTGTGAGCTGATCGTGGGAGGAAAGACAGGACTGGAACCAGTGGAAAAGACCGTTATAGACCGTTGTGTAAGACTGGTATATCAGGATTTTCTCTCAGATCCATCAGAAGAGAAGATGCCTGTTCTTGAAGATTTATATAATCTTTTAAGGAAACAGGAAGAGCCGGAGGCACAGAGACTGGCAACAGCACTGGAAATTTATGTAACGGGTTCATTGAATGTATTTAATCATAAAACCAATGTGGATATTAAAAACCGCATTGTCTGCTTTGACATTAAGGAGCTTGGAAAGCAGCTCAAAAAACTTGGAATGCTGATTATTCAGGATCAGGTATGGAACAGAGTCACAGCGAACAGATCAACGCATAAAACAACCAGATATTATATTGATGAATTTCATCTGCTTCTGAAAGATGAGCAGACAGCCGCTTATTGTGTGGAGATCTGGAAAAGATTTAGGAAGTGGGGCGGAATAGCGACAGGTATCACCCAGAACATAAAGGACCTTCTTGCTTCCAGAGAAATCGAGAATATTTTTGGTGCGACACGTTGACGCACAAACATCACGCTATGAGGGTAATACTTCATAGACTTATGGCCATGTGATGCTAAAAGCGTCGGGCTTATCTCGGCAGGGATGAGCAACAACTGATAACCCGATAGGTAGAATGAAGGAGTAACGCCCTGAAATGCCTACTCTGATACTTCGACCGGCTTCGGCTGTAATGGCTGGAGTCTGGAGCTCGATAAAGTCGGCGGAAGTTTGTCGTAACAGCGTGGCAACACGGCTGACGAAAGTGCAGTAGAGGTACTGTATGCAGATGACACGCCGGGAGTCTATAAAATATCTATGGTGAGAATGTCTACGACGGACTGACGAAAACCGCGAATGTACGGGTCTAGATGTTTACCGTATAGAAATGTACGGACACTTAAATGTGGGTCAGTGCGGTAAAGTAAAAATCGAAAATATGAAATTCCGTATTGTGTTACAGGCACAATCAAGCTGACAGGACTATAGCGGACACCTAAGGATATATGTACAGATAGGGTTATCGGAACGTGGAAAGGTACAGAGTTGCTCATAAGCAATCTGCGGACGAATCATATAAGCCGCTTAATCTGTGCTGAAAAGCGAAGCTCGAACCTATGACAGCCCAACGAAAAAGGCGGGCTTGAGGAATGGGCTTTAGTCGGTTAGAAACTATTGTTGTCATTCAATCGTATAAGGATTACGAGTAAGACAAAAAGGGACACTTTCCCGCGAAAGGAGAGTGATGCCTTATGACCAGAAAAAAGAAACAACTGCTATGTGAGGAAAATCTGCGACATAACGAGTATTACGGAATGCAAGATACCTTCGATAATCTATATGCTGCCAGTAAGAATGGTGAGGTGTTTACAGACCTCATGTCTATCGTCCTTCAAAGGGAAAACATTCTGCTGGCATACAGAAATATCAAGAAAAACACAGGAAGTAAAACGTGTGGAACAGATAAACTCACAATCAGGGACATTGGAAAGTGCTCCCCTGATGAAGTAGTTGAAAAAGTGAGATTTATTGTAAACGGAAGTGAGCATGGTTATCGTCCTAAGCCAGTCAGGCGAAAGGAGATACCGAAGCCATACGACCCGAGCAAGACAAGACCCTTAGGCATTCCATGCATCTGGGACAGGTTAATCCAACAATGTATTAAGCAGGTAATGGAGCCGGTATGTGAAGCTAAGTTCAGTGAGAACAGCTATGGCTTTAGACCGAACCATTCCGTAGAAAACGCTATTGCCAGAAGTTATAAACTGTTACAGCAAGCAAACCTGCACTATGTCATTGAATTCGATATTAAAGGATTTTTTGACAATGTGAACCATGCAAAGCTGATTCGGCAGATTTGGGCAATGGGGATTCACGATAAGGCGCTTATATTTGTGCTTCGGAGAATACTGACAGCACAGATAAAACTTGAGGACGGAACATTTATTACGCCTGATAAGGGAACACCACAGGGTGGAATCATTTCTCCACTCCTTGCAAACATCGTTCTTAACGAACTCGACCACTGGGTTGAAAGCCAATGGCAATGGAGTCCGATATGCAAAAGAAATGTCAGACCTGAAAACGGGTACAGACAGGCGAAAAAGTCCAACCTCAAAGAGATGTTCATTGTTCGATATGCGGACGACTTTCGGATTTACTGTAGAACGAAAGATACTGCTGAACGGACAATGCACGCAGTTATACAGTGGTTAAGAGAAAGGCTGAAACTGGAAATCTCAGAAAAGAAAACAAGGATTATCAATGTCAGAAATCATTACTCAGACTTCCTTGGGTTCAAGATGAAAGTTCACAGGAAAGGCAACAAGCTGGTGGTAATTTCATACATCGCTGATAAGAATTTTGACCACAAGCGCCAGAAGCTGAAAACACAGGCAAAACGGATTGTCCATCCCCGAAAAATCTATGGAGAACAGGGTGAAATCAGGCTCTATAACAGTATGGTCACAGGAATGCAGAATTATTACTGCATTGCCACCCATGTCAACCATGATTGCGCAATACTAAATCGTGCAGTTATGACACTGCTCACAAATAGGCTTAGTACCCGTAACGGGAATCGATTGGTTAAAACCGGACGGGAATTGACTGAGTTTGAAAGAAGCCGATTTGGAAAATCCAAAATGATGCGATATGTTGCAGGCACAAATGAGCCAGTATATCCTATTGGCTACACGCAACACAAGAATCCTTTATTCCGTAAAAAAACATGGAATTACTACACTCCAGAGGGGCGGGAAGGCATTCACAATAACCTACGAATCAATATGGCCATTCTGCTCTCGCTTATGCGGAAGCCACCCTATGGCTATAGCGCGGAATATGCAGATAACAGAATATCACTATTCTCTGCTCAATGGGGAAAATGTGCTGTTACCGGTGAAGAATTCTCAAGTACACATGAGATTCACTGTCATCACAAACTGCCCCGGTATCTTGGAGGCGATGATTCCTATGGGAATCTTATTTTAGTGAAGGATTCTGTACACAAGTTGATTCATGCCATCAATGCAGATACAATCGCAAAATATTTGGAACTCCTACAGCTTGACAAGAGCCAGCTCAAAAAGGTAAATACGCTCCGTGAGTTGGCGTCTCTGCCGTTAATCTAATCTCTCACTAATCAACACAACACAGTATTTCTATGACAGGTTTGATTGTTTAGACAACGAAATCTACTAACCGATGGAACGCCGTGTGCGGTGAAAGTCGCATGCACGGTGTGAAGTGGGGGAAAAGCCTGAGATGATATCAGGGGCTTACCTATCACTATAAAACTCCGATTTCATCTACATGCTGAATCAGGCAGCCGGTGACAGACAGATCCTTGCAAAACAGCTGAATATTTCACCAACGCAGTTGTCTTATGTTACCAACAGCAATGAAGGAGAAGGACTATTGTTTTACGGAAACGTCATCATTCCGTTTGTGGATCATTTTCCGAAGGATTCACGTCTTTATAAGATTATGACAACAAAACCGCAGGAACAGGAGGCAGTATAAAGTGGAAGTCGGTGTACTTATTGGAATTGTAATTGGATTTGCGGCAGGGCTGCTTGTATCATTCAGCATTTTACTGATGATGTCTTTTGCAGACCGCCCGGAGTAAGGAGAGAAAAATGGACAGAACAGTAATTTTTATTTTACTAGGAGCAGCATATATCGTGGGAGTACTCAGTGGAGTATTTTCCTGTTGCCTGATGGTTGCATCTGGCAGATACCATGAGCAGGAGGAACAGTTTATTGGCAGGAAAGAGGATGAAAGCCAGGGACAGGAAAGTCCAGAAGATGACCAGAGACGGGCTTGTAGAAAAGAACCTGAATGATCAGACGACTGTATGTGTGAGTTCAAGAACCGGTGATCTGAGACTTGAACGAAAGGAAAAATCTGGCAGAAATGAATCTTTGCGGACTGTGCACCTGGCAAGAGATGAGCCAGTGGCGGGTCAGAAGATCAGGAGCAGGCATCGGACAGTAACGCCTGAAAAGCCACAGAGAAAAGAAAAAAATGTGTCAAGGCTGAGGACAGACGAAAAATCTGCTGGAGAGGGAAAGTTTAAGGAAAAAGAAGAACGTATCCTTGCTGAGAGCAGGGGAGATTCCAGAAAAGCGACGACTGGTGGAGCTACAAGACCAAAACAGAAAAAGCGACTTCAATTTGCAGAAAAGGAGACGGAAAAAAGCCCGAAGCAGCATTCTAATCGTCAGAAGGTTCTGATACAGGAAACTCAGCAGGGCATAAAAAGAAAAAAGCTCCTGTTTGAAGGAGAGAAAGATGCTCATGAAAAAATCTCTGGAAAGAAGAGTGTGCCAGTTGGCGGTTCTACAGATGTTATTTTAAGAAGTGCCGCTTTGACAGCTCGCCAGAAACTGTCAGAAACAGAAGATGAGAATGCTGCTGTAGAGGGAGTCAGTCATCTTGAACTGAATGCAGAACGGGCAGTGAGACTAAAACAGAGAAGTGTCCGGGCATCGAGAAATCATCGTGCAACCAAAAACAGACGAATGGAGAAGAGAAGGGATAAGGCACAGGTAACATTGCTTTATCGCGAAGCACTTGAAAAAGATGAAAAACTCAAAAGCAGTTCAATACTGAAAAAACGGATTCAGAAACAGCGGATCAAACGGGAATATGCCAAAGCCAAAAGGACTGAGCAGTCTATGGGAACAGCCACAGTCGGAACGATAGACTATATCAAAAAGATTGGTGGCAAAGTTACAGATTTTTTCAAAGAAAACAGAAAGGTATTTATAAGCATCGGTGTACTTATGGCATTGATGCTTTTAATTATGTCTTCTTTTACATCCTGTGCTTCCATGTTTTTACAGAATGTAGTGAATTATGCAGGAGCCGGATATATGTCTACAGATCAGGCAATCCGGGACGCAGATCTTTATTATACGCAGCTGGAAGCAAACCTTCAGGAACGCATTAATCAGATGGAAACCAGCAATCCAGGATATGACCGTTATCGTTACAATGTTGATGAAATCGGGCATGATCCGTTTATTCTGATCAGTTATCTTTCGGCAAAGTATGAAGTTTTTGAATTTGACAGCCAGATAAAAGCAGATCTGGATGCACTTTTTGCAGCACAGTATGGTTTAACGTCAGAGAGTTCTACGGAAACCATAACCGAAAAAAAGACGGTGAGGGTTGGTGAGTCTTTAGGACAGGTAGTAACGTCTGGATATTGTCCATGTGCGATCTGTTGTGGGGTATGGGCAGGCGGTCCGACTGCCAGCGGAGTATATCCACAGTCGAAACATACGATTGCAGTTGATGCGTATACACCTAAATTACCACTGGGTACAAAGGTAGTTATGAACGGAGTGGAATATACGGTTGAAGATACAGGGGAGTTTACAAGATATGGCGTAGATTTTGATGTTTATTATGATACCCATGCAGAAGCAGAAGCTCATGGACATCAGACCTGGGAAGCATATCTTGCAGATGATAATGGAAGCAATCAGGTTGAAGTAGTTACTACTTCAACAGAATCTGTTTACAGTGTCACGCTGACAAACCGAAGCCTTACCGGAATCTGTCAGAACAGGTTGAATACACAGCAGAAAGCACTGTTTTCAGCGTACAACGAGACAAAAGGAAATCTGCAGATGTTTGAGAGTCCGTTGGATTTTAACTGGCATTACAGAATCAGCAGTTATTACGGGTATCGTATTCATCCAATTTCAGGACTCAATGCGATGCACAACGGTATTGACATTTCAGCAGCGGAAGGAACTTCTATAGAAGCAGGACTGACCGGAACAGTAAAGGTATCCGGTTATGATAGTGGATATGGAAATTATGTAGTGCTGACAGATGAAGATGGATATGAAATTACTTATGCCCATCTTTCTTCCAGAAGTGTGTCGGCAGGAGAACAGATTGAAAAAGGGACAGAGATTGGCAAAGTGGGAAGCACCGGAAATTCAACCGGACCACACCTGCATCTGGAACTTTCTCATAACGGGGAACACCTGAATCCAGTATTTTACTTTGAGACCGGAGACAGTATGCCAAATGGAAATGTGGAGTATTCTTCAGAAGCTGCCAAAAGGCTGGTGGAATATGCCTTGCAGTTTCAGGGCGTGCCATATGTGTGGGGAGGTTATTCTCCTGCGGGATTTGACTGCTCAGGTTTTGTCAGTTACTGTCTGACGAATTCGGGTGTATTGAATACAGGACATATGGATTGTAATGGGCTCCTTGGAATGATGACAGTGATACCGGAATCTGAAATGCAGCCGGGAGATATTATTTTCTTCCAGGGAACCTATGCAACAGAAGGTGCATCTCATGTTGGCATCTATATCGGAAATGGTCAGATGGTACATTCTGGAAATCCAAATAAAATTTCTGATATATACAATCCATATTATCAACAGCACTGGATGTGCGTGGCAAGATGGTGAGAAATTGTGGGACAGAGAAAGCTCTGTCCCAGGAAAGGAGGCAGATATGAAAACACTGGAAAGAGCCAGAGCAGATCTGGCAAAAGCAGAGAAAAAGAGAAATCTTACAAAAAAGAAACTGGAAGCGGATGAATATGCAGTTAAGGAATGTGAAGCAGCCCTGATGGAAGCAGAGAACAACGAGTATGTAAATGAAATTCGTGAATGGGGACTGACAGTTGAGGAACTGCAGGAGCTCCGAAGATCACTGCAGAAACAATCTCTTGCACAGACAATCCGCGAAAAGGAGGAAAAGGAAAGAAATGATAAACCTGAAAGTGTTGAAAAATAAAAAAAGTATGAATAAGCATATGGTGAAAAAAAGGATAAAGGCAGCCTTTACTTATGTTCTACTATCTGGAACAGTTCTTTCCTGTGCCGGTCCGGTTATTCCGGTACTGGCAGGAACAGGAGAGATGATCAGTATAGAGAAGCCCTCCGGATGGAAACAGGGAGAGACAACCATTGCAGTAACTGTTGATGACAGTAATCTTGGAGAAGGCATTACAATCAGTAAGATTGAAGCGAAAGTAGGAGATGACGGTTCCTGGATGGACATTACATCTAACCGGAGTATCACGATCTCACAGAATACAACTGTATATGTCCGCATTACGGATTCGGCAGGAACAACTTATGAGCAGAACCGGTCAATCAGGTGTTATGACAGTGAAAAACCGACACTGATTGCTTCTCTTACAGATGGTGTGCTGACAATTCAGGGACAGGACCAGGTATCAGGGATTCAGTCAATTACTGTTAATGGAACGGAATATACGGATCTGAAAGACGGGCAACTGAAAATTCAGCTGACCCAGAAAGATTTTACTACGAAACAGATTGAAATATCTGCAAAGGACGGTGCCGGAAATGAATCTGACATGTACTTTATACAGAATCCTTATTATGAATGGGCAGTAAAACAGGCGATTGCACAGTCTGCTGACTCAGAAAATAACAGTACTGGTCAGTCATCAGGAGGGGAGCAGACAGAAACGACAGCCCCTCTTCCGCAGGATTCTACTCCCAGTGAACCAACAACTTCAACCGGAACTGTAACAGAACGTACAGTTACAGGGATTGAAAAAGAACTTCAGGAGAAGAATGAAACGGTTGATACGATTTCCTCAACAACTACGGAAGGAGGAAAAGAATTTTATACGATCTCCACAAAGAGTGGTAAAGTGTTTTACCTTGTGATTGACAATGATCAGAGCCAGGATAATGTTTACTTCCTGACTGAGGTAGATGAAAAGGATCTGATGAATTTTACACTTTCTGATACTGTGGAACTTCCGGCAGTAGATACTGTGTATGCTACAGTTGGTGAAGAGGAAGAAACAGCAGTAACTCCGACTCCAGAACCAACAGTGACACCAGAAGAGAAAGTAGAAATGCCGGCAGTGAGGTCGGGAATTGGATCGTATATTCTGATCGGACTTCTTGCGGCTGGTGCAGGGGCAGGAGCATGGTATATGAAAATCTACAAACCAAAGCATGAATTTGATGATATGGATGAGTATGAGGAAGAAGAGGAATCCGAAGTTGTAAACGAAGATTCACAGAATAATTCTTCTTTACAGAATCCGGGATATGAGACACTAGATCTGGATGATCTTGAAAGAGAAGCCAGAATCAGAAAAGTAATGGAAGATGACGAAGGAGAGGAAGACGAGGAATGAAACTTGTGATAGCAGAAAAACCCTCGGTAGCAATGGCACTGGCTCAGGTGGTCAGTGCCACAGCACGAAAAGATGGGTATATGGAAGGAAATGGTTATCTTGTTTCCTGGTGTGTGGGACATCTGGTGAGACTGTGTGATGCAGCGGACTATGACGAGAAATACCGTAAATGGATTTATGATGACCTGCCAATTATTCCTGTACAGTGGAAAAAGAAAGCACTGGAAGGAACCAGAAAGCAGTTTGAAATTCTGAAAAGGCTGATGCACAGAACAGATGTTGAGGAAGTGATATGTGGAACTGATGCCGGAAGAGAAGGAGAACTGATCTTTCGCTTTGTGTATGAACAGGCAGAATGTACAAAAACGGTAAAAAGATTATGGATTTCTTCAATGGAAGAAAGTTCAATCAGGGAAGGTTTTGCAAACTTAAAAGATGGCTCGTGTTATGACGATCTCTATCACAGTGCTCTGTGCAGAGCAGAGGCGGACTGGCTGGTCGGTATTAATGCAAGTCGTCTTTTTTCAGTTCTGTATAACAAAAACCTGAAAGTAGGGCGTGTACAGACACCAACGCTTGCTATGATTGTTGACCGAGATCAGAAAGTGAAAAATTTTGTGAAAGAACATTTTTACGAAACACATCTGCGTTGTGGCAATCTGGAAGCGGTCAGCGGAAAGTTTTCTACGGAAGAGGAGGCACACAAGCTGGCTGATCTGTGCAGGGGAAAGACCTGTAGAATCACAAAGGACGAAAGTGAGACAAAAACAGTCCATCCCCCGAAGCTGTATGATCTCACTACCTTGCAGAGAGATGCAAACAGAATCCTTGGTTATACCGCACAGGATACGCTGGATGCTGCCCAGAGCCTGTACGAGAGCAAGCTGGTTACTTATCCCAGAACAGACAGTCAGTATCTGACGAATGATATGGAAGTAACAGCAGAAGAATTGGTAGAGATGTTGGAAGATATACAGGATTTTCTGGAGTCGGAGGATCTGGAAAGTGAACCGGAAGTAAAGCAGACATTGAATTCACGCAAGGTTTCTGATCATCATGCGATTATCCCTACAGGACAGGTGAAAAATATGGATGTGAAGAAATTAAAGGAAAGAGATCGAAATGTGCTGTATCTGATTGAAAGCCGGTTCCTGATGGCTGTAGGAAAATCCTATATATATGAAACTCATCAGTGTGAGGTGCAGTGTGAAAAACAGATATTTTCTATGGTACTGAGGAGAGTAAAACAGAAAGGCTTCAAAAGCATTGAAAAAAAGATGCTTCTGTTTTTCGGGAAAAAGCCACAGACAGAAGCTGATGATTTTCCGGAAATTCATCTGATGGAGGAAACAGAGCCATGTGAAGCTGATGTAAGGGAAAAATGGACACAACCGCCGAAACAGTTTACAGAAGATACCCTGCTGGCTGCAATGGAACGGGCAGGAAATGATGAACTGACGGAGGAGAGTGAGAAAGAGGGAATGGGTACTCCGGCAACCAGAGCAGGAATCATTGAAAAACTGATAAGTTCCGGCTTCGTAGCCAGAGATAAAAAGAATCTGATCCCTACAGATGATGGGAATGTTCTGGTCACAATCCTTCCGGAAGAACTGAAATCTCCCAAAATGACAGCTCAATGGGAAATGCAGCTTAATGAAATTGCACAGGGCAAGGCAGATTCCGATGATTTTCTTAAAGGCATTATAACGATGCTGAGAGAGCTGACAGCACGTTATTCTGGAATTTCTGAATCTGAGCAGAAACGCTTTTCAGAAAAAGAAGGAAAAACAGAAATTGGAAAGTGTCCGAGATGTGGTTCCTCCGTTTATGAAGGACAGAAAAACTTTTGCTGTTCAAAGAAAGGCTGCGGTTTTGCATTATGGAAGAATGACCGTTTTTTTGAAAGCCAGGGAAAAAAGATGGATGCAGGAGTGGTAAAGAAACTGCTTTCCAAAGGAAGAGTTCATTATCGTGATCTGCATTCGAGAAAAACAGGAAAACAGTATGAGGCAACTATTGTGCTGGCAGATCCAGGAGATGGATATGTAAAGTTCAACCTGGAATTTCCCCAGCGATGAAAGACTAAGAAAGAACGAGGTAGAAGAGAATGAAAAAAGGAAGAATGAAAAAAGCAGTATCAGGTTTTCTTGCGGCACTGACATTGCTTTCGACTGTGTTATCACCAGTTTATGCGTCAGAAGTACAGCCTAAAGAGCCAAAACCTCCTCTTTATGAAGAGGTAAAAAATCAGCTGGATACTGATGAAGTGGTAAAAGCAGAAGACTTGGAACTGGATTACGGAAGTACATTTGATGTAAAGCTGGATTTTACAAAGATTGAGATTCCAGATAAAGAGAAAGTAAAAGTAACTTTTGAAGAAGCAAAAAATGAAACGGGTGAGGAGTTCAGTACAGAGAAAGCAGATACCTATAAAGCTGTTTATTATGTGGAGCCGACGAAGACAGACCATCCCAAATATCAGATCAGCAGAAAACTGATTGTAAAAGAACCGCAGCAGGAAGAAATCCAGACAGTGGGAACGACAGATATTGTTCAGAACGATGCAGAAATCTCAGAAGAGGAATCTGACAGTGATGGGGAGACGCAGCCGGGTGAAGAAACTGATTCGGATATAGATTCTGCAGAAGACCAGGAACCTTCTGATACTCAGGAAACTCCTGTAACAGAAGTTCCTGATGTGGAAGTGGAACCATCGGCAGATCAGGAAATGGAAGAAACTCCTGTTGAACCGGAAGAACCAAAGGCGTCTGAAGAAATTGAACAGCTGTTACCGGAGACAGAAGAGAATGAGGAAATCGAAGAGAAGACAGATGATGGAAGCTATAAAGTCGAGATTGTAAAAGGCGATGAGTATAACATCACTCTGAATCACGAAGATGGAAAATATGCTCCGGGTGAAATCGTAGAGTTTTCTGCTGACATTGCCGGACTTCCAGCAGTTGAAACTACCATGGTGGAAGCCAATAAAGATGAATCTAATGCGGATCTGATGTATTCCGAAGTAACCTATAATGAAGAAACCGGTACATATAGCTTTGTAATGCCGGAAGATGATATTACGTTAGGGGTAAGTACTGATCAGGCAGAAGGTGGAATTATGCTTACCGCTTCTGGAGATCCCTGGGACGATGCTACTGAGATTGAGGCAAATAAATATTATTACTATTCCGATGGTCAGCTTCATCCGTTTGACTCGATCATGGGGCAGGGCGGAAACGACAGTTATAAGTATGTGCGTTATAAAGTAGATGGCAAAACATATACGGTAAATGCCTATTGTATGCAGCATTCCATGCAGTCACCACCGAGTGGCACGACATACACGAAGATGGTAGAGTTAAGTGAAGGCGGCGATGACAGGTATCTCAGAAAAGCTCTTTTTTATGGGTATGGTGGACCTGGCTGGGGACATACTTTTAATGGATATAATATCAAAAGCATTATGCAGAATGCAGGCTGCAGCTCTGAAATGAGAGCTATGCAGCATTATCTGGTAGATTACTTATATGATGGCGAATCAGGTTTTGGCGGAGCATTATCCACCACAGCAAAGAACATGCTGAAAGATATTAAGGCAGCACTCAAAAACATGCCTGATCCGACAACAATGGAACTTCTTCCAGGACTTTCTACTACTGCATCAAGCAGGAACACAGAAACCTTTACATGGAAAGCCAACAGTGCATTTACGATTACTATTCAGCTTGAAAATGGTGTAAGCCTTGTAAATGAAACTACAGGCAAGACAGGAACCGGAAATGTGACAGTAAAAGGTGGTGAGAAATTTCATCTGACTGCAACTACAGATAATATCAGCAATCTGAAAGGAAGTTATAAAATTACATCGAACTATCCGCTGGATTTTCATGCAATGCTTCTGAAGCTGCAGAGTTCACAGGATATTGGATTTGGCTATTATACTGACAGTTCTGACATCAGTCTGAAAGTAAAATGGCCTGATGATGCTGGAATTGAAATTATTAAAAAGGACAATAAAACTGGCAAAAATCTTGCAGGAGCAGTTTATGGCGTTTACAGTAACGAAGCCTGCACACAGCTGATCACGCAGATGCCGGCAACAGATGCGAATGGTTATTCAAAAGTTACCATTACAAAGTCTCAGGATACGGTGTATCTGAAGGAGATTACAAGCCCAACTGGATATGTGATTGATACAAAGGCATATGGAGTAAAACTTGTTGCAGGTTCTTCAACCAGTCATACATTCGGTGATGACTACGTGACTGCCTCCATTCATCTGGTAAAGAAGGATAAAGAGACCGGAAATGTAACTCAGGGTGATGCGAAGTTTGAAGGTGCAGTATATGGGTTATATGCCAGGGAGGACATTGTTCATCCGGATGGAAAGAGTGGAGTCCTCTATAAGAAAAATACACAGGTAGCAACAATGAATGTGGATGCTGCCGGAAATGCACAGGTAGATAATCTGTTCCTTGGTAAGTATTATGTGAAAGAAATTACACCACCGGCAGGATACCTTCTGGATGAGGAAGAACATGACGTAGAATGCAGCTATGAAGGTGGAACAGTAAAAAAGATTGAGAGAACTGTGGAATCTTCTGAGCAGGTGAACAAACAGCCATTTCAGGTGATTAAGGCAGCCAATAACGGAAAGACAGACGCAGATCTCTTAAAAGGAGCCGGATTTTCTGCATATCTGGCAAGCAGCCTGAAAGAAAAAGAAGATGGCAGCTATGATTTTACTGGTGCACAACCGGTAGTAATCACAGAAGATGGAAAGACAGAAATGTTTACGGACGCAAAAGGATATGCAAAGAGTATTCCACTTCCATATGGTAAATATGTAGTGAGAGAGACAACGACTCCTCATAATTACAATCCGGTAGATGATTTTATTGTAATTATTTCAGAGAATCACCCGGATGAACCACAGACATGGAGAGTACTTCTGGACGATGAGTTCAAAGCTAAACTTAAAATCATCAAAAAAGATGATGAAACAAAGAAATCTGTTCTGGTCGCAGGCACAGAGTTTAAAATTTATGACATGGATCACAAGAAATATGTAGAACAGGTGACCAGTTATCCGACAGTACAGAAACACACTTCATATTTCACAGATTCTGACGGCTATCTGATTCTTCCGGAAAACCTCAAAATTGGTCATTATCGTGTAGAAGAGGTAACAGCTCCAGATGGTTATACAATCAATAAAAATTATGTAGAAATCAGTGTGGATGCTAATACCGCATATCTGCAGGAATCAGAAACCGGTGATACGATCATTGAGGTAGAATACGAAAATCATCCGGTAAAAGGTGAATTATCCATCTATAAAAAAGGTGAGGTACTTGCTGATTATGATGGGAAAGATTTTCAGTATGAAGAAAAATACTTATCCGGAGCAGAGTTTGAGGTATACGCAGCAGAGAATATTTTTACAGCTGATTATCAGAAAGACGCAGAAGGCAATCGAATTCTGGAATATGCAGAAGGTACTCTGGTAACAACGGTAACTACGGATGGCTCCGGACTGGCAGTTGTAAAAAATCTGCCACTTGGTAAATATCTGGTAAAAGAAGCAAATGCACCGACTGGATTTGTATTAAATTCTGTTCCGCAGGAAACTTCTATGGAATATGCTGACCAGAATACTGCGGTAATTAAAGAATCGGTTACTTTTGATGATACACGTCAGAAAGTCGAAATCAACGTAGAAAAACAGGATGCTGAGAATGGAGCAACTGTAGCTGGTGCCGGATTTGGAATTTATAACGCAGAGGATTTAGTGAATGATGAAGGTAAAATAATTGTAAAAGCAGATACCCTTCTGCAGGAGATGACTTCTGATGAGAATGGTAATGTGACATTTACATTAGATCTGCCCCTTGGCAAATATTATGTAAAAGAGCTGAAAGCTCCTGCCGGATTCGTTTCTTCTGATGAAATCCTGAATTTCGATGCTTCCTATCAGGGACAGAATACAACCGTAGTCAGCTTAAAAGAAGTAAAGAAAAATCAGCCAACAACAGTAGAAATCACAAAATCTGACATTACTACCGGAACAGAACTGGATGGTGCAAACATGAAAGTTCTTGATAAGGAGGGCAATGTTATTGATGAATGGACTTCTGTAAAAGACCAGCCGCACGTGATCAAGCGTCTTGTTGTTGGAGAAGAATATACGCTGAGAGAGGAAATCGCACCGTATGGGTATCTGAAAGCTACGGATGTGAAGTTCAGACTGGAAGATACTGCTGAGATTCAGAAAGTAGAAATGAAAGATGAAGTACCGATGGGACTTCTGATTATCAATAAAAAAGGAGAATTTCTGGATAAGGTAACACTTTTGGACAGTGCAAAAGGCACTGTAGAGCATCTGTTTGAGTATATTTCCGGAAACCTGACAGAAGTTTCTTTTGAGGTATATGCAGCAGAGAATATTAAAGCAGCTGATGGTGTGAGTGCAGACTATTACAAAGCGGATGATCTGGTGGGAACAATCACTACAGATGATAAAGGAATTGCACAGCTTGAAAATCTGCCAGCTGGTAAGTATTATGTCAAAGAAACTGCAACAGCACATGGATATGTTCTGGATAGTGAAATTAGATATGTGGATTTAAGCTATCGTGATCAGGATACACCGGTGATTACTTTTGATGAAGACTGGCAGAATGCCCGCCAGAAAGTAATTGTGCAGGTACTGAAGAAAGAAAAAGATGTTGATCGTGTTCTGGCTGGCGGAGTTTTTGGACTGTATGCTGCCGAAGACATCAGATCCGTATCTGGTAAAGTGCTTCTGAAAGCAGATGAGATCATTGAACAGAAAACAACCAATGAAAATGGTCAGATCAGTTTTCTTGCAGATCTTCCAGTTGATGGTAAGTATTATGTGAAGGAACTGAAAGCACCGGATGGATTTGTCACTACAGAGGAAAAACAGGAGTTTACCTTTGAATATAAAGGTGAAAATGTGACAGAGGTTCCGTATGAGTTTACTTGTGAAAATGAGCCAACTATGGTGGAACTGACAAAATCAGATCTGACTACAGGGGAAGAACTTCCGGGGGCACATCTGAAAGTGACAGATAAAGACGGAAATATTGTGGATGAATGGATTTCAGAGAAAAATCCACATGTAATTAAAGAACTGACGGTTGGAAAGAAGTATACTTTAACAGAAACAAAACCAGCGGATGGATTTGTAACTGCTGAAAGTATTGATTTTACTGTTGAAAACACAGCAGAAATTCAGAAACATGAGATGAAGGACGATATAACGAAGGTTCAGATCAGTAAGACCGATATTACCGGTGACAAAGAAATTCCAGGTGCGAAACTGACAATCCTTGATAAAAATGACCAGGTGGTAGAGAGCTGGACTTCTACTGATAAACCACATTATGTGGAGAAACTGCCGGTTGGTAATTATACCCTTAGAGAGGAACAGGCACCGAAAGGTTTTGTTCTGACCAGTGATGTGACTTTTGAAGTGAAAGATACCGGAGAAGTACAGACTGTTACCATGAAAAATGATACTGCAAAAGGTAAGATTATTATTAATAAAACAGATGCTGATACGGAAAAACCACTGAAAGGCGTGGAATATGAGATCCAGAACAGCAAAGGAAAGGTTCTGGAAAAACTGGTAACAGATGCAGCCGGACATGCCGAAAGCAGCCTGTACGAGATTGCATCTTATAAGAATGGTAAATTCAATAAATCCATTAAGTATTATCTGGTAGAAACAAAAGCCATGGACGGTTATGAACTGGATCAGACAAAATATGAAATTGTATTTGAATATGCTGACCAGTATACTCCTGTCATTGAAGTGAAAAAGGCTTTGACGAATAAAGAAACTCAGCCTGGGGAATCAGATGAGGCACAGCCTCATGACAGTGGCAGTACAGAGAGGACAAGTCCTAAGACCGGAGATACCACGAATCTTTTACTTCCGGTGATTCTGTTGTTTGCTGCGGCAGGAACTATGGCGGGAATCCTGATTCGGAGAAAAAAATTGAATACAGAAAAGAAAAACAATGACTAAATTTTAAGCTGGTCATTAAAAACGTAATAAGAGGGTGCTCTCCAAAATGAAGTGGAGAGCACCTTTTTTCAATGAAAATCAAAATAAGGAGGACTTCACTATGAAGATATTTGAAAAAAAGAATAATTTACAGGAACAGGAAAAAAGAATGAAGAGTCGTCTTATTGCTTATCAGAAAGCAGCGGAAAAGATTGAGAGAAAACAGCCCAGCCGGCACATGATCAGAAGGGGGTAATTGTATATGATGAATTTTAAGGAATTTCAGAATTATATAAAGGATAACATTAAAGAATATCTTCCCGGAAGCTATGGGAATGCGGACATCAGCTTTAACGAGCAAATTAAAAACAATGACATACATCTGACAGGAATTACAATTCGTAGGGAAAATGAAATGACAGCCCCTAACATTTATCTGAATGATTTTTTTGAGGCTTATCAGAGGGGGAAAGATCTGGATGAAATTGTAGGAGATGTGGCAGATAAACGTATAGAAATGGAAATCCCTTTTTCAGGAAAAGACCTGATGGGTAAACTGTCAGATTACGAAAAAGCCAAAAAGAACCTGGAAATCAAACTCTGTGATAAAGAAGAAAATATTGAAAAGCTTAAGCAACAGGTTTATACAGAACATGGAGATTTTGCAGCTACTTATCATATTGTGATGGGAGAACTGGAAGGAGGAAAAGCCAGTGTAGCGGTAACACCATGGCTTATGAAAAAGTGGGGAATTGCAGTGGACCAGCTTCATCAGGAGGCTCTTAAATCTGACCGGGAAAAAGGTGCGACTTTTATGGATATGGACTTCATGGTGATGAATTTTATGGGTTTTGCACCGGAACCACCGAACCTGTTGGACACTCCAGATGGAACTATAGAATATGAAGGCGATGGACCTGGAATGTATTGCCTGCGTCATGGAGAAGAAATGGAAGGAGCCAGTCTGATTCTTCAGGATGATATTATGCAGAAAATCGGAGAACTGATGGGAGGCAATTGCTATATTTTGCCTTCCAGTATCCATGAGGTTCTGGTCATTCCGGAGAACGCAGGCTTAACAACCAGGGAGCTTTCTGATATGGTTCATGAAATAAATCAGACAGAGGTTATGGAGGTAGACAGACTTTCTGATAAAGTGCAGTTTTATGACAGGGAAGCAGCGGTTATTGAAAATGCTGAGAAGCGAGATGCCAGACTTGCAGCTCAGAAACAAGAAGTAACAACTGGAAAGAAGAGCATTCATTCTCGCCTGGGGGAAAAGAAACAGAAGACCAGTGAAAGAAAATTCGATGGAAAATCAGTGAACAAAGAGCAGGTAACTCTTTGAAAATGTTCTTCTCCGAAAAGAAAGGATCCATTATGGTTGATATGAGAAAAGTTGACAGGTCAACAAAGACTGTTAAGCAGAGGAAAGAAGCATCAGAGATTATCCGAAAATATCTGGACAGATTGAAGTGCCAGGAATTCATTATCCAGATCCCGTTGGAAAAGGAGAAATGACATGAATCAAAAATATCAGCTGGATCAGGTTTCTATCCGTATGGTAAAAGAGCCACCGCTGCTTAGTAAAACACCAATGGATTCGCCGGAGGCTGCAGTTCGGGTTCTGGCAGATACATTTTGGGATTATGACAGAGAAATCATGGGAGTGGTGCATCTGCGGACAGATAATGTACCGATTAATATGGTGATCGCAAGTATGGGCAGCCTGAACTATTCATTGGCACATCCGAGAGAACTCCTGAAAGCTGCATTTTTGTCAAATGCGGCTTCTGTTATGTTATTTCATAATCATCCCAGTGGCAGACTCAACCCTTCAAAAGAAGACATTGCATTGACTGCAAAAATGCAGAAATTATGTATGTTGGCAGGGATTCCGATTCTGGATCATATTATACTGGGAGGAAATCACCAGTATTTTTCTTTCAGAGAAAAGATGATTCTTCCGTTAGATGAACCAGTTTTTTCTACGAATCTGGAAGAGATTGATCTGAAAGTGGCAGAGAAAGAAGCAGAGAAATACAGATACCAAAAAAAGAGTTCTTCTGAAAATAAGATTCATGCATCTTTAAAGAAAAAGAAGGAAAAAGCAGCTGAACAGAATACAGGAAGAAAGGATACAAAATCAAAGAAAAAGGAACAGGTTCAGAAAGTAGTTTTATAAATAACAGCAGTGGTTACATAAATGTGTGTGACCGCTGCTTTTTTTGTTTCTGTCAAGAAGAAAGGGGACACAAGTGAATGGCAAACAGATTATATGAGATACAGTGGCTGG
>OGSD01000245.1_pt1 | contig 57278 bp, 53 predicted proteins | sample 1553571 | NCBI WGS metagenome assembly OGSD01 (sample SAMEA2580072, study PRJEB22360) | human gut metagenome | biome: human gut; feature: human-associated habitat; material: faeces | place: Denmark | collected 2008/2010 | reverse complement strand
GGGACGTGCACGGCGCGCACTGCCGTGGCTTGCCGCGAATTGGTGGGGGGCAGTAGTTGCCGCCAGCTATCGCAAGCGGTTGTAGACATATCGCGCGTCCCGCGCTTGACGGCAATTCGTCTGTCTGAGGTGGTTAGTCTGCAAAAAATTGTCAGGCACTACAGCCAATATCACGCGACCACATTCAGGGCGGAAAATCATATAAAACCAGAGTTTTGCAACTCCAACTATTGCTAATTGCTAACTCCTAATTGCTAATTCCAGCAATTTTACGCCAAAACGAAAAATTTAGCGAAAACATTTGGCAAGTCTAAAAATCTGTTGTATATTGCGAACAAACACAAAAAAATAATATGTTTATGACCGTAACAACTATTACATTGAGAACAACTCTCACTTTATCATTGTTGGCCGCGGCCGTTACGGCCGTCGCCGCAGAACCGACCGACAGCGTCGCCACCGACAGCATCGCCGCCCGTAACCTCAGCGAGGTCACAGTCACGGCAAAGAATGTCTACAAGGTGACAGACGGCTACGCATTCGTTCCATCGAAAACTGTCAAAAAGACGTCTGCCGACGTCAACGAAATGATTCGCCGAACGCCTCTAAGCAATGTTTTGATCGCGTTCGACGGCAAGATCACCGACATTAACAAAAATCCAGCACAATATTTCATCGACGGACAGCCCGCGACTTCGCAGGAAGTTGTCGCTTTGCTGAACAAAGACGTTGCGCGGATAGAATTTCTGAACTACCCGGCCGACACTTCGTTTCAAGGAGCACAATTCGCTATTAATATCGTCACACGAAAAGTCATTTCGGGCGGATATATAATTGCAAATGCCCAACAGCAGTTCAGAACTCCATACGGAAATTATTCTCTTTTAGGAAAATACGTCGGTAGTCCCAAATGGTCACTAATGGCGGTCGGTGACTATGGCTACCTAAAAGACACAGGGACCCACGGAACAGAGACAACCCGCTATGATCTCGAAGATCATGTAACCGGCAAAATGGTGCACATCGACCGCACTTCGCAAATAACGGGGCGTAAATGGCGCAACAATTTCTGGTCGGCAGGACTGAACTGGCGGTATAAGTTTTCAGAACGCAATCAGCTGACTATTCAGGCGGGTATTTCAACCTCCCGTCTTCCTTACGACTGCACGACAGGTCTCATCGAGCACGACAGCGATAGCGAAGGCATAGCATACAGCAGTTCATCATCCCGCAGATCACAAAGCCCCTACCTAACGGCATCCTGGAACAAATCCTTTGCCAACGGTATGGCTCTGTATGTTTCGGGCGGCATCTATGCTACTTTCTCAAAATCGTGGTCTGACTACCTTGCGGGTGACAGTCCCGCCATCAGCAACTATTTCAGAGAAAAAGGCTATTCGCCCAATTTCTACGTAAACTGGCAAGTTCCGCTGAAGCACAACAACAGGCTTATTCTCGATGCAAATTATAAAACGAAGCGTTTTCACGTCGATTATGTCGGCACCGTAAATACAACCGAGAAGCGCCACGAGGACTATTACTCTGTCAGCGGAAGCTATAACCAGCGCTTCAAATTCAATAACGATATGTTCGGCTATTATCTGTCGGCATCAATCCCGCTGCGCTCGATAACCATGTCTGACGGCCGCAGGTTTAATGCCGTCGACTATAACTTCTCCGGGTCGACTTACTACTATTTAGGCGATTCCCACTCATTTAGCTTAGGCGCCGTTTACGAGCTCAGGTCAAGACCGATCTCGACCATGAACGACCTTAAGATTCAGGATTCCGATATTTCGGGCCATGAAGGCAATCCCGACCTTAAGGCTAATCAGCAATTGCGGGCAAACGCCTCCTACACGTGGATGGCAAGCCGGAAGTTCAACATGTCAGCATCCGTAATGTATATCAATGAATCAAAGAATATTGTGACCGCCTACAACGCATATAACGGCATTGTCTACACAAGTATGATCAACTCCGGCAAGCGTGAGTTTCTGACAATGTCATTAAATGGCTCAATTCAGTTATTCAATAACAATCTGTTGATAAAGCCCGGAGTATCATTGGGGAACTGCAGTCAATCCGGCATGCTGAATTATTCTTTCTGGAATCTGATCGGAATGCTGAGGATTGACTATATGCATCCTTGTGGTTTCTCTGCCGGACTGAATTACTCTTCGCCATGGGGTAAAGGCAGTTTGCAGGATACATCAACAATTCACGACTTTTCCTCACACAATCTCGAAATCCAAGCCTCATACACGGTAGGCAATCTTTATGTTCAGTTAAAATGCCTGCCCCTATATAGCTATTGTCGCAATGAATATTATGTAGATCTTCCCGGTGTTGATATTCGTAGGGACTTGTATAGCAAATCGTTTTCGCGAAGCATTATGCTGACGGCAAAATACACTCTCGACTTCGGTCGCAAATACCAGCACGAGGAAATGTCGGTCGCAGCCCGCACAATCACTTCGATGTAATATTACACATTTAAACCAAATTTACCGCAAAACGCAAAAAATCTCAACTTGTTTTTTGAAAATATTTTGTTTTTATAAAATTTATTTGTATATTGCGCCTATCAAAAGAACGCCCAACTCTAATGGGCTTAATATTAACCATTCAAACTTATATTCAAATGAAGCAGATCCTAACTGTCCTCCATGCTGAGGATCGCCTGTCTCCATCAGCATTGAGTATCGTGAAAGGTGGAGTTGATATCCTCAGCTCTTGTCAAAGAAACAATTGTAGAGAACATAAAGGCGACTGTGGTAAGAATACTTGCGACATTAACGATGCGGACTCATGCATAGATAATAACTGTGGCATAAACTGCCAGTCGCATTGCGGTCAGAATTGTCAAGGTAACTTAATTTCCGGTGAAAATCCGGGCTACACCTGCACACCAGCATTTAAACCGTAGGATTATTTGTAATTCCTAATGGTGGATCATAACCACCCGACAGTAGGGACGTGCCTTTGGCACGTTTCACATGCAACTGACAGTCAGAGCGTTGCAATGCTACGTGCCGAAGGCACGTCCCTACGCCAGAGCGTTTCTGATGCTGATTTCTTAAGTTAATTGCATTGAGTCACGTCCCTACGACAGAGAATTTTGATATACCTAAATTATGACAACCTGACATTTGCTCATGAATTTATCACGTTACACTTATCTATTTGAGCGCGAGGGGACTAATCTGCTCTACTCTTCGCGGAGCAACAACTTTTATAAGATTCCACGCGACTTCGCCGATCTTCTCAGCCGGATCGGAGAGGTCGATGAGGCAGCTTTGCCCGAAGACGAGCGCGAGGCCATCAATGCCCTTCGCGACGCCAAGGTGATCGTCGACAGCACCGAAGAAGACGACCGCTATGTCGAAGAGCTCCATTTGGCGCATCTAATGTCGTCGATGAACAGAAGCCATGCCGGTCTGACAATTCTGCCGACAATTCAGTGCAATCTCGGTTGTCCCTACTGTTTTGAGGGGCTGAAACGCAGCGGAATGATGGACGAGGCCACTGCCGACGCCATTGTGGAGTTCATCGGGCTGCATCAGTTAGCCAAAGGATATTCCATCAGCTGGTTCGGGGGCGAGCCGCTGTTAGGGATCGGAATTATGAAATATCTGCTCGACAAGCTGTCGGAACTTGACAAACTCAAAAGAACCTCACATTCGATCGTCACCAACGGGACTCTGCTCAACGACAGCGCCATAGCCCTGTTCAAGCAATATCCTCTCGACTCAATTCAGATAACTTTCGACGGGCTCGAAGACGCCCACAATTCCAAGCGTTTCTTTGTTTCGGGCAAAGGGGGTTCCTACGACCTGATCCTCTCGAACCTCGACAGGTTCGTCAGGGAATGTCCCGACACAAACGTCTCTTTGCGCTTCAATGTCGACAAATCGAACTCCGACGACTACCGCCGTTTCGCCGAGATGATAGCCAAGCGCTATTCCGGCTCGAAAGTCTCGACCTACCCTGCCCTGCTGCGCAAGACCGAGGGCTGCTCGACCTACAGCTATTTCACTATGGCCGATTCAGTGAAGTTCCACAAAACGCTGCGCAACCAAAACGGCGTAACGAACTGGTATCCCTCCCACCAATGGAAAGGCTGCACCGCAACCTGCGCCTCGAGTTATGTCATAGGGCCAAAGGGAGAGATCTACCGCTGCTGGGAACATGTAGGGAAAGAAGACAAAATAATCGGCAATATCAAAGACGAGCACTATTCCAATCAAAAGCTCTATGTCGACTTCCTCATGCACGGCCATCCTTTCAACGACCCGCGATGCCGCGACTGCGGCCTGCTGCCGATCTGCAACGGCGGATGTCCCGACCGGCGCCTCGCGGCCAAAGATGAAAACGACAGAGTCAACCTGTGCGATATGCTGAACCACGACAACGGCCGCGCTCTCGAAGACTTCCTATATGACTACTACCTGACATTAAACCGATAACTCATCAACTGAAAATCACTATGGGCACTTTACGCTATATATCTTTAACCGCATTACTGGCAGCTGAAAGGATGGCCCGCCCCGCCCGGCGCACCGGAGCCGGCCGACAGCGTCGCCACCGACAGCATCGCCGCCATCGAGAAAGCTATGTCGAAAAAGCTCGACGAGGTCACGGTAGAAGGCAAAACACACTGGCATAATGTCAAGGGCTCGACATATCTTCCTACGAAGAAACAGAAAAATGCCGCAGCTACGGCAACCGACCTACTTGCCTTGATGGCAATCCCTGAAATACGGGCTACGCTTGCCAGTGAGACCGTTACGACGCGTGACGGGCAATCTGTCAGCCTGTTTGTCAACTATTTTCCAGCCGACGCTAATGATTTGACAGGAATGAGAGTTCAAGACTGCGCTCGGGTTGAATATCTTGTTGCGCCAACCGATCCGAGATTTCAAGGCGCAGAATACGTTATTAACTTCATAATGCAAGAATATGAATATGGAGGCTACACCAAGATTATGGCAGTTCAGCGAATACTTGATATAAACTATAACAAAGAAAACCTATTTTCGAGATTCACCTATAGGAAGATGACCTTCGACATTCTGACTAATCCGACCTATTTAATCGACAATCACTCGGGATCATCGACCTACTCAACATTGAGACTTACTAACGCCGACGGAAACGAATATCTTCTTCACAGAAACCAAATTTACGACAAATCTCACTATCGCCGTCTTGAAGTGCCGGTTACTTTCCGCGCCACATACAACTCTGAGAAGTTGCAATTTCGAAACACATTATCGTTTTCACATAGTCACTATTACAAGTGTCAATCAAGCGGGAAACTTGTTTACGAGCCGTCGCTTGGCGAAGACTATTCGTGGTTAACAAACAACCCTTCTCGCGTGAATTCGCTGGCCTATAATGGTTCATTATACATTTCTCTGCCGCGCGAATTCTCGCTTTCATTTGCCCCGCAATTCATTTATACCCACACAAATTCAACATCAATTTATTCTCGATCAGGAGCAGATATCGTTGACCGCAATGCGCGTGAGAATGCCTACAGAATACTTGGGAAACTGAATTTGAGAAAACAGTTCGGTCAAAAACATTCAGTATTTTTTGAAATACTTGGTGGCGACGACATTAGCCGCCTCATCTATAGCGGTACAAACAACTTCGACGACAAATACTACTCTTCCATATTAGCCGGGACAATAGGCTATGCCTTTTTCATCAATAACCTGATGGTAAATATCGACGGCGGCTACGCCTGGGAGCAGAGTTCTATAAACGGGCTGAAAGCCAACGACTATTATCCTTTTGCCCATCTTTTCTCGCGATGGTCTATCAACAGCAAAAACGCCGCTACACTTAGCTTTCAATACGCCACAAACAGCACAGCGATTTCGCAGCGCGCGTCTGACGTGATTACGTCAAATGAATTCATGGATAAAACCGGAAATCCCAATTTAAGAAATTCTCGACACATCACTCTTAGACTCTATTATGACTATACTATCAACTCCAACATATCATTGTATGCCGGCGGTTCTTTCTTTATGCTTTCTGATCGTCCGGCAGAAGAATATATTCCTTACAACGAAGGACGTCAGCTCATAAGGCAGATATACAACAGCGGCAACTACTATAAGGGCAACATTCAGGCAGGTACCGACTTGTCTCTTTTCAACAAAAAAGTCAGCTTCTCTATCGGGCCTAACCTTAGTATGTACAAAACAACCGGAATTGGAGCAACAAGTTTTACAGACTTCAGCTTCTACGCTCGGGCACAGTACCACTTCGGCGACTTCACACTATATGGTTCTGTAAACTCACCCGCCAAACAATTCGGAGAAACGAACGGCGTAATCTATAAACCTGAATGGTCCTATTCGCTTTATCTTATATGGGGTAAAAATGAATGGAATGTCAGATTAGAAACATTTAACATATTTGGCAAAGGATGGAATAACGGTACTTCAAAAATGGAATCGCCCTACTATTCTTTTCTCAGATATAACTATGGAACAGGACGCCATCCTGGTATTGGACTGTGCGTCTCCTACACATTCGGATACGGCAAAAAAGTTATGCGAGGCAACGAATCGGAAAACGTTCAACAAGCCCAGTCCGCTATTATGTAATCTCGATGTAAGTGGCGCGACGGTTCCATCATATTCAGCAGCGCGACAGCCGGCAGTGCGGGCCGGCCTGTCTCGCCATGATCGCAACGGCCATGGGGCGCGAGACCGATGCCGAAGATCTAGAGGCGCTGTGCCAGACAACGTCGGAGGGCATTTCGCTGAAAACAATCGCCGACATAGCCCGGATAGAAGGCATAGAGTCGGCCGCCGCCACCGTCACGCCCGAGCGCCTCGCTGAACTGCCGCTGCCCTGCATTCTCCACTGGGACAACAACCACTTCGTTGTGCTCTACGAGATAACCGCAAAGGGGCGCTACCGCGTGGCTGACCCGGCGGCGGGGAAGGTGAGCTACACGCGCGAAGAGCTGACGCGCCACTGGGCGCGCCCCGAAGATGGAGGCCGCGGCGTCGCGATGTTCTTCGAGCCGGGGGAGCTGTTCGAGCCGCGCAAGAAAACGCGGGCGGCCTCAGGGCGCAAGGCGCTGAAGTTCCTCACCGGCTACGTGAACCGCTACAGGCGCTATTTCATACATATTCTTCTCGGGCTCGGTCTGGGTTGCATCCTTCAGCTGATTTTCCCCTTCCTGACCCAGGCGATAGTCGACCTCGGCATAGGCCACCGCGACCTCGGCCTGATCTGGCTGATTCTGATAGGCGAGCTGTTCATCGTCGGCGCCCGCACGCTGACCGACTTTCTTCGCCGCTGGATTCTGCTCCACATTTCGGAGCGCATCAACATATCGCTGCTGAGCGACTTCTTCATAAAGCTGCTGAGCCTGCCGATGCACTATTTCGACAGCAAGCAGCTCGGCGACCTCATGCAGCGGATGAACGACCATTCGCGAATCGAGGCGTTCCTGACCGATCAGGTTCTGTCGACGCTGTTCTCGATTATCAGTTTCGGGGTTTTCAGCGTAGTGCTGTTTATCTACAGCCCGCTGATTTTCGCGATATTCATTATCGGCGCCACGCTCCAGACGCTTTGGTCGACAGCCTTTCTGCGCCGGCGCCGGCTGCTCGACTATGAGACCTTCAAGGTTGCGGCGCGTAACAATTCGCTGACCTACGACTTCCTGACCTTCATGCAGGAGATAAAGCTTCAGGACTGCGAGCAGCGGCGCCGCTGGGAATGGGAAGACCTTCAGGCCGACCGCATAGCCGTCAAGATGAAATCGCTGAAACTCACCCAGACCCAGGAGGCCGGCAGCATCTTCATCAACGAAACGCGCAATATCTTCATAACGGTCATGGCCGCGGCAGCCGTGATAAGCGGCGAGCTGACCCTCGGCGGCATGATGGCGGTGCAATATATGGTCGGACAGCTCGGCAGCCCGCTGGCCCAGCTTCTCGGCTTCATGTTCTCGCTTCAGGACGTCAGACTCAGCCTCGCGCGCATCGGCGACATCCACCGTCAGGAGCCCGAAGATTCGGCCGTCGACCCCGAAGCGCCCGTTCCCGACGGCGACATCGCCTTAAGCGACCTCATGTTCCGCTACGACCGCCATTCCGACGTCCCCATTCTCGACAACCTCAACATAACCATTCCCCGGGGAAAGGTGACGGCGATCGTAGGCTCGTCGGGCAGCGGAAAATCTACACTCATAAAACTTCTATTAGGCTATTACAACCCCGAGGCCGGAGCGATACGCGTAGGCGACACCGATCTGCGCGGCGTCAGCCGCCGCGAGTGGCGCCGCCGCTGCGGAGTGGTGATGCAGGACGGCGTCATCTTCGGCGAGAGCATAGCGCGCAACATAGCAACGGCCGACGCCGACATCGACCAAGAGCGACTCGAAGAGGCCGCGCGCATGGCCTGTATAGACAGCTTCATAAAAGATCTGCCGCTGGGCTACAACACGATAATCGGGCGCGACGGCGTCGGCATAAGCCAGGGGCAGCGACAGCGCATTCTGATTGCCCGCGCGATCTACCGCCGGCCGTCGGTGCTCGTGCTCGACGAAGCCACAAACTCGCTCGACGCCCTCAACGAGAGCCACATCGTCGACAACCTCCAGAACTACTACCGCGGACGCACGGTTGTCGTCGTGGCCCACCGCCTCTCGACGGTCAGAAACGCCGACCTCATCATAGTCATGGACGGCGGCCATATCATCGAATCGGGAAACCATCAGAGCCTTCTGGAGCGAAAAGGAACATACTATAACCTCGTCAAAAGCCAGCTGCAACTCGACTCATGAAAAAGAAGAACGACCAACAGATACCGCCGGTTCTGTCGCCGCGCATATCGGCAATGCTCGGGAAACTCCCGAGCCGACTCCTGACAGCCAACCTCATAGCCATCGCAGTCATTCTCGCCGCGATAGTAGCCGTAGCCGTGCTGATGCCCTACCCCCACGGCCACGGCGAAACCATCGCCTCCCACCTCCTCTCCCGCTGAGCACGGCTGCGCCCGCACTCCACACAGATTTCTTAATTTTTCTTATTCCACATTTTTGTTGTAACTTTGCGGCGCTGTATGTATCTGCTTATACATATCTGCCACATTGAATCGATATTCACACATTGATGAATTTCGGCAACATATCTTTTTCGGGAATCTCTGATATAAGTTCTTCTATTGATCTAAATTCAGGGGAAAGGGAGTATTTTAACTACTCCCGGGATTGGTAAAATTCATCAATTTAGCAAATGATTGGGAATAAAGAACATACGTCAAAAGACGTAATGTCATTTTTGCAATCAAGAGTCGCGGCACTCTCCGCTGATACTGCTTTTAAATACCGAAAAGCCCTCTCTGAATTCAATAGCTTCCTGTCATGCCACAAATTGTCGGTCAACAATCTGTCATCTGCTACGATTTGCGACTGGGTAACCGAGATGTTCCGACAAGGTTTGTCAACAGCAACAATAGCCCAGCGTCTTAATATATTGAACAGTCTGTTCAAGCAGGCTGCCGACAAGGGATATATGTGCCAATGCAACGCACCACGAGAGATAGCCCGCACAATCGAATCGGCAGATTTCAAACAACCGCCTCTGCTCAGAGCCTCGATATTCGACAATTGTCTTTCGACATTACGCGAATTCATAAACGACGACAACGAGCACAATAATATCTGCGGGGATATTCTGGTATTTTCTGTTTTGAACAGGACTCTGCCACTCAAGGATATAATAAACCTCAACAAAGATGATTTAACCGGATTCAATGGTTATTCAAGCCACATTCTCGAGCGTAACACCGACCCAAGGAGAAAATATATCTTTGATCTCAGGCAATCATATCGAACGCAAAAACAAATATATTCTTCAATAACGGATGAGTTAGACCGAAGATTCAGCACGCTCCTGAATCACGGCAACTTCTCTTTTGAAGATTTAGCCGGTTCACTTTGGGTGTCAATTGCAATACGATGCGGAGCCACAGCCTCGGAAGCTCTGGATTGCATCTCAAATCCGGCACCTTATACTGTCCCGAAGTTCCATAAACGCACAGGGAATTCTTCTGACAACCGAGAGAAATGGTCGAAATCAGTCGAGGCAATGCTGACATATACATTGCCGAAATGGTATGCCATGCGGCTCCGACGCGGAGTGAGCTTCGAAGAGGTTAAAAGGGAGACGCTTAAGCTTCAGCCCGCACCCGAATTATTCTATCCTGTCGAGACCATCAGGAAACATCTCAGAGGGAAAAGCGCTGTTATCGAACGACCGTTTATCACCCAGACCGTATTTTTCAAAACCAACCCAGAAAACATACGTCCAATGTTTTCCAGAATCGGGGACAAGGCATGGTGTATCAGGACATCCGGCAATTTCGATGCCCCCTATGCGGCAATCCCGCAGGCCGATATGCTGCGATTCCAGAAAGCAATCGGAGTATTCTCGGCAGATTCCGAGATATTCCCACTCGGAAGTCTTACACCCAAGCCCGGTGAGAGCGTCATACTTATTCAAGCCGATTATTCAGGACGCGAAGCAGTAATCGAGGATGTTTTCGAGAATAATTGCGGCACAGTTATGTTCCGCGTCAAACTGACTACTGATTACGGCTACGAGTGGCGCGCCAAAATTGACGCCCGTCAGGTCGAGCTCATATCAAGAGCCGACTGAATGCTCAATGAGCGGTAGGAACCGCAAACATTGAGAAAATCTATATCTATCGCCAGTAAATAGAGAATATCTTACGAGCATATTTTAATGAGTTACAAACAATTGAAGTTTCCGAAGGATTCGCAGTTCCTTGTAACGGGAGGCGCGGGTTTTATCGGGTCCAATCTGTGCGAGGCGATTCTCGGCATGGGCTATCGCGTCCGTTGTCTTGATGATCTTTCGACCGGGAAACAGTCCAATGTCGATATTTTCCTCGACAGTCCGGGCTATGAGTTTATCAAGGGAGATATCAAAGATCTCGATACGTGCATGCGGGCGTGCGAGGGTGTCGACTATGTCCTCAATCAGGCTGCCTGGGGAAGCGTTCCGCGCTCTATCGAGATGCCGCTGTTCTACAGTCTCAACAATATCCAGGGAACCCTGAATATGCTCGAGGCCGCACGTCAGAAAGGTGTCAGGAAGTTTGTCTATGCGTCGAGTTCGTCTGTCTACGGTGACGAGGCCCATCTGCCTAAACATGAAGGAACGGAGGGAAATCTGCTGTCTCCTTACGCCGTGACAAAACGCTGCGACGAAGAATGGGCCAGACAATACACCATGCATTACGGGCTCGATACCTACGGGATGCGCTATTTCAATGTCTTCGGACGCCGGCAGGATCCTGAAGGCGCATATGCGGCCGTTCTTCCGAAGTTTATCAGACAGCTGCTTGCCGGCGAGCGTCCGACGATCAACGGCGACGGCAGGCAGAGCCGCGATTTCACCTATATCGACAACGTCATCGAGGCTAATCTCAAGGCCTGTCTCGCGCCCCATGAGGCTGCGGGAGAGGCGTATAATATCGCATACGGAGGCCGGGAGTTCCTGATAGACATCTACCACACTCTGGCCAAAGCTCTCGGCAGGGATATAGAGCCGATTTTCGGCCCCGACCGTCCGGGAGATATAAAACACTCAAACGCCGACATTTCCAAAGCACGCCGACTTCTGGGTTACGATCCCGAATATGATTTCGCTAGAGGACTGAGCGAGGCGATCGAGTGGTATAAGGCAAACCTTTGACAACCAGCAACAATGGAAAAAGATATCAGAATATGCGTTATCGGACTGGGCTATGTCGGTCTGCCGCTGGCCCGGCTTTTCTCTACGAAATATCCCACTGTCGGGTTCGACATGAACCCCCGCCGGGTCGAGGCGCTGATGGCCGGCCACGATGCCACCCTTGAGGTGAGTGACGACCTGCTGCGCGATGCGATCGACAACCACGGCTTCCGATGCACCGCAAATATCGACGACATCCGCGACTGCAACTTCTATGTGGTAGCCGTTCCCACACCCGTCGACGAGAACAATAATCCCGACCTCACGCCGCTCTACGGAGCCAGCGAGACAGTCGGACGCGTCATCGCTCCGGGCGATGTCGTCGTCTATGAGTCGACCGTCTATCCCGGCGTCACCGAAGACGAGTGTATCCCCGTGGTCGAGAAGGTCAGCGGCCTGAAATTCAATACCGACTTCTTCGCCGGCTATTCGCCCGAGCGCATCAATCCGGGCGACAAGCTCCACACCGTGGAGAAGATCCGCAAGGTGACCTCCGGCTCGACACCTGAGGTTGGCGAATATGTCAACCGGGTATATTCGAGCGTCATAACGGCCGGAACCCATCTGGCCCCCTCGATCAAGGTCGCCGAGGCCGCCAAGGTCATCGAGAACTCGCAGCGCGACATCAATATCGCCTTCGTCAACGAACTCTCGAAGATCTTCACCCTCATGGGCATCGACACCACGGATGTCCTCGAGGCCGCCTCGACGAAATGGAACTTCCTTCCTTTCAAGCCCGGACTTGTCGGCGGCCACTGCATCGGAGTAGACCCCTACTATCTCGCCCAGTGTGCGCAGCGCCACGGCTACAACCCCGAGATCATCCTCGCCGGACGCCGCATGAACGACGGCATGGGCGCCTATGTCGCCGACCGCGTTGTGAAGCTCATGCTTAAGAAAGGCATCCAGGTTCTCGACAGCGAGATTCTGATTCTCGGCTTCACCTTCAAGGAGAACTGCCCCGACGTGCGCAATACCAAGGTCATCGACATCGTCCGCGCCCTCGGCGAATACCGCCTGAGCGTCACGGTCTATGACCCGTGGGCCAACCCCGAGGCTGTCCGCCGCGAATATGGCATCGAAGTCACCAACGAGCTACACGAGGGCACGCGCTACGACGCAGTGATTGCCGCCGTGGCCCACAAGGCCTTCGACGATCTCGAACTGCAGCCTCTGCTAAAGGATGACTCCGTTGTTTTCGATGTAAAGGCAACTCTCAGTCGAGATGCCGTTGACGGCCGCCTGTAAAACATCTCAGAGTTTTCTGTAAAATATCATTATTACATGATAGATATAAAAGACAAAGTTGAATGTTGCGGTTGTAATGCATGTGGTGACATTTGTCCAACACACGCGATAAATTTCAATATTGATCAGGAAGGCTTTTGGTATCCCACAGTTGATATGGATAAATGTATCAATTGCGGTCTATGCGAAAAAACGTGTCCTATTATCCACTCTACGGAGTTAAAAAAAAATGACTTTCAAGAACCAGAAAGTTATGCCGCTGAAAATAAAAATTTGGAAGTTGTTTTCGATAGCACCTCTGGGGGCCTTTTCTCTGCATTTGCAGATAGAATGTATCGGGATAAAGGTTTCGTAGGAGGAGCTATTTTTAGCGACGACTGCAAATCTGTAAAACAATTTATCTCTGCCGATAAAAAAGATCTGCCAAAATTAAGGAGTAGTAAATATCTTCAAAGCGACCTCACTGGATTTTATAATCAAGTCAAAAAGTTGCTAACGGCAGGTGAAAAGGTACTTGTTTGCGGATGTCCCTGTCAAATGGCTGCTTTAAGAGCATTTTTAAAAAAGCCGTACGACAATCTTGTTATTCTCGATTTTATCTGTCTAGGTATTAATTCTCCTATGATTTGGGGAAAATACATTGACTCATTTGAAGAAAGATATGGAAGTCCTGTCGTTTACGCAAAAGCTAAAAGTAAGGAATTCGGATGGCGTAATCTTACACAGAAAGTAAGGTTAGCTAATGGGCAGGTTAAATTCGAGACTAGACACCAAAGCAACTTTACGCAAGGATATATAGGCACACATGCATATATCCGACCGGCATGTTATGAATGTAAATTTAGAGGATTTCCACGAATTTCAGATATTACTCTTGCAGATTTCTGGGGTATTGAAAAATACAACAAGGAGTTAGAAAAAAATTTAGGGACCTCTCTTGTCATGATAAACTCCCAGAAAGGCAAGGAATGGTTCAACAAAATCAAAGATAGATTGAACTATATTCAAATGCCATTCGAAGCTACTCTGGGGGGAAATCCAGCCTTAACAAAAGATGCTGAAAAACCCAATATAGATAGAGCCATTTTTTTTAGAGATGTTAGCAATCTATCGTTCACCGAATTAGCTAAAAAATACAACTTCTTTCCTAAACCGTCTCATAATAAGAGAACAACGCTTAAGAAATGGGTAAAAACGATCCTCAGAACTTCAAAACAAACATTGCGAGGAATATATCATCTCAAGTCCACACTTCGCACATTGCGACATAATTCTCTATCATCTATTGTTTCGAAGCAGTATATTTCTTTTGCGCCAAATTCATATTGTCAAATTTCAACGAAAGCCATTCTTAATATAAACGGTTTATTAAGAATGGGCACAGGCAGATATAGAAGAAGTCATTCCGAGACAAAGATTCTTGTTGACGAAAATGCGACTTTGACGGTATGCAATAATTTCAATATTGGGTATGGTTCCGATATTGAAATTTTTCCAAATGCCGAGCTTATAATCAAAGGTAAAGGTGGCAGCAACGTCAACCTTACAATAGTTTGCGGCGAAAAGATTGAAATTGGAGAAGGCGTACAGATTGGCCGAGGAGTCACGATTAGAGATAATAATGGTAATCATTATATTAACCGAGCCGGATATAAAAACTCAAGGCCTGTGATAATAGGTGATAAGGTATGGTTATGCGAAGGTTGCACTATCATGCCTGGGGTGAAAATCGGAGATGGTGCAATCATCGGAGCCAAAGCATTTGTCACGTCAAACGTACCGGCAAATGCTATGGTATCTGGGAATCCAGCGGTTATAGTGGATGAAGATGTATTATGGAAATATTAAATTATAAACTTCAAAATATGAATATTACAGAATTCGTTAACAAATTTTCAGAAGTATTCGATGATGCCAGAGATTTGAATCTTACTCCTGATACCTACTTTAAAGAACTTCCGGAATACAGTTCACTCGCTACTCTTTCAATTATCTCATTTGCTGACGAAAATTTTGATGTAGTCATTTCAGGAAAAGAAATCAGAGAGGCTGATACTTTGCAGGATCTTTATGATCTGATTCAAAGTAAGATATAATGATGGCAACATCGTATAATCCTTTTACCCTTGAAGGGAAAAAAATACTGATAACCGGCGCAAGTAGCGGCATCGGCAAACAGATAGCTATTGAGGTCGCAAAAATGGGCGCCGACATTTATATTAATGGCCGAAATTCTCAACGACTTAGCGACGTTGTGGCAGACATCCCTGACAATGTTAAGGCAACATCAATCCCTTTAGATTTGACATCAGATGACTCTGCCGACATTATAGCGAGGCAAGTAGAACCTCTTGACGGCATTGTCCATTGCGCTGGTATCGGCGATCGTACATTATCAAAAATGATTAAAGGGAAAGATATTGAACGAGTAATGAAGACTAATTTTGACGCACCTGTTCTTCTACAAAGAGCCTTACTTAAAGAGAAAAAAGTAAACAAGTCTGCATCAATAATCTTCATCGCATCGCGGGCTGCATTCGCACCGACAATTGGGAATGGTCTATATTCCGCATCAAAAAGTGCCTTAATAGCATATGCCAAAGTCCTCGGACTCGAACTTGCGCCCCTGAAAATTAGAGTAAACTGCATATGTCCGGCTATGGTATGGACCGAGCTTGTGGAACGAGACGCGGCCTTAACAGGAGTAGATTATCATGAAGCCGAGAAGTCCTACCCGCTTGGAAGGTATGGAAAACCTGAGGATATTGCATATCTTTCAATATATCTATTATCAAATTGCAGTTCCTGGATGACCGGAAGCTGCATTGATATTACCGGGGGGGCGAATTCACTTTAAAATAGCAATCATAATAAGTAATATGTCAGCATTTGTCAAGGCGATATCATATTATCTTCCAGAAACTATTGTGACCAACGAAAAACTGGTCGCGGATTTTCCGGAATGGACTGTAGAAAAAATTCTTGATAAAGTAGGAGTAAAACAGCGACACATTGCCGATAATGAGACAATATCCGATATGGCAGTGAAAGCGTCGGAAAGGCTTTTCTTTGAAAATCCTGAAATTAGCCGAAAAGACATCGACTTCGTTCTTGTCTGCACACAGAGTCCGGACTATTTTCTACCAAGCACTGCATGTTTAGTACAAGCACGGCTTGGTTTATCAACAAAATGCGGTGCCTTCGATTTCAATCTTGGATGTTCCGGGTATGAATATGGACTCGCTGTAGCTAAAGGGTTTATAGAATCATGTATAGCAAAGAATGTACTTTTGATCACATCTGAAGCATACAATAAACATATTCATCCACGCGACAAAGGGAACAGGACAATTTTTGGTGATGCAGCATCTGCTACAATCGTTTCTAATTCAGGGTTTGCTGAAATTGGAGATTTTATTTTAGGTACAGATGGACAAGGGGCCGAAAATCTAATTATCAGATCTGGTGGAATGGCACACCCTGAGAAGGCGGATGATCTAGTATTCGATGAAAACGGGAACCCACGTTCATCAGATTATCTTTACATGAACGGGGGAGAGATTTTCAGCTTCACATTGTTAACTGTTCCTAAAATGGTCAGACTAACACTAGATAAAAACGGTCTATCAAAAGAAGATATCAGCCTTTTTGTCTTCCATCAAGCAAACATATTTATGCTTAACCATCTAAAAACCAAGCTCAAGATTGACGATTCTCGCTTCTTTTTGAATATGGAAAACATCGGCAATACTGTATCCTCTACAGTTCCAATCGCATTAGCCGATGCCAAAGCCCAAGGGCTGTTAACCGGAAATGTGCTTATTGCAGGCTTCGGAGTTGGTTTATCATGGGGAGCAACTATACTCACTATAAGAAAATGAACCAGCGATTAGATACGTTTCATTTGCGGTCAGGAATTGAGATTCCTGCAATCGGTTTTGGACCGGGGATAATGGGTTATTCGGCAAAAATGCAAAAAAGTCGAGGTCCAATGTCAAACCTTTTATTAAGAGTTTATAACAAGCTTTACGGACATTATAGGCAAAAAAGAGATTTTGTCAATGCTATAGCAAGTGCTTTTAATAATGGATTTCAATTATTAGATTATTCCAACGCCTACGGCAATCAAGAATTAATATCGGAAGCTATCTGCAAATCAAAAGCTGATATTAATGATCTCATATTGACCTCAAGGATTAGCAATCATGCTCAATTCCAAGGCAAAGTAAGACAAGAATTCTTTGATACATTATCAAAATGGGGCGTTGAACGTATTGATATACTTCAGTTTCACTGGCCTGTAACAGATAAATACGTTGACACCTGGAAAGAAATGATTCGCCTAAAAAAAGAAGGTTATATACGTATTTTAGGCGTGGCCAACTGTCATCCGCATCATATCGAAGAGCTCGAAAAAGCAACAGGAGAACTTCCAGAGATAAATCAGGTTGAAGTTCATCCCCTATTCACCCAAAAAGCGTTGATTGAATATTGCAAATCCAAAGGAATTATTGTTGAGGCATACACGCCAGTAGCGAGATATGATGACAGATTGGTAAGATTGCCATTGTTAAAGACACTTGAAAAAAAATATGGAAAAACATTCGTCCAGATAATTTTACGATGGCATATCCAAAACGGAGTAATTCCCGTTGTAAGAGCTCTAAATCCCGCTCATCAGAAATTGAATATAGACATTTTTGATTTTGAGTTGAGTTTAGATGACATGAAACTAATTGACAGGCTCAATCTTGACTCAAGACTTCGGTACAATCCTGATAATTGTGATTTTACAATTCTGTAATCTTTCTACTACATAAATGGAATCTGTAAACAAAGGTCGAATAGCAAAGAATACAGTTTTCCTTTATTTCAGAATGCTCTTTGTAATGGTTATTAGCCTTTACACTTCAAGAGTTATCTTAGAAATATTAGGAATCGAAGACTTCGGCATCTACCAATCTGTTGGAGGAATCGTAGGAATGATGACATTTCTCAATGGAGCGTTGGGTACCGGCATCTCCCGTTTTATTACATTCGAGCTTGGTAAAAACGATCCTAAATCTCTCAAAGCAACCTTTGCTTCAACAATTTGCTTACAGCTCATATTGATTGCGCTTATTGTTATAGCGGCCGAAACAGTTGGACTTTGGTTTGTAAATAACAAGTTACAGATTCCTGCTGAGAGCAAGAATGCTGCATTGTGGGCATATCATCTCTCAATACTCACAACTGCAATAAGTCTTTTCAGTGGTCCATATGTTGCATCAATAATTGCTCATGAACGCTTAAATTTATTTGCATATATGGGTATATATGATGTTGCAGCTAAACTCGGCGTAGTATATCTTCTAAACGTAGGCGATATCAACCATCTTATATTTTACGCGTTCCTTTTGTTATTGGTTCAAGCCAGCAACACTATATTTTATCTAATTAATTGTTTGCGCAATTTTCCTGAATGTAGATGTTTTCCCTCTTTCCATGCTAAAATATTTAAACAAATCGGCAGTTTTTCCGGATGGAGTCTTTTTGCGAATATGAGTATCGCTTTAAATGGTCAGGGTGTCATTGTTTTATTAAATATGTTTTTTTCCCCAGCCGTCGTTACAGCAAGAACTATTTCATTGCAAGTTAATGCAGCCGCCAACAATTTTGTATCAAATTTCAGGGTTGCGGTCAACCCTCAGATAGTAAAGCAATATGCAGCCACAAACTATGAAGAATCTAAATCATTGCTTCTTTCATCGACAAAATTTAGTTACTATATGATGCTACTTCTTGCCATTCCAATTTTTATGGCCGCAAGTCCTCTACTCCATGTTTGGCTCAAAGAAGTTCCCCAATATACTGTGATTTTTCTACAGCTTGTAATAGTTCAGAGCCTTTTCCAGGTATTTGACACATCATTCTACACAGCCCTTTACGCTAAAGGAGATTTAAAACTCAACGCACTGATTTCCCCCACAATTGGTTTCCTCATGTTTCCAATTGTTTATATTATGTTTAAAATGGGGGCATCTCCAATAGCCCTTTCGTGGGCAAGTCTCATATTGTATGCAATTTTAGGCCTGATAGTCAAACCCATCCTTATTATTAAAATTGTCAAATATACCTGGTCTGAGATATTGAATGTCTATAAGCCATGTCTGACTGTCACTCTTGTGGCCGGCTCAATTTCATATCTGCTTACAAGACAAATTGATGATAATGGATTCGTCGCACTATGCAAGATTACTGCAATATGCCTTGGAATATGTATACCGACAATCTATTTTTTAGGGCTTACGAAACCAATGAAAGATAAATTAAAGAATGCTATGCTAAAAAAACTTAGGAATTAAGGCGGAAATCAAAATACAAGACTTTACACAGAACACAAAATGAAAATTGGGATACTCACCCAACCGTTGGGTTATAATTACGGGGGCATCTTACAAAACTGGGCACTTCAACAGGTGCTGAACACTCTCGGTCATAAACCGGAGACAATTGTTTACTATAATCATCGTTCATATCGACATTTTTCAGATGAGTGCATAGCAGTCATTAAATATTGCGCTAAGCACATAATACGACATCCCAACAGAAATGTCGGAGTTCTTCCATGGCAAAGAAACCGATATTTAAAGAAATTCATTAGAACTCAACTATATGCTACGAAACCGATTCCTTCAATTACTCGTGACAACTTGGCTAAATTCAGATTCGACAGATATATCGTTGGGAGCGATCAAGTTTGGCGCCCGATGTATAACAAGGGGCATTTAGGTGAGATGTATTGTGATTTCTTAAACGACAACAACAATACTCCATGTATCGCATACGCGGCGTCGTTTGGAACTGCAGAATGGGAATATACGGATGAGCAGACGAATCTTGCCAGACAAAATATCCAGAAGTTCATGAAGGTATCTGTGAGGGAGAAGTCTGGAGTAGCTTTATGTCAGCAGTATTTAAATGTTGACGCAGAGTTGGTCTTGGATCCGACATTACTTCTGGAGAAAGAAGATTATTCTTCATTGCAACTGAAGCGCAAACATTTAAAGGCAATAGATAATAAATTTGTCGGGGTCTATTTACTGGATATGTCCGTAGAAAAAAAAGATATAGTAAAGAGAGTATGCGCTTTAATTGGCAAGGAGCCACGATTCATCGGTCAGCCGCTTGACAGTGCAGAAACAAGGCCTCCTATATCTGAATGGTTATCTGACATTTCCAACAGCGAATTTATAATCACGGATTCTTTCCATGGAACTGCATTTGCGATAAATTTTAAAAAGCCGTTTATTGCATTGGACAATCTGGAACGTGGATCAGATAGATTTACGTCTTTACTTGATCTATTTAATTTGAGAGAAAGACTAATCAATCCGCTCAATGTAACACATCTTGAAGAGATTATAGATTCTAAAATCAATTGGGAGTCAATTGAACGGATAAAAAAGAGTCTGGTTTCTAAATCAATGAATTTCATTAAAGAAAGTCTTTCTATTCGGTAGTGACATGAAGAAACACGCATATTTGATAATTGCGCATACGGATGAATACTGCCTGACTCGACTGCTGGAATGTATTGATGATGAGAGAAATGACATATACCTTCTTATTGATAAAAAAAGTTCGTTGAATTTTCAGTTTCAAACGCAATATAGCAGTTTCTACCTGCTTGAAAGATATGATATTCGGTGGGGAGATATTTCTCAAGTCGAGGCCGAACTTAGACTTCTTGAAGCGGCTGCTGCAAAGTCTCATTACCACTATTATCATTTGCTATCCGGTCAGGATCTACCTATAAAAACACAAGACTTTATCCATAACTATTTCAACTCCACGATATCGGGAGAAAATTACATCGCTTTCTTTGACAGCGCCGAATATCTGAATGATCTTAAAGAAAGAGTGATATATAGAGTCCCGTTTACTCGATCACTTCGATGTGATGGTATTAAAGGATTGTTATTAAATAAGCTCCGTAGTCTCGCTGTGGATTTTCAGAGGCATTTGGGTATTAAACGTAAGATTAACAATACTGATTTCAGAAAAGGAGCTAATTGGTTCTCAATTACTGATGAATTTGCCCGATATGTCCTATCTCATCGCGCTTGGATATTTAAGACGTTTTCGCATATCATTTCCTCTGATGAACTTGTATTACAAACTTTAATATGGAATTCTCCATTTAAGAGAACAATACATAATATCAGAGATGAATATGAAGGATGCATGAGAGCCATTGATTGGAATCGTGGCACTCCATATGTCTGGAGAAATCGCGATTACGATGAATTGATTGCTTCCGATAAATTATTCGCCCGGAAATTCGATTCAAAAGTTGATCGGGATATTATTGATCTTATATTTCAGTGGGTAGTTTGTAAGCGTCAAAATGCAAATTGTACGGAATATTAATCACCCGTTCAGAATTATTAAAAATTGGCACTGTCCATAATTTTTGTTGGTAATGCCAATTATAATGAAAATAGGACAGATTCAAACTGAGAGTGATAACATTATTGATAGTCGTAAATTGAATAGTGATGAGAATATCAGCATTTTTCAAAAGAATATATAGATATGTCCGTAGGGAATTAAAATTACTCCGATATTTAATATCAAAATACATCGGCTTCCCAAGGGTTATGTCAATAGAAGAGTCGATTGAGCGCATACATAAAAACCGGCTATCTATCAGTAGGTTTGGCGATGGAGAATTGGCTCTTATGCTGGGGCAGGATATCAATTTCCAAATATTTGACGCTCGACTTGCTCGAAAACTGGAGAACACAATTCGTTCTGAGAATCCGTCTCTAATGGTTTGTATTCCTGACTGCTTTTCTGCTGAAGGGCTGAACTCATTGTGTGATATTGACAGAATCTTTTGGCATAATCATCTCAGAAATTTCAGTCTTCAGTGGTTAAGGAGATTGAATCGTAAATCAGTATATGGAAACACCTGGCTATCACGAATCTATTCAATGAAATGGGATAAACCAAAGGCATATTCCATATTCTTAAAGCTTGAAAAGCTATGGAAGGATCGCGATATAATTTTGATCGAAGGGGCATATTCTCGTTTAGGCGTAGGAAATAATTGTTTTGCAAGTGCTCGTAGTATTAGACGGATTCTTGCTCCAGCTAAAAATTCATTTGAACGTTACGACGAGATTCTTTCTACCGCACTTTCTATGGGGGGGAAATTTTGTTTGTTCTTGCCATGGGGCCGTCAGCGACAGCAATGGCAGCTGAACTTGCTGATGCCGGCCGTCAAGCTTTAGATATGGGTCATATAGATATTGAATATGAATGGATGAACGCAGACGTTAAACAAAAAATTCCAATCAGGGGTAAATTCTCTAACGAAGCGTTTTTGACCGGCACAAGTGCGACAGAAGTATACGGTGAGCTTACAAATGAGGAAGTGAGAATCTATAAGTCTCAGATAATTGCAGATTTCTCGTGAAATATTGTATCAAACGAATACAAATATCTATCGAACTCGGCAATGGTGAAAGCAATTAAAGATATGAGCCTAATCAGTATTATCGTTCCATGTTATAATGCCAAAGATTATATTGGACGCCTTATTGAGAGCGTTCTCCAACAAACCTATGCCGACTGGGAACTTATTCTGGTCGATGATGGGAGTAAGGACAACACGGCGGATATTTGCAATCAATTTCTGATTAAAGATGTTCGCATCCGCTATTTTTACCAGAAAAATTCGGGTGCTTCTTCTGCCAGAAACCGAGGAATCAATGTGGCACAGGGAGAGTTTATCTGTTTTGCTGATGCTGATGATTGGCTTGAATGCAGCTATCTTGAGAATATGATTGATGGCATGGCGACATCAGACGTTGATTTCGTTGTCGGAGGGTTCAAGGAACTTAATCGCGGTTATATCAAAAAATGGCAGTCACAGAATGTTTTCTACACAAGAGAATCATTCGGTACCGCAGTTACTTGTCACGATACCGGTCATTTATTATTATCGCCATACGCTAAGCTGTATAAAACTGACATCATATTGAACCATCATCTTCGTTTTCCAGATGGAGTACGGGTAGGTGAAGACCGTATATTTGTCTATCGGTATATGTTCATCTGCAAATCAATATTATTTATCGGAACATTAGATTATAATTATAATCGTAGAAGTGAATCCGTATCAAAATCAATTGCGACGTTCGAGTCAGTGCATAATGATTACCTGGCTGCCGAAGCACTATTATCCGAAACAATAGATAAATGTCATATTGTGAATAAAGAACTCGGTTTTTTGGCATCACTAAGGTCATTTCATCTACAGCGCATGTTAAGTTCTCTTCTGATTCCGATGAATATATTCAAACGAGCTAAATACCTTCATAAAATTGATGGAAAATCTCTTTTAAACGACGAATTAACATCATCGTATAAACTACGATTAATACATACTCTTCTTTCACTGAAATTGTATTTTTTGACAAGTCTAATGATTTCGCTAAAGTGCCGATCTAACAAACGGTGATATGACTCCAAAAAGAAAGATATTGTTTATAATACCGACTATGCGGGGAGGAGGCGCGGAACGTGTGCTGATTGATGTCCTCAATAGATTTGATTTCGAGCGTTACAATGTAACTCTATTATTGATTAATAATGAGGGGGATTTATATAATCAGATACCTTCTGCTGTCACTAAAATTGCATTATATGATTCATCAACCCCCAAATTACCTATTATCGAGAATAAGTATACCCAAAAAATATTTCTCAGACTGCGATGTCTGATTAAACTTTCGCCTTTTAAACGATTTGATACTATAATCTCATTTTTAGAGGGGGAAGCTTTATTCCTACATACCATTCTGTTTAACAGAAGGAAACGAGATGTTTCATGGGTGCACACGGATATGTCCATAAATCATTGGACAACTAATATCTACCCTCTTTTATGGCGAGAACGGAAAGCATATAATATGATGAACCGCATTGTTCTGGTTTCGGAACAAGCTAAAATAGGATTTGAAAAGACATTTGGACTCAACTCGAAATTACAAGTTTTATATAATCTCATAGACAGGGAGACGATAATTTCAAAAAGTATCGAGACTTGCCCGATAGTTAAGTCGTCAAAGCATGTGATATGTACTGCAGGAAGATTATCTAAAGAGAAACGACATGACAGATTAATCAAAGCTATTACAATTCTTCGCAACGAGTATCAGTTGGATGTTGAACTGTGGATAATAGGAAAAGGCGATAATTTACCAAAACTGGTCGATTTGGCAAATAATTTAGGCATTAAAGATAGAATTTCTTTTCTCGGATTTAAGACAAATCCATATCCTTATATTAAATCGGCAGATATTTTTGCTTTGTCTTCAGATACAGAAGGTTATCCTTTAGTAATATGTGAGGCTCTGTGTCTTGGCAAGCCAATCGTATCAACCGATACCACAGGGCCCTCGGAACTGCTTGCGGATAATGTAGGGATCCTCACTGAAAAAGATGAGAACAGTCTTGCAGCCGGACTGGCGAAACTATGTCAGGAACCGGCTCTTCTAACTGAGTATTCCAGACGCTCCATAAAAAAAAGCATGGACTTCTGCCCCGAAGAGATAATGAATGAAATCTATGATATAGTTAATTGACTATCGGGATGAATTTATATCTGGCGGAAAGGAAGCCTCTATACGAGGGGACAAAAACGTTACCTGCCGTAAATACCCTGAAATTATTAATGGCGCTAATGGTTGTCGGCATACATTTGCCATTTTACGGGAAGTCGTATGTTTTTGATTTTCTCAGAATTGCTGTGCCTGTATTCTTTATGATATCAGGATATTTTCTCCCGAATAACAAAGGGCAGCTTTCGTCAAAAAGAATATTGAAGGCTGCGAAAAAAATCATAATGCTGATTGTTGTCTACAATCTCGTTTATTTAGTCTGGAAATTTATCAGGAAAGGCAGCATCAGCTTCTCCCCTCTAGTGGCGATAGTTGATGGTGGAGGAATTTGTGAACCGCTTTGGTATCTGACAGCCTATTTATGGGCATTAGCTTGCATTTATCTATTTGTAAAACTAAAACTTGACAAGCTATTGTTCCTTCTTATACCCATAGGTCTGGCCATAAACCTGTTGATGGGGACATATTCGTCGTTATTATTTGATGTGCAGCCTGTGTTTATTACAACCAATTGGCTAAATCGCAATTTTTTTACTGTCGCGTTACCATGCATAGCAATCGGGATCGCTGTAAGATTGTCTCAAAACTTTTTGCGCAGCAATAAACTAACGTTAATATTAATCCTGATATTTGGAATCGGATTACTTTGCGAAAGATATTTTATACTCAATCAAATGCCGGGAGATGCAACAGGTGACATTTCAATTTTTACTATTCCACTCTCATTGACCGTATTTGTTCTTGCCATCACGAATCCGAAACACGAATCAACAATTTCGCAATGGGGCGTACGCCATTCGACTAATATATATCTGCTGCATATCCTGATTTATAGTATATTAGGCACAGCCATGCTCGCATTATCATTGCCGGAACAGTATATCGGATACTGTATTTTTCCCGCAACAATCCTTTTTACCATATTAGTTTCTAATATCGGACAAAGATTGAAGATTATAATTCTGAATCAGTTCAATAAGTTTAAGGCGCTTAAAAGTGCTTCTAAGTCTTAACGAACGATTCATGGCTGCGATCAGACTTGGATATATCAATGCCATGCGAAAAATATTGAGAAGAATGGGAATCAGACTGTTTTGTGCTAATTGAAATCGTTATAATAAATTCATAATATGACACTTCGAAAGAAACTTGTCAAATTAAAGAACGACAATCCATATTTAAAATTATTGTGGTTCAAACGTCTTGCCAGAAGAGCAAAGAAAGCTGAAAAGATTCCCGACAAGCTATGGATTGAAAAATCCTATGAAAAGATTTTCGGGAAGAAAATCAATCTCGATAATCCCCAGACATATTATGAGAAGCTCAACTGGCTTAAGCTGCATTACAGGAATGAATTGATGCCAATTGTAGCTGATAAATATGCCGTAAGACAATACCTTATCGACATTGGGCATGGTGACCTCTTAAATGATCTGCTCGGGGTATGGGATAATGTCAATGATTTTAACCCGAATGAATTGCCGGAGCGGTTTGTTCTTAAGGCATCACATGCGAGCGGAACCGCCTGGAGCCTCATTGTCAAAGACAAGAATACAGTAAACTGGGATGCAACCAGATTGGTAATGAGGGAGTGGCTAAACCAAAGAATCGACTGGATGGGCCGGGAATGGCATTACGGCAAGATGAAGCCGCGCATAATTTGCGAGAAATATCTCGAAGACGAATCAGGAGAGCTACGTGATTATAAATTTCACTGTTTCAATGGTTTCCCAAAATGGTGTTCAGTATTTACAGGCCGTTACCAAGGCGAAAAACGCCAAGTTTGCTTTGATCTGGATTGGAAGCATATTCATCTGCGAGATGATGACAACCTTGTTGCATTAGATTTCACCATGAAGAAACCTAAATCTTTTAATGATATGGTGCGTATTGCGACAGAACTAAGCAAGCCATTCCCAATGGTTAGAGTGGATTTTTATGATGTTAATGGGGAATTATATTTTGGAGAGATGACGTTTTTCAATGCCTCAGGTTTAGGATTAGGATGGACGTCAGATGCACAACATATAATCGGTTCGTGGCTCACTCTTCCTAAAGCGAATTGCTGATTTTGAATCAAGAATATTGGTATATGAGCAAAGATGAGTCTTTGATGCTGAAAGGCATAGCTATATTGATGATGATTTTTCTTCATCTATTCAACCAAATAGATAATGTGGCTTTATGTAGTCCTATCATATTTATCGGTGAAGAACCATTAGTTTATATCCTAAGAAAAGCTTGCAATCCCGTGCCTGTTTTTATGATACTGAGCGGGTATGGAATGTATCTCGTCACAATTAAAGGTGATAATCATCGATGGACGCGATTGCTGAAATTAATGATTCATTATTGGATAATTACATTGATTTTTGTGGGAATAGGGCACTCCATTGATCCCGAACGCTATCCGGGAAACTATACCAATATTGTCCAAAATATTACAGGTTATCAGACGACATATAACGATGAGATGTGGTTCTTGATGCCTTTTATTCTCGTCTCAATCGCCACCCCTCTAATTATCATGTTCCTAAATCGCAATAAATGGTATTACAATATTATGTTTGCGCTAATATTATATTTTTCAGCCGCAAAATGCGAAGGATTATTTGGGTCATTCCTGCGTAACAATCATGGGCTTCTAATTCTACTTAACTCGCTAATATTATTGTTTAATTTCATTTTGGGTGCGGTGGCCGCACGTCATAATTTCTTCACTCGCCTGAAAGCGAAACTTCAAAGCGTCAGCCATATTCGAATATACGCATTTTCCGTGATTATAGGGCTGATCTTATTTCAATTCGTATTTTCATATAACGTATTTTATTCATTTTGCATGATCGCTGGTATATTAATGTTGCAAATAGGTCAATCATTTAAGAACATATTAGTGAGATTAGGGAATAATTCTATGAATATGTGGATGATACACACATATTTCTGTTATTATCTGTTTAAGGATTTCATATACAGTTTTGAGTATCCAATCATAATATTCATAGTACTGACGGCAATATCATATATATCGTCGATTATAATTAATCAACTCACGGCCCCGATCGGATATCTCGTAACGAGATGTATGCCTGCAAAATAAATACGCTCATACGAAAACTACAGATGAAACAAAAGATTCTTTTTCTTATGGCAGACCTCGGCGGAGGTGGAGCCGAAAAGGTACTTGTCAGTCTTGTCAATGCATTGCCTGCCGACAAGTATGACATCACCATACGCACTATTTTCGGCAATGGCGTAAACGCTGAATTTCTCGCTCCGCATATAAAATACAGTTCACTTTTGCCATGCAAAATGATTCGAGGGTATGTGATGTTGCAGAAATTGATCCCTCGGCGATGGTTATATAAACTGCTGGTTCATGGAAAATATGACATCGAGATTGCCTACATGATGCATGTGCCCACACGTGCGCTCAGCGGCTCCAATTCTTCCGCAAAAAAATTCGCATGGAGCCATACTCTACACATCTCTCAAAATGCATACCGCAACAATGAGGAATTCATATCAACTTATCAGGAACTTGACGGAATAGCCTTTGTATCACGCGACGCAATGCAGGACTTCTGCTCAAACTATTTTGTCCATCCATATGGCAGGGTCGTGCATAATATGGTTAACTCCAGCTTGATTAAAGATAGCAGTAACGACGACATTAATTTAGTCCTTGATCATCGGTCTGTCAACTTGTGTAGTGTCGGACGTTTGTCGAAAGAAAAAGGATATTTGCGTCTCGTAAAGTCGCTTGGTGAACTTCATAAGGAAGGCCTGAAAAATTGGCATCTATATTTACTCGGGGAAGGAGGGGAAAGAGATGCCATAACTGAGATTGCACATAAATACGGAATTTCTGACCGGGTAACGCTGCTCGGATTTCAGGCAAACCCGCATAAATATGTATCTAAAATGGATTTGTTTGTCTGTTCGTCTGAAACAGAAGGATATAGCACGGCTGTGACCGAATCGATGATTCTTGGAGTGCCTGTTTTAACCACAGACTGTTCAGGAATGAATGAGATCATTGGAGATTCAGGAGCCGGAATTATTGTGCCTAATTCTACAGAAAGCCTGAAAGCAGGTCTGCGACAGGTTCTTTCAGATAACGACTTATTGGCCGATATGAAAATAAAAGCTTCAGAGCGGAGCATAATTTTCGACACTCAAAATCTGATTGCTGAATTCGAAAACTTTATCAATGGCAAAGCCTGAACTATCGATAATAATGCCGTCATACAACGTGGCTGCGCTCATTCCGCGCGCCATTAGGTCGGTTTTAGCCCAGAGCTTCCGCGACTGGGAATTGATTGTGGTCGACGACGGTTCGCCCGACAATCTCCACGCAGCGGTCAAGACTTTTGTCGCCAAAGATAAACGCATCAGATTAGTTACCAAACCTAACGGGGGGCTGTCTGATGCCCGAAATTTCGGACTGAGTTTTGCCAAGGGAACCTACATACATTTCTTCGATCCTGATGACTATATATATTCTTCCGGATGGTATGATTCGATTTTCGAGGAAATCAAAAGTTCAGCCATCGCACCCGACGTAATTATCACCGGATATTATGTTGGAGACGAGACGACAGATCAAGATACTCACATAATACATAGACCATTGTCAGTCCCATTCGGCGGCAGATTCGGCGAAAAATGCATCTCTCATGTATGCTATGCCTGGAATAAATTCTTTCGTCGTGAATTTTTACTGGTGAACAACCTCCAATATGAAAAAGGCCTCAGCCACATTGAGGATGCTGAATTTATGAGCAGGGTAGTAAAATATAAACCTGCTATTAAATTCATACGCGACGGAGAATATGTCTATGTTCAGCGTGCCGAGCAAACCCTGAGCAAAGGATTTGATCCAAAACTGGTGGACATCTCTAAACGCAGAATAGGCATTGACGTCAGGTTAGTGGAATTTTTCAATACCGACGCCAAGCATGATGTGCTTGTCGATTGCCTGAATACTTCGGCGATGATTTCAATCACGAACCGACTGTACTATTATGGCAGACATCTTTCATCAGAGAAACGACATGAGATATTGGATAATATAAGAACTATGCTGCCGGCCCGCTTCACAAGCTCTCGCAGAGGACTGATGAATCTCATCTTTGACAGCTCTATATATTGGTCGATTAAAGCCCGACAATATCGACTTACAGATTTCGTTCAAAGGATTCGATTAACCATTCACAAATGATAGATCCGAAAATATATTATAATGTATATTTGCTATTTGTCAGCATCCTGACAGTAATATACTCATTTAAATACGCGTCATATCCGAATGAGAGACTGACAATAAATGTGCAGTCTAAAAAACTGCCATTGTTTTTTATCGCCTCATTGTTTATTCTTTTCATCGGATTAAGGCCCCTCAGCTGGGTTTTTGTCGACATGATGAACTACAACGCCTCGTATGGGCTCCATACTGGACGTATATTTGCTTTTACTCTTGACACTACCAATTTCATTTTCGACAACCTATTCGCTTATTTAGCGTCGTCAAATTATGCGATTGAAGTGTTTTTCTTCATTATAGCGACAATATATTTTGGAGGTATCGCGATAGCATGTCAGAAACTGTTTCCGAAAGATGCGGTCTATGCATTCGTCATCTACGCCGGTGCGTTCTCAACTTTCAGTTATGCCACCAATGGAATCAAGGCCGGAGCCGCTGCTGCGATTTTTTTATGCGCCATAGGGCTTTATAAGAAAAAACTCATTTCAATTATATTATTGATTCTATCGCTCGGATTCCATCACTCTATGTTTTTGCCGATAGTTGCATTCATTATCTGTAAATATTATCGCAAGCCAAAAACTTATCTGATTGTATGGGTTATCTCACTGCTGATCGCAGCTGCACATATAACTTATTTCCAGACACTATTCGGCGGAATGACCGATGATCATGGCGCTGGCTATCTGGCTATGGATAATTCTGGATACAGAACAGGGTTTCGTCTGGATTTCGTCATCTACAGCTCCGCTCCGGTAATTCTCGGATACTACATAATCAATAAATGGCGGTACTCGTCAAAAACATACAACTTCATTTATTGCCTATATCTTCTGACAAATTCAGTCTGGATGCTGTGCATGTATGCGAGTTTCACAAACCGCATCGCCTATCTCTCATGGTTTATGCTACCGATAGTGCTCATATATCCGTTTTTCGACAAGCCTTTTATAAGAAATCAATATAAAAAACTAAATGTCGTTGTCTGGTGTCACTTAGGATTTACCCTGATGATGACTTATGTTTATTATGGATTCATAAAATAGAAACTATGTCAGCGTCTTCATCACCAAGAATAACAGTGCTGATGGCCATTTACAATTGCGCGCCAACTCTCGTTGAAGCGCTGGATTCGCTAATGGCCCAGACCTATCAGAGGTTCAAAGTCGTTCTCTGCGACGATTGTTCCACCGACAACACTTATGAGGTCGCAAGAAAATACATCGAGCAATTTCCCGATAAATTCATTCTGATCCGCAACGACACTAACCGCAAGCTACCATATTCGCTTAACCGCTGCCTCGAATATGCCGATACTGAATATGTAGCACGCATGGACGGCGACGACATCTCAAAGCCCGAACGGTTCGAGAAAGAAATAACTTTCCTTGACAGACATAAGGAATACGCTATAGTGTCTACTGCAATGGAGCACTTTGATGAAGATGGTGTGTTTAAGACCAGTAAGCCGACAGAAAAACCGACAAAAAAAACATTTATCCATTCCACTCCACATGCACATGCACCTGCAATGATAAGAACTGCAATCTTGCAAGAAGTGGATGGCTATACTGACAGACGATGGACACAACGAGGACAGGATGTGCACCTATGGGCCAAGATTTATAGTAAAGGTTATATAGGCTATAACTTGTCGGATCCTTTGTATATGATGCGCGATGATGGAGCGGCATACAAGAGGCGTACAATGAAAGAGGCATTCCAATCCGTAAGGAGATCCTGCAAAATATTTCAGCTCTTAGGAATCTCTCGAGTAAGGAACATTTTTCCGATCTTAAGACCGATTATTGTATGTTCACTTCCAAAATGTATTTACAATTATCTACATAAAAGATGAGCATTTATGAAAATCCTTCACTTTATATATGGATTATCTCTTGGCGGAGCCGAATCTTTTATCCGCAGCTGCATGCAAAGCTTCGTCAAAGACGATGTCGAATGGCATTTTGCACTTCAGAATCCTGAGATTACTAATATTTTTTTCGCAGAAAATGTTATTTCTGACCGAATTCACTATCTTCCACCATTCAACCGCAATCCAATCGGTCAATACCGCGCTTTGTCGCGGTTATTGAAAGCTGAGCATTTTGACGTTGTGCATATCCATGCGAATGCTCTTATCAACACAGTTCCATTGGTTGGCTGTATCAGGAGACGACAGAAGTTTGTTATACATTCCCATAATACATCCACTAATCACGGTCTATTGTGCCGGACGATACATAGCATCAACAAGACTTGGCTAAGACGTAGCAAAGCCGCCATCCGTGTCGCCTGCTCGACGCAGGCTGGCGAGTGGATGTTCGGCGACAGTCCATTCATAGTCATCAGTAATGCTATTGACATAAACAAGTATGTCTTTAATAAACTTAGCCGTTGTAAGATTAGAGATAGATTCGCCATCCCGGAGGATGCCTTTGTAATAGGTACAGTCGGTCGAATGGTAGAGGCTAAAAATTATCCGTATATTATCACATTATTCCGTCAATATCTCAGGCAAAACCCCTCGGCAAGGGCTTTGCTCGTCGGAGACGGTCCATTAAGAAATATTATCGAACAGCAAGCCGCTGACCTCGGGAAGCGTGTTATATTCGCCGGCCCACAACAGGACACTGCTCCTTTTTACTCTGCGATGGATTGTTTTATAGCTCCATCTTTTTTTGAAGGATTATCAATTGTGACAGTCGAGGCTCAGGCATCCGGCGCAAACATCGTAGTATCGGATGCAATTCCCAACGAAGTAAACATTTCGGGTCTGGTAAACAAATTATCGCTGAGCGACCCTGTTGAAAAATGGGTTGAGCTTCTTGCATCGCCTGAAGCAGATCCGACCACACGTGTCGCGAGAGGCGAAAAATTGCGCAATAGCGTGTTTGATCTGCCATATTTAGCAGAGACTCTCAGATCGCTATACTCTAAAAAATGAAATCACTTCACGTTTTTACTCTCTTTGTTACGGCTGCTTCATTCTTTGACGGACAGTACAGTTACCTTATCAAAAATGGCGAACAGATAGATGTAGCGGCATCTACCGCTGATGCTGCCGAATTCAATCGATCCAATGGAACGCGTTTCATCCCTATCACTATTGCTCGTTCAATATCACCTTTGACAGATCTCAGGACCATTCGGCAACTACGCGAAATAATTAAAAGTGAGAAATATGATGCTGTTTTCGGACATACGCCAAAAGGCGCAATGGTAGCGATGTTCGCCAGCCTTCTCGCGGGAGTGAAAGTGAGGGTTTATTACAGACACGGCCTCATTTATACGACGGCGCACGGTATAAGACGGTTTATTCTGAAAGCAGTCGAACAGTTTACTGCATTGTGCGCTACTCATATTGTTAATGTCAGCCCGTCCTTAAGTAAACTTGCAATCAAAGATAAACTTAACTCCGACGCAAAACAAACTGTTATCGGAATGGGAACCTGTGGGGGCATTGACACGGTTGAGACTTTCAACCCGGCAAAAGTATCACATAACGAAGTGTCGGCATTACGTCTCACTCTGGGTATCCCGGACAGTGCATTTGTTGTGGGTTTCTGTGGCCGGCTCTGTCGTGACAAAGGAATAATCGAATTAATTGAAGGCTTCAAGCTATTCAGAGAAGCTCATCCTGATATTGACACTCGATTGCTCCTTGTCGGCCCGTATGATGCACGCGATATTCTGCCACAAAACATAAAAGATGAAATCAAATCAAATCCATTGATAATATCTCCGGGTAGTGTCTCACATCACTATCTTCCTAACTACTATAGTTTGATGGATGTCTTTGTCTTTCCATCTTACCGAGAAGGATTTGGCATGACTGTTATTGAGGCTTCGGCAATGTGTATCCCTATTCTTGTGTCGCGATCACACGGATGCATTGATTCCATCCGTGAAGATGTTACCGGACGCTATATCGACTTGACACCACAAAGCATTGCATCGTCGCTAACCGAAATGCTCAATCCGCAGTTGCGCCAACGCCTCGGAGAAGCTGGGCGCAACTTTGTCACAAAAAATTTCGAACGCACTGCCATGTGGCCGACGATCCTTGACTTTTATAAAGAACTATTACCACGATGAAACTATATCGCAATTATTTCAAACGGGCTATTGACATCGTTACTTCAGGAGGCGCCCTATTGGTGCTCTCTGTCCCGCTTGTGGCCGTGACTGCGTGGCTTCACTTTGCCAACAAAGGAGCCGGTGCATTCTTCTTTCAGGAGAGGCCGGGCAAAGACGGTAAAATTTTCAAAGTCGTGAAGTTTAAAACAATGACCGACGAACGCGATAAAGACGGGAAGTTATTACCTGATGCCAAACGCCTGACAAAAGTAGGGCGCTTTATTCGCTCGACGTCCATCGATGAACTGCCTCAGCTATGGAACGTTCTAAAAGGCGATATGTCACTCATCGGACCTCGTCCACTGCTTGTTCAATATCTTCCTTTATATTCAAAAGAGCAAGCTCGTCGCCACGAAGTACGTCCAGGCATCACCGGTTGGGCGCAATGCCACGGCCGTAACGCCATCTCATGGCAAAAAAAATTTGAGCTTGACGTGTGGTATGTCGACCACATATCATTCGCTACAGATTGTAAAGTAATTTGGACAACTATACAGAAAGTAATCAAGCGTGCCGACATTTCAGAAGAGGGATACGCAACAATGGAATATTTCAACGGGAAGAATTAAGTATGTAAATATTAATTATTGCCATCATGGGTGGAAGGATTTCCGCTGGTTACAATAGAGGCCATGTTATCTGGAAATCTGTGCATCAGGACAGATACGGAAGGAGCGTATGAACAGATAAGGAATGGTATGACGGGCTATACTTTCCCTAAGGGTGATGTGGGTAAACTTGCTCAGATTCTCAAAGAAATCATACTTAATGATGAACTTAGGGCATCAATCGCAGTCCATGGCCGAGATTATGCGTTGTCACACTTCACTTCTGATATTATGGCTGAGCATACATTGTCAGTATATAAATCGACGATAACTAATGGGAAAAAGAAACATATTAATCACCTCCGCAGGAAAACGAGTTGAGTTATTACTCGAATTTCAAAAAGAATTAAGGTTGTCAAATCCTGATAACCGCGTTCTTACCGTAGATCTCAACCCAAAGATGGCACCAGCGTGCCATTTGGCAGACGAATCTTTCGCAGTCCCGCGTATTACCAGTCCTAACTATGTAACTACTTTATTAGATATATGCAAAAGTAATGATGTTAGGCTTGTAATTCCGACGATTGACACCGAATTGCTGGTTCTTGCTGAAAACCGGGATAACTTTGCTCGCTACGGCGTGGAAGTGATGGTTTCGGACAAGGATTTCATAGAGATTTGCCGTGATAAACGTCGAACTATAGAATTATTTGACAGACTTGGCATCAGGAATCCTACGCCTCGCGACAAATTCAATCCATTATTCCCGATGTTTGCCAAACCTTATGATGGGTCACTTAGCACTAATATCCACATTTTGCGCAGTAAAGACGATTTGACTGAAAAAATTCTCAATGACCCGAAACTAATGTTTATGGAATATATCGACAAAACTGAATATAAAGAATTCACTGTTGATATGTATTACGGAGAGGACCATCATGTTAAATCGATTGTCCCTCGCGAAAGAATTGAAATAAGAAGTGGAGAAGTCAACAAAGGCGCAACGCGGAAAAATTATCTTGTGGAATATTTAAAAGGGCGTATGAGCTATATTCCCGGCGTGCGCGGCTGTATATGCATGCAACTCTTTTATCGCGAACGAGATAATGATGTCGTTGGTATAGAGATAAACCCGCGATATGGTGGCGGTTATCCGCTGTCATATTATGCTGGAGCGAACTTTCCGGCCATGATGATAAAAGAATATATTGAAGGAGTTGGTATCAATTATAGCGACGACTGGCAGAATAATACAATAATGTTAAGATATGATTCACAGGTGATATTTCATGAATGAACCTTTTGTAATTTTTGACCTTGACGATACTCTTTACAAGGAAATAGATTTTCTTAAAAGTGGATTTCGGTATATTATAGAAAGGCTCTCTTTGTCCGATAAAGAAGCTGTGTATGAAAATATGTTGCGAAAATATCATCAGGGAGAGGATGTCTTTGATTATATTATACGATTGAATCCGAATTTAGAAAAAAAGACATTACTGGATTGGTACCATGAACATAAACCGGACATTAGGATGAGCGACGAAACACTTGCTTGTCTTTCTTTTCTGAAGAAAAACAATATCTCGATAGGACTGATAACAGACGGCCGCAGCCTTACTCAGCGCAACAAAATTCGAGCTCTTGGACTAGAAAGATTTATACCAGATAAAAATATTGTAATTTCGGAGGAAATCGGGTCTGAGAAACCGTCAATAAACAACTATACCCATATTATTGGTATGAACTCTGGACATATATATTATATTGGCGATAATCCACAAAAAGATTTCATAACACCGAATGAACTGGGCTGGACGACAATTGGCCTAATGGATAACGGACAGAATATTCATACCCAAACAAGTATTGGAGGTAATTATAATCCGCAATTTTGGATAAACGATATAACAGAACTCATAAAAATCATTAATGAATAACGAACGGATACTTCTTTGTCTGGCACACATGTCTGGCAAAGAACAGCATTTTATAAAGGAAGCTTTCGACCAGAACTGGGTCGTCCCTCTGGGGCCGAATGTCGACGGTTTTGAAAAGGATCTCGAAGCGTTTGTCAATCGACGTGAGGGTGCGGAGCCGTTGAACAAGAAGGTTGTGGCGCTGTCCGCAGGTACTGCGGCAGTGCATCTTGCGCTGATTGCCTGCGGAGTCGGCCAGGGAGACGAGGTTCTTGTGCAATCGTTTACGTTCTGCGCCTCAAGTCATCCGGTAACATATCTCGGTGCGACTCCGATTTTCATCGATTCTGAGAAAGGCACCTGGAATATGGATCCTGAACTACTCGAAGAAGCAATCAAAGACCGCATTGCCAAGACCGGAAAGAAACCAAAGGCTATCATTCCCGTTGCTCTGTACGGTATGCCCTATAAAATCGACCGAATTATGGAGATAGCCGATTCCTACGGTATTCCGGTTATTGAAGACGCTGCTGAAGGATTCGGATCCAGATTCAACGGTCAGGTACTCGGTACTTTCGGACGTTACGGAGTGCTGTCGTTCAACGGCAACAAAATGATAACCACATCAGGTGGCGGCGCACTTATTTGTCCGGATAAAGAAGAGGCTCGGGAAATACTGTGGTATGCAACACAGGCCCGCGAATCATATCCCTACTATCAGCATGAAGCCATCGGATTCAACTACCGTATGTCGAACATCTGCGCGGGTATTGGCCGTGGCCAAATGACAATAGCAGACGAACACATTGCCCACCATCGTCATGTCCAAGCGCTTTATGAAGAACTTCTCAACGATGTAGAGGGCATTACCATGCACGTAAATCCCGAAGCAGGCTTCGACTCAAATTACTGGCTTTGCACGGCAACTATCGATCGGGATGTGAGAATAAAAGGTCAGGAAAAAGCCTACCGGCAGTTAGTCAGCGGAGCCGTAGGAGGTGCAGCGGGAGTTACCCACGCTGCCTCGACAGCTATGACCGACTGCCAGCCTAATGACAATGTCGAGGCCCTCCGTATGGCTCTCGATGCAGCCAATATCGAATCCCGTCCTCTTTGGAAGCCGATGCACAAACAGCCTGTATACCGAAATAATCCATCCTATATCAACGGAACTTCAGAATCTCTGTTCAAAACCGGAATATGTCTTCCTTCCGGCCCATGGGTAACAGACGAACACATACGCTATATCGTAAAAACCATTAAAGACAGCATCGCAGAATAGTGTTCTAAAAACAATAAGGGCGCCTGCAATCACAAAAAATCTCGCGAATAACATCGCGAGATTTTTTATTAATGAATATTACTGTTCGCTAAACTTCAGCCGTGGCCGCTTTCGAAGTTTTTCGTCAAAATAGTTGCACGGGTCAAAAATTGTGTTTACCTTTGCGGCGTCAAAAGCCTATGGTACCATGGCCGAGTGGTTAGGCAACGGTCTGCAAAACCGTCTACAGCAGTTCGATTCTGCTTGGTACCTCAAATTTCCCCTAACATTTTCATAGCATTTATTACGATGGCCATGGTCGCGAGACCGGGGCCTTCGCTTTTTTTGCGCCCGCACTACTTTTGGGCTTTTCACGCAGAAGTTGTAATTTTGCATCCACTATGAACAGCGATAGAAATCAAAACGTCGACGAGTGGGATCGCGACCACTTATGGCACCCCTACACGTCGACCATCGACCCGCTTCCGACCTATAAGGTTGTCAGCGCCGAAGGGGTCAGGCTGCGTCTGGCCGACGGCACGGAGCTTATCGACGGAATGTCGTCGTGGTGGGCCGTCATCCACGGCTACAACAATCCCGACCTCAACGCCGCCGCTAAAGCCCAGATCGACAGGATGAGCCACGTCATGTTCGGTGGTCTCACCCACGAACCGGCCATAGAGCTCGGCAAGATGCTGCTTGAGATAGCGCCTCCGTCGATGAACAACATATTCTATGCCGACTCAGGCAGTGTGGCCACCGAAGTTGCCATGAAGATGGCTGTGCAGGCCGCCGTAGAACGCTCGGGAGGCAACCACGCCAAAAGCAACTTCGTCACTATCCGCTCCGGCTATCACGGCGACACCTGGAACGCCATGAGCGTCTGCGACCCCATCACGGGAATGCACGGAGCTTTCGGCCCTGCCCTTCCCATACGTTTCTTCGCCGATCAGCCGCGCTCGCGCTTCGGAGGCGAATGGAACAGCGCCGACACCGTCTCTCTCGAAAAAATCATACGGGAGCACCACAACGAACTCGCCGGAATGATTCTCGAACCGATTGTGCAGGGCGCCGGAGGAATGTGGTTTTACCATCCGCAGTATCTCCGTGAGACCCGACGTCTCTGCGACGAATACGGCCTTTATCTCATATTCGACGAGGTGGCCACTGGATTCTGGCGCACAGGCCGCGCATTCGCATGGGAACACGCCGGAGTCGAGCCCGACATAATGACCATAGGAAAAGGGCTCACGGGAGGCTACCTGACCTCATCGGCCGTGCTGACGACACGCGACGTCGCCGACACCATATCGCGTGGCGAAGCCGGAGTCATGATGCACGGCCCCACGTTCATGGCCAATCCACTCGCATGCGCCATCGCCATAGCGAGCCTCAGGCGACTCAAGGCTCAGGATATGCCGGCCGTCATAGGCCATCTCGAGGCAATGATGAAGAAATTGCTCGAACCGGCCCGGGAGTTCTCCAATGTGGCCGACGTGCGCGTTCTCGGCGCCATCGGTGTTGTCGAAATGAAAGAGCCTGTCGACGTCGGCTCGTTCCAGCGCGAATGTGTCAGCCGCGGAATCTGGGTGCGTCCCTTCGGCAGGAACGTCTACATAATGCCTCCATATATCATAGGCGACGACGACCTGACAGTCCTCGCCACCTCGATGCTCGACATTATCAGGCCATGAATCTTCAGGCAACTCTCTGTCAGCTCGAACGCGACGGCAACCTGAGGCGAATTCCCGCCGAGTCGCCGACGGGAATAGTCGACCTCTCGACCAACGACTATCTCGCCATCGGCGCTGACCGCGACATGCAGCGCCGGTTTCTCGAATCGGCAACGGAGTCGCTGACATCGTCGGCCTCACGGCTTCTGGCTTCCGACCAACATTCCTACACCCGACTCGAAAGCCTACTGAAAGAGCTGTCGGGCGGACGCGAGGCCCTGTTGTTCAACAGCGGTTACCACGCCAACACAGGCATCGTTGCCGCCATCTCCGACAGCCGGACGCTCATCGTTGCCGACAAGCTTGTCCACGCCAGCATAATAGACGGCATTCGCCTTGGGGGCGCCCACTTCGAGCGGTTCCGCCACAACAGTCTCCCCCATCTCGAAAAGATCCTCGCTGCGAAAGCCACCGGCTACGAGACTGTGGTGGTCATCGTCGAGAGTATCTACAGCATGGACGGCGACAAGGCCGACCTCGAAAGCCTCGTCACGCTCAAACGCCGCTACCCCAACCTGCTCCTATATGTTGATGAAGCCCATGCCGTCGGAGTCTGCGGCCCGAATGCCCTCGGACTCGCCGACAGCCTCGGACTCACCGGCGATATCGATATCATCGTCGGCACCTGCGGAAAAGCCCTCGCTTCATCGGGCGCCTTCGTGCTTTGCGACCCGACAATGAAGAGCTTCCTCATCAACCGTGCCCGAAGCCTGATCTTCTCGACGGCCCTTCCGCCGATCTGCGCCGAATGGACAGCCTGCGTCATGGAGCATCTCGTCTCTGACCACACCCGCGCCCACGCCCTTGGCGAGCGCGTTGCGCTCATGGACGAGCTTCTGGGTCGCTCAGGCGGCAGCCATATCGTGCCGATTCCCGTCGGTGACCCGCGCCGCGCCGTAGAGCTGTCACAGAAACTTCTCGAAAGCGGATTCAGGGTGCTTCCCATCCGCGTGCCCACAGTTCCGCCCGGAACCGACCGCCTGCGCCTCAGCCTGACTCCCGAAGTCACTCCCGACGACCTGCGGCGTTTCGTCATCACCCTAAAGAATCTGACCGCATGAAACAGACCATTACTCAACGAGGCTATGACCGCCTGCTCATCGTGTTTGCAGGCTGGGGCTGTGATGCTGCCGCTGTGGGCGAAATATCGGCCGAGGGCTACGACACACTCGTCGTCAGCGATTACCGCTCGCAGGAGTTCGACGACAGCCGCCTCGCGCCTTACAGCGAGATTGCCGTCATCGCATGGTCGTTCGGCGTCATCGCTGCGGCCCGATTCCTTGCCGAACGCCCTGCATTGCCGTTGACGCTCGCTGCCGCCGTCAATGGCACACTCCATCCTGTCGACGACACGCTCGGCATTCCCCGCGCCATCTTCGACGGCACCCTCGACGCCCTCGACGAACGCAACCTCATGAAATTCTATCGACGCACAGGTTTTGGCGCCGAGTCGGCCACCATTGCCGCCCGAATGGACATTGACGCACTACGCGACGAGCTCCGCGCCATCGACGGCCTGACAGGGCCGCTATTTGAAGCCTGGGATATTGCCTTCGTCAGCACTGACGACCGCATTATACCGACCGAAAATCAACGACGGGCATGGGAAATGACCTCTACACCCGTGGTCACGCTCGACACTCCGCATCTGCCGCCATTACAGGCCATCGCAAAAGATCTGCTCGTCGACAAGCGCCTTGTCAGGCAACGCTTCGGCTGTTCCGCCACGACATACAACGACAACGCCTCCGTTCAGCGGACTATCACAGAACATCTCTGCAAAAAATTGCCCGACAGAAATCTCGGCGACATCCTTGAAGTCGGAAGCGGCTCGGGACTGCTCACCCGCGAGCTTCTCAAGCGCCGGCCGTCTTCATTCCTGGCCATCGACCTCAACGCAGCCGAAATCGACGGACAGCCGGTCGATGCCGCCGATGCCGAAGTGTTCATGACCCGACAGGCCCCTGAGCGGTTCGACACTATAGTATCAGCTTCGACCATGCAATGGTTCAACTCGCCACGGCGTTTCGCAGAGCGCGTCCGGCGCGCCTTGCGTCCCGGCGGGACAGCCATTCTGTCGACCTTCGGGCCCGACAACTTCGCCGAGCTCAAAGGATTGGCGCCCCGGCGCCGTTATCTATCGGCCGACAGGTGGCGCTCCATATTGCCCGATGCCGTAACCGAAGAGGAACACATCGAACTCCTTTTCGAAACTCCCGCCGACGTTCTCCGCCATATAAAACTCACCGGCGTCAATGCCATACGTCAGGGAAGCCACGCCGAAGCACTCAGACTGCTTCGCAACTATCCCCGCCGTTCCGACGGGCGCTGCTCTCTGACCTATCACCCGATTTTCATCATTCTGCAAAAATGAGCAAAATATTCATCTCCGGCATCGACACCGACGCCGGTAAAAGCTACTGCACAGCCTGGTACGCCAACCGGCTGACTGCCGAAGGGCAGACCGTCATAACACAGAAATTCATACAGACCGGCAATGTCGGCCGCAGCGAAGACATCGAGCTTCACCGCGCGCTGACCGTCGGGCATCTTCTCGACGAAGACCGCGAAGGGCTGACAGCCCCCGTTATTTTCAGCTATCCGGCCTCGGCACAGCTCGCCGCCCGTATCGACGGGCGAGAAATAGACCTCGGCGTCATCGACCGCGCGTCCGACGAGCTCCAGCGTCGATTCGACACAGTCCTCATCGAAGGCGCCGGCGGACTCATGGTTCCTATAACCGACGACTTCTTCGCCATAGACTATGTGGCATCACGACGTCTGCCGCTGATCCTCGTAGTAAACGCCAAGCTCGGCTCGATAAACCACACCATCCTGTCGCTTGAAGCCATCGAGGCCCGCGGAATCCAACTCGCCGGAGTTCTCTACAATACCCACTTCGACAACGACGCTTACATCGCCGCCGACACCCACGGCTTCATCGCCCGATACCTGAGCCGCCATTTCCCCGACGCCTTCTATCTCGACGTGCCCTCGATGAAGTCGTCCGAATGTGATTTTCGTTAATTACTTGGGACATTTGGCTATTATTGCCTACCTTTGTGCCATGAATTCTGAACAGGCCAAGCCCTACAACATATCCATAGCCAAAGAAACTATCCACGACTTCGACACCGTCACTTTCGACGGCACTATCTCCGTGATCGATACCGTCGAGGCCGCCGACAAAGCCATAGCCGAGCTTGAACGGGAGACAATCGTCGGATTCGACACCGAAACAAAGCCCACTTTCCGCAAAGGGCCCGGTAATCCCGTGGCCCTCATGCAGATATCCACCGACACCCACGGCTACCTTTTCCGCCTCAACAAAATCGGATTCCCCGAATCGCTGCGCCGGTTCATCGAAAACGGCAATGTCAGGAAAATCGGTCTTTCGCTTAAAGACGACTTCTTCGTCATGCACCGTAACGGCCAGTTCGAACCGGCCGGATTCCTCGACCTGCAGAAATATGTCGGCAGGTTTAAGATTGCCGACTGTTCGCTCCAGCGCATCTACGCCATCCTTTTCAACCGCCGTATCTCGAAAGGCCAGCGCCTCAGCAACTGGGAAGCTTCGAAACTGACTTCCGCCCAGCAGGCCTACGCCGTAATCGACGCATGGGCGTGTCTGAAAATCTACAACTACCTCGAAGAGGGACGTTTCAACCCCGAAACCTCCCCCTATAAAGTCTATCCCGAAGAACTGCCCGCCTGATGAAGCGCTACAATGTCATTCCTGCCATACTTGCCGCATATCTGCTTGTGATGTGCTATATAGGCCGCGCTGAATTCTTTGCCGGGAACTACATCTATTACTTCGGCATAATCGGTGCAACCCTCGTCTGCATTATCGCCCTGCGATTCTTCCTCAAGCGCCGCGACAAACTGCGCCGCGAACGCGAAGACGACCTCCGCAACAACAAATAAATTCTCTTGTTACAAGGCAATGAAAAAGCCGGCGCTGAGCGTCGGCTTTTTCGTTGATGATAAATGAAGTGAGAGTTATCTGACAATTTTCAGAGATGCACTGTCGTTTGCCACAATGTAGATTCCGGCGGGAAGGTCGGCGAGGCTGACAGCGTCGCGGCCCTGACGGAGCAGCGAGCCGGCAGCATTATAGACGCTCAACAGGCTTCCCTCGCAGCGGGCAACATGGTTGACGTAGCTGATAACGGCAGTCTTGTCACCATTGATTTCGGTTATCGAGTTCTCGTTCCTGACTACGGTCAGCTGAGCCTCGGCCTGCTTGCCGTTAAGACCGAAAGTAATCTTCGTCGAACCCTCGGCGAGACCTTTGACAACGATATTGATTGCTTTTCCGTCGAACTCCATATCGCCGGCTTCGGCCACTGTCTCGTCAGCGATTTCGAAAGCGAAACCTTCGAGAAGTTCATCTGTCAGCTCAATTCCGTGGAGGCTGAGCGAGAACGTGATTTCGCCGCCAGCCTCGACTGTAGCTACTGCGGGGGTAACTGTCAGCAGTCCACCCTCGAAATAGAGCTCGGGATGACTTACGTCACCGGTCTGGTTCCACGGGTTATCGGCGTCGTTGCCGTATTTCCAGCCCATAGTCGTGAAAAAGTCGACAGAGGTGTCTTCTGAAGCCACCGATTTACCTTCTGTAGATGTCAGGGCATCGTCGATTTTGTCTGACACGCGGTTCAGCGAAGCGACAGCATAGTTGCCTTCGAGGCCTGCATCGGGTTCCCGGGGATCGCCGTAAACGGGATTATACTCACTGTCGTAGTCAATAACATCAGGTTCGGCATTTGCAACCGAAGCGCCGACGATGCGGTGCATGGTGTCGTTCTGTCCGGGATATTGCTCGCTCGCCGAAGTCTGGCCGGTATAGCTCAGTGAGGTGAGATCAACATAGCAGTTCTTAACAGCGGGGCCTGCCGGTTCAGTCTGTTCGTTGTCGGGATTGAGAGCCGAATAATCGGGAGCGAGATTTCCTACAATACCGCCTGCTTTCGGGCCACCGCCCCAGCGGGGATTTTCCGTTGCCTCGATCGAGCCTTCGACATGGCAGTTCGCGATAAGAGCGCGGCCCGAATCGCCGGCTATACCGCCGATAGTATTCTTCGCCTTGATTGCTGCGTCGACATGACAGTCAGAGACTCCGGCAGCATTGGCATTCAGAGTCGCAACAATTCCGCCTACCTCCGAGCCTCCATTGATAGAGCCACTTACAGCACAGGCTTTTATCGCCGACGAGGTGACAAGGTTCAATGCGATACCGCCGACTGAATTCTCAAGCGCATCGATAGTACCGTTGAACGAACACTCCGAAACCGTCGAATAGAGCGACACACGGCCGACAAGACCTGCTACATCGCAATTATCAGAGGTCACCTTGGCATCATAGACGTGGACATTGCTTATGGTGGCGCCGGAAAGGACAGAAGCAAGAATCGCCTGATCCTCGGCTGACGCTTCAAGAGTCGGATTGACAAAATTCAGATTGCGCACAACTCCGGCCTCGTAATCTGCTTCAGAGGGTTTCATGACAGTAGGAATGAGAGCGCGGTCAAGGTCGAGATTGCTAATGGTGTAGCCTTTTCCGTCAAGAACTCCCGTAAACTCATATTTGGAAGTTTTGAGAGTATGGCCCGAAGCATCAATATCACATCCGAGAACATAATAAGCATCGGGACTCGCACTGATATGCTGCAGACCGCCAACTGTGGTAATCACATAAGGACGTCCGCGCGAACCGCTTCCCTGCTCATAACCGACCAGCGGAAGCTGATGAGCCGCAAACGTGTAGCTGTAATCCTTGACATAACTTACAACCAGACGCGGATCATCACCGTCGAGATTCACAAAAGCGATATTGGCGATAGAGCCCATTTCCTCGTCGGGGCCGAGCTGGAGAAGAGGCTCTGCCTCGGGATCAGAGCTGACAACGAGCAGCTCTTCATGGTTGCCTTTTCCGTCATCATTTTTGCGCTTGACCAACGCCATATATTCACGATTGTCATCAAGATTGAAAATATATGGATCGAAGCCGTCGTAATAGCTGTAAATCTGGGCGAGGTCGACATTCTTTCCTACGTTGATATAATCTATATGGTCGAGCTGACCGTCGCGGGTAATATAAGCCATCGCAGTGTAGACGTCGCCGTTGTCCTGAGAAGCCCCGCGGGTCTGGGCCGCTGCGAAAACATAACCGTCGGCCGAAGGAATTCGCTCGGTATCGACTGTCAGATAAACATTTTCGGCTATCATATAGGGAAGCGACACCTCGGTCTCGCCCGTCACGAGGCTGACAAAATTGAACTTATATGAGTTGCCGTCCTCGACAATAAAGAGCACCTGCGGGTCGAAGCCCTTTATGTCCTGCATGAAATATCCGCCAGTAACATTCTCGGCTATCGTGATTTTCTTTTCTCCGGCAGCAGTCTGAGACTTTCCAGCAGTCGAATAGACATAATAATCATAGGTATAGCTGTCGTTGACCGACGTATAATGCTGGCGGGTAATAATCAGCGAAGGAAGACCGTCGGCCGAATAGCGTCCGAACGACAGATCATTGTCGTAGCTGAAATCGCCGAGATAGAGGAACGACAGATCATCGATAGTAGCCGTCGAGGGAATAGTCGTTGTCGAATAGAGTTTGGCAACCGCATCCCATGACGACTCGAGAGTGTAGAGATCCACCATAAGCTCATTGTCGGGTGTGGGATTGTCGTTGTTAAAGTCGAAAGGATCTTCATACCAGCAATACTTCATGCGGTTGACCGCGAACCAGGGTTTGCCGTCGGATACGGTCGAGATAAAAGGCATTGCGTTTTCTCCGGCTACGGTTATCTGCGGCACGCGGACTGTCAGCGCCGGATCTCCCATTCCCGAATAGCCTGCCGATTTATAGGTATTGAACACCAGATCGACAACGTTGACAATGCCGTTGACCTCGGGAGTCGTGGTTTCTTCCTCGGTCATGAAGGTAACCCAGAATTTCTCGCTCCAGGCGTCAGTAGCGCTGTTGACAGCCGATGTGACATAACCCTGGAAGGTTGCCAGCGGCGTGTTGTTCCCTATGGAATAGACTACAGTGCGATAATGGTTTACAAACTTCGACGTATTGAAAGCGAGACCTACCATAATCTCATATTTGTCGTCGTAGTTAAAGAATTTTTTAGTGACAGTCGGTGTGATCTGAAGTTGCGCGAGCTTGGTCTCGCCTTCAGCCATTGTCACGGCGTCTTCAACAGTGCCGACAATATCGAGTTTCGTATCGTAGACCGTCAGTTTGAACCCCTTGATAATAACTTCGGAATACGCTTCATGTTTGACGTTCTCCTTGTCATAAGCGACAGTATAATACCAGACTTCTCCGTTCGGCATATCGAGATAACCGAGATCGTCAGACGCGGGCAGTTTCTTAAGCGCCATAGTTGCAGGCGAGAGGGTCTCCACACGGGCAACATCGGCACTCGACCGGCTTACCTCAGACGGCCGTTGCGGATTGCCGGCAAAGTCCGTCACAGCCTTCGGTTCGGGCATATAACGGAATAGCGGAGCCTCGGAATGCGGAGCGGCAACCGACGAAAGAGCAGATGCCACTGCCAAGGCTGTTAAAAAAGAATGCTTCATTTAGTTGATGTTTATAAAGGTTTTGCAAAGAATTGTTATGTGACGACAGTAAATCTGTGCAAAGAAACTCTATTTCAACTTAACTGCCAAATTTTTAGGCATTTTTAACAATTGAATATAAATGACTGCGACAGGTGTCGAAAAGATTTTGTAACTTTGCATCGGTTTTAAAAACACTATCGTATAATGAGAAAGAAAATTGTTGCCGGCAACTGGAAAATGAACACCACCCTTCAGGAGGGCCTCCAGCTTGCCGAAGATGTCAATGTGGCTGTCAGCAACTACGACGCCAAATGTGACGTGATCATTTGTGTTCCTTTCACCCATCTCGCTCCAGTCAACGGCATAATCGACTCGAATAAGCTTGGCCTCGGCGCCGAGAACTGCGCCGATCACGCCAAAGGCGCCTATACCGGTGAAGTCAGCGCTGCCATGGTCGCTTCGACCGGAGCCAAATATGTAATTCTCGGCCACAGCGAACGCCGTCAGTACTATGGCGAGACCTCCGAGACTCTTCGCGAGAAAGTTGCTCTTGCGCTTGCCAACGGCCTGACTCCGATCTTCTGCATCGGTGAAGTTCTTGAAGAGCGTGAAAACGGTACTTTCAACGAAGTTGTGGCAAAACAGGTTGAAGAAGGTCTTTTCAACCTCTCGGCCGAAGATTTCGGTAAGATAATCCTTGCTTACGAACCCGTATGGGCCATCGGCACAGGCAAGACTGCCACCGACGAACAGGCTCAGGACATGCACGCCCACATCCGCAGCGTAATCGCCGGCAAATACGGCAAGGAAGTTGCCGAGAACACCTCGATTCTCTACGGCGGAAGCTGCAAACCCGGCAACGCCAAGGGTCTCTTCAGCCAGCCCGACATCGACGGCGGCCTTATCGGCGGTGCCTCGCTCGACGCAGCCTCTTTCATGGGCATTGTTGAAGCCTGGGGCTGATATCTTTCTTAAACCGATTATCACAACGGCGGACTGCCTCGGCGCAGTCCGCCGTTGCCTTGTTTATGCCGTCAGTCGGAAATTTTCTGTAAATTTGCATTATGCTTCTCAATATAATTCTTCTGACAGTCGCCATCGCAGCCATTATCGCAGCCGCTAAATTCTGGGGCGACAAACAGCGTCTGAAAGCTCTCCTTCCGCGCGAGCGCGAAGCAACCGACGACCATCTGCGCGTTGTAGCCGCCGAAGCTTTCGCCCGCAGCGGCCGAGAACTCAACGCCGGACAGGAGCGCCAGCTTCAGCAGCTTCTCGAACCGCTCCGCCGCGACATCGAGCAGTTCCGCCGACGCGTCGACGACTGCTATTCTGCCGAAGCCCGCGAACGTTTTGCACTGAAAGAACAGGTTTCGCGCCTCATCCGCGACAGCGCCGAGGTCGGCCGTCACGCCCGCGATCTCGCCGGCGCACTCCGCGGCAACAACCGTGTTCAGGGACTATGGGGCGAAATGTTGCTCAGCTCTATCCTGGAGGCCTCGGGGCTGCGCGAGGGGCATGAGTTCAAGACTCAGGTAGCCGTTGAAGGGAAGCGTCCCGACGTTATCGTCTACTTTCCCGGTGACCGCTGCCTGGTGGTCGACTCGAAGGTTTCGCTGACGAGTTATCTCGACCTCTGCAACGCGCCAGCCGACGCCGACATCGCAGCGCTCGAACGCGCTCACGCCGATTCGGTTTGGCGCCATGTCATGGAACTCGACCTCAAACGCTATCAGGCGCTTGTCGGAGAATCGACTCTCGACTTCGTAGTGATGTTCATCCCCAACGAACCGGCTTACATAGCCCTGATGCGCTCGCGTCCCGAAATATGGGAACGGGCAATGAAACGCGGTGTGCTCATAGCCTCGCCGACCCATCTGGTTACCGTTCTGCGCCTCGCTGCCGAGCTGTGGCGCCGTGAGGCTGCCGAGCAGAACGCCAAAGCTATCGCTCAGGAAGCCGGCCGGATGCTCGACAAATTCATCGACTTCTGCGCCGACATGACGAAAATGAAAAATCATCTCGAACGCGCCGCCAACGCCTGCGATTCGGCCATGAACCGCTTGCGCGACGGTCGCGACAGCCTTGTGTCGCGCGCCCGCCGTGTGCGCGATATGGGCGTCCCCGCCAAAGCCGACCTCCCCGAAAGCTCCGACGCTCCCCGAAACACCCACTTATGACCTGTGACAAAGCTATTGTATGTGTTGAATAAAAAAACTATCTTTGCGGAAATATCTATCTCCATATTAAGCTCTATGAAACGGACTTTCCTGATCACTTTGCTGCTAAGCGTGCTAATCCCTGTCGCCGCTCAGATCTATGACCCGGTAAGCTGGCGCACAAGCCTCAAGATGGACGACGAGACCCATGGCACCGTCGTCATGATGGGCCGCATACAACAAGGCTGGCATGTCTATGGCATGAACATAAGCCCGAACCTCGGCCCGACGCCCCTTTCCGTCACATTCTCGACACTGAAAGGAGTGACGCTCAATGGATCGCTGACACCCGACAAGGCTCCCGCCGTTCACCACGACCCGGCTTTCAATGCTGATCTTCCCTGGTGGGAAAAAACGGTGAAACTCCGTCAGAAGTTCACCGTGACGGCCCGAGACTACACCATCGCCGGCACAATCCGCTACGGCGCCTGCAACGAAGAGACAAAAAAATGCACTCCGCCCGCGAAAGAGGCTTTCGAATTAAGCGGTACTGCGCCCTCAATGCCCGTTGAGAAAGTTCCCGAGCCCAAAGATGATAAAGGGAAAGAGAAAGATGAGGCAAAGGCCGAAGATACGCCCGAAGAAACGTCTGACAGCATCGCAGCCGATACTCTCGCAACCGACAGCGCCGCCCCGGCCGTTGCCGGAGATCCCGACACCTGGGCTCCCGTTAAATTCGACAAATCCGATAATTCCGACGATATGTCGACATCGTCGCTGTGGTATATCTTCGCCATGTGTTTCCTCGGCGGACTGCTCGCCCTGTTCACACCCTGCGTGTGGCCGATGATACCGCTGACAGTAAGCTTCTTCCTTAAGAAGAGCGCCAACCGCGCCAAGGCTGTCGGAGACGCACTGACCTACGGAGCTTCGATTGTTGTCATATATGTCGTTCTCGGAATGGCAATCTCGATCATCTTCGGAGCCGACACCCTGAACGCCATGGCCACAAGCGCCGTATGCAACATTATATTCTTCCTGCTGCTCGTTGTGTTCGCCATTTCGTTCTTCGGTGCTTTCGAGATAAAACTTCCAGACAAATGGGGAAATTCGATGGACTCCCACGCCGAGAAGACAACCGGTCTGCTGAGCATTTTCTTCATGGCTTTCACTCTGGCCCTTGTCTCATTCTCATGCACCGGCCCCATTATCGGGACTCTGCTTGTCGAGGCGGCCACAACAGGCGATAAATTCGGGCCTGCCATCGGTATGCTGGGCTTCTCGCTCGCGCTGGCCATACCCTTCGCCCTGTTCGCGCTCTTCCCCGGCTGGCTTCAGCGCTCGCCGCGTTCCGGAGGCTGGATGAACACCATAAAGGTCGTCCTCGGCTTCATCGAACTGGCTCTGTCGCTGAAATTCCTTTCGGTAGCCGATCTCGCCTACGGCTGGCATATCCTCGACCGCGAGACATTCCTCGCCCTCTGGATCGTCATCTTCGGTCTGCTTGGCTTCTACCTGCTCGGCCGATTCAACTTCAGCCACTACGGTGATGCCGAGGGGTCGGTCGGAGTGACGCGCTTCATGCTCGCTCTCGTTTCGCTTTCATTCACAGTTTATCTGATTCCGGGCCTATGGGGCGCACCACTGAAGAGCGTCAGCGCTTTCGTTCCCCCGCTCTACACTCAGGATCTCAACCTCTACGCCCGTGAACTTCAGAAATATGACGACTACGACGCCGCCATCGAAGCCTCACGACGCGACGGCAAACCGATTTTCATTGACTTCTCGGGCTACGGATGTGTGAACTGCCGCAAAATGGAAGCTGCCGTTCTCGACCGCGACGAGGTTCACGCCATGTTAGGCGACAATTTCATAAACGCCACCCTCATGACCGACGACCGCACCCCCCTCAAAGAACCGATTGAAGTCAACGAAAACGGCAAGAAAATCATTCTTGAAACCGTCGGCGAGAAATGGAGCTACTTCCAGAGAGTCAAATTCAACACTAACGCCCAGCCTTATTACGTGGTAGTCGACGGAAACGGAAACCTTCTGTCGGGGCCGTTCGCATATGACGAAAATGCAGCCAAATTCGTAAGATTCCTCGAAGACGGCATTGAAAAATACAAAGCCGGAAAATGAAGGAACTGCTGAAAAGACTGACCGATTCCGATCGCAGTTTTGCCGCCGAATGGCAAAAGATGCTGTCAGGTGAGCTATATGAGGCAGCCAACCCAAAATTCGGAGAACTTCTGGCGGCCACCCGCCGCCTTGTAAAGCGGTTTAACGATCTCGACCCGGGCGATTCGGAAGAGATGGACTCCCTGCTGCGCTCTATGTTAGGCTCTGCAGGCCGAAATATCCACGTCAACCAGCCTTTTCGGTGCGACTACGGATGTAACATCAGCGTCGGCGACAACTTTTTCGCAAATTTCAGCCTGACAATACTCGACGAGGCCCGCGTCACTTTCGGCGATCGCGTTCTTATAGGCCCGAATGTCAGCATATACACTGCCTGCCATCCGCTTGACCCACGGGCCCGGGCCACATTCGACGAATGGGCCGAGCCTGTGACGGTCGGCAACGACGTATGGATCGGCGGCAATGCTGTCATTCTTCCGGGTGTCACCATAGGAGACGGCGCAGTCATAGGCGCAGGCTCGGTTGTGACACACGACGTAGCTCCCGGCGCTATTGTCGCCGGTAATCCGGCGAAACCTCTGAACAAACCTTAATTTTCAAATTTCTCCCTTACACAAGTATGAACGACATCACAGATCTATTTATCGACATATTATCTCAACATCGCAGCATCGACATCGCCGACGATGCGTTCAAGAAAATGCTTCCCGACGATCCCGAACTTCACGCGGCCTACCGCGAATGGTGCGCGTCTAACGGTTCGAGCGAGAAAAACGGCTTCATCGATTTCTGCGAAGAATATCTTGCCGAACAAGATTCAATATACGATTCCTTAAGTGACTACAATGACGAATAACCGCCGTCTGCCGGCCGAATGGGAAAGCTGCTTCACCTCAGTCATGATAGCGCGGCCTCACGCTGCCACCGACTGGGCCCCGATGCTCGATGAGGTGACGTCATGCTACGACAATCTTGTCGCGGCAATTGCCGAAGCCGGAATGGAGATAATCGAGACTGGCGACAACACTAACGACACCTGGACTCGCGACTATGGCCCCATAACTGTGGAAGACGGCCCTGATCTACGCCTCTTCGACTTCACTTTCAACGGTTGGGGTATGAAATTCGCCGCCGACAAAGACAATCTCGTCAACAGCTGCCTTTTCGCCGAAACAGTGAACCGCCGCGGATTTGTGCTCGAAGGGGGCTCGATCGAAAGCGACGGCCGGGGCACGTTGATGACGACTTCGCGATGCCTGCTGTCGCCAAACCGTAACGCCCAGCTTGGCCGCGACGACATCGAAGAATATCTGAAGACCGAATTCGGACTGAAACAGGTTCTGTGGGTTGACCACGGCTTTCTCGAAGGTGACGATACCGACAGCCATATCGACACACTGGCACGCCTTGCGCCCCACGACACTATCTTATATTGCGGTGCCGGCAACGAGACGGGTGCCCAACACGATTCACTCGTGGCTATGGCCCGGCAGCTCCGCTCTTTCATGACTCCCGACGGACGCCCCTTCAACCTCATTGAACTGCCTCTGCCCGACCCGATTTTCAATGATGAAGGTGAACGGCTGCCCGCAACATACGCCAACTATCTCGCCACTCCGAAAGCAATACTGATGCCGACCTACGGCCAGCCGCGCAACGATCGCCTCGCGGCCGACACGCTGCGCATCGTCTACGGCGACCGCCGCATAATCACTGTCGACTGCCGCGCCCTCATTCGCCAGCACGGCTCTCTCCACTGCGCAACAATGCAGTTGCCGGAAGTCAAGTTAAAACCGCAAAAATGAAACGACCTCTCAGGATAGGAATAATTCAACAGAGCAACACGACTGACCCTAATGAAAACCGCGGACGTCTGCTCGAAAAAATAGCGGAACTCGCCTCGAAAGGTGTCCGCCTCATAGTTCTTCAGGAGCTCCACGACAGCCTCTACTTCTGCCAGACCGAAGACACCGGCAATTTCGACCTCGCCGTTCCCGGCGAACAGTCGGGAGCAGCACGGCTCTACAGCGAAGCAGCACGGCAATACGGAGTTGTCATCGTCACTTCGCTCTTCGAACGGCGCGCTGCCGGACTTTATCATAACACTGCCTACGTGTTCGATGCCGACGGATCGCTTGCCGGAAAATACCGCAAGATGCACATACCCGACGACCCCGCCTACTACGAGAAATTCTATTTCACGCCCGGCGACATCGGCTTCAGGCCTATCGATACGGCCGTAGGGCGTCTCGGCGTGCTCGTCTGCTGGGATCAGTGGTATCCCGAAGCCGCGCGCCTGATGGCTCTCGCCGGAGCCGATATGCTTATCTATCCTACCGCCATAGGATGGGAAAGCAGCGACACGCCTGACGAACAAGGGCGCCAGCTCGACGCCTGGATGACGGTTCAGCGCGGCCATGCCGTTGCTAACGGACTGCCGGTCATAACCGTGAACCGCGTGGGCCATGAACCTGATCCGTCGGGCGCAACAAACGGTATTCTCTTCTGGGGCAACAGCTTCATAGCCGGGCCGCAGGGCGAGCTCATCTACCGCGCCTCCGCCGAAGCCGAAGCCACTGTCACAGTTGACATTGACATGGCCCGCACCGAGAACGTGCGCCGCTGGTGGCCCTTCCTGCGCGACCGCCGCATTGACGCCTACGGCGACCTGACGAAACGCTATATCGATCCGAAATGATTTCTGTACGTAATATTACCGTCGAGTTCAACGCAACGAAACTTCTCGACGACATCTCGTATACCATAAACCGCCGCGACCGAATTGCTCTCGTTGGCAAAAACGGAGCCGGGAAGTCAACGATGCTGAAGATCATCGCCGGGCTCCAGAACCCGACATCGGGAGCTGTAGCGGTTCCCAATGACACTACTATCGGCTACCTCCCCCAGCAGATGGAGGTCGCCGACTCGACGACGCTCGCCGACGAGGTTCGCAAAGCGTTCGGCCATATAGCCGACATGCACCGCCGCCTCGACGATATGAATGCCCGACTCTACGAAAGAACCGACTACGAATCTGAGGCCTACGCCAAGCTGATCGACGAGGTCACGACTCTCTCGGAGCGCATAGCGATGGAAGAAAGCGAGAACCACGAGGCCGAAATGGAGCGCACTCTCACCGGTCTCGGATTCCTTCGCACCGACTTCGACCGCCCCACCGCGGAGTTCTCCGGCGGATGGCGAATGCGCATCGAACTCGCCAAGCTTCTGCTGCGCCACCCCGACGTGCTCCTTCTCGACGAGCCGACGAATCATCTCGACATCGAGTCGATCCAATGGCTCGAGAATTTCCTGATGACGAAAGCCCAGGCCGTTGTTCTTGTCAGCCACGACCGTGCTTTCATCGACAATGTCACCAACCGCACCATCGAAATTTCGCTCGGCCACATCTACGACTACGCAGTCAACTATTCGAAGTTCCTCGAACTTCGCAAAGAACGCCTCGAACAGCAGCAGCGCGCCTACGCCAACCAGCAGAAGATGATTCAGGACACCGAGGAATTCATCGAACGCTTCCGTTACAAGGCCACAAAAAGCGTCCAGGTTCAGAGCCGCATAAAACAGCTTGCCAAGATCGAGCGCATCGAGGTCGACGAAGTCGACACCTCCCATCTCAACCTCCGCTTCCCACCCGCTCCGCGCTCGGGCGATTATCCGCTCATTGTCGACAATGTCGGCAAAGCATTCGGTGACCATCAGGTATTCGACAACGCCACCTTCACGCTCAAACGAGGCGACAAAGTTGCCTTCGTCGGCAAGAACGGCGAGGGAAAGTCTACACTGGTGAAGTGTATAATGGGGCAGCTCGAACACACTGGTGTGCTGAAAATAGGCCATAACGTCAAGATCGGCTATTTCGCCCAGAACCAGGCCCAGCTGCTCGACGGCGACCTGACGGTGTTCGACACGATAGACCGCGTTGCCATCGGCGACATACGCCTGAAAATCCGCGACATTCTCGGCGCCTTCATGTTCGGCGGCGAGGCTTCCGACAAGAAAGTGAAGGTGCTGTCAGGGGGTGAGAAAACGCGCCTTGCAATGATACGCCTTCTTCTCGAGCCTGTCAACTTCCTTATTCTCGACGAACCGACGAACCATCTCGACATACCGACGAAAGAAATACTCAAACAGGCTGTCAAAGACTTCACCGGCACAGTGATTGTTGTCAGCCACGACCGTCAGTTCCTCGACGGACTCGTCGACAAGGTATATGAGTTCGGCGGCGGCAAAGTTCGCGAATGTCTCGGCGGAATCTACGAGTTCCTTGAAAAGAAGAAACTGTCGAGTCTCAATGCCCTCAACAGCTCCGCGCCCGCGCGCGCTGCCGAACCGGAGAAAAAGCCTGTAGCCAGACCCGAGCCTCAACCTCAGGCTCAGGAGGCTAAGACGCGCTCCTACGCCGAACAGCGCGAGCATGACAAAGCCGTGCGCCGCGCCCGCAAGAAGGTCGAAGAGGCTGAAGCTGAAGTGGCCTCATGCGAAGCAGCCGTTAAAGCCATCGAGGATGAGCTTGCCTCAGGCACCCCCACCCCCGACGTCTACGACCGCCATGCCGCAGCAGTCAAAGCCCTCGAAAACGCCATGAGCGTCTGGGAACTCGCCTCGCTCGAGCTCGACGCCCTCACAAATTAGGAATGAGGAATGCAAAAAATTCCTAATTTCTAATTGCTAATTCCTAATTGAGATTGAGGTAGCTTCGCAGCGTATCGACATAGTTCTCGAAAGCCCGGCGCCCTTTGTCGGTAACACGGCATACGGTGCGCGGTTTACGCCCTGCGAAACCTTTCTCGACGGTGATATATTCCGCACGTGCAAGCTTGTCGATCTGAACGCTGAGGTTGCCTGCTGTCGACTCTGTCTTTTCGCGCAGATAGACGAAATCGGCTTCTTCGACGCTCATCAGTATCGACATCACGGCAAGCCTGAGCTGAGAATGAAGCAACGGATCTAATTCTTTCATTTTTCAGATTTTGCTTTATAATTCAGGATATGGCCGGGCACAATCATCATCGCGACGAAAGCAGCTATGAACAGCGGCAGAAACCAGTTTACGCCAAGAGGAATTCGACCAACAATGCAACACATCGTGATGAGTCCTATAGCGAAGCCGACACCACCACCGGCCACAAGCGACTTTTCCCTGATAACAATTCCCTGCGCTATTTCGGCGAACGGCACGATAATCAGAGCGAGAACAAACATAGCCGACCAACTGTCAACAGCGAAAAACAGCGTCAACGTGAGGCAGCAGAATGTCAGTCCAATAGCCGACCAACCGACAACAGACCAAATGCGCGAAGTTATATTATCGGAATAGCTCTTGACGCCTTTCTTCCTGAACTCTTTTCGGGCCATTATAGGAGTGGCCGTACCGCCGATTATCCATATAAGAAACCAAAGATAGTTCCACACCGGATTATGGGTCAGGGCAATCATTACCCACACCAGAACGGACACACAGACAGTGAGATATCCCCACATAAGCATAATGTTACCGTCGCCGATATAGCGCTCTTTCGTGCGGCTTATCATCTCGGTTATGAGCGCGAGGCTCTCTTTTTCGGTCATTGTTTCAGTTTTCATCTTGTTTAAGTTTTTAATTTAGTTTATATCATAAACCATATCTCTCTAAAAAAGCGGCACTCGCGATTACCGCTCTTCCATGCTACAAATGTAAACAGGTTTATTCCATAAACCAAATTAATAACATTTCTTAACATTGCGTCTTAATCAAGGTAACTATTCAGCCAAAGAACCGATATGCCGGAATGGCTCGCCTTTATCAGACGA
>OGSD01000214.1_pt1 | contig 60723 bp, 52 predicted proteins | sample 1553571 | NCBI WGS metagenome assembly OGSD01 (sample SAMEA2580072, study PRJEB22360) | human gut metagenome | biome: human gut; feature: human-associated habitat; material: faeces | place: Denmark | collected 2008/2010 | reverse complement strand
AGAATCCCATCTGAAATCCGGCCAGTTTTCTCGCTGCCAGATATAGCAACTATGTCCTTGCATCTTTCTCATGTCGTAAATTTAATGTTTTGCGGCGAATCCGCCAAATATTCACCGCATTTTTGCGGAGATTATTCCGCTCTTTCACCGCACCTACTCTCAACTGGCAAGTGCAAAATTATCGATTTGTCGGAAGAAAACGCTTTTAGGAGAGTGAAAATTGAGTTTCTTGCGTGTGAAGATTCAATAACGAAGTGCAAAAAGCTTCGTTCTGAATAGCCCCATATTTTTTGAGACACGAGACTTAATGGCGGATTGGGGATGGGGCTTCACAAGCCCACAGCCCCTCCCCAATCCGATTATTAAGTCGCACAAAAGGAAACTTTCAACTGACAATACAAAAAAGGAGACCGAAGTCTCCCTGAGATTAACTAATTTTGTATTGTCAATATGTATCATCAATTAACATCGGAGCAAAGGTCGCAAATTTTCGTCTTACTCCAAAAGAAAACAAAGAGAAAATAATAATCCCCCAAAGCCTTCAATAGCCATGAAAACATATCCTGACAAAGACAAGGCATTTCCCAATCCTGCAATTCCGAGCCTCTGCTACATAAAGAATGTGGTGAAGAATCCGAGAATCATTATCGGCGACTACACGTATTATGATGATATCGACGGGGCCGACAGGTTTGAGGAGCACGTCACGCATTTCTATGAATTCATCGGCGACAGATTGATAATCGGGAACTTCTGCGCTATTGCCAAGGGGGTTACCTTTGTCATGAACGGCGCCAACCATCGGATGGACTGCGCCACGACCTATCCGTTCTACATAATGGGAGGCGACTGGGGTGGAGCGATCGCTCCGGTGATGGATGAATTGCCGCTCAAAGGTGACACGGTTATCGGCAACGATGTGTGGATCGGACAGAATGTGACGATAATGCCCGGCGTACATATTGGCGACGGAGCCATAATCGGCACAAATGCCACGGTAGCCTCCGACATTCCGCCTTTTTCGATAGCCGTCGGTAATCCGGCAAGAGTCATACGCCGCAGATTCGACGATGAAATGATCGACTTGCTGGAACGCCTGCACTGGTGGAACCGCCCCATTGAGGAGGTTGATAAATTGATTCCCATACTCTCAAATCCAGACATCTCCCAGGCAAAAATTGACATAGCGGAATATCTGCACATTCATAAATAATGCGCAATCGTAAATAAGTAAAGCGCCACTCCACATGGCGCTCAATTCCGTAGGTTATAACTTATTCCTTTATCTATTATCTATGTTTTGCTTGTGTTTATCAGCATATTTTATTGGAGAACTACGCTCTTCTAATACCTTTTTAATACCTTTTTAATACCTTTGCAATAACAATATCCAAATTTTCAAATGGCTACCAACCGAGCAAATAGATGCTTGTACAACTCTGATTTCAAATCTTTCATTGAGGCCGACCCATATTCAGTTTTGGGACGCATCCACGATGCATTTCATGGGCAAGCGATGCCTGTTCATTATAAACTGTGGAAGCAATAACGAAGATGTTTAATATTTTGAATTGTACGACTGCTCCCCATATCTTTCAGATTGAGAGGAAGATGCGTTATGTGGAGGCAATTAAAATGAAAAATAGGAAAAATTTAAGATGAAAGCATTGACATATACTGCGCCGGGGCGGTTTGAGCTGATTGAGAAACCGAAACCGGAGATTTTGGATCCGAAGGATGCCGTGGTGAGGGTTACGCTTTCGAGCATCTGCTCGTCGGACCTGCATATTCTGCATGGGGCCGTTCCCCTGGCACAGGTCGGCATTACCGTGGGGCATGAAATGGTGGGCGTCGTGGAGGCAGTCGGGTCAGATGTCAAAAAGGTCAGGTCGGAAGATAGGGTCGCTGTGAATGTAGAGACGTTCTGCGGCGAGTGTTTCTACTGCAAGCGAGGTTACGTGAACAACTGCACCTCCGGCGGCTGGATGTTGGGATGTCGCATCGATGGCGGTCAGACGGAATATGTCCGCGTGCCGTACGCCGACAATGGTCTGACTCAAATTCCCGACAACGTCAGCGACGAACAGGCACTGTTTGTCGGCGACATCCTTGCCACCGGGTATTGGGCGGCCAAGATTTCTGAAATTTCGGAGGAAGATACCGTGCTGATCATCGGTGCCGGTCCGACCGGATTATGCACACTGGAATGTGTGCAGCTGTATAAGCCCCGTCATATAGTAGTTTGTGAGGCCGACGAAAGCCGCCGCGAATTCGTGCGGCAGCATTATCCGCATGTCGAAATAGTCGAGCCGACAGAATGTCTCGAAATCCTCAAATCAATTTCTGATGGTCGTGGTGCCGACCGCGTAATTGAGGTTGCCGGAGGCGAGGACACGTTTGAACTTTCATGGCGTTGTGGCCGTCCTAATGCAATTGTCACGATTGTAGCTCTCTACGAGAAGGAGCAGACATTGCCGCTGCCGTGGATGTATGGCAAGAACCTCACGTTCAAGACCGGCGGCGTAGATGCCTGCGACTGCGACAAAATCATGCAGCTCATCTCCGAAGGCAAAATCGACACCACCCATCTAATCACGCACCGCTACCCTCTCAGCCGCATACTGGACGCCTACACCCTCTTCGCCAACCGCGCCGACGGCGTCATCAAAACCGCTATCCATCCGGACTGAAGGACTTAACAGAAAAGTTTATAACCAGAAAACCAACGGCGTCTCGTCTGCAGATGAGACGCCGTTGATAATGTTGATACTTATTCCGAGCCAAGCTGCTCACGGATTGCCTTTGCGGTCTCGCGCTTAAAATCTACACGGCTGTATCGTTCGCCGGAACACATAGGGCAACTGCAAGGTTGTCCAGTGGTTCGATACACCTGACACCATTCCACCTTATAGAGATCTTTCCATGTTTCGGCTTCACGAATTGTCCCGGTAGCTGAATCATCAAAGTATGCTGGTGAGAATACTCTGAAGATAATGCGTAACCGATTACGCCACACGCGTCTTTTCTGAATGCGTCGCCACGCACGAGTTGATGTTCTGTCCATCGTCACGTTCAATTATTGGTTTCGGGAACGTGATGCTAATAGTCAGATATTTTTGATTGATGTTCATAAGTATCGCATTTATGATGATAAATCAGCAATAATCATGCCAAAATCCATTGTGTCAGACTTCAATTATGGCAGAGACATTGAAGCTAGTATTTTCGCCGTAGAATACGTAGCCGAGATGATTGCTCACAAGGTGGGTATTGCCAATCTTCAGATCGGTAGAATGATGGGAATGGCCGTAAATCCAAACTGAGATTCGACTATCAGCGATATAGTTGCTGAGTTCAATGCCGTAGGCAGCTTTATTACCACGGTAATTATTATCCCGGTGACAAAGTTGAATATAATCTTTGAAGTGATCAAATCCAATTCCGCCATTTCACCGAATCTTCAATTAGTCTAATATATTGCACTTTCATCAGTCAACTTCAAAACCCGGCAAAATAAAAAGCCAAAAGTATATTTTATCATACTTCTATTTGGCAATCTCAGAAATTCTCATTATTTTTGCGAAAAAGTTTATTATGTCAGACTATGGAACTGATGGATATAATGAAACAGCGTAGGGAAACGCTTTCCCTCACCCAACAGGATCTTGCTGAAATGTCGCAAGTGGGTCTTGCCACAATCAAGAATATTGAGCGTGGCAAGGGGAATCCTGCACTCAACACCGTAAAGAAAATTCTTGATGTTCTTGGCATTGAGATTGAATATCGTATAAGGAAGACTGTATGAAACAGCTTGAAGTATATTTCAATGAAATAAAAGCCGGTATATTGACGGAGAAGCACCCGGGACTCGGATATTCTTTCCAATATTCCGAAGATTATCTTGACTCTCCCATGCCTCCGATTTCCGCGACGTTACCCAAAAGAACAGATGCTTTTTATTCTGAGCACTTGTTCCCTTTCTTCTCCAATATGATTCCGGAAGGAGCAAACCGCCGTGTGATTTGCCGCTCGCTGAAAATTGATGAACAGGATTATTTCGGACTGCTTGAAGCGATGGCCGACAGAGATTTTATAGGAGCCGTTAATGTAAGGAGGATTACCAATGATTGAAATAAAGAACTGTCCTTCTTCTCTTGTAGAAGGATTTGACACTTATAGCCCGAAATACGCCAAATTACTATTTGGTAAAACAAAAGTGAATCCGATACTTGGATTTGACATTGACGAATTCCGAAATGTCGGCGAGATTGCGGATGCCATGCACCGCATATCGGTTTCAGGCGTTCAGGAAAAATTTCCGGCTATTATAAATGCAGATGCAATCAATATAGCAGGCGAAAATGAGCGTTCGACACATATATTGAAACCTGCACCGTGGGACAAGACTCTTCGTGACCGCAAGATGATTCCCGCAAACGAACATCTTACGATGCAGATTGCCTCACAGATTTACGGCATACAGACCGCAGCGAATGGTCTCTGTTTTACGTCCAAGGGTCAGTCGATATATATTACTCGCCGTTTCGACATCCTCCCCGACGGTTCAAAACTCCCGATGGAGGATTTCGCCTCGATAATAGGCAAGAATGAACAGACCTCCGGACTCCAGTTCAAATACAACGGTTGCTATGAGGATATTGCCAAAGCGATTAGGGCAAATGTCGCCGCATGGATGGTTGATATGGAACGGTTCTTTGAACTTGTTGTTTTCAATTACATTTATGCCAATGGCGATGACCACCTTAAGAATTTCTCGTTGATTTTAACTGGGCACGATTACCGTTTGGCACCAGCTTACGACCTTATCAACACTAGTCTACATGTCAACGGCGATGACTTCGGTCTTGACGGTGGACTGTCATCCGATATAGAAAAGAGCGACGTTTACGACAGAACCGGCCATCCCTGCCGTCTGGATTTTGAGAGATTCGGAGAAAAGATTGGCCTGGTAAAGAAACGTATAGACAGAATCTTAAACAAATATACGGCTTTCCCTGAAGGCGCAAAACAACTTGTTGATCATTGTTTTCTAACCGACAAACTGAAACGCAATTATGTCCGCATCGTAAATGAACGGATAAGCCGTTTCAACAGAGTATCCGAGGTGTAAGACTCCTACAAATTATGAATCTTATAAATAATATCAGACGTTTTGGAGATAACATCTCTCGATGGATCTCCTACTTTCCTATTTTATGGAGAGCCTACGATTTTGATTACTCCAGCATTTTATCTGTTGAACGCCATCAGATAAAGAGAGTGCGCGACAGTATCAACCATTACAGAAATCACGTTAATTGGGAGCAAGATGTAGCATCAATGGATCTCGCCCTCAGACTCCTTGACTTAATCGAAGAAAACGGAGAGGCCGAACTTTTGTGCGATGAACCTTTCAAATTCAAGGATAATGGCTATCTGGCACTAAACCCTGATGCTAAATGGAAAATGGAAAGATATGTGAATACAAAGAACGCCTCACGATTTAATCCTAAATGGACTTCTGCACACTTCGACGACCCGGATACAGGAGCTTTGATGAAAGACCTTTTGAGGGTTGAAAAGGCATGGCACCTTTACCACAAGGTCCGACAATACAAATTTAGAACTTGGTGGGACTGATTTACTTGCTCTCGTAGCAAAAATTTGTATCTTTGCCGGTACAAAAGCACACGCCCGTGAGGGTCTTGAAAAGCGATTTTCAGGAAGTAAAAACGGAACGATTTAGGACTTTTGTACCCGAATATTCGCGCTCTGTTGAGCGGAAAACTTGTTCCAAACGCCACCTCGTCAAATGCACAAAAGTAGTCTCTATTAACGAACGTATACCATGGATTTAGAAATCAGACTTGACACTCCGGGAACTCTATCGAAAAAAATCCCTCTCTGCCTGGGCCTTCAACTAACATCATTGAAGATTACCGGATTCCTGAACCGCCAGGACTTTGACGATGTGCTTGACGCCATCTGTTCGTCAATGGGAGAATATGATGACGATGATAATTATATATTATACCTCGACGAATCTCCCTCATTGCGTTGCCTGGACATGGGCGAAGCAATCTTTGAGGACGGCGAGGAGTTGCCATTTTTCGGTTATCACACTCAACTTGAGAGCCTGATTCTACCAAGCGGCATTTCATCTGTATTGGATAATGGAGAAACCGATACAGGATTCTCCGGTTCCGAAATGTTGAAAAAAATGGTTCTTCCGAATGGAATTAAAATTCTGGGCGGACTCCATGACTGTCCTAATCTGAAGGAAGTAAAACTCCCGGAAAGCGTGGAGTGTATAGAATCATACACATTTGCCGGATGCACCTCTATCGAGGAAATAAGAATTCCCAAAAATGTGAGCTGTTTCGACGGCAGCAGTTTTGCCGATTGCCACATCTCAAGGTTTGAACTGGATTCTGACAACCCAAATTTCAAGGAAATCGACGGTGTCATATATTCAAAAGATCTGTCCCGCCTGGTTGCCTTCCCTTCATATTACCCTCATGCCAATTTCGCCATTCCTCCAACTACACGCATCATCGGCTGGGGGGCCTTTATGGATAGCCGGATAGATTCGATTGAAATCCCCGAAAGCGTGGAAGAAATTGAAGAAGAGGCTTTCCAGGGTTCCGAAATAAAGTCGATTACCATTCCGGACTCTGTAAAAAAAATAGGAAAAGGGGCTTTCCGGTTTTGCAGAAATTTGGAATCCATTAAACTATCTGGCAGCATTTCGAAAATTCCCGAACAACTTTTTTCATCCTGTCACTCTTTGAAAAAAATCGACATCCCGCCGAACATCAAGAAAATAGAATACACTGCCCTTGCATGGTGCGACGGTCTGGAAGAAATAATCTTTCATAGCGGAGTGGAAGAAGTAATCCCCTTAGGGCCGTTGCTGATCAGAACATCACACTTAAAACGAGTTGTCATTCCTGACACACTTAAATCCCTTCCTGGTGGAGCCTTTTCATATTCCGGAAATCCGGATGTCTTTGAACTCGATTCCCGAAATCCGTATTTCAGTCTCAGAGACGGCATTCTTTATTCAAAGGACGGCTCACGCATCATCTCTGTTCCAAATCGCAACCGCGTTCGTTTTGACGTACCTACCGGAGTCACGGTAATCTCTGAAATGGTATTTTTGTACATGGTGAATCTGGCGGAAGTGACCCTCCCCGACACATTGAAAGCCATTGAGTCAAGGGCTTTCCAAGGCTGCAATTCCTTGCGGAGCATCACTATTCCAGCCTCCGTCACCCAAGTTGACATAGATGCCTTGTGGGCTGACAACCTTGAAGATGTATATTTAGGCTGTAACATTCCTCCGACAATGACTGGGACGATTTCTCAGAAAGACTGGAGATACAGCAACGTCCGCCTTCATGTTCCCCGGGAATCCGTCACCGCCTATCGAAACTCTCCCGGCTGGCAATGCTTTGATATCAAGCCCCTTTAACCATCCATCTTTCTGTCGGGCATAATCCATGCCTCAAAATCAACATGTAATTTGTATCTTTGCAACAATTCAGCCATAATTCTCAACATGAAAAGCAATAATCTCCCGACACAACAGCAACGGCAACCTGCCTCTCCTGATGAAAAAATTTCAGATGCCAACAGACTGGAGGATGATGCGAATGTGAGATTTCTGAATGACTACCCATGGCAGCCGGAATACAGATATCGCCAGTTCTTTTTCAAGGAATGCGCCGTAGCGGGCCTCTCATTCCATTTGGAAAAGAACGATGATTTATGGTTTGAGCTGGACGAGGGAACAAAACTCGCGCTGATCCGCCAACGAGACAATCCTCACGATCCCAATGCTGTGGCCGTGGCATTGGCGGATGATTACGACGGCAATCCGGAGGATTTCGATTTCGACTTCATCCTGGGCTACATTCCGCGCACCGAAAATGCCGAGATAGCAGCAATGATGGACACTGGTTACGCTGACAAATTTTCAGCCGAGATAACCACTTACAACCTATCTGAATCACTCAACAACCGCATTCGCATCACAATCTGCATAGAAAGCTGCAAGCCAGAAATTATAAGGCCAAATCTACTACGGGCCACAACAATATCCGCGTCCACCTTGGCCGACATGAACAGGTCGCTCACGGATAAAGGCACCGCTTATTTCCGGTTCGGTGGATTTCCTCCACACGAACTCATGCACCCGGATGTAGGAGAAAAAATAGTCCTGCTATATCAAGGCGAAAACCAGTACATTCTGTATCTTATGAGGGTATTGGCCACAAACGACCAGTGCGCACCCTATCTCGATGTTCCCGAAGAAAGACCTTTTCCCGACGACTGCTCCCCGTTCATACTCACAAACATAATGGGCCCGATTAAGATTAATTCCGGCGAGTATGAATTCCTGTCCCGAGTAAATTCAATGCATCCTTCCGCCACAAATTACCTTTCGCCTGAATTATCACAATGCTTCACCACTCTTTTCGCATCCATTTTACCACAGGAAATCAGCAACAGAAACTTTGACACAACACCGGATATTGACTAACCAGCAAAACAAACAATATGGAACTATCAACAATCTCCGTACAAGGCAAAGGCGCGATTCATGTGGTCCCCGATGTCACACGACTCCAAGTAACAATAGAGCAATGGTTTGAAAGCTACGACCAGGCCTATGCGAAAGCCAAAGAAAACTCTGGTTGGATGGTTAAGATTCTTGAATACAACAAAAAGGCCGGTAATCTTGCCAAAACCATCAATCTCAATATCGAGGACCATCTCGAGAATGAATATGATGACAACGGCAAGTATATCGGACAGATTAAAAACGGATTCATGCTTGAGCAGGGCATAAAAATTGACCTTCCGATCAACAACATACTTGTAAACAACATCGTAAAAGGAATAGGCAAATTCATTCCTTCGGCACAGATTAACATTGGCTACACCCTTCAGGATGAACGTCCGAGCCAAATGAAAATGCTTGCCCGCGCCGTCAGCGACGCAAAAGAAAAAGCCGCAATCATGGCAGAAGCCGTGGGCTGTAAACTCGGGAAGGTCATTTCCATTGACTACCGATTCCAGAACACCCATGTAATGTCGCAATCCCGCTACATCCATTCAAACTCCGAAGCAAAGGCATCCACCCCCCAGTCCCTCGAGATCACGCCCGACGACCTCGTCATGTCAGACACGGCAGATGTCACATTCGAGTTGATAAACCCGTAGTCTGAGACTGTTGCACACGCCTGTCTCTGGTGTTACCATAATATCACCGAGCGCTTTAATTCAAACGCACTCTTAACTTTAAAATCGTAAGACATCGGTGAACATCACCGCGTTGCATATTTAAGAATTCTTGCACCGCAACATATCACTGATTTTGTCACATGGATAAAAAGACAAAACACGCAAATTTATAACAATGGAAATCAAAAATAACCAAAGAATCATTGTCAGCGGCAGGACTGTGTGTCTGGTGGCCGGCATTATTGCCATGCTCTGCGGCCTATACTGGATTGTCAGGGCGTTGATGTTCGATGACACCAATCTTCCCGCCATGCTTTCGGCCATCACCTGCGGACTCCTTCTCACACTTTACGGCCGTCGGCGCTGACCCCACTACCCTCATTTTGCTTATGCGTATCCTTCGATGCACCCCTGCCGACTATCCTGCACTTGCCGCCATATGGGAGCGGTCAGTGCGTGCCCCATCATTTCGATGCAAATTATAGCACATATTTGATAATGAGGTAGTTGCACTTTTTGAATGCAAACCGGTAATTTGTGGGGGTCACACCTTCAATTTTAATAGTTCCGGCTCTCTCAAAGCGCACATTCTTTACTTAATGCAAAGGTGGCGATTTTGGCTTATAGCAGCAAGCTATTTGGATTAAAAATGGGGGATAGTGACAAAAACGGCAAGATACTTTTGGGGGATAGTGTCATTTAATGGGTATGTAATTTGGGGGATAGCGTCAAAATCATTATCTTTGGCCTTGAAAGCAAATTCGTATATGATTTTCAAGAGGAAACTGTATAATGACATGCTTCAGTGGAAGCATGAGTCCGATGGTCAAACTGCATTGCTCATAAAGGGAGCAAGGCGTGTTGGAAAATCTACGCTTGCTCGGACCTTTGCAGAGAAAGAATATAAGTCATACATTGCCATTGATTTCACAAGCTGTAGGCAAGAGGTTCGGGATTTATTTGAAGACATATCAAATCTGGACTATCTATTCATGCGATTACAGATGATTTTCGGAGTGGAGTTATATGATAGAAATTCCGTAATCATTTTTGATGAAGTTCAGAATTGCCCTAAAGCTCGTCAGGCCATTAAATATTTGGTTGAAGATGGGCGCTATGACTACATTGAGACAGGCTCACTTATCTCAATACGCCAGAACGTAAAAGGAATTCTTATTCCAAGCGAAGAACACGATTTGTCCCTGTACCCTATGGATTATGAAGAATTTAACTGGGCTATTGGCAATAAAGTGGCCATTCCTTTGCTGCATAAATTATTTGAAAGTTGTAAAGGCCTTGGAGATGCCGGCAATCGTAATGAGATGAAGCAATTCCGGTTATATATGCTTATAGGAGGAATGCCTCAGGTAGTGAAGGCATATCTTGAAACTAATAATATGGAAAAGGTCGATATGATGAAGCGTTCCATAATCAAACTGTATGAACAGGATTTCATCAAAATAGATCCTTCCGGTAATACCTCGAAAATGTTTATGGCCATTCCCTCCCAGTTGGCCAATAATTATGCGCGATACCAAGTTTACTCAGCGACAGACGGGGTACGCCTTGACAGATTGAGGGAGCAGATATACGACATGCAGGATTCAATGGTCGTTAATATCGCTTATCATGCTAATGACCCAAATGTTGGTATGGCACTTCATCGCTCATCCGACCGCTTCAAGATGTATCTTTGTGACACTGGTCTATTCATTACCCTTGCATTCTGGGACAAGAAGTTCACCGAGAACATTATTTATGAAAATTTACTCTCGGACAAACTGAGTGCAGACCTCGGATATGTATATGAGAATGTAGTTGCCCAGATGCTGAAAGCCAATGGGCATGAACTATATTACTATACATGGCCTTCAGAAACGAGCAACCATCTTTACGAAGTTGATTTTCTTCTTTCCACCGGGACAAAGATAGATCCGATAGAAGTAAAATCGTCCGGTTATAAGACGCATAAATCACTGGATTTATTCTGTGAGAAATTCTCCTCGCGTGTAAATAAGCGTTATCTTGTCTATACAAAAGATTTACGCAAGGAGGAAAGTATAACGTATCTCCCAGTGTATATGACTCTTTTCTTATAACGCTGTTATAAAATTATTACTGTCCGCTACCCCCCCAAAAGAGGAGTCCAACTTCTTGAATGGCAGAAGTTGGACTCACCGATGTATGGTATAGCGGACAGTAATGATATTTTATCCTTGATTATTCATTTTCTGAAAGATTTTTCGTAATAGCGCATCCCTGGAGTCAATCTGTGTTTCCCGTCAGCCGCCATTGTCCATTCATCCATCACCTCTCTCACATGAACAGGCAAATGATAATCTGTGTGTAACCTTTGGTGCACAATTCGGCGGAACCGTTTGTTGCATTGCCGTTTGCTCTGTTTGTTGGAATGTCCACACCACCACACCACCGGATTCTTCTTTATACTTCTCGACATGGCCACCGGTTATTTTATGTTGCGGAACGAGGTCTTGCCGTCGAATCCGGCAGCTTCCGCTTTCTGTATGTCTGTGCGTGTGTCAAAAATCTCTACATCATTAAGCGATGATATATAGGCACAAAGTTCCCCATATATTTCCTGCGATGAAATCAAGGATGTAATCGGTGTATCTTTCAGAATGGGATTTGAAATTGCATCCGCTTTTTCAACCCGTATATCCAAGTCCTCATCTGTCCACCACCGATAAGTCGCATACGCCTTAAAAAAAGTCATCGGACTCACACCAACACGCTGATGCCGGGTTATACTCTTTGTTTTTTCAATTTTCCAGTCAAGATGCACAGACAATGAATCATCCAGATACCGCTCAACTTTGAAAAAATACCACTTAAACCCAACCTCAAGCATGCAATACGTCTCGTCTGCGACGGCTTCTGTCACCCATTTGCCGCGACGCCCACTCCATTTCCAGGACCGTATTTCTTTTTTCGGTGCATCTTTTTCCATCCGGCTATAACTAAAGAAGGGTGAGTCAAGCCTTGCAAGGATTGTGAATTGACGGCGGTCGTATACAACCTTTTCATCAATTCCATAAATGCCGGTCAAATAATCGTAGTAGTCCTTATTGTTCCTTGGTGTCAGAATCTTCATAGCGGTTTTTCATTTTGGTGATTAAATCATACAGCTCTTTGCGTAAAGCTTCAGGAGCAACCACTTCTATCTGCTCCCGATGGGAGAGAATCTCCTGTATGAAATCAAAAGTAGGCGCGACATTGAGGGTAACAGTCGTGTAACCATTCCCCTCTTCAACTATTTTTTGCGAGTAATGAAGCGGCAAGGATTGCAGATAGCCACGCAACTCATCATATATGCGCAAGGTGATCATTTCCGGTTCCTCCCCGGTAAGCGCTACAATACCGAAATATGGCTCAAAGAATTCCTTCGGATTGAACTCAGTGGGATAAACATAGTGCACCTTAGTCAGCTCAAGAGCCGTAATCCTGTCAAGCGCGAATATCCGTAATTTGCCGTTGCCGGCCAGCCGCGTGAGCACATACCATCTTCGTTTGAACAATTTCACGCACAGAGGCTCCACTTCCAGCCCCTCGTAACCTCGACCTGAAAAATTTCGGTATGAAATTCTTATCGTTCTGCTCTCCCTTAGTGCGGTCAGCACCACGTCCAGACTCATCCGGCCCGAAGGTATATCCTCCAGCAGAATTTTATCAGCGATGGATGCATTCTCCGACAGCAATGTCGCAACCGAGAAATTTTCTATAAGCCAACTGTTAATGCTGCCATCCGTAAGGGCCTCCGGATTGGCGATGTAATAATAGTTCAGGTTACGTCCGCGCCTGCAGGCAATCTCAATCCCGAAATGACGGGCCACAGCCTGGCAATGGTTATAAAGAGTTCGCTTTGACAACGTCGATACGTTATCGTTTACCGCAGAACGCTCCCATGCCGACGAAATCTCCTCATAAGTCATTTCGCCTCTGCTCCGCAGAGTGTCAATCAGCCATAAATAGCGCTTTAAGAGTATATCAACCATAATCGTTTTCTTATTACTCTGCAAAGATAAACATTCAATCGGCAACACCATTTCCGATTAAATCCATTTCAAAAAAATCGGCAGGAAATTCATCCCGCCGATATTCCCTCCTCAAGATGTAGCTTGCCTACTGATGTTTTAATTGGAATCGGGATTTGAGATGATTTACAACATCCGCAATCACTGGATTACCATCTTTACGAGTGGAAAGGTATCGCCTAACTTGTGGCGAACAGTCATGGAAATTATATCCCTCATAACCTCCGACATATTCCCATGTTCCGTTTTCAAGTCGCGTCCCGGGGAATTCTTGTTCTTTGCACTTAACGTAAAGCCGCCAGTCTATCAAGACATCAATTGACACGTTGGATTCAAGACCTATCCTCAGACCTACAATTTTCCCATCTTCAATCTCGTCTGTAACATACCCGGATAATGCCTCCTTGAGATCTTGCATAAACATTCTCTTTAATTTAATTCGGCAATCCTCGATATGTTCTGCAATCTTTATAGCGGAGAAATAATTGTCGCCCGATGACAGAAGATTGTTGATTATAGTTTCTTCCATGATAAGTTTGTCGATTAAAACTTGGTACTGCTCAATGTTGTATTTAATTGAAGACTTACATTTATCTTTAATTGTAGAAAGCCATTCATTTATTGTGCCATAGGAAAGTGGAATCACGGCATCAGCAGATAATGGCGTGCTTACTTCTGGAGTTCCTAATCCAAGACTGTAATTGGATGGTTTTTTCCCGAACAGAGTAAGATAGACAAGAGCATGCGGTTGCTTGCGGTCTTCAAGTGAGTTATGATATCGAAGCAACTGACACTTCTGGTCGCCTGCATAAATTTTATTCTCAATCACCAACGCGTATCCATGAGAATCTTCCACATAGATATCTGCGCGGCCGCCCTTAGGATGTTTGTCAATCACAACCGGCCCAAAATCATATTCCAAAACGACCTGTTTGATTGACTTATGATTGAATGCATTATTTATTCCAGTAGGCAACCGTTTCATGAACTCTTGTAGGCAATATGCCCCGGCTTCATGAGCATTGGGATTGATAAGAAAACCAATCATCGCCGAGTGTATTGTCTCCTTGTTGCCACAACCGATCATGTCAAAGATGGAACACGTTATATTTTGTGTTCCAATCTTTGACATAATATCTTCAAGCATTGATTCAAGCTTATGTGCCATATTGTCAAGTGCAGAATCATCAAAGTTTTGTCACCTCCCAATTGCCACTGCTACAGTAGCCATATGCCAAGGACGGACCAAATCCCATGGCAAGCAATACTTTTTCTACATCCTCTGGTTTCGGGTGAGGGCCAGTGATTGCGGACGGAACTTGAAGAACATACCCTTTTGGAATCAGATTGATTTTTCCTTTGTCTTTTTCTCTGATTACCGAGGCATGCATGTCACGTTTAGCTTTTAATAAGAATGTAGGCATAATAATTCATTGTTTGAAGTTGCCTCCGTTTTCGCATTTAGGCACTGCGGTCGCATGAAAAAGGCGCGACACCCTTTTCGCTTATCTGCTTTAGTCGGCTCTGGTAAACCGTGAGTTCAAATAAGTGGAAAGCGGTCGGCGCCCTGAACGGGTGCAACCTACCTTTCGACTTATCATACGGAACTCTTGAGTCAAATTTACCAGATTTTACTAAAGCCGCATAATTAGTCAAAGCTAATTGCTATGTTGTGAATTCATTGAATAGCCGCTGAATTACGCTGCTAAGATACCGATTTATTTCCGGTTCCACAACAACCGCCGTTGCTTTCCACGCGCAAAATTATCGGTACAAACGGAAACACCATTTCCTTTCAAAACCTTTTTCCAACCACCTCTCGGCTGAAACACCAATAGGCCTCCAGGCACCCTTTTTCAGTTCGAAAAAATCTATCTGCCATCTGCACACCCTAACGATTCGATTCTTCAATTTGCCAACCTCAAAACAATTGGCTATATTTGTATCATAATAATGGTAGTATTATGCTGCAGAATTCAAATAATAATAGTATATTATCTGTATTAGATGGCTTTAAACTGGATAATGCAGATGACATTGCCCGACAGGTTGCGGAGAGTTTCCGTAAACGGCGAGTGGAGAAGAATATCACCCGGCAGCGCATTTCCGAACTGTCGGGAGTCCCTTTGTCTTCGGTAGCCCGCTTCGAGCAGAAAGGGCTGATAGCATTTGAATCGCTTATCAAGTTGGCGATGACTCTGGGGTATGCTCCGGATGTTCGCGGTCTGTTCGGCACCTCCAAATATAACACAATGGAAGAGCTTGATATGATTCGTCGCAAAAGTGGCGACAAAAGAGCATACGCTAAAAATCAGAAGAGATGAGAAAAACCGAGAAGCTTAAAGTCATGTTTCGCGGCCGGATGGTCGGCACATTGTCGCTTACGCCGGATAACCGCCTAAATGTCTTTGAATACGACAAATCATGGCTCGCCAACGGATTCAGCATATCTCCGCTTGAACTACCGCTAAAGCCCGGCGTATTTATTGCCAAGCCTCAGCCGTTTTATGGCAATTTCGGCGTATTCGAAGACAGTCTGCCAGACGGCTACGGCCGTTATCTTCTTCACAAAGCATTGCTGCGCAAAGGCATCCACGATTCTGACTTATCATCATTAGACCGGCTCGCCATTGTAGGCGATAACGGAATGGGCGCACTCACCTACACTCCGGAGATTAAGCTTGAACATGAAGAACCTGTAACCGATTTCGACAGGCTTCAGAAGATTGCTCTTGAAGTATTAAAAGAACTGCAGGACAACGATGCCGGATTGTTGCTCTTCAATAGCGGCAACAGCGGCGGCGCACGTCCCAAAGCGATATTTTCAGATTCCGAAGGACACTGGATTATCAAGTTCAGACATATTTACGACCCGGCCGACATGGGAATTCAGGAATACAGATACAATGAGATCGCACGGAAATGCGGAATCATTGTGCCCGATTTTCGCCTTGTCAACGGGCGCTACTTCGCATCCCGGCGATTCGACATTAACAGCGACGGCAAACGGCTTCATACCGCAACGGCAGGCGGACTGTTATGCATATCGCTTAGAGAACCATTCCTGGACTACTCAAATCTTCTCGCACTCACGGGCTATGTCACACAAAGCCGAGAAGATGTTGAGCAGATGTATCGCCGCATGCTGTTCAACTATCTTACCGACAACAAGGATGATCATTGCAAGAATTTCAGTTTCTATGTAGTCAGAGATTCCTACACCGGAGCCTGGCATTGGCGGTTGGCACCGGCCTACGACCTCACGCTCTGCACCGAAGGATACAATGGAGAACATGCAACATCCGTCAATGGCACAGGCCATCCCGGATTATCCGACTTTATCACAGTTGGCACAAAAATCAAGCTGCCCGAGACCCGATGCCGCGAGCTCATCGAGGAAGTCCGTTCCGGCTGCACTGGGTTAATTCGCTACGACATTATGCGGTAATGGTCTTACCCTGTCTTTGTTCCATGGTCACCGCCCATTTCCAGCAAGTAAACCGCTACGCCGCTTTAGGATAAAACACACCCTAAAGGGTATAATCTACCTTGTTGCAATAATAATTTATACCCTAAATGGTGTAACCTGAACACAATTCACTATCTTTGCACCCAAAAGGGTATATAGTATGACTCAATTAGCCAGATATGTTAAGGATATGCGCAAGCAGTTCGGGCTTACGCAAGTTGACTTATCCCAGAAATCCGGGGTCGGTCTGCGCTTTGTGCGCGAACTTGAACAAGGGAAGACGACCCTTCGTCTTGACAAGGTAAATCAGGTACTGGCATTCTTTGGGGCCGAGATGGCTCCAAAGAAAATTGAAAATTGAAAATTGAAAATGGGAAATTTAGAATTGATCCTTCACGATTTCCCATTCTAAACTTTAAATTCTAATTTTTATAACGGATAAAGCGGGAGGATTTTGAGAATGCGATGCGCGACAGCGGTATGGATGGAAAAGCCATAGCAAACCTTTTCGCCCGATTCTCCAAAGCCATCCCCAAATGGCATGAGCTGATAAATGCGTCTTTCCTCCCTACGGATTTGCAGGAAGCCTACCATGACAAAATAGATGTAATGACAAGGAGAATTTCAATCGCAAAGTAAACGACACAATAGGCAACATGAATAAGAAATACCGGAATATCATATTTGATTTCGACGGCACATTGGTTGATACCGCCGCTTTGATTATCGAAACGATGCATCGAACAATCAGCGCGTTAAGCCTTCCCGATAAATCGGACGAGGAATGTAAGGCGATAATCGGATACCGTCTGGAGGAAATCCCTTCAATCCTTTGGCCGGAGATTCCTGACCTGGCTCAACGATATGTAACGGTATATCGGGAGATTTTCAACTCAATCAAAGACTCATTCAAGATCCGGCTCTATCAGCATGTCTTTGACACCCTGACTGAATTGAATCATAAGAAAATAGGAATGGCAATCGCCTCCAGCCGAAGCAACGCCTCATTACAGGAATATTGTTCCGAGCTGCATATTGCCGACTATTTCCGGATGCTTGTTGGCGGAGGAGATGTAGAACATGGTAAACCTGCTCCCGATCCCGTGAATCTTATTCTTAAGACTCAAAAGTGGGATAAAGATGAAACACTTGTGGTCGGCGACATGAACGTGGATATTCTCATGGGCAAAAGGTCTGGCACAGCCACATGTGGCGTAACCTACGGGAATGGCTCGGTCTCCGAACTGGAAGACGCCGGTGCTGATTACATTATATCCGATTTTTCAAATCTTATCAGAATCGTGGAATGCCTGTTTTACGGCACATCCACCGTGCCCGAAACATTCACCACATCGTCAGCTGCAACCATGGCAGGCCGGTAGTCCGGCTCCCGTGTGCTCATAACCACATTGTCGAGGGTCAGGCCATCCACATGTCTCACATACAGACCCCATGCCGGCAGCTCCCCGAACATGTGGAATTCCGGATACGCGTCTATCATTTCAGGCACGGCATCGTATCGGTAAGCGCCGATATATCCCATCCCCTTGGTGCCACGCCCCGGATACGACACGCTTATGTTGCGCAGCGTGACGTTCTTAACCCTGTGTCCCGGGATTCCGGTTATACTGGCCGGAAACGGATTGTGGATGGTGTTTATATCCGGCCCGCGCAGATCATAATCGCTGTCCGGTCGGCCGAAAGGGATTTCGCACGACAGATTGCTTATCGTCACATTACTCAGTGACCCCGGACGTTCACCCCGGCGGTGTCCCAGACGTATGAACAGTGCATTGCCCGTATTCACCGCCGTCACCGAGTCAACCGTCACATTGTCCAGCACGGCGCCATCCACCGTCTCGAGAGCCACTGCCGAGCGGAAAGTGTCTTTGACCCTGATGTTGCGAATGGTGATGTTGCGGAATGCGCCGAACGATTCCGTCCCCATCTTCAATGCGTTCGCACTGCTTGTGACAGAGCAGTCGGCTATGAGCACATCGCTGTTGCCACCCGCAGGATCAAACGATTTCAGCACAATGCCGTCGTCGGCCGAATTGATGTTGCATCCGGTGATCTCCACCCGGTGGCAGTCGGCCACATCTATGCCGTCATTGTTCCAGTATGCCCGGTTTACAAAATCTATATCCCTAATCGTCACATCGTTGCACTTGTTAAGCGAAAATCCCCAGCTGGCCGATGCACGCAGGTTCACCCCTTCCACAAGCAGGGTATCCACCCCCTCGAAATCCAGCAGTTTCGGACGCAGAGACGGCCTCATGCGCCGCGTATTGTAATGCGGGTCAATCCGTTTGCCGGTATGATGCAGACTGTCTATGGCCAGTGCCACATCAAGCCCGCGGCCATCGATGGTCCCCTCTCCTGTTATGGCTACTCCGTGGCAATCGCGGGCCACGATCAGAGCGAACTGGGGCTTGGAACATTTATCTGCCACGCCGCCGGCATCGTTGCCCGTCTCGTTGTCATAACCGTCATAGTCGTATGGATTTATACTTCCGAGCACAGTTGCCCCACGCTCCAGATGCAGCCTCACGCCGCTTTTAAGCCGCAAAGTGCCGGTGCAGTACACCCCGGCATCCAACCGCACCACTCCCCCTCCCGGCAGTGACGCTACCGAATCAATGGCCTGCTGCAGACTGCGGGTAATCAGCACATCGGCTCCCATAGGCTCTACTGCAGAAACAACCAGTCCGGAAAGAACGAAGGCAAGGAACAAAAGGAAACGCATGGTCGGTAAAATCTTTTTATAGACAATGTTTTTAGATGTCGCACACATCAGGCGCCTACAGGGTGACACCTGTTTTGAAAATGGCTATCTCCTTGTCGCCGTTAAGCTCGTTGCACACCTGTGCGCCCGAAGCCGTGGCAAGCAGCTTTGCAGTAAGGCGGTCAAGTGCCTCCCGCATGCTCTCCTCCTCCACGATGCTCCCGGCATTGAAGTCGATCCAGCTCTTTTTACGCGAGGCAAGCGCCGTGTTTGTAGCTATCTTCATCGTGGGCACAAACGTGCCGAAAGGCGTACCGCGGCCGGTGGTGAACAACACTATCTGACAACCCGACAGAGCCAGCGCCGTGGAGGCCACAAGGTCGTTGCCGGGGGCATTGAGCAGATTCAGTCCGTGGCGCTTCACAGGCTCGGCATAACCCAGCACATCAACCACCACACCGCTTCCACCCTTCTGCACACATCCGAGCGATTTCTCCTCAAGCGTGGTGATGCCACCAGCCTTATTGCCCGGCGAGGGATTCTCATAAATGGGTTGTCCGTTCCTGCGGAAATAATCCTTGAACCCGTTGATAAGCCTTACCTCCGATTCAAACACATCGCGCGAACATGCCCGGTTCATCAGCATCGTCTCCGCGCCGAACATCTCCGGCACTTCGGTAAGCACCGTCGCGGCGCCCCAATCCAACAGTCGGTCGGACAGCAACCCTACGAGCGGATTGGCCGTAATGCCCGACAGCCCGTCGGAACCGCCGCATTTCAGTCCCACCTTCAGTTTCGACACCGGCAGCGGTTCACGACAATCAGATGCCATACGTGCCACCAGCTCCTTTCCGAGCTTCACACCCTCGGCAATCTCGTCGTCCACCAGCTGCGACACAAGGAAACGCACGCGGCTCCCGTCGAACTCACCCATCTGCTCTCTCAACGCATCGATCTGATTGTTTTCGCAGCCAAGCCCCACAATCAGCACACCTCCGGCATTGGGATGCACGGCCATGGCCGCCAGTGCACGGCGCGTGTTGGCATGGTCGTCGCCGAGCTGCGAACATCCGTAATTGTGAGTGAAGGCACGGATATCGTCAACTCCGGGGGCATTGCCGCACTCGTTGCGCAGACGGTTGGCAATAGCATTCGCCACACCGTTCACACATCCCACCGTCGGGATAATCCACAGTTCGTTGCGGATGCCCATATCTCCGTCATGGCGCAAATACCCCTCAACGGTCGGCACATTGCCGGACACAACCGGTGGGACGTCCACGGCCTTGACAGGCTCATACGTATAGTCCAGATTATCACTGAGCGATGTGGCCAGATTGTGGGAATGCACCCATTCTCCTGCGGCTATCGCAGCAGTGGCATGCCCGATGGGCGAACCATATTTCACCACGTCCTCGCCGGAAGCAATGTCGCGCAACGCGAATTTGTGTCCGCGCGGCACATCCGCAAGCAGGCGCACCCGAGTTCCGTTGTCCTCAAACCACTCCCCTGCCTTGACACCATCGGCAAGCACCACCGCCACATTGTCGGCACTGTTGATTTTCAGGAATCGTTTCATGAGCGACCGTTCAAAAAGTTTTCAAGCGCCCCGCGCATCCCGTTGCGACGGATATCCGTCAGTAAACCGGCCACCTTCGCTGAGAATCCGGGCACATCGTGCTCGAAGTCGGCATTGAAGATTCCGCCTGAGACGATGGTCTTTACCGTGGCCGGGAGGTCGGCGTCGTTCCACACTTCCCGTATCTTCTCCACATGCGCGGCGCAGTCGTCCGGCTCGAAGCCCGAACCGGGAGCATACAGAGCAAGCAATGCGGCGAATGTAAACAGTTCGTAGTCGGCCGTGGCGCCACGACGACGATAAAAGTCCGCCACCGTGGGATAATTGCGTGTCTCCCACTTCGACAGGGAATTGAGCGATATGGATTTGAGCATATGGCGCACCGACGGGTTGAGGAAACGCTCAAGAATGCCGTCGGCGAAACGGCGCAGTTCCTCAGGGTCACCCTCTATCATGGGAAGCACCTCGCGGCGCACCATCCCGGTGATGAAACTGCTCACGTCGGTATCGCCGAACGCATCCAGCACCGTTTCGCAACCAAGCTGCAACGCCACCGGCACCATGCCTGTGTGCGAGCCGTTGAGAATGCGCACTTTTTTGTCGCGGAATTCCTTTACCGAAGGCATGAACAGCACATTCAGTCCGGCCTCGTGCAATGGCAACTCACGGCGCACTCGTTCGGCCCCCTCGCCCCCGATGGCCCACACATGATAAAGTTCACCCTTCACCACCAGCTTGTCATCAAATCCAAGCCCAGCCTGAACCTCCTCTATATTGTCGGCGGGGAAGCCGGGCACGATTCTGTCGACAAGCGTGTCGCAGAATCCGCATGCCGTCTTCACCCATTCCGAGAAACCGGGTTCCAGGCCGGCCTCCGCTGCATGGCGGAGCACGTACTCACGCAACGTTGACCCATTGTCCTCTATCAGTTCACAGCACAGAAACAGAAGTCCCATTTCCGGGTCGCCATTGAAATGACGGTAACGCCTGTAGAGCATCGAGGTAATTTTTCCGGGAAACGTGGCCGGCGCATCGGCAAGCACATCATCAGCTTCATAGCGTATGCCGGCCTCGGTGGTGTTCGACACCACAAACCGCAGGTCGGGCGACAAGATGTAGCGTTCATAACGCTCGAAATCCGTGGCCGGCGAGAATGCATCAGCGATGCACTTCACCAGTCGGGAACTCTTTTTCAACTCGCCGTTTTCAACTCCTTCAAGGCAAACGTGATACATCCCGTCCTGCTCCCTGAGCGCACGGATTCCGGCATTTTCCCTGAACCGGGGCGACACCACGGCAACCGACGTGTCCGTAACGCCGCGCTCGTTGGCAATGTCGACCATCCAGTCCACGAATGCCCGCAGGAAATTCCCCTCGCCGAACTGAAGAATCCTCACGGGACGCTCCCGTTTCTCCACAGTTGTTCTATTCAATGGTTTCATAAGCTTACCGTTTCTATGTAGCCTTCAAATTTAATGATTTTTCCGTGAATAGATGTCATCGCCGCATGCCGTCAGTCATACAGCCGGAACATCCGCTCCATCATGGTCCATTTCTGATTGGAGGATGCTTCGGGCGAACAGCCCTGAAAACGCGACATGAACGTTTCCCATTCAGCCTGACGCGGCATCTGTGCAAGCCGTGCCATGGCACTGTCCCAGTCGAAATCAGGCGCCGTCTCCACAATCATCACCACATAACGGCCGGTGATGTACATCTCCATTTCCAGAATGCCCACAGCATGTATGCCGTCGCGTATCTCCTTCCAGTGCTTCTCTTCGCCATGACATTCCCGGTAGAGCCGGATTAGCTCCGGATCGTTTTCTATTTCAAGAAACTGACAGTAGCGTTTCACCGGGCCATCGTACCGGCGCACAGCGTAGCCTTCTGTTTTCATGGCCTCAGCCTCAGAATTTCACGAGAATACGGAACACTTTTCCCGGATTTGCAGCCCATTCCTCAAGGGCCTCACCTGCCTCTTCAGGCACTACAACCCGGCTTATCAGCTCGTCCACTGGGCAGTTGCCGCGTTGCAGATAACGGATTACGGCACTGAAGTCGGCAGGCATGGCATTGCGCGAGCCGCGTATGTCAAGTTCCTTCTGTACAAACAGCTTTGTATGGAACGACACATCGGCCTTTGAATAGCCGATGCATACCACACGTCCGGCGAATGCCACCTCGTCCACAGCAAGCACATACGTTGCCGGTGACCCCACGGCCTCCACCACCACATCCGGGCCGAAACCGCCGGTGAGCGCCGCAAGGCGCTCGTGCACATCCTCCGTGCGCGAATTGATGGTGTGTGTGGCACCAAGTCTGCGTGCCAGCTGCAATTTGTCGTCATCAAGATCGACGGCCACGACAGTGGCGCCCCGCATCGATGCCCGCACCACGGCTCCCAGACCGATCATTCCGCACCCTATCACCATTACGGTGTCAATGTCGGTCACCGCACCGCGGTCCACGGCATGAAAACCGACGCTCATCGGCTCGATAAGCGCGCAGTCGCGCGGAGAGATACCCGGCGCAGCAATCACCTTCTGCCACGGCACAGCTATATAGTCGCTCATAGCGCCGTTGCGCTGCACCCCGAAGGTCTCGTTGTGCTCGCACGCATTCGGGCGCCCTTTGCGGCATGAGGAGCACTTGCCGCACGATGTGTAGGGATTCACCGTAACGCTCATCCCTTCGGTGAACAATCCGGCCGGCACATCCGCTCCGACAGCGGCAACGGTTCCGCCGATTTCATGGCCCGGAACCACAGGTGAAATGGCCATGAGGTTACGGCCAAGATAGGTGTTGAGGTCGGAACCGCAGAACCCCACATACTCAATTTTTACCAATACACTGTCTGCAGCGGTTTCAGGCATCCGGCGTTCCACCACCTCCACCTTTCCCGGTGCTGTTATCTGAATAGCTTTCATATCTCCTTAATAATTTTATTTATCTGTTTGTCAATTGCTTTTTTGCATCTTTATCACGAATCCTCCGCGCGGCTGCACCGTCAGAGACTCAGGCAGACGGTCAAGGATGGATATTTCCCATTTATGTCCGTTGCCGTTTTCTGCGTCGGCAAACAAGGTGGCCGGCCCCGACTGTTCCGAAACCTCCACCGCAACTTTTCCCAGGCTAATATTCCGCGAAGAATCCGTGCCGTTTATACCTGCTATGTACAGCCACCCGTCTTTTTCACGGGCCAATACAACATACTCACCCGGATAGCCGCCCAGCAGCCATGTATTGTCCCATGCTGCCGGAAGGGCCGACAGGAACTCCCGCACTTCGGCAGGCTGAGCCATTATGCTTTCAGGACGGTCGGCGATATGCTGTATGCCCGACTCGAAAAGAACGGTGAGCGCCAGTTCGTGCGCATGGGTGGTGATGTGCGGATGCTGCGAATCGGAAAATGCGCAGGGCGTATAATCCATCGGTCCTACAACGTTGCGCGTAAAGGGAAGCGTGGCATTGTGGGCGGCAGCCTTGGCCGTAAACGTGGGTACATTGTTATACCACTCCGCGCCATACACCGCCTCGGTGGTGATCAGATTGGGATAAGTGCGCTGCCAGCCGCGCGGCAATGTTGCCCCGTGGAAATTGACCAGCAGTTTATGCCGGGCCGCGCATTCAAGAAGCTCCGCCATATAGGCTATGTTCTCATTGGTGTCGCCTGAAAAGAAATCAATCTTTACTCCGCTTACCCCCAGCCTCTCGCACCATGCAAATTCGCGTTCGCGCTTTTCAGGGTCATTAAGCCTGAATTTCGGGCCGGGTGCCCCGTCGGTCCATCCCACCGACGAGTTGTACCATATCATCGGTTTTATCCCACGCGAGCAGGCATACCCGATGGCATCCTCCACGGTTTTGCCATTGCCCATCTCGTCCCATTCCGCATCGATCATCACATACGGCAACCCGAGGTCGGCGGCGAAATCAACGTAGCGTTTCACTATCGTGTAATCGCTCGAACCGTGATTGTAGGCCCAGTAGACCCACGAAGCCACACCTGGATGTATCCACGAGGTGTCAGTGAGCACCGACGGTGCGGAATTGTCGGTGACCAGAGTCGATTCCACAACATCACCGAGGCTCCCTGCTATCAGTGTCTGCCATCCGGCCTCACCGTCGCCGTCAGGCTTTATCAGGAATTCACCCCGGCTGCCGGTGGCATGCAGGCTCGCAGCCGCCGATTCCGGTTCAATGCCGGATTCCGTAAGCAGGGCAAAAACGCCGTGGCCATATTCGAACAACGCCGGGTAGCCCCAACGTGAGCCCGCTGCAGGAACAACGTCCTTTTCAAAATATCCTTCATAGCAGTCCACCCACTTCTGCAGCCACCAGTGCTCGGGATGCACGCTAACCGCCGATTCCCCGCTGTATTTCCATGCCACCCCGTCGTTGTACAGACGCATGGAAAGCTCCTTGCCGTCGGCACACCGGAAATCGGCGCTGTTGTACCGGTTCGCACAATGGCGGCGCTTACCGGCAACCATTGTGTAATCCACAGCATAAGGTCCAGAAGTGTCTGCCTCCGCCACCGGCCCGACGAGCAGTGTCAGCAGTCTGATATCACGTCCGTCCGCTCTGTATTTTATCACGATGCCGGTTCCTGGCTCGACATCGGCACTGATTTTCCCGTCAGGCGAAGTATATGCCGACACCTCGGCCGTAGCCAGCACTATAAATATAGCTGTCAGGATTCTGCAAATTGTATTTTGTAACATGGTGTTATGTGGTATGTATGATTATGTCCCGTTGAGTTCGCGGTATATATATCTCCCTCATTCCACACGGAAAACGACTGCCAGCCGGAGGTCTGCATCCTCAGGGAAAACCACCTCAAGCGCTTCGTCTGTCTGCCGCCATTTCAATTTGCCCCGGTATCCCAGCAACGACACGCCTTTTATGCTGTCAGGATGGTTTGCCTGCCGCCCCATCGACTTTATGCGTATCACCTGATTGTCCTTGGGTACATTCATGCAGAAAGCATAGTTCGCACCATTCTTGCCAACGGTGAACCGTATGTCCTGCGCATCAAACTTAAAGTCCCGGTGATGTCGGCCAAGCCCTCCTCCGGGGAGTTTCTTCAAACGGCCATCGTGCATCTCTCCCTCTCCGGGAGTCACCCACGCCTTGCTGCCATACACAGCCTCGCCGTTGATTTTCATCCAGTCGCCCAGCGCTTCAAGCATCGTCACGCATTCGTCTTCGATACTCCCGTCCGGGCGCATGGGAATGTTAAGCGCGGCATTCCCGTCTCGGCTTACGGCCTCGATTATGAAACGCACCACGCTGCCAGCATCGTAAACGAAGCCGGGTGCAAAGAACCAGTCGCCCACAGGAGCCTCCCTGATCCAAGGCTGCGAAACGTTGATTGTGTCAGGGAAATCGAATTCGGCTGTATTGACCACACCTTTTGTCGGACTCCGGAACTTGATGATGCTGAACGCATCCACTTTGCCATGTTTACGCAACTGGCGGTTATAATAGTCGGCAATCACCGTCTGCATGGCGTTGCATTTGTACCCCGTTCCTGTGCCATTACCGGTGAAAGGACCTTGCACCGTGCCGTCGGTGTAAATGAAATCGGGTTCATAATTGGCCACGACATCCATTATGCGCAATGCCCATTGAGTGGCATACCATTTGCAGTAGTCCAGATGCCGGTGAAAAATGCCCGCATCCGGCGGCGACCATGGCGAATGCGCCCGTTCGTCCACGGTCTCGTATTCACGCAGGTCAATGCCGTAGAGCAGACGCGGGTCATAGCCCTCCCACCATTTGCCCTTGCCGTCCTCAAGCGTCAGGTTACCGTCGTAAGGCACTCCCCTGCGGCTCCCGACGGCATCAGAGCCGAAGGCCGTCTGCCACCACCACCATGTATATTCGTGATGGAACGTAACTCCATAATGCATGTTGTTTTTACGGCAGGCATCCACCCATTCGCGCAACAAGTCTCGTTTCGGCCCGATGTTGACCGAGTTCCACGGATGATACTGTGAATTCCACAAGTCATAATTATCGTGATGCACTCCCTGTATCATGAGAAAACGGGCACCGGCCTTCTGATAAAGTTTGGTTAGATATTCCGGATCAAGTTTGTCGGGATTCCAGGTGTTAAGCACATCCTTGTATCCCACTTCCGACGGATGCCCGTACCGCTCCACATGGTTTCTGTTCGCCAAATGGTTATCCTGCTCTTTATACAGGTTACGGGCATACCAGTCGCCGCTCTCTCCGGCAGCCTGCGGCCCGAAATGCACCCAGAAGCCCACCTTGGCCTCTCTGAGCCATTCGGCCTCGCCCTGACAGTTGCTTTCTATCGAAGCCCAGTCGGCCTTGAACGGGCCTTCGGTAATTGGGATGTCAAGCTGCACCTCCTCGAAGGTTTCGCTGTCACCAAGTCTCACACTTCCCACAGGCATCTTTTCCGGAATTTCAGGAAATGCCGGCAATACAGGCATCTCGCCCTCTTTCAATACATTCTGACCGATAACAGTCATTGACAGGCCCGACAAAAGAGCCGGGATGCAATATCTTGACAACAATTTCATTCTCATATGTAAGTAGTCAAATTTTGAACAAGGCATTAATCCCGCACGCGATAGCCGCGCCAGCCATAGTAGGCACAGACCGCAAAACACAGCAGGGGAATGGTATAGGCCACGTAGTACCATGCCGGATTATGCGTCATGACGTAGGCTGTGAGCTGTGGCAGACAGGCGTTTCCCACTATCGCCATCACCAGGAATGCAGAACCGCTCTTGGTGTCCTGACCAAGGTCGCGGATTGCCAGCGAGAACTGTGTGGGATACATTATCGACATGAAGAACGAGATGCCGATCATGGCGTATAGTCCCGTCATGCCTCCGCACGCAACCACCACTGCGCACAGCACAATGTTGGCCACGGCATAGAACGTGAGCATGTTGTGCGGACGGAAACGCCCCATGAGCAGCGTGCCGATCCATCGCCCCAGAAGAAATGCAAGCATGTATAAGCCGAAGAATGTGGTGGCCGTCGACTCGCTTATCCCCACATACGTGCAGCAGTACACGAGAAACAGGCTGTTGATGGCCGTCTGCCCTCCGTTGTAGAAAAACTGGGCCACAACGCCCCATCGCAGGTGCCTGCGTTTGAGCACTCCGAAGTTTATGAGCTTCCCGGCAGTCGATTCCTCATCGGCAATGCGCGGCAAGCGCGAGAAGATGAAAATCACGGCTATCACAATAAGCAGTATGGCAAGTGCGGCATACGGCGTTTTCATCAGTTCGGTCTCGGCATTAACATAAGCGTCCCAACCGCCGGCATAATCAGCCGGAAGGGTCTCGCGTGTATAGGCCTGCCCGCTCAGAATCAGCTTGCTGAGGAACATGGCTGCCACAAACGCGCCCAGACCGTTGAACGACTGTGCCAGATTCAGCCTGCGCGATGCCGTGTCCGGATTTCCCAACGCCGTGACATAAGGATTGGCAGCCGTCTCCAGAAAACACATCCCCGTGGCAATCACGAAGAACACGCACAGATAGAACCAGTATTCCTTTATCACGGCAGCCGGGAAGAACAGCAGCGCTCCCGCAGCCGCCGTCAGCAGTCCGAACACGATGCCACCCTTGTAGGTGTAGCGCTTCATGAACATGGCTATCGGAATGGGGCATATGAAGTAGGCAAGCCAGTAGGCTGACTCGGTGAACGAGGCCTCGAACGGTGTCAGCTCGCACGTTTTCATCAGCTGACGGATCATGGTCGGGAGCAGATTGGCGCTTATCGCCCACAGGAAGAACAGGCAGAACACAAGCGCCAGCGGCACCAAATAGCGGTTCTTGTTTTGCATTGCGGTATCAGTTTTTCAGGTAAATCGCCGGACTATTCCGACATGTTTTTAATATACGGAAGCTTCACAAGCTCCCCGAAGCCGTAAAACCGTTTGGCATTTTCACCAAGGAAAGCAGCCTTGAATTCAGGCGTGAGCTCTTCGGATTTCAGCACGAAGTCATACGACATGCGGTAGGTTATGGCCGTGATGGTGCGCGGATAGTCCGAACCCCACATGAGTTTTTCGGCACCGACGGTGTCGGCAGCTGTCCTGATGGCCTTAACTGCACCTCGGAACGGATAGAACTCCGAATTGAACAGCCATGTGATGCCGCCCGACTCCACCATCACCTCCGGATGGCGGGCAAGTTTTATCTGCTCGAGCCACCCCTCGGTGGTGACCATCCCGAAATGTGCTATCGCCACCTTCAGGCGCGGACATTCGGCAATCACCTCCTCCATCTCGGCCACCTGAGTGGCACCGTCGGCAAGAGCAATCGACAGTATCATCCCCTCACGCTCCATGAAGCGGAACATCTCCATCATTTCGCCGGAGGTGAGCCACACACGCCCTTCGGGCAGAAACAACCGGTGGGCAGGCACCGCTATGGCCTTGAATCCGCGTGCCCGCAGGCTTCGCGCCTGCTCCATGAACCCGGGACGGCGCACGTCGCAGAATCCGCACACGAAGAACCGGTCGGGAAACCTGCTCGCCACCTCCTCAAGGTAATCATTCTGATCACCGTCGATAAACTCCTGAGTGATCACGGCCGCCGACACCTGCGCATAGTCCATGTTCGACAGAAACACTTCGGCCGAATTCCTGCCGTCAATCATGAACGGCGGCAACATCTGCCGCTCCTCGTCCATGAACCACGACCGGCCGTTAGTCGTAGTGCGCACAGGCATGTTGTTCACCATCGTGTCCTGACGCAGCCACAGGTGGGCATGGGCGTCAATTATCCTGAAATCCTCCATACTCCTCAGGAATTGGCCCAGCTCACCCGCTGCTGGCCACCGATTATACGTTTCACTTCGCTCACAAGCTCCATGTCGGGCCGTTCGCTTACGTAGGCTATATTCTTTGCCACATTCGCCGGATTGGCCGAGCTGAACAGTGTGGTGGCTATGCGGGGTTCCGACACCGAGAACTGCATGGCGAGCTTCTCTATGGGATAGCCTTTGGCGCTGCAGTGCTCCACAGCCCGGCGGCATGCCTCCACCAGAGAGGCCGGAGCAGGATGCCATGCAGGCACACCCCGCTGCGACAGCAGCCCCATCGAAAGCGGCGACGCATTTATCACCCCGATGCCCCGCTTCTCGAAATAATCGAGGAAATCGAGCAATTTATCGTCGTTCAGGGTGAAATGGCAGAAATTCAGGATGCTTTCCACCGTGCCGGGGGCAGCGTGGTCAACCACCCACTGCAGATTCTCAAGCTGCAGGTCGGTGATGCCCACATGACCCACCACGCCCTTCTCACGCAGTTCAACCAGTGCAGGCAGAGTCTCCTCCACCACCTGATGCAGATCGGCGAACTCAATGTCGTGCACATTTATGAGATCGATATAATCCACCCCGAGCCGGTCCATGCTTTCATACACGCTTTCGGTGGCACGGCGTCCGGAATAGTCCCATGTGTTCACCCCGTCCTTGCCGTAGCGGCCCACCTTGGTCGACAGATAATATTTGTCGCGCGGAATCTCTCTCAGGGCCTTCCCCAGCACGGTCTCGGCCTTGTAATGCCCGTAGTAGGGGGACACATCAATGAAATTCATCCCCATCTCCACGGCGGTGTGCACTGCGGCAATCGCCTCGCTCTCCTTTGTGTCGCGGAACACACTGCCGAGCGACGACGCGCCGAAACTCAAAGCCGACACTTTCATCCCCGTGCGGCCGATCTCTCTATACTCCATGATTGCAGTCTCTGTTTTTCAGGTAAGGTAAGAAGAATATTACGAGTGCAAATGTCGGATTTATCCGCCTGAATCATTGTCAGATTTTCGGGTTTCAATAGGACAATATCGACATCTCCGCTTTTTTAAATTTGTTTTTATCGCACGAATGCACTAACTTGCACATCCTGTATCAGCACCACATTCCATCCTGCAGGTCCTATCGCAATCCCCGTATTATGAACCGATTCACCCGCCTCCCTCAGTTGCTCACCCTCAACGTAGGGCATGCCACCCATAACGCCGACTGGAACTTCAAGAATGTCAGCAGCCCGTTCACCCGTCTGTACTACGTGACCGCCGGCACCGCATCGCTCCGGCTCCCCTCAGGCACATATACACTCACACCCGGACGCATGTACATCGTGCCCGCGTTCATGCAGCACACCGACATATGTACGGGTCGTTTCGACCACTACTACATCCACATTTACGAGGATTCCGACGGCCCCGGAGTGCTCGCCGACCTGGAATTTCCGGTGGAGATAGAAGGCTCCGACCATGACCTGCATCTGTTCCGCACCATCTGCGAGCACAATGAATCCATGCGCCTGCGCACACCCGACCCCAGAATCTACGACAACCGCAACTCTCTGATAGAATGCGTGCGGCTCAACCGCGAGCGGCCGCTGCACGAGCGCATGGAGTCGCTGGGCATCATCTACCAGCTGCTGTCGAGGTTCGTGCGCCTGGCACATCCCCGCTACGAATCGTCGGACGAGCGCATACGCAACGCCCTGCGCTTCATCGACAGCAACCTGGGCGAAACCATCTCGCTCAGCGAGCTTGCCGGCGCTGCCAATCTTTCGCGCGACCACTTCATCCGCATGTTCTGTCACGAAGTGGGATGCACGCCCATACGCTACATCACCGGACGCAAAATGCTCAAGGCACGCCTGCAGCTTGCCTCCACCTCACTTCCGGTGAAGGACATCGCCGCATCGCTGGGCTACAGCGACTTCTCCTACTTTTCACGAATATTCCGGCAGGAGTGCCGCATGACCCCCAGGCAGTATCGCGCCTCCTTCAACACCCCTCCCCTCAAGTAAGCACCGGCAGGGTGGGCTGGGGGCCGCGGACGGAGTGGCCGTAGGTCATGGTGGGAGGGAGGAGGATGGCGGGCTGCGAAATCTCCTTGCCGAGGATGGAGTCCATCAGCATCTTCACGGCCACGATTCCTATATATTCCACGGGCTGGCACACGCGCGTGATGGGGGGATTAAGATAGTCGAGGAAAAGGTTGTTGTCGAACGAAATCATCGACACATCGGCCGGTACGGCCAGATGCTGTTCCTGCACGGCTTTCATTGCGCCCAGCAGGATGGTCGACGACAGGGCGAAGATGGCCGACACGGGATTGCCCGACATCAGGGCGAGCTTGGTCTCTATATAGCCGTTCTGGGTAGAGAAGTCGTTGCCGCGCACATTGATGTTGGCCTGCAGCCCTGCCTGTGTCATGGCGTCGCAGTAGCCCATGACGCGTTTGCGCGACGTGATCGACAGCGGCGAACCCTGTATGCACAGAATGTTGCGGTGGCCGTTCTGAATCAGCAGCCGTGTGGCCTCGAAGGCTCCGCGGTAGTTGTCGGTGGCCACATATGGGAGGGGTGCATCTCCGGTCTCGCTTTCGTAGTAACGGTCAATCAGCACCACCGGAATCTGCTCGGACACCTGACGTATACGCTCGGGATTGTCTGAGCAGGGCGCCATAATGATGCCGTCTACGTTGCGCGCCATAAGCGTGTCGAGCGCACGGTCCTCGTCAAAGGGATTTTCACAGGTGTCGATCACCATCACCGGATAGGTGTATTTGTTCGATTCCTGTATTATAATACTGGCAATATTTGCAAAAAACGGGTTCTCTATGCGCGGAATCAGCAGCCCTATGGTATGGGTCGAGGAACTGCGCAAACTTTGCGCAGCGTGGTTGGGTCGGTAATCAAGCTCCCTAATCGCCTGATACACTATATCCTGCGAAGCCTTGCTGATACGATACTCATCGGATTTGCCGTTGAGCACGCGCGATATGGTGGTGATAGACAGCCCTGTGAGACGGGCCACATCAGCTAATGTGCTTTTTTTCATGGGATTTCAGTTTATTCAGACAACGTCGTGAGACTTCAATCATTAGTTCCAAACCTTATTCGCATGCAAATGTAATATTTTTTTCGTAAAAAAAGTTGAAAAATATTTGTATTAGCCAAAATGTCTCCATATATTTGCACAAACGTTTGAGCAAACAGTTGTCTTACTAATCTTTGAACCAAACCTGAAATTAACTTAAATTTCTCACTGAAGTCACTTTGACTTCAAATATTTTCACAAAAAATACCATGAATCCTAACGCAAAAAAGATCATCGTGGTCGGCAGCAGCAACACCGACATGGTGATACGCACCGACAGGATGCCGCGCCCGGGCGAAACCGTGCTGGGAGGCAACTTCATGATGAATCAGGGTGGAAAGGGTGCCAATCAGGCCGTTGCTGCCGCAAAACTCGGTGGCAACACCATGTTTGTGGCCAAGGTCGGTAACGACATCTTCGGAACCCAGACCATTGAACTGTTGAAACAGGTGAACATCGACACCACCCATGTCGGCATCTCCGCCGACCTCCCCTCGGGAGTGGCGCTCATCAACGTGGATGCATCCGGCGAGAACTCCATCGCCGTGGCATCCGGAGCAAACGCCGCCCTCACTCCGGCCGACATCGATGCCGCCGAGGCCGACATCGCCCAGGCAGCTCTGGTAATCATGCAGCTCGAAACACCGGTTGAAACCGTGGCACGCGCAGCCGAAGTGGCCAAACGCCACGGAGTAACCGTTATTCTCAACCCCGCACCTGCGCCCAAAAACCCGCTGCCCGCATCGCTGCTGGCCAACGTGGACATAATCATCCCCAACAAGACCGAAGCCGAAGCCATCTCCGGCATCGCCATCACCGACAGCGCATCGGAAGATGCAGCCATCCGCGCCATACACGCCATGGGTGTGAAAACCGTGATCTTCACCCTCGGCAGCAAGGGCGCTCTTATTTGTGAAAACGGCGACTGTCTGGAGATTCCATCATTCAAGGTAAAGGCAGTGGACACCACCGCCGCCGGCGACACTTTCTGCGGAGCGCTCTGCGTGGCTCTTGCCGAAGGCGAACCTATGCGGCGCGCCATCGAGTTCGCCAACAAGGCAGCTTCCATCTCCGTGACACGCATGGGCGCACAGCAGTCAATCCCCTTCCGCCATGAAATCGGCGAATTCTGAATGCACCGCACCACACAACCCGCCACCCTCTCCCTTCCACAACCTGAAATAAACAATCAACTGTCACACAAACTCTAATACCCCAATTTAATGAAACCGAGTGCAATCAAATTTGCCACGGCACTGTGCATGTTCGCACTTGCCTTATTGATAGCTCCGGCGGCTACCGCACAGTCCGTAATCAGCGGCACCGTGGTTGACGGGCAGAACGAACCCGTAATCGGCGCAAGCGTGATTGTGAAAGGCACCAAAACCGGAGTTGCCACCGGAATCGACGGCGACTTCAACATCTCGGCACGCCCAACCGACGTGCTCACCGTTTCGGCCGTAGGTTACAAGACCGCCGAGGTGCCTGTCGACAACCGCACCAAACTCAACATCGTGCTTGCCGAAAGCTCCGAAATGCTCGACGAAATCGTGGTCATCGGCTACGGCACATCAACCAAGAAAGAACTCACCGGCTCCGTGGCCAGCATGAAAAAAGAGGACCTCAACCCCGGTTCCTATTCAAACGCAATGGGCATGCTCCAGGGCAAGGTGGCCGGTCTGCAGATCGTGAACCCCTCGGGTGCCGACCCCACAGCCAAATATGAAATCCTGCTCCGAGGCACCAACACACTCTCGGCAGGCCAGGGCCCGCTCGTTATCATCGACGGTGTGGCTGGTGCAGACATCCGCAACATCAACCCGCAGGACATCGAGAGCATTGACGTGCTAAAGGACGGCTCGGCAGCAGCCATCTACGGTACACGAGGCACCAACGGAGTTATCATCGTCACCACACGCCGTGCACGCGAAGGCCGTGCGGAGGTAACATATGAGGGCCTGTTCACCGTAGGCAAGGTGACACGCCGCGCAAAGCCCCTCACAGCTTCGGAATTCAACTACGTGGTCGACACCTACCGCCCCGAAATGAGCTCGTCGAAATATGGTGCCGACACCGACTGGTTCGACGAAATCACCCGCACACCCATCAGCCACAAGCACACACTGTCGCTGTCAGGCGGCACAGAGAAGTTCTCCCACTTCACATCCATCAACTATGAAAAGGCCGAAGGCGTGCAGCGCGGCAACGACTATGAAAAAATTGCCGGACGCACCAACATCCGCCAGAGCCTCCTTGAAGGATGGTTAGACCTCGACATCAATCTGTTCATCAACCACCGCAAGTACAACCCCTCTAACACATCCGCTTTCCAGCAGGCATTCATCCACAATCCCACCGAGCCCGTCTACGACCCCTCGAACTCCACAAGCGGCGGCTACTACCGCATCGAGGCAATGGAATACTTCAACCCGGTGGCCATGATCAACGAACGCGAATCAACCACCGTCAACGACAACTTCGGCGGTAACGCTCGCGTAACCCTCAACATCAAGCCCGTCAAGGGTCTCAAATGGGATGCATTCCTGGCCATCTCGCGCGAAAGCAACGAATCGCAGACCTACAGCTCCCACTACTATCCCAGCATCATCGGCACCGAAGGCAGCGCCGAGCAGAGCAACTACAAGAACAACAACACCCAGTTCGAGACCACATTGCAGTACATCCGCTCGTTCGGCGAGCACTCGCTGCAGGCTCTCGTGGGCTACACCTATGAGAAAGGCACCGAAAACTCGGCAAGCATGTCGAACGTAGGCTTCGACTTCGATGACCTCGGCGTGAACGACATGGGCTCCGGCACAGGATTGCTCAACGCTAAGGCTTCGATGGACTCCTATAAGGAATCGCACACCTACATCGGTTTCTTCGGCCGAATCCTCTACAACTACGACCAGCGCTATCTGGCATCCGTGTCCCTCCGCCGCGACGGCTCCAGCCGCTTCGGCAAGAACAACAAATGGGGATGGTTCCCGGCCGTTTCGCTCGGATGGCGCATCAGCCGCGAAGCCTTCATGCGCGACATCGAATGGCTCAACGAACTCAAGATCCGCGGCGGTTACGGCGTGACCGGCAACCAGGACTTCTCCAACTACAAGTCGCTCATCCTAATGACCACCGCCGGCAAATTCTGGTACAACGGCCAGTGGATCAACACCTACCAGCCCGCATCCAACCCCAACCCCGACCTGCAGTGGGAAAAGAAGAAAGAGTTCAACATCGGTCTGGACGCACAGATGTTCAACAGCCGCCTGAGCTTCACCTTCGACTACTACCACCGCACCACCGACAATCTGCTCTACAACTACACCGTGCCCACTCCCCCCTACATCTACAACACCCTGTTCACCAACGTAGGCAAGGTAACCAACCGCGGCGTGGAGTTCACAATCTCCGCCATCCCCGTGCAGACCAAGGACTTCCAGTGGAGCACCACCTACCTCATCGCACACAACACCAACAAACTCGACAAATTCACCAACGAAGAGTTCCAGAACGGAACCTACAAGGTAGGATGGTCGCCCACAGGCAAATGCAACACTCAGCGCCTCATCGAGGGTGAATCGCTCGGCACATTCTACGGCCCGATTTTCCTCGGCACCGACACCGACGGCCAGGACGTGCTGCTGGGTCAGGGCGACGACGGCACCGTGCCTGAGGACCAGTGGGTGAAACTCGGATGCGCCTATCCCAAGGTGACAATGAACTGGACCAACACCTTCAACTGGCGCCACTGGGACCTCAGCTTCTCGCTGCGTGCGTCGCTCGGAGGCAAAGTGCTCAACGAAATGGGCATGCGCTACTCCAACCTCGACCGCATCGGTCTGAACAACATCTCGTCCGAATGGCTCAACGACCAGGGCCACACCGAACTTGGAGCAAAATACTCGTCGAAGTACCTTGAGGACGCATCATTCCTCAAAATGGACAACCTCACACTCGGCTACACATTCAACTTCCCCTCGAAATACATCCGCTCGCTGCGCCTGAATTTCACCGCACAGAACGTGTTCACCATCACCAAGTACAAAGGTGTTGACCCCGAAGTGGGCATCACCGGCCTCGAACCCGGTCTGGAAGGTCTGAGCTACTATCCCCGCACCACCGATTTCACATTCGGCGTGACAGCCCGCTTCTGACGCGAGTCCACACACGTTTCTCTCTCCACAACACCCACTTCTGTAAATTTCGAAATTCAAAAAGCGAAACATCACAATGAAAACTACCATAAAGAACTTTGCCCTCGGCGTGGCCGGCGCAATCGCTCTTGGTGCCTGCACCGATCTGGACGAAACCGTCTACAGCGACATGCCGATGGACAACTTTTTCAAGAACGAAAAAGAACTCGTGGCCAATGCCGGACGCGCCTACACCAAAATGCAGGGCTACAACGCCGAGCAGAGCCTCTGGACACTCCTGCTGCAGGCTTCCGACGAATGTGCCGTGCCTGCCACCAACACCGGCAGCTGGTATAGCGGCGGACGCTATCAGGAAGTGCAGAACAACATTATCCCCTCATCCAACCGTCTGCTCAAGAAAGGCTGGGACTGGATTTTCAACGGCATTGCAGCCTGCAACGAGATTATCTACGAAACCGAACTGTCCGACATCGAATTCGAAGGCAAGGACAAAATTCTGGCCGAAATGAAGACACTCCGCGCCTTCTTCTACTACGAAGCGATGGCCAACTGGGGCAACATCCCCTTCACCATCAACTACACCGACACCGGCTACCCCGAACAGAAGGACCGCCGTTTCATCTTCGACTTCCTCCTTGGCGAACTGTCGGACGAGCTGATCTCCAAACTCGACCGTCATCCCGCCCCAAATAACTACGGACGCGCCAACCAGGCCACGGCCTACTGCATCCTCGCCAAAATGTATCTCAACGCAGAGCGCTGGTTCGGAACCCCAATGTACGCTCAGGCCGAACAGGCCACCAAGGCCGTAATGGACATCGGCGACTACATCATCGAGGATTCCTATGCCACCAACTTCGCCGTCAAGAACGAGAACTCCAAGGAGAACATCTTCGTGATTGTCTACGACCACGCAGCCATCCCCTCCGGAAGCCGTTCGTTCTATCTCTACACCCTCACGCTCGAACCCGAGTCCTGCCCCACGTTCAACATCTCCGCATCCCCGTGGTCAGGCTTCATCTGCCAGCCCGACTTCTTCCAGACATATGAAGAGGGTGACCTCCGCCGCGACCTCACCTGGCTCCACGGCCCGCAGGTCGACGTCAACGGCAACCCCATCATGGTCAACGGTGAGCAGCTGAGCTACACCCCCGTGTTCCCCGAAACGAAATACTACAACGCCAACGGCGGACGCGACAAATTTGACGGTGCCCGCATCTGCAAATGGCCCTATCAGACCGACGGTATGCTCACATCGGGCGAAACCTGCATGGACAACGATTTCGCCATCTTCCGTTACGCCGACGTCATTCTCATGCACGCCGAAGCCCTCGTGCGTCAGAACAAGGCCCCGCAGGCTGCCGAAATGGCTGAACTGCAGAAAATCCGCACCCGCGCCGGCCTGCAGCCCTTCTCGGCCGCACAGCTCACCCTCGACGCGCTCTATGCCGAACGCGGGCGCGAACTGGCATGGGAAGGATGGCGCCATGAGGACATGATCCGTTTCGGCAAATACCTCCAGCAGTCCTGGGCACATCCCGCACAGGATGGCGAGACATTCCGCGAGCTGTTCCCCATCCCGTCGGAAATCCTCAACGCCAACCCGCGTCTCACCCAGAACCCCCATTACAACTGATTTTCCCGACACCAGAAGTCTGTTTTCCCACAGATTTCACACAACATCCAAGGCCGGAAAGGCGGGGGCTCATTCGTTTTCATAAGCTCTGTTTAATTTCCCCGCCTTTCGCCGGCCTCCATTTCCCCCTCTCATCTCCATTTTTAATCCAATCATAAAGCTTGATCCAACAAGCTTTCAGTCACCGACAACCAGACAATGAAACACCTCACCCACTGCCTCGCGGCGGCAGCCGTAGCCTTCGGCATCTCGGCCGGCGCCACAGCTGCCGAAAAAATATCGTCCGACGTACTCCGCGACAAAATCGCCGGCGCTTGGATCGGCCAGATGGTCGGCAACATCTACGGTCTCCCGTTCGAAAACAAATTCGTTGACGAGCCGGCCCCCGAATCGCGCTTCCCCTTCGGCTACACCAAGAACATCGACAAACTCAAAAAATATGACGGAGCCTTCTCCGACGACGACACCGATGTGGAGTACATATACCTCACGCTGATGGAAAAATACGGCATCGATCCCACCTACGCCCAGATGCGCCAGGGATGGATGCACCATATCCGCGACCGCGTATGGCTGGCCAACCGTGCCGCACTCGGCCTGATGCACCTCGGCTACACACCGCCGTTCACCGGCCGTCAGGACCTCAATCCCCACTGGTATCAGATTGACCCGCAGCTCATCAACGAAATCTGGGCCTACACCGCCCCGGGCATGGCCGCCTATGCCGTGGGCAAGAGCGACTGGGCCGCACGCATCACCAGCGACTCCTGGGCCGTACAGCCCACAGCACTCTACGGAGCCATGTATGCCGAAGCTTTCTTTGAGAAAGATGTGAAAAAACTCATCGAGAAGGGGCTCAAGTATCTCCCTGAGAACGACCGCTACACCCTCGGAGTGAAAAAATGCCTCGATCTCTTCCGCCAGTACCCTAACGACTGGGTCAAGGCCCGTCAGATCATCGCCGACGAATATTACGTGAACGAGGACCCCATGACCAAAACCATCTGGAATGCCGACCTCAACGGCCTCATGGGCATCCTGGCCATGCTCTACGGCAACGGCGACTTCCAGCGCACACTCGACCTCAGCTGCGCCATGGGCTTCGACTGCGACAATCAGGCAGCCACCGTTTCCGGTATTCTCGGAATCATCATGGGCGCAAAAAAACTGCCCGCATCGCTCACGATGCCTGTTGAAGGCTGGACCAAACCCTTCAACGACCGCTACATCAACATCACGCGCTTCGACATGCCCGACGCATCAATCGACGACATCATCAACCGCACCTACAATCAGGCCATCGCGGTGGTCAAGGCCAACGGCGGCAGTGTGAAAGGCAACACCATCTACATCAACCCCAAAGCCACATTCAATCCGCCGCTGGAATTCTGCATCGGCCCGATGCCCGACCTCACCGTGGGGATGAAAGCCGACTACGACTTTGCCTGCACGGCCAACCGCAACTACAGCTGGACACTCACGGGTGGCACCCTCCCTCCGGGCCTGACATTCACCGACGGACGCCTTGACGGCACACCCACCAAGGCCGGCAAATACGACATCACCCTGCGGCTCGAAGGCAACGGCAAGGAACTCAGCAAGGATTTCAACATCGTAGTGAAGCCGGAGAACCTGGCCATGAAAGCCGACACCATCTATGCCAACGTGCGTGAGCTCAATGAAGCCGTGCTCGATTCCTGCTGGATCACCTTCGGCAAGCCCATGTATGCCAAGACCGTGGACGTTATCAACGACGGCGTGAAGAAAGGTGCAGGCTCGGTGTTCTACTCGCTTGCCTCAAAATCCAACGCCCCCAAGATCGACTACTTCGGCTACGGCTGGGACACTCCCCAGACCATCGACATGATTGAGCTTAACACCGGTTGCCTCGAGGAATTCGGCGGATGGTTCTCAAGCCTCAACATCCAGTATCTCGACGGCGACGGCCGCTGGCGCGATGTGGGCAGGTACACCTCCACTCCCGAGCTGCCCAAAACCGATATCGTGTTCTTCCAGCCACATTTCGCCCAGTTCCTCCTGGAATTCGCTCCGGTAAAGACCAAGGGTATCCGCGTGCTGTTCGACACCACCTACCAGTACCATTGGAACAAATACACCAAAAACGTTTCCAATTTCATATCCATCACCGAGCTTGGCGTTTACGACATGCCCCGCTGATAAACATCATACGCTCTTCTCCTCTCATCTTCTTACCTTGACTCACTCTCTCCATCCATTTTCCTTAATCCTCTCTCCTCCTCTTTTTTTTGACCATGAATAAATTATTTCTGACACTCGCACTTTCAGCCGCCTCGCTCTCGGCTCTTGCTGCTCCGGTTTCGGGCCGCGTGGAAATGAGCCGGGACGAACTTATGAACAAGATAAAGGGTGGATGGGCAGCACAGACCATCGGCGTGGTATTCGGCGCCCCGGTTGAATTCAAGTTCACCGGTTCCTACACCCAGCCCTACCAGCCTATCCCCTGGTCGAGCCACATTGTGAAATACTGGTGGGAGAAAAAGCCCGGCCTGTTCGACGACATCTACAACGACTGCACATTCGTGGAGACGTTCGAGAAACTCGGTCTCGACTGCACCCAGGAGCAGCTCGCCAAGCATTTTGCCTACGCCGACTATCATCTGGCACACGCCAACCAGGCCGGACGCTACAACATCCGTCAGGGCATCATGCCCCCGGCCTCGGGCAACTGGCTCAACAATCCGCATGCCGACGACCTTGATTTCCAGATTGAGGCTGACTTCATCGGCCTCATGGCCCCCGGACTTCATGAGGAGGCTCTGCGCATAGCCGACAAAGTAGGCCACATCATGAACTCCGGCGACGGTTTCTACGGCGGAGCCTTCGTGGCCGGTCTCTACTCCACGGCCTTCTATCTCGACAATCCCCGCGACATCGTGGAAGCTGCCCTCGCACCCATTCCCGCCGAGAGCACATTCTACCGCTGCATCCGCGATGTGCTCGATTTCCACCGCCTCCATCCGTCCGACTGGGTGGCATGCTGGGAATACCTGCAACGCAACTGGAACATCGACGTCGGCTGCCCCAAAGGAGCGTTCCTGAGCTTCAACATCGATGCCAAGCTCAACTCGGCATTCGTGGCGCTGGCCATGCTCTACGGCAACGGCGACTTCACCGAAACCCTCGACATTGCTGCACGCTGCGGTCAGGATGCCGACTGCAATCCGGCCACAGCCGGCGGTGTGCTCGGCGTGATGAAAGGCTACGACGGCATCCCCGCCTTCTGGCTCGATCCGCTGAAAGAGGTTGAGGACCTCAACTTCGAGGGCACCGACATGTCGCTCGCGTCGAGCTACCGTATGAGCTTCAATCAGGCCCTGCAGCTAATCACCAAGAACGGCGGAGAAGTCACCGCCGACAAAGTGGTGATACCCACCGCAGCTCCGGCCGTGCTCCCGCTCGAACAGAACTTCACCAACACTTATCCGCTGGTGCGCGAACGCTTCGACGCCTTCTTCGACAAGGAGTTTGAATTCTCATTCACCGGCAACGGCTTCGTGATCTGGGGCAACATCTGCTGCCTGCGTCACATCAACAAGGACTACATCAACCGCGTATCCACACGTCACATCGGCTCCGAAGTGTTCGGTCTGGCCGAGCCCGACGACAAATATGTGGCAAACGTGGAGGTATGGATCGACGGCAAGCTCGACCACGTGGCCAGGATGCCAATGCGCAACACCGACCGCCGTGTGGAACCGGCATGGAAGTATCTCCTCCCAGAAGGCCATCACACCGTGCGCCTCGTGTGGACCAACCCCAACAAGGAGTACACCATCCGCATCAACGACATCATGTTCTATTCCGACCATCCCAACACCAACCGTTTCTATTCCAACCTGAAATGAAAAATATCATCATAACAGCCGCTCTCGCGGCGGCATGCGCGACCACTCTTCTTTCCGGATGCGGCGACAAAACCGGCCGGAAAGCTGCGGAAATCCCCTACGGCACCACCATGACCATCGACAAGGCCACCCTGCTCGACAAAATCAAGGGGGGATGGGCCGCACAGACCATAGGCTGCACTTACGGCGGTCCCACCGAATTCAAGTACAAAGGGGGCATGATCAACGACAGCATCCCCATCATATGGTACGATGACTACTGCAAGGATATCTTCGCAGAGGATCCCGGCCTGTACGACGACGTGTACATGGACCTTACATTCATGGAGGTTATGGCAGCCGAGGGCATCGACGCTCCTGCCGAAAGCTACGCCAAGGCGTTTGCCAACGCCGACTACAAGCTGTGGCACGCCAACCAGGCCGCTCGCTACAACATCCTCAACGGCATCATGCCGCCGGCATCCGGCCACTGGAAGAATAACCCCCATGCCGACGATATCGATTTCCAGATCGAGGCCGACTTCATCGGCATGATCTGCCCCGGTATGCCCAATTCAGCTTCCGGCATCGCCGACAAAATCGGCCACATCATGAACTATGGCGACGGCTTCTATGGCGGCGTCTACGTAAGCGCTCTCTACACCCTGACATATGTATGCGACGATATCCCCACCATCGTGGAGCAGGCTCTCCGCACCATTCCCGAGGAAGCCAATTTCCACCGCTGCATAGCCGATGTAATCGACTTCTGGCGCAAGAACCCCTCCGACTGGAAACAGTGCTGGCTGGCCATCGACCAGAAATACACCAACGAGAAAGGTTGCCCCGAAGGGGTGTGGAACGGCTTCGACATCGATGCAACAATCAATGCCGCCTACTGCGTAATCGGCCTGCTCTACGGCGAAGGCGATTTCTTCCGCACCATGGACATCTCCACCCGCTGCGGTCAGGACAGCGACTGCAATCCCGCCACTGCCGGAGGTATCCTCGGTGTGATTTACGGATACGAAAAGCTGCCCGACTTCTGGAAACCTGCCGTCGACCGGTGCGAGAACATCAACTTCCCCTACACCGACATTTCGCTGGCCACAAGCTATGAAACCACTCTCGGCCTGCTCGAAAAAGTCGTGACAGCCAACGGCGGAAAAATCACGGATGAGACTGTGGAATTCACCATCCAGCAGCCCGAACCGGTGGCACTCGAGCAGTCGTTCGAGGGCATCTATCCCACCGAGCGCCGCGTGGTGAAAGGCGACATCGAGAACGGCGAACGCTCCTGGAACTTCCACGGAAGCGGCATAGTGCTTCAGGGCATGGTGCGCCGCGACGTCGCTTCACTCCCCGACGATTATGTGGCACAGCTCGAAGCCGTGATTGACGGCAAGACCGTCGAGACATTCCAGATGCCTCTCGACTACATCACCCGTAAATACGACATCTTCCACACCTATGACCTTGCCGACGGCGACCACACCCTCACCATCCGCTGGCTCAACCCCACTCCGGGCTATGCCGTGCAGTGCAAGGACATAATTGTCTACGGTCCCCAGCCTGTCAAGCCCATCAAGCCCTGACAAGTTACGAAAATCCTAACCTAAAACAAGACTTCTCCCATTCCATTCAACGATGAAAATTCCCGAAAAGGGCGTAAAATCCCTTAAACGATTCCTGTTCATTTCCGGCTTGGCCTTGTCGCTGGCGCTCACTGCATCGTGCGGCGGCGACGAGGGCGAAGCCCCGGAACCTGCGCCTCCGGCACCTCCGGCCAAAGTCACATTCTCCCAGCGCTGGAACCCCGACCTGAATTTCCAGAGCCGCACTCTGGGGCGTCAGGTAAACTACAACGTACTTGTTCCCGCCGAATATCTTTCAGACCCGACGGCCAAATTCCCCGTGGTATATCTCCTGCATGGCTACGGCGACTCCCACACATCATGGGGTCCCGGTCATTTCGACATCCAGCAGGTCGACGCCAATGCACGTACCTCAGGTCTGACAGGCCCAGTAATCTACGTCATGCCCCAGGGCTGGAATTCCTATTACGTCAACCGGTACGACGGCGGATTCAACTACATGGACATGATTGTCAACGAACTCGTGCCGCTCATTGACCGCATGCTCCCCACCGTGGCCGAGGCCAAAGGCCGTGCCGTGGCAGGCTACTCCATGGGTGGATTCGGAGCGCTCGCCCTCGCAGGCAAGAATCCCGGCGTGTTCGGCACATGCATCTCGCTCAGCCCGTCGATGAACACCGACGACCAGTACCGCACTCTCGGCTCGTGGGACAGCCAGTGGGGCAACATCTTCGGCGGCAGCGGCACCACAGGCGAAGCCCGGCTCACCTCACACTACAAATCGCTCTGTCCGCTCCATTTCTTTGCCGACGAACCGGTGTCGAACTTCGCCTCACTCAACATTCTGCTCGATTGCGGCGACGATGAGGAACGCCTCTATGCCGGCAGCGGCGAATTGCACTCCATTCTGCGCACACGCGGCATTCCTCACGAATTCCGTGTACGCAACGGCGCCCACACCACCACCTACTGGCGCGAAGGGCTCCGCGAGGGGCTGGCACTGTTCAGCACCGCCTATAGCGGAGGCACATATCCTGAAATTACCGCCGTCACCATCCCCACCGGCAACGCGCCCGCCACAGTTGAGGTGCAGAACGCACCCTGCGCCACAGCGCTCTTCACCGGCGCAGGATTCAAGGGCAATTCAAGCTCGCGCGTGGTCTATATGGAACTCGGAGCCGGTGCAGGCGCAATCACGCCCGAACGCTGCGCCACTCTGATGGCCTCCACGCTTCAGGCCAAGAACGTGGCGCTTGCCGTGGTGAACACAACCGATGCGGCATCAGTCGATGCCGACGCGGTTTTCAGCGCGGTGGAAAGCACATTGGGCATCTCCATCACCGATTCCGGCCGATGGATGCTGGCAAGCGGCAACGGCCTTTCGCTCTTCGCCCCGTTTGCCTGGAACGGCCGCAAGATAGCCGGATTCGGGCTGTACGATTCCGACCTTGCCATGCCTGAAAATGCCACTCCGGCAGCCGGGCTCTATGTTCTCGACATCACTGACAACGGCACCAATCACCACACCGTGTTCTCCACATTCTGCACTCTGCGCGACCTTGGCGCCAACGTGGAATACCGCGTTCACAACGGCACCGACAATGCCGTCTGCGCCGACTATGGCATATCTAACGTGCTGCAACTTATCTCATCACGCATCCCCATCTGATGCGCCCCACTAAAAACACATCTACCGCAATGAAAAAAGTATCTGTCCTGTCTGTCCTGTTTGCTGCCGCGGCCATCACGGCATCTGCGGCCGTACGCCCTGTGGAACTTGAGAATTGCCGCCTGCAAAGCAGCGTTCTCGGACACGATGTGGCCTACTCCGTGGTAATTCCCGCCGATGCCGACAAGGGCAAACATTATCCTGTGCTCTACATGCTCCACGGCGTCGGTGGCGACCACAGTTCATGTCTCGAGTATACCGATGTGGCCGGAATGATGCAGCGCGGCGAAATGCCGGAGATGATAGTGGTGATGCCCGACGGCTATCTTAGCTATTATTCCGATGCCGCCGACGGCTCGCTCCCATACGAGACGTTCTTCACAACTGAATTCATACAGTCCATCGATTCCATCCACCCCACACTGCCCGGACGCGAAAACCGCGTTATCTCCGGCTTCTCAATGGGTGGATTCGGGGCTATGACCCTCGGGCTGCGCAACCCCGAGAAATTCGGCACTGTGATATCCTTTTCACCGTCGATGCGCACCGATTCGGTCTATGCCACCGAAGGGCCGCAGGATGCCTGGGAAAAACAATGGGGACGCACATTCGGCGGCGCCGGTCTGACCGGTTTCGACCGCATCACACAATACTACCGCGACCGCTCGCCTCTTCATTTTGCGCACAAGCTCGATGCCAAAGCACTTTCAAGTGTCAACCTGACCATCGACATCGGCGACCTCGAAAACACACTTGCCGCTCCGTCGGAAATGCTGCACCGCACACTTGTGAGCCGCGGCATCCCGCACACCTACCGCGTGCGCTCGGGCGGCCACGATTTCGAATGTATGAACAAGGGGCTGCGTCAGGCAATGGCGGAACTGTCCTCCACACTCTTCCAGTCAACTTCATCCGACAAATCCGACCCGTCCGACCCGTCCGACCCGTCACCACGCCAATTGAATTTGGCCAACTCCACCATTTGGCTGCCTGCCGCCAACGCTGCTTCCTACCGGCTTTATCCGGTGCTTTACGTCCGCGGCAACTTTTCGCCTCAGGAAAAGGAAAGTCTGGTGAAACGCACGGACGCGATGGCATCTCGCGGCGAGATCAGGCCGATGGCACTCTGTTTCCTTTCTCCCACGGATTCTATTCAGGCCATCGAGCATGAATGCAGACAACTGCGTGCCGACCGCCGGTTTCGTGCACTCGTTGACTGCGGCGGTTCTCCCGACTTCCTGGCCGGATTGCTCGCCACCGAACCCTGGTTCACCGCTGTGGTGCTGACCAACCCGACGGAAGGCTCCACTTCCCCGCAGACGTTTGCCGGACTGCTGAAATCACACCGCCGTTACCCGCGTGTGTGGCTCGACCAGAACCCGTCATCGCCTGACTTCGGATGGGCAAGCGATCTTCACGTGCTTCTGCGCGGCCTCGACATCAGCCACCAGTACCGCGTGGGCGCCCATGCACCCGATTCGCTGCAGTTCATGCCCGGATGGGAGGAATGGCTGCGGTTCATCGACCAGCGCATCCACATCTGACCCCCGCTCTGACTCTCCGCTACATTTACATCTTTCTCCAGACCATATTATTTCAGAAATAAATATCTTAAACCCTCAATATCCATGTTTACAGTCAACAACTATGCTCTGGCAGTGATTTTCTGCTTCATCACCATGATTTGCTGGGGCTCCTGGGGCAACACCCAGAAACTTGTATCGAAAAACTGGCGCTACGAACTTTTCTATTGGGATTACGTGATCGGCATGGTGCTGTTCACCCTGCTGCTCGGATTCACCATGGGCAGCTTCGGCTCGGAAGGTCGCAGTTTCTGCACCGACCTCTCGCAGGCATCCTGGAGCGCCATCGGCTGGGTGATTCTCGGCGGTGTAATCTTCAATGCCTCCAACATCCTCCTGTCCGCCTCCATCTCACTCGCCGGCATGGCCGTGGCATTCCCTCTCGGCGTGGGTCTGGCCCTTGTGCTCGGCGTGATAGTGAACTACATCGGCGTCCCCTCGGGCAATCCCTGGCTGCTCTTCGGAGGCGTGGCACTGGTGGTAGTGGCCATCATCTGCAACGGCATGGCATCGGGCAAGATGCCCAAGACTACCGACTCCGACGGTGCCGACACCCGCAAGAAAGGCATCATCATCGCCCTCATTGCAGGTGTGCTCATGTCGCTCTTCTACCGCTTTGTGGTCATGGGCATGGACATCAACAACTTCGCTGACCCGGCCCCCGGCATGCTCACCCCCTACGGAGCCATCTTCATCTTCTCCATCGGCGTGCTGCTCAGCAACTTCGTGTTCAACACCCTGGCCATGCGTTTCCCCTTCACCGGCGCTCCGGTGAGCTATTCGGCCTACTTCAAAGGTTCCTTCCCCACCCATCTCTGCGGCATGCTCGGCGGAGCTATATGGGGGCTCGGCACAGCATTCAGCTACATCGCCTCCGGCGAGGCAGGCCCGGCCGTGTCCTATGCCCTCGGTCAGGGAGCACCCATGATCGCCGCCATCTGGGGCGTGTTCATCTGGAAGGAATTCAAGGGCGCACCTGCCGTGGTCAACAAACTTCTGGCCGCCATGTTCGTGCTCTTCATCCTCGGTCTTGCATGCATTGTATGGGCCGGTAACTGACATTCCGTCCAATCTCCCCCGTGAATCTGAATTAAAACATCAATCACTATAACCTTAAACGCTTTATGAAAAAATTCGCTTTATGGCTTGCTGCGGCAGCCATCGTGATGGGTTTCAACTCCTGCAGCGACGACCCGGACCATCCCGACACCAACGTGCTTGAGACACCAATGATGCAGGCACCTCAGCTCACACACAACACAGCCGTGCTCTCATGGAAAAAGTGCGCCAACGCCAACATGTATGTCTACACCGTGAACAACGGTCCTGAAATGATGACCTACGAACCCACCGTGACACTCGAAGGCCTCACCCCCGAAACCACCTACACCTTCAGCGTGAAGGCACGCCGCGACTATTCGCAGTATTTCGAGGATTCAGAGTACACCACCATCAATTTCACCACGCTCGGCAAGCCTGAAACCGCCAAAGTTTATCACGTGGCTACATTCGGCGACGACTGGGACAAATGGTTCTATGAATACAACGCCGACTGGACACCCAAACGCATCTACCGCACCGTCGACGGCACCGCCGACGGCGACCTCGACCGCGAATGGAACTTCACCTACAACGGCACGGCCCTGCAGGTACGCGGCAAGAACGACTACGACATCACCCTCAACGACATGGGCTATGTGGCACAGCTCATCGACGGCTCCACCACCTACGACTACCTCTACGACGCCGACGGCTACCTGATTCAGGTATGCAAGAACGGTGAAGTGGCCGTGAACTGCGACATCCAGGACGGCAACCTCATGCGCTGGAGCAAACTCCGCGACGGTGCCGAGGTCTGGAAACTCCACACATACGATTCAGCACTCAACGTGGGCGGATGCCATGCCATCACAGCCGAAGGCATCGGCGCAAGCCGCTGGTTCGTTGAAAGCGGCCTCTTCGGCAAAGCTTGCAAGAACCTCCACACATCCAACCAGTGGGATTACTCCGACACCGGCTCGACCTTCACATTCGATTTCGATGCCAACGGATGCGTCACCGCAGAGCACAAACTCTACGGCACCGACACCGAAAACTTCTTCTACTCCTACGTAGCCGAATAACCCCATTTCCCACTCAGCCGGCTACCCCCGGCACAACTTATCGCGAGAACTCTTTCTTTCGCAACTTATCGGAGACTTTTGTTTTAGGTATCTCCCCCAGGGAGGGCACGGTGATGAATGGCACCTGCCCTCCCTTCCTTTTATCCCACAAAAATCGCTTTTATTTTATCTCCCTATGTTACTCAACACATTCTATTGCCATCTCAGAACTTTTTGGCAACTTTGCTTCAACTAATACCTGAAAACAATGGGCGTTAATATTCAGTTTTCCCAATCGTATCATTGGCTGAGTTCGTGGATCTTGGCGAATGTGATTCAACTTTCGGTGCAGGATTTCTGCGACCGGTTCGTGGATTACCGCATGGATCCCGGACGGCGTCTGTATGACCAGATGGTGATGGCTGCCCGGTGCGGTGTGGCGAATATCGCCGAAGGGTCAGCCCGACATTCCACTTCGGTGGAAACGGAAATGAGGCTGCTCGACGTGGCAAGAGCGAGCTTTGACGAACTGCAGGGCGACCTTTTTAATTTTCTGCTGCGCAGAAATGGCGACGTGTGGTCCATCGGCAATCCCGACCGTGAGGCAATATGGCAAATGAGGCTCGAGGATCCTCAATATTCTGCCGACTATCTGCACGATGCCGCCAGGCATATACTTGCCCAAAAGCTTAAATTCAGCCGCTGGTTAGACAGTGACCGCGCCGAAACGGTTGCCAATGCTTTACTGATTCTCTGCCTCCGCGAAAACAAAATACTCCAATCACAGATTCAAAACCGGCTTGAGAGTTTCCGGCAGACTGGCGGTTTCACCGAAAACATGACAGCCGAACGCATCGAAGCCCGTAAGACGCAGGCCTCGGGAAGCGGCGCTCCTCTCTGCCCCAAATGCGGCAAGCCGATGTTCAGGCGCATGCAGAAGAAGGGACAACAACAAGGGCGCGAGTTCTGGGGCTGCAGCGACTACCCGCGCTGCAACGGCATCCGGCCCATTAACCAGCAATAATCGGGCTTCTCGAGAAAATCGAGATTCCCGAGTTTCTCGAGATGCTCGGGATGCTCGGGAACCTCGAGCATCTCGAAATTACTTAAGGTTAACGGTGAAATAGCGGGCTTGGGGGTGAGCAATGTAGAGGCCGGCCACGCTTGAGGGGGGATTCATCGCGCCGGTGGGGGTGATTTCCACTCCTGCCTGAGCGGGATTAACAAGCCGGGCGAGAGTGAACATGAGCGACTGGTCGGGCAGCGACGGATAGCCCACTGCCGGACGTATGCCTGGATACTGTCCGCGCATGCGATCTTCCAAAGTGGTGTGCTCGTCGTGGTTGTAGCCCCACAGGGATGTGCGCACATGGTGATGCAGCCACTCCGATGCGGCTTCGGCGAGACGGTCGGCAAGCGATTGTGCCAGCAGCGCGGCATATTCGTCCTTTTCAGTCTCCTCGGCTATCAGCTGCCGCAACTGCGGGCCGGTGGTCACCACGAATGCGCCGGCATAATCGCCCTCTCGGTTCACATAATCGCACAACGCAGGCCGTGGCGCCGAGGCATCGCCCCCTGCAGGCACTTGCTGCCGCTGGGTGGGGAAGCTGACGGTCTCGCCGCCGGGCAATTCAAATTCGATGGAATTGTCGGTGCCTCGCGCGGCAAACAGTCCTACCCGCGCGCTCATGTCGGCACCTGCCTCCATCCAACGTTCAAGCAGTGCCTTCGCATCGGCTGTGATGCGGTGCGCTTCCTGCGAATCGGGCGCTACCTTCCAGCATGTGCGGAAATAAATCCAGTTGATATACGGTGCCACCTCTGCCACCGGAATACTTTCAAGCGAAGTCACACCCATCTGCGCGGGGCGCACAGGCGTGTTGGCCTCGTCATCGCGCACGGTGCGGGCCTGCGGTTGCTGCGGTGCGGCACTGCTGCGGGCGGCATAATCCTGCCGCAACTGTTCCTGCCGCGCAAGGTGGGCGGCGATGTATTCAGCCGCATTGGCGTCGGTGAGGCGGCGTGCCTCCACCGGGTTGCGCGACGCATCGCCAAGACGCATCACTATTCCCGGCGCATAGACCGGAGCCAGACGCAGGGCGGTGTGGAGTTCGGAGGTCGTGGCGCCTCCCACCATCAGCGGTGCCGTCACGCCGGCCTCCCGAAGTGCCTGCGCCACACGCTCCATCTCGGCGAGCGAGGGGGAGATCAGTCCGCTCAGGCCGATGAAATCAGGCTTGAGGCGCACGGCGGATTCGACAATCGCTTCCGGTTCGACCATCACTCCAAGGTCGTGCACCTCATAACCGTTGCATCGGAGCACCACAGCCGCTATGTTCTTGCCGATGTCGTGCACATCGCCGCGCACAGTGGCCAGCAGCCACACCCCGCGGCTTCCTGCCGGAGTGTCAGCCCGGGCGGCCTCAAGATGCGGACGCAGGATGTCAACCGCCCTGCGCATGGTTCGTGCGGAGCGCACCACCTGGGGCAGGAACATGCGTCCGGCCTCGAAAAGATGCCCCACCTCCTCCATGCCGCTCATCAGCGGGCCGGAAATCACGGCACGGGCATCGGCATACTGTTCCATCGCCGCCGCCAGCAACTCCTCAAGCCCCGCATCGTCGCCACGGCGCAAGGCCAATGCGAGCCGCTGCTCCACCGGCAGACCGGCCTCAGCATCGACGCTGTCCGTTCTTTCTCCAGCAGCTTGCATCTCCTTCGCCTCTATGGCCTTATGGGCATATTCTATCAGCGCGGCCGGCGCTTCGGGCGAAGTGTACAGCACCACGGCATCAAGCAGCGCACGCAGCTCGGGTTCAATGTCCTCGTATGTAAGGCGGGTCGACGGATTTATGATGGCCATGTCCATCCCGGCCTCTATGGCATGCCGCAGGAACACCACGTGCATGGCCTCGCGCAGGGCGTTGTTGCCGCGGAATGCAAACGAAAGGTTGCTCACGCCGCCGCTCACGCGTGCGCCCGGCAGATTCTCCTTTATCCAGCGTGTGGCGCGGATAAAATCGCGGGCATAGGCATCGTGCTGCTCCATGCCGGTGCAGATGGTGAGAATGTTGGGGTCGAACACAATGTCGCGCGGATTGAAACCGGCTTTCTCCGTCAGAAGCCTGTAGGCACGGGCGCACACCTGCGTTTTACGCTCGAAAGTATCAGCCTGCCCCTGCTCGTCGAAGGCCATCACCACCACGGCAGCCCCGAAACGGGCTATGTGGCGTGCATGTTCCAGAAAAACCTCCTCCCCCTCCTTGAGCGATATGGAGTTGACCACTGCCTTTCCCGGCACCTCTTTAAGCGCCTCCACAATGGTGGGGAAGTGCGAGGAGTCAATCATCCATGGCACTGCCGCCGTCGACGGATTCGATGCCAGCAACCGCAGGAAGCGGCACATCTCACGGGTGGAATCGAGCAGCGGGGCATCCATGCATATGTCGAGCGCCATCGCGCCGTCGGCCACCTGCCGCACGGCAATCTCCAGAGCCTCGTCGGAGTTCCCCTCCCCTATGAGGCGCTTGAATTTGGCGCTTCCGGCCACATTGCACCGCTCGCCCACGTTAATGAACATCCCCTCCGGGGCGAAATGCTCCGTCCCGGCAAGCCACGCCGGGGCGACCGTAGCATCGGGCCGACGGGGCGGATATTGCCCGGCCAAAGCCGACACGGCCGCTATGTGGGTGGCATCCGTTCCGCAACATCCACCCACGATGTTCACCAGCCCTTCGGCCATCATGGCCTCTATGTGGCCGGCAAACGCCGATGCGGTCACGGCATAGTTGCCGAGTTCGTCGGGAAGTCCGGCGTTGGGATAGACAATTACAGGATAAGGCGACACGGTGGCCAGACGGCGCAGATGGTTGATCATCATGTCCGGGCCGAACGAGCAGTTCAGTCCCACCGCTGCCGGGCGTGCAAATGCCACCGACGCCACAAACGCCTCAAGGGTCTGGGCCGTGAGAAGCCTGCCCGATTTTCCGGCCACGGTGGCCGAAATCATCAGCGGCACCTCGCGTCCGGCGGCATCCATCGCATCGCGCGCGGCGATGGCCGCAGCCTTTGCGTTGAGCGTGTCGAACACGGTCTCTATCAGTATGCAGTCCACACCTCCCTCAATCAGCGCATCCATCTGCACGCGGTATGCACCGTAAAGTTCATCGAAACCGATGGTGCGGGCGCAGGGGTCGTTCACGTCCGACGAAAGTCCGAGGCTTTTCCCGGTAGGCCCCACGGATCCAGCCACAAACCTTGGTTTGGCAGGATTCATGGCTGTGTAGCGGTCGGCCTCCGCGCGTGCGATGGCACACGCGGCACGGTTAATCTCCGTCACAAGATGCGCCGTGCGGTACTCCGCCTGCGACACAGCCTGCGCATTGAACGTGTTGGTCTCGATGATGTCGGCACCGGCCTCCAGATAACTGCGGTGGATTCCGGCCACCACTTCGGGCGCCGTGAGCGACAATATATCGTTGTTGCCGGCAAGCGCCACGGGATGCACGGCGAAACGTTCGCCATGGAAAGCGGATGCGGGGAGACCCAGACGCTGAATGGCCGTTCCCATCGATCCGTCGAGCACCAGCAGGCGGTGTTGCAAGGCTTCGGTAAACTGCATAAATCTGTAAATCAAAAAAAACAATTAGTAGACCTTACGGGCAATCTCGGCCACAGATGCGGCGGCATTCATCGAATAGAAATGTATGCTCGGCACACCGTGGGCTTTCAGCTCGCGTGCCTGCGCCGTGGTCCATTCAATGCCCAGGGCCTTGGCCTGGTCGTTGTCTCGGCATTTCACGAATTCGCGCGCCAACGGCTCAGGGAGGTCGATATGGAATGTCTTTGGCAGCAGCGACATCTGTTTGAGCGATGTGATGGGCTTGAGACCCGGCACTATCGGCACGGTGATGCCTGCGGCGCGGCATTCGTCGACAAAGCGGAAATACTTGCTGTTGTCGAAGAACATCTGTGTCACCACATATCCCGCTCCGGCCTCCACCTTGGCGCGCAGATGCTCCAGATCGGCCGTGCGGTTCATGGCCTCCTCATGCTTCTCGGGATAGCCTGCTACGCCGAATGTGAACGGCACGGCCGGAACGTCATCCGTCACGGTGCCGTCGGCCATGCGGCCGGAGTTGAAATCGGTAATCTGCCGGCACAGTCCTTCGGCGTGCAGATGTCCGTCGGCATCGGTGGTGAACAGCTTCGACCCCTTCCCCGTATCGCCGCGCAGGGCGAGCACATCGGTGATGCCGAGATACGCCAGGTCGATAAGCTGGTTCTCAATCTCCTGAGTGCTGTATTCGCCGCAGATGATATGCGGCACGGGGCGCACTCCGTAGCGTCCGCGGATAGCCGCCGCTATGGCCACCGAACCGGGACGGCGCTGAGTGGTGACGGTGCGGAAAATCCCCTCGCCCGCGCTCACATACACCACCTCGTTGCGGTGGGTGGTGATGTTCACGTAAGCCGGGGCGAACTCCATCAGCCGGTCGATGGACTTATATGTACCCTCGATGCTTTTGCCGCGCAGCGGGGGGAGAATCTCGAATGAAAACAGTGTTGATGTGGCGTTGGCGAGCATCTGCGCCACTGAGTCGGGGCGCGGTGTCGGTATGGTTGCCGGTGATGTCATATCTTGTCGAGTGCTTGCTGAAGGTCTGCTATAATGTCGTCGATGTGCTCCGTGCCGATGCTTACACGCACCGTGGCCGGAGTGATGTGCTGCTGAGCCAGTTCTTCGGGCGAGAGTTGCGAGTGGGTGGTAGTGGCTGGATGTATCACAAGGCTCTTCATGTCGGCCACGTTGGCAAGGTGCGAGAAGAGTTTCAGCGAGTCGATGAAGCGCCATGCCTCGTCGCGCCCTCCCTTCACCTCGAAAGTGAAGATGCTGCCGGCACCGTTGGGGTAATACCGGCGGTAGAGTTCGTGGTCGCGGTGGTGAGGAAGCGACGGATGGTTTACCTTGGCCACCTTGGGATGCGATGCGAGGAATTCCACAACCTTGAGGGCATTGGCCACATGCCGCTCCACACGCAGCGAGAGGGTTTCCACCCCCTGCAGCAGCAGGAACGCGCCCAAAGCCGAGAGGCATGCTCCCGTGTCGCGGAGCAGCACGGCACGCACGCGTGCGGCAAACGGGGCCGCAGGGTCTATTTCGGCAAATATGCTGCCGTGATAGTTGGCGTCCGGACGGGCGATGGTGGGATATTTGTCGGGGAAATCGGTCCACGGGAATGTACCTCCGTCAATCACCACGCCACCAAGTGTTGTGCCGTGGCCCCCGATGAATTTGGTTGCCGAATGCACCACCACGTCTGCGCCATGCTCGATGGGACGCATCAGCACCGGGGTGCCGAAAGTATTGTCGATAATCAGGGGCACACCGTGGGCATGCGCCTCGGCAGCCACCGCCTCGATATCTGTGACATCACTGTTGGGATTGCCAAAAGTCTCGGCATATACGGCACGTGTTTCGGGACGGAACGCCGCACGCAGCGCCTCCGGGTCGCTCATATCCACAATGGTGTGGGTCACGCCCATGTCGGCCAGCGTGTTCACAATCAGATTGTACGTGCCGCCATAGAGATTGTCGGCGGCAATCACGTGGTCACCGGGGCGGAGTATGTTTTGCAGCGCATAGAACACGGCTGCGGCTCCGGTGGCGGTGGCCACCGCTCCTGTTCCACCCTCCATGGCCCGCAGACGCTCCTCCAGTACGGCCTGAGTGGGGTTGTTCAGGCGGCTGTAGATGTAGCCGTCGCGGTGCAGTGCGAAGCGTTCGGCTGCATCGTTGCAGTCCTCAAACACGTAGGCCGCCGACTGGTGGATGGGCACTGCGCGGGCGCCGCTGGCATCGGTATGCTCCTGCCCGGCATGCAGCTGCAGGGTTTCTATACGGTAATTGTTGGTATAATTCATGTTTGAATGTATAGCTTTGAATGTCTATTCCGGAATGCTTAAACCTGAATGCAAAAAAATTGATTGAATGCAAAGTTACGTTTTTCCCCCGACGTGGCCAACTCCTGCCATCCTTACACCCGCTCAGGCGGCATCCCACCCGTTTTCCACACACTTGTCGCAGCTATCTTAGCTATCTTGAAAAATCCCAATCTTCCGGCTGTCGAGTCGGAAGATTTTTTTTGTTAATTTATAGGGCATAATCTTAAAAATTAATGGCGCTTAAATAATTTAACAAACTTTAACCAATCGGGGGGGTAATTTGACACCTTTTACATAACTTTGCCCCGATTTACACAGCATACTTGCAAAACACAGCCTTTTTTCCTGGGATAATTTACATTAATTATCAATCTATTACATCTGAGCACGAATCAATAAGCCAGAACTGCAAATTCTAAGGGGAATTCGGCTGCATCGCAATAATAAGCCAACCGACACACATTTTACGATTACTGATGAAACCGTTAATAGTCCTGCTCATCACCGGGACACTTGCAGCCGCCACCGTTACGGCACAGGTGCCGGCCGACTCGGCCAAAGTCTACTTCAGGCTCGGGCACAGGCAATATGACCCCGCTTTTCGTAACAACAGCGCGGGAATCACCCCATTTGTCAAAGAGGTGAAGCGCCACAACGCAGCCTCGAACATCGAACGCATCACCGTCCGTTCATACACGTCGCCCGACGGCTCCAATGCAGCCAACGAGCGCCTGAGCCGCAACCGCTGCAGCACCATATCCGAACTAATCCTCAATGAAACCGGCATAGACCCCTCGCTGATGCACACCGAGGCCGAAGGGATTGCCTGGGACGAGCTGCTGCGCATGGTCGAGGCCGACCCGCACGTGCCCTACCGCGACGAGGTGACCGAGCTGCTGCGGAACACTCCGCTATGGGTGTTCGACGAGAACAACCGCGTGGTTGGCGGCCGCAAAAAGAGCCTCATGGAGCTGCGTGGCGGCGTGCCCTACCGCTGGCTTTACACCAACATCTTCCCCGCGCTGCGCAACGCCGTGGCCGTTTCGCTCTTTGTGAAGCAGCCGGAAGCCACAGCCGAAGCGGCCCCCGAAAAAAACAAGAAAACCGAGAGCCTCGGGAATCCTGAGAATCCCGAGAATCTCGAGAACCTCGAGAACCCCGAGAACCCCGAGCAACTCGGGAGCCTCGGGAGCCCCGAGAACCCGGCCCCGGCGGCCGAAACGCTCCCGGCCTCCCACACACCCTGGCACCGCCTGGCCATCAAGACCAACCTCCTCTACGACGCCATCCTCATGCCCTCGCTCGAAGTGGAGTACCGCTTCAACGACCGCTGGACGGTCAACGCCGAAGGCGACGTGGCATGGTGGCACAACGACCCCAAGCACAAATACTATCAGGTGATGATCCTCTCGGGCGAAGGCCGCTACTGGTTCAAGCACTACAACAACCGCCCCTGGCACGGCTTCTATGTGGGTGCATTCGGTGGCGGCGGAAAGTATGACCTTGAGAACGGCAACCGTGGCTACAAAGGCACAGGCTATATGGCCGGCATCTCGGCGGGGTTCATGTTCCCCGTGAGCCGCAACATCTCGTTCGAGGCCGGACTGGGCGTGGGCTATCTCACCACCAAATATGAGGAATACCTCCCCTTCGAAGGACATTACGTGTACCAGCAGACTTCACGCACCGGCTACTTCGGCCCGCTCAAGCTCAAATTCGCACTCGTGTGGCGACTGTGGGACATCAACAAGAACAAGAAAGGAGGAGCTGCCAACCTATGAAAATACAATTTAAACTCACGGCCGCAGCAGCCGCATTGCTCTTTCTCACCACAGGCTGCCGTAAGGAACTCTGCTACGACCACGACCAGCACTCGCTGGCGTGCCGCATTGCCCTCAGCCCCGGCTGGGAGCAGGAATGGGAACGCGACTACGGCACACAGTGGCCGTCGGCATGGGATGCCGAACGCTTCGGCATCGGCTACGACGACCTGCGTCCCGCCACCGCCGGAGGTCTGGCAGTGTTCGTCTACGATGACGTGCATTCCGAGACACCGCGCGTGGCCAAGGAGTTCCACATCGCCCCCCAGGGCGAGACGGTGATGGTGAGCGAAGGCGACCACCGCCTGCTCATCTTCAACGACGACACCCGCAACATCATCATCGACGACATGGCCTCGCTCCCCTCGGCCCGCGCCACCACCCGCGTGCGTTCGCGCGCCTCCTATGCGGAATTCCACCGCAACGAGGAGACAGTCGGACCGCCCGACATGCTCTACGGCCACTATCAGCCGCTGATCTCCACCACGCTCAACACCGCGTCGATGCCCTACGCCTTCACCCTGCGCCCGCTGGTCTACACCTATCTCATCCGCTATGAGGTGGAGGAAGGGCTGAGCTATGTGGCTGCCGCCCGCGGCGCCATCGCAGGCATGGCACGCAACGTGTTCCTCACCGACGGCCACACCGGCGACGAACCGGCAACGGTGCTCTACGACTGCACCGTCACATCCTACGGCGTGGAAGCCCGCGTGCTCTCGTTCGGTGTGCCGGGATTCCCCGACCGCTACTACGACCGTTCCGGATGGCGCGTACCCGACGACGGCGCACGCTACACCCTCAACCTCGAGCTGCTGCTCAACACCACGCAGAGCTTTACGCTCGACTTCGATGTGACCGACCAGGTGAAGAACCAGCCGCGCGGCGGCGTGATCACCGTGACCGGCATACGCATAGGCGGCGGCAAGCCCTCGGGCGACGGGGCTTTCGATGTGAACATTTCCGACTGGGGCCCATATCAGGACATTCCGCTCAACTGATGCCCTCCCGATCAGCGGCCATGCGCCGACACACTGACTATCCCACTCACAAACAGCAACAAACATTTTTTCAATAACCAAATTTTTCTTCATTAATCCCTTTTTTATGAAAACCAAAAGTTATCTCTTCGCAGCGGCATCGGCCACGCTGATGCTTGCAAGCTGCACGCAGAACGAGGTTGTGGAAATGCCCGCAACCCGCGCCATCGGTTTCGGCACCTACGTGGGCAACACCTCCCGCGCTGCCGCTGAGGACACAAGCCTCGATTTCCTCAAAGATGAAACCAAGGGCAACGGCTTCTATGTGTTCGGTTCCTATACAGACAATTCACAAGAGGTTGTTGTATTCGATGGATTAAGCACACAATCGCATGTGATGTACAAAGGCTCTGCTTGGGGCTATTCTCCTATCAACTACTGGTCAGTAGGCAAACAGTATAATTTTGCCGCCTACGGTCCCGCAGCTGCACGCAACAACGGAACCGCCACATTCGATTATGCAGCCAACACATTGTCGATAAAAGGCTTTGAAGCAACAGGCAACCTTGACCTTGTTGTAGCAGAAGGTAAACAAGCCGGCTACACTCTCGCCTCGGAAACTGCAACTCCCGAGGTGGTAGACTTCAAATTTTTCCATGCTCTCTCGAAAGTGCGTTTCACATTCAAGAACGGCTGGCGTAACCTCGTCACGCTTAACGTCTCCGATGTCAAACTTACCGGCGCAAAGAGAACCGGCGACCTCGTGACTACAGGTACACTTGCAGCCGCAACAGCACCCTTCGCGTTGGAAAAATGGTCGAATCAGGCTGAAAAAGCTACAGATAATGACTACAGCTGGACAGATGCTTTCACATCCACAACCACAGACGAAAGCTATCCCTATGAGTATTTCCTCATGCCGCAGGCTCTTGAAGCAGATGCCATCAAGCTGACATTCACCTGCCAGGTAACCAACGATCAGGGCAGCGGTCCCAATCTCGGTGCAGGAGCAGGCAACGAAGTTAACGTATCGGTAACTATTCCTGTTAACACCGTGGCTGCATGGGAACCCGGAAAGGCTTACAACTACACCCTTACTATCGACGGTGACCTCTTCGGTCTGAAACCCATCCAGTTCGACGCTGTTGATGTTGTTACATGGGAAAATGTTAACGAAGATCTCGGCAAGGAAGACCTTACCGACTGAAATTTGACACACTGACATAACCCAATCAAATCCCCTGAACATTTCGCGGCGGAGGGGGTAAGCCCCTCCGTCACGGATGTTAAAAACGTTCTCCCAGTTGCACCATCTGATGTAGGGTCGCGACCTGTCGCGACTGCAACCGGGGAATCAAAAAGTAAATTCGACTAAAATTTCCGCATTAAGGCAGTCGCGGCAGGCCGC
>OGSD01000189.1_pt1 | contig 63902 bp, 68 predicted proteins | sample 1553571 | NCBI WGS metagenome assembly OGSD01 (sample SAMEA2580072, study PRJEB22360) | human gut metagenome | biome: human gut; feature: human-associated habitat; material: faeces | place: Denmark | collected 2008/2010 | reverse complement strand
AAAGAAAGGGGTTGTGCAATAGTGGCTTAAAGGCTAAAAGCACTACCTTTGCATATAATAATAAGTAACAACACGTTTAAGGTCACAATTTGTGATTTTGGAAAAATGAATATAAATATGACAGACAGTTGAAAAAAGACAGGAAACGGCGAACTGGTCACAAATCGTGACCAGTTGGTTGTCATGGATAATATAGAGTCTCTAATCAAAGTTTTGGCAGTGAAAATTGTTTAACAACTTAAAGTTTTTTGCAAAATGAATTGGCATGAAATTGTAAAATATAGTCCTCAAAAATATGATTCAAATGGTGTATATACAGCAAATGAATGGACAAGTAGGTGTGATGTTGGGAAAAAATTCGATGGCAAATTATTTACCCTTAAAGAGTATTTAAGGGTAGAACAGCGTTATGTTTCTGTTATACTGTCTATTATGAAAACGACAAGTAGTAAGTACATGACAATACAATATTTAGAGGCAGATAAGGAATATATTACCAATAGAATTGAATCTTCAAAGTTTTACAACATTGATTCGGAATTATTAAAATCAATGCCCTTATTGGAAAAAAATCGAAGAATTTATATTAATAAAATTACAGACATAATACGTTTGTCATTGAGGGAATATATATATGTTGTATTATGCAATAAAAATCATAAGTTACAAATTGAATTTGGATATGATTATTACCTTAAAATATCTTGTTCGTTAAATTGTGAGACATTAAAAAATATAGTTCACCGAGAAGGTTTATATTTGGATCCGAGATAGTTGTGGTGAGAGTATGGAAAAGACCACATCTAAGATTATGGAGGATGTAAAATTAAAAATAAATCACAATTATAGTTTAACACAGTTTATTTGCATTTTATCCCTTCTTCTTCAGAACATAGTTCTTCCCATCCTCCGCTTACTTGTCTATGTAAGATGCTACAAAATAGACAATCGAAATGACCGTATAAAGGAAACACGGCAAGAATATCCAAAGCAAAGTCTTTACCCAACCATTCGACAACCAAATTCCTTCATTTCTTGACATCATATTAGACATATCATAGAAATGGCGAGTGAGGATTTCCTTATTCGCCTTTCGGTGGTCTTCAAGAAGTTTGGACTCGTTTTCAATGAGTTTCTTCCTGTTGTTGATTGCCTGTTCCATATCGGCATCATCAACCTTAGCTTTGACAGTTATGTCTTTTACTTTGCCGATGTAGGCTTCAATAGCTTTGGTGACAGTATTCGCTTTATCTGAGGCTTCACTTAATTTATCTTTTGCTTCATGCATGGAAGCAGTAGCCATTTCAACGCCACTTTTTGCCAAAGTCAAGCTATTGCCAGCATCCTTGTAGGCTTGAAGCTGTTGGTCAAACTTGTCCGATGCCTTGTCTGTTTCGATATTCTTGTCAATCGTATTCTCGAAAGATCCGAAATCCATATCCGAGATTTTACTTTTACCTATTGGCATAGTATCAATGTTGTTGGTTGAATATTCGGTTATCTGCCATACCCTTGCTTCTTGCGAGGTCTGCACAGGCGATTAGCCATCATAGCGCAACGATGCGCCCATGACAGTTCATCCTCGTCCTTGTCTCGTCCCCAACCAGAGGTTGCACCACCTCCGCCACCGCCAGACTGGACGGCAATGGTTGTGGCTGCATCAATGTATTCAGCAAAGAGAATAATGGCTGTCTTCTGCACATCGCCAATCTTGGCAAACACATTGTCGGCATCCAAAGCTATATTCTTGTCGATGATATCCAGACAATTCTGAGGAATATCAACAGGATAATGATGAAACTCGTCCGTATAAAAGTCGAAGTGACGTATCTTTGGAGTGTTGTCCGCAGTAGTCATGGTTTTGGGTACAGTCATAATCTTTGGCTGTTGGGTATTCTTTGTTGGAGTTGAAACTGGTTTCTCCAATTCTTGATGATGCAGTTTTGCCCAAGTACCTTCAATCTTTGAGGGCATCAGACAACGACCTTTGCCAAGTTCCGAGGACTTATAAATGGAGTTACCACGCTTGATGGCATATCCACGCACTTGTCCTTTGCTGTCGGATTGCAGTTTGACATCATATCCCATTTGTGTGAGGCATTTTGTGTATAGTCCCCAATCAAAGTACGGCATCTTAGTCAAAACGGAAAGACAATCATTTGTTATCGCTTCCTTATTTTGGCGGCTTACCTCTTGTGCATCTTTCCATCCACGCTGTTGCCCAACCTTGGCGGCAGCAGCCATCGCTCTCTCGTAGATATAATGGGCATCATTCACGTTGCCCCTCATGTCTATGCGGTTCGCATCAATGTGAAGGTGCATAATGCCACTCTTGCTGTCACGATGAAGCGCAACTACATATTGGCTGTCTTTGAGATTGGTTGCCTTTGCACTCTTGCGCTTCGACTTGGCTGAAAGGTCAACCGCATCAAACTCACGGATAAAGTCATCCGCCAACCTCTGCCAGTCCTCCATCGTCCAACCTTGCGTTTCCTCCGAGGTTGGGGAAACCTCAATGCGTATCATGTTACGTTTGAGCGGATGATAACGGTTCAACTTGTCTTCAAACTTCTTCTGCAAGGCAAGCATTCTTGCCCACATTGCCGTTGGGGAAATATCATCGGGCAAAAGATTGGTCTTTACAATCTCTGCCTTGTCCTTATCTACTGAGTAACGTATGGCATTTGCGCCATGACTTATTACCTTTGCTTTTGCTATCATATATGTCGTATGTTCTATTGTGTTAAGTATTTCTCTATCTCGATCATGCGGTTCAAGATCACCTCTGCACTTGTTCTCCATCGTTTCATGAAGATTTCGCTACGGAGAATGTTCTCACGTTCCGTTAGCGGACGTCCTTTGAGAAAGCCGAACAATTTCTGTATATCGCCCCTGGCATCCGATAGGCTGTTCAAAGCCTCTATTTCTTTGTCAGTCAAGCGTTGTTTGGGATATTTGCCCTCCAACCGCTTGCGCGCGTATGCGCTTGTGGTCAGTCCGCAAAGAGCAGCATATTCCGCTATCTCCTTATGAAGCTGTGGCGTAAGCCTTACTATCAGGCGGCTCGTGTATTTCGGTGCCTCCTTTTCTATAATTTTCTTATTCATACCAAGTATTGCTTCTATAAAAGTGTGCAACCCAATGCGAGCTTGCGAGCGTTCAAGAAGTCCATTGACATACGTACAAACGAAGTGCGTTTGTATGACATTGGTATTTCTTGCATAGCACTGCTATCAGAGTTTACGCACAAGCACGATACGCACTGTGGTTGCACATGTTCACAGACTTGTTGTATTACGGTTCTCAAATTACCCAAGCAACAGCAATTGTGGGGCATCCTCCGCTTCCATCTGTTCTTTGAAGAATTGCCTTCTGGCTTCTGCCTCCATTTCCATGTCAGAGACGCTTGGCGGTGGAACATCTTCCTCCTCGCCATTATCGCCATTTCCTGAAGTTAGGGAAGAAAAGGAACTGTTGGCAAGTTGTGTTGGAGAAGTACCGCCATTTTTGATGGGCGGATCCTCCTTGTTGGGGAATGCGGTTGTGGAAGTCATAGTATTAGACTTGCCGGAACAGTCTCTTTGGTTGATGGGAACATAGTGAGGATTGACATATTTCTTGTCGTCAACAATCCATGCAGAAATGCATAGCAATGTGTGAAAACTTCCTCGTCTTGTCTGTACAGAAGAAAGGATGCCCAATTTGTTCATGTGGTCAAGCATCTTGGAGACGGTTTTTCGGTCACATTTCCATAGTTTGGATAGAGCCACCTCTGACATGTTCACTTCCCACAATTCTGTTGTGGACTCCCCAACCTCATTTGAGGTTTCAATCTGTCGTGTCACAATCTGAATGAGTTGATAAAGGCATGAAAGGCGATTGATGCCAGCCGTGCCACCCATCAGATAGTTCACTTGTTCATTACTCAAGATAATGCTGTTGAAAATATTACTGTTCATCGTTGTTTTATTTTTGTTGTGTAAATCTGTTCATGCTGTTATATGGAAAACTCCCTGCCGTCAAAAGAGAAACTATCGCCTCATGCCGAAGCCTCTCTCTGGCATATAATACTCCTTGTCGTATGCGATATGGTCAAGCACACGTTGCAGTCGGTCAAGTTGAGGACTGTCAAGCACTTGTATGGCATTGATGGTAATTTTCTGTGATGCTATTCTTCGATGCTCACAGTTTCTTTCCGACATGTTTCCGTCACCGTCAGCATAGACCGAGTGAAGATAGTTATTGACTGCTTCCGTCTGTTCCTTGCTTGGGTAAGCAGCAGGGAAGCGGTCGGAAATGTAGTCTACCATATTGCTGACCGCATTAGCCAACAGAGGGTCACGTTTTTGCAGACTGTTTACAAGTTCATCTTTCGTCATAATGCTATGGTCTATTGTTCATTTCATTCAGACGGTTTGCAGCCTCCAGTCTTATCTCCTCCTCCGACATGGCTCTTGCTCCTCGCACCCAGTCAAGCAAGGCTTTCTTCTCAAAGAAGATGAGCTTGCCAGCAGGCTTGAAGTACGGCAACTGGTTAAGATGCGTCATCTTGTAGAGCGTGCTCTTGGCAATGCCGAGAAAGGCGGAAGCCTCTTCAAGGTTCAACACTTCCTTTGTCATATAGCAAAGGTTCTCCAACTTGTTCACTCTCGACTGAAGCTCCACTATCTTGCGCTCATGGTCGAGGTTCATCTTTAATGTGTTCTTTTCTGTCATAAATCTGATATTTTGTTTATTTCGTTATCGATTTCGGCTGCAAAGGTATATTGTTGCCAATGATATTCAAGCAGCCGTTATGGTTTATTAAAAGTGCTGATTTTCAATTCTTTGGTTCTATTTTACCATGCTGCAATGTGGTAGATTGGTCGGACACTCACTTGAAATTCAGCATCTTCAAATGTCTATCGTTCAAACATTCACAAAACCAAGGATTGGACAATAAGGGTGGCAAATCTTTGGTTCTATTGCCAGTTCTCGTTTTTGAAAATGTCCATCAGAGTGCAAAACAAAATTTAACACCCGATTTTCGCAAACCAAGCCGTTTGAGGTCAAAACCATTTGCAATAACCACATTTGGGGTACAATGGTAGGAAAATGAGTTGTGAATGAGAGAAATAGGGATTTCCCCTCGTTTTTCAAGGGACAAATTTGTACCTTTGCAAACGAAACAGAGGTATTCCACAAGGGATATTTCGGGCAAAGTGTTCTTGACTTTATTTTTCCGTGGTTTTGTCCCGTTTTTGTCCCTCGCTGATTTTGGGTCACGAGACAAGAATCTGCAAGTGGCTGATTTACAGCGATTAAAGTCGTGTTTTGGAGAATTGGTAACGGCAACCACCAGAAAGGTCCCTGACCGCCTGTGAATGTGGCATCTGTCAGAAACTCATTGGTTCGGAAAATCACATCGTCAATCTCTTCTTCCAAGAGGTTGATACCGAAATCTACTGCTGTACTGTCGTTAGGCATAATCTATCACTTGTTTATATTGTTATTGACTTGTCCGCTCTCATTTGCATTGTCTCGCCAACGGTTATATGAGGCGGTTGCGTTCTCGGAAACTCTGTGCTGAAACCTTGCCATAGTCGCAACAAGTTTATCGGCTTGGCTCTTTGTGGCAAGGAAACGTATTCGTAACAGTAACCTGTCATTGGAAGCGGTAAGCTCGTCATAGATGGCAAGATATTGTTTCTGACGCTCACTATTGGGCATGTATGCCTTCTTCGTGGCTTTAATGGCAAAGTCATACATCTTCGCCAAGTCATTCCACTCCGAAATCTCGTTGTCTTTAGCCTTACCGTTCAGACTGCCTATATTGCTCTTGAAAGCCCATAGCTTTTTCTGGATTTTCTCCCCCTCGGTTAGCCATGCAAGGTCTATCTCCCTGTCTGCGATATTGGCTGCTTCCACCTTGGCACGTTCCTCCAGCTCCGCTTTGATGCTGTCAGCATACTCTACTTGTGGCAAAGATGCGACATTGGCAGCCATACGCAAGGTGTTCTTAACGGATGTCACCGCCTTGGCTCCCTTTTTGTAACTGTTGTGGGTTAGGGTATAGTACAACTCTGGAGTAAGTGAGCCGGCTCCCATCTCCATCACCTTGATCTGTCCATACTTGGATGCATCATGATTATACGTCATAGACTGACCATAAACATTGACACTACCCATCAACACCGTCAACGGCACCATTATAATTCCTAATGTTCTCATATCCTATGTGTTTAGTTAATAATCAAGTATTCCTCCAGCTTCCATCCAACGACCAAAAGCGTCATTGGCAACCTCTCGAATAGTCTTGGAACGGTATAGCTCAGACTTCCAGTAACTGGTTCTTGCCTTGATGAATTTCCAAGTCTGGTAATAGGCGTTATTGACTATCGCCTTAATACGGTCTAATGACTTGTTGATATTCTCAATCATTAGCATCATCGAGGCTGTGGTACAACAAACCTTGCCACTGGCATAGGCTGCCAACACCACTACTGAAGAATACAGGTTCTGACACTCGGAGGCAATGTTTCTCACCGCCCTGACATTGACAGCCAAAAGCAGGGTGTCAGCAGTCTCAAAACGGTTTCTCTTTACTATCTTATCATTGAAATCCGACAGCAAAGCCTTGTATTTCCCTATTTTCTCAGATACGGTGTCGTAAGTGCGATAGACATTGAAGCCTGTGCTGACAGTGTTATATACAAGGTCTATGACATCAAAAGCCCTGGTGTATTTGTCCAACTCAATATTTATGTCTCGGTATTCACGATGTGTTACCTCACTTGCCTTATGAAGTATCTTATTGCTCTCCTCCAAAGTGGAACGAGCAAGCAACAGGCTGCGCTGCTTCTTGTGGTCGTTGATATATGCCTCTATGGTAGGTATATCCCTTGGCACTACCTGAGCCTTGCACAGGGTAGGCACCATCTGTAGCAATGACACAAGAGAGAGCATGACAATCATTGAGTGTCGCTTGACGGAGTTACTTATATTTCTTATCTTATCCATATTGCTCATATTACTTGTATTACTGATATTCTCGATTTTGTGGTTAAGGTACAGGCTCATAGCTGTCATCCTCGTTCTCCCATTCATAATAGGTGCTGCCACTGTTATGAAGCCATCGTCTTCGGCAGCGCTCCGCAATGCTCGTCTTCCTGTCTTTGTCGGCATTCAGCCTTGGAATGAGGTCATGCACCCAGTCCGAGAGACTGTACTTGTAATGAAGGAACTTCTCTATCATAGTGAGGTCGGTGTAAATCCTCGCAAGTTTTGCCTCGATGCCTCTGGCTATCTCCAGACGGTCACTTGCCCATAGCAGATGCTTCACTCCTGCCACGTCTTCTGTCTCCGTACCGGGGGACTTGGTGTATTCCACAGACACGTCACAGTTAGGATATACCTTTGCAAGTTCGCTAATCTTCTGATTGACAATGACGGCATTTTCCTCGTCACTTTTGTTTGGATCCAAATCAATGGTCTCAACAACAGAGGTGTCACTCCAACTGCTGGTAAGCTGCCAGTCAATCTGGACAATCGCACGGTGTATCTTGATACCCAAGAAATATTTTGGTTTTCGGGCAATGGAGAGAGATGCCTTGAAGGTCACTTCTCCTTTCACGCTACCGACAGTGCCGTGACGGATGAATGTGTAGCCAGACCATGAGCCGTTATCCGTCCATGTTATGCCATACGCATCTTTCATGGCTTTCATCAGCTGTGGTATTCTGTTGTAGTCATCAGTCTGTGCCTTCTCGCCATCCTCGGCTTCGTCAATGGCTTGCTTGTATTGGTGGATATTGTCATTGACATTATCCAACTGAGCCTGTAGCTCGGCAATCTTTCTCTTGTTGCTCTCATAGGTGCTACGGTAGCCATTGTATTCCTCTTGGGTCTTAGCACTGGACATCTTCCTAAGCAGTTCACTGTTTTCTTTATTGAGCTTATCCAACTGAGCCTGGAGCGCAGCAGCCTCTTGTTGAAGTTGGGTGACTTTTGAACGTAGGTCTTTGGTGTCCACAGCTCCCTCGTCACTGGATAAAGTTGTGCGCATCGAGCATTGCTTTGTGTGCTCACTGACATTCTTTCCGCAACTGCCACATTTGTACGTCGTGCTTCCCTTGCCTAATGTACCTCCGTCATGGCAGGTGATGCTGAAGGTGGCAGAGGAAGAGCCAGCAATCTTCCTTGCATCGGTGCAGGTGTAGTACCGACGTGTGTCATAGCCTATATAATAGTGGTATGTAGCTTCTGTTGGATGTGTGCTGATATAGTCCTGCAAGTCTCCTGTATTATTGATTTCCTGATGATCGCCATTGGCGTTATATTGAGAAAGCCGGGCATTCATCTGTGCCATAAAGGTGTTCCAGTCCATACTGTAACTGTCATAGACGGCTTCATAGACTTCTTCTTTTATGTCCCATGACTTGACAACAGAGATAGTATAAGCGTAAGCCTTGGCATACTGACCGCTCTTTTTCTTGCTGAGAATATAGGCATTGCTATAGTAATTCATATTGTAGTGGTACTTGGAATCGCCAGAATTGAGGTCTGCAACTTTCTTCCTGCTCCATCCTGCATAGCCTTCTGAGTTCGTCAAAGCTGCCTCATACTGAGCCGAGCTTGGACGGAAGTCCGGGTCTTTGGTGTTTATCCTATACCATTCGTCTCCATAAAGAATGGAGTTGTCATCTGTGGGAGGATTATAATTGCAAAGTGTCTCAGTACCGTAGTCCCTGCGGTAGATATAGACTCTTTGGGTGTAATACTGACCGTATGAAGCCTTCGCATAGTCATCAATCCATCTGGTAAGGTTATAGTCGCTGAGACTGAACAAGCCACTGACCTTGTCCTCTCCAACAAGTTTAAGCAAAACCTGTTGAGTGGACAGATTCTTAAAATCATCATACATGCCCTTGGCATTGTCAATAAGGGTAATGACGCTGCCGAGCTTCTGCTGAAAAGTACCACCGAAGCTGGTACCCTTCAGCAGCTCGTCAACGCCATTACTGTAACCTGCATTGGCAAGCCCGACACCCTTATTGATAAGAATGTCGAGGTCTTTCTCCAGATTATCCTTGGTGAAACCGTCTTTGATGTCTTCTCCAAGATTCTCAAAGACATTCTTCCAGTTGATACCACCAAGGTTGGAGAGGTTAAAGATAGCCTTGAAATCATCAGCAATCTGCACAAAGGCAATATCCTTGAAACTCAGCGAGCTGTTGGTAACAATGCTCTCAAATTGCTGACATAGGGATTTTACGTCATCCGTTGTCTTCAACAGATAACTGCCCCAATAAATTGCCGTCGAGGGATCTTCAACCATCAACTGCGCACAGGTGATGGTCTTGGGGATGATACGTTTGGTAACGATATTGTATATGCGAGTGTAATAGTAGTTCTCCTTCTCGTCATCCCAAAGATTAAGGTTGGTCAATGCCTTCCTATCAAGATACTTGGAGGAGAAGATGCCGGCACTGGCAACTTCAGCAGCCTTATAGCTGTCGTATATCTTTTGCAGGTTCTCATTGTGGAGAGCTTCCATAGCAGCCTCGGTCGTAAAGGCTTCAGACATGGCTTCCATCGTCTTGTAGTCAACGTTGACACTCGCATATTGTGCGCTGACGTTATTGACGGCCAGCGTAAGCATTAAGATAAGTATGGCTACAATTTTTCTCATTTTTCAGGATGTTTCTATTGTTTCAAATTAAGTACATGACCTGTCTGATTGACCTTTTGCGCAAAAGCAAGGGATTTACTTATACCAGACAAAGCCCAATCACGGCAATAAGCCTGTATAGCCTGTTGGTGACTGCAACGCAGTTCTGCCTTGTAGAGCTTTAAGGCTTCTTTCTCGGCACGTTCCGTGGTATAGGTCATATAGCACTCTCTCGGCTCCTCAACGCCATACACGTCACTGGCAAGTCCACGACGGATAAAGACCTCACGGAAGAAATTACGTCCCTCGGTGTTGTCGAGCCTATTAATGGTGAAAATCTTCCTACACTCCACATCAGTTAGTCCTAATACTGCTTTTATGTCATCAAAACGCTCCTTGAATTTTCCCTGGTCGAGCAGGATGGTGACATCGGAGTTGTTTATGATAGCCTCCTTGACAATGGGACTGCCGATAATATCTTGCAGTTCCTGCGTTACGACACCTACCATAGCCCAGAACTTTCTTGCCGTCTTATACAGATACTTGATATACTCTGCCATCATAGGAGAGGCAACAGCTTTCCATGCCTCTTCAATAACAAGGACTTTCCTGTTTTTCTTTATACGCATCTTTTGGATGAACACGTCCATGATGATGAGGGTGACAAGAGGAAAAAGTGTCTTGTTGTCCTTGATTGTGTCTATCTCAAAGACAATGAAGGTCTCGTCGAAAAGGGAGGAGTCGATATTCTCATTCAAAGTTCTCTCGTAGGTTCCACCACGGTAGAACTCTGACAGGGAGAAGTTGTAGGATGATAGATCTATGCCAGTAATTCTATTCTCACTGCATATATAAGGAATACGCTCCGTGCTGTATTCAAAGAAGCTGTTGAAGGACAACTCCTCGACAACAAGAGCCTTACGCCTGTCTTCCATCTCCTTAATCTTGTCCCCGATACGTTTCTCCACCTCTTCGTTGGTGTCGGTAGGTTTGCGTTCAGTGGCTGTCTCAATCAGGAATTTCTTGTGAAGAGCGTCTATCTGTGTCTTGCTGTAGCCCTTGAAACCCATGAAATAGGCTTCATAGTATTCCTTGATGACTTGCTCGATAAGCAGCTCCTCAATCTTGGTAGGAACAGCAGCGTTGCCTTTCCAGATAAGCATGACAAGATTTCTAAGGAAGTCCACTTTCTCCACGTTCAACTCCTCACGCTGGATGCGGAACGGATTCATCGTGATAGGTTTTTCCTCTGTGTAGCTGATATATTTGCCTCCTACATACTCACATAGTCCCTCGTATGAGTTACCTGTATCGACCATAACAACGTCAGTGCCTTGTTCCCATAACTGACGCACGACGCTATTCATGTGGAACGACTTACCGCTTCCCGACGGACCAAGACAGAAGAAGTTGCTGTTATCGGTATATTTCTTTTTGCCTTCCTTGCCAGAAATGTCAATGGCGACAGGAACACCCTGCCTGTCAGTATAATAGACCTTCAAAGGGGTGTCCTCACTCTTAGGCAATTTTTCCTTATACATCAAGCAACATGCAGCGTCACTGAGTGTAAGGAAACGGTCATAGTCCTTATTCAACGAATAACAGTTGCCGGGGAAAGTGCTTACAAACAGCTCCAACTGATTGTACGCCCTTTGACTAATCTGTATGCCGATGCGCCCAAAAGTATTCTCCAAATGGTTGGTACACTTCTGCAGGTCGGCATCAGCCTTGACGGTGACAACGAGGTTAAAATGGCAGTAAACGAGCTGCTTGTTCTCCCTTGCTATAAGCTCTTCCACTTCCTTGATGTCATCAACGGCAATCTGGTTGCTCGGATTGGGCAGAGAGGAATGGCGGTTTTTCTTCTTCGCCAGTTTGCTCATTTCCTGCTTCTGGTTGGGAAGGAAAATGACTTGGTTGAAGACTACATTCTGTACCTCAGGGATGTTATCTATCATACTCATTAAGTCAACAGGCATGGTGATGTTGTTGACCTCGATATTGGTATAGGGACGGATAAGAGCCGGCAGCACTATACTGTCCACATCAACAAGACTGTAAATCTTGAACTTCCTGTTGCCGATACCGATATGGTCTTCACCGACATTGAAGTTGTTGAGTGACACGTTCTTGTTCGTGAAATTTTGGGAAAGATATTGGTCAACGAAAAACTTCTCTTCCTCAGAAGAAAGAAAGCGTGAGCTGATACCTCTGTCACGGAGAAGGTCTTTCACCTTTCCTGTTTTTACAAGGAAGTCCCTCCACTTCTTATCATCATAGCTGAATAGACGACTCTTCTTATTCTCCTGCGTGATAGTGATATAAGTGGTACAGTCCGTATATTCTCTTCCCTCAAAATAATTGAAATAGCTTTTAGACAGGAACTCCTTATCCTTGCCGTCCGCTTTATGGAACTTCTTTTTTGTGAAGATGTCCTGCTTGTGAATGGAATATCCTTCTCCCAAGGTGGACATGAGAGAGGACAGAAGATTAGAGAAAGCACCGTACTCATTGATGTCAGCACAGAATTTCTGTACTGGATTCTGCAAGGCGAGAACAGCAGAGAACTCGCCAGTCTTGGTATAAAGTACACCAACACCGTTAATGTCCTCAATGGAGAAATATATCTCCTTGAAGATTTTCGCACGTTTTGAACCAGTGCCGAAAGCGTAAACGGACACCGCCATGCCTATACATACGGCTATAAGAAAAATTATAACGTATATGGTCATTTGCACTTGTTGTTTTTACGATTATGGGTAGACTCAGTCTTTTGTGAGATATGAGTCTACCCATTGATTGTTGACTGTTAAATTCTCGTTACGACTCTGTCTTGGTGAGTCACAGACGTTCTCTGTACGCAAAAATGTAGATGCCCCTGTCAGACTTCTTAGTGTATAAGCCTTTACGCTGCTTAACCATTATAAGCCCGATACCGCCACTGATAGAAACAACGGCAAAGCCAAGGGCGATAAGGAATCCTGCGAAAGCGTACACAAGCATGAAACCTAAGATGCCTACACCTGCGGTAATGGCAGCCCATGTGATATAACGCCCTTGGAGTCCCATGAACTCCAAGGGACGCTGTAATCCTTTATACATCTGGTGTTCCAAACCAGTGTCATCAGTCTGTGCCATAGCGAGAACGTGAATTAACCACCGATACCGAAGAAGAGCGGAAGGGCATTGGCTGCTGCGATGAGGAAGATACATGCGCCGACGGTCATCATAATCTTCTTCTTGACATCCTGCTCCTCGTTGTTCATGGCGATGTAGACGGAAATGGCACCGACAATGGCAACAATGCCGGCAAGGGCATAACAGAGATTAACGACATACGGAACATACTTGACAAGCTCCGTAGCCACTTCCTCCAATGCACTTGTTCCTGCATCATAGCCTGTACCAGCCAAGGTCTGAGCCAGAGCACCCATCGGATTGAGAAGCAGACAGATGGCAGCAATAGCCATTATAACGGCTCGCTGACAGAGGTTCGACAATTTTGCCTTCGCTTTCGAGTAGGCGTTTGAAATAATTTTTTTCATTGACTTCTAATTTTTAAATTCAACATTTTGTTAACTCCTATTTTTCGCGATTAATAGTCAAAAGATAAAGTTCATGTCTTGATAGCCGTACAAGGCTGGCATGACTATGGAGGCACCTATCATAAAGAGGATGCCTCCAAACAGCATGACAAGACTCTTGGTAATGTCTCCCTCGTGATAGTTCATCTTCATGAATATTTGCAATGCTGCTACAATGACAACTATTCCTGCAACAGCATAGAGAATTTCTACCGTGTAAATCATTACCGTACCGACAAAGGCGGTCGCCTCTGCCAGTCCGTCCGCACCCCAAGAGTAATCCACGGAGCCACATTTGGCTGAAACGTCCTCTATGCACATCACCAAGGCAATGAGCATAGCGGTAGCGTATCTGCGTATGTTAGCATTGAGTATATTCATCATGATAGTCTATGTTGCTGTTTTCACGTCTTGTATTCATGAGACTTGCGAACTCTTCAGGAGGTCTCAAATTCCCCTTTGGCTTAGTGTTGGTAAGCAGGGCTTGGTTGAGGTCATCAACATTTTTCTGAACCGCTGCATCGACAGGATTTTCTATGATGGTACTGATACCATACTGTGGCTGCGCTAAGTCTGGATTGAAAGCGTCAGTCTCTTCAAACGGCTTTTCCTTACCTTCTTCCTCTGGAGCTGTTCCTGCAAAGGGTATAGTTGAAATACCTGTATCCTCCTGAGATTCTTCTGAAGAATCCGAAATCTCGCCTTCTTCATCATCTGCTGTTAAGGTTGAAGGTGGAATTTCAAGAGTCTCTTCTGGTAAAATATCCTCCTCATGGTCTGTTGCCTCTTCAACGATATTGCCGTTATCAGAAGATGTGGACGGCTCTGTGATATTAAAGCCTCCAGATACTGTGTCTTCAACGACATCCCTTGACTTTATACCAAAATCATCTTCCTCACCATCGCCAGCAGAAATGGTTTCAGAAGCTTTCTCCGCATCCTTGGATTTGGCTTTTAAGTCCATAGTGATAAGGGTTGCATAATACAAAATGTATGCAATGGTCAGGACTATGGCAAAAATTGTAAATGGACTCATTTTTTGTTGTTTTTTTATGATTTAACATGAATTTCAATCACAAAATTACTATCACACTGACCGCCAATCTTAATAATGAGTCCAATAACCGCCTTTTTCGAGGGGCATTTGAGATTTTGGTTCTAACCACAAATATGAATAGAACCAACAAATTGAATTTTACACCTTTGACGGTATATTAGACGAAACGGCAAGCTGTTTCACAACAACCTGCCGTTACGACATAATAATTGACTAATCCTATCAATATTATGATTTGATGTTAAAAATAATGTATTTACCTTCTGTCAGAATAGCTTCTTCAAATTCTTTTTGGGGTCTTCCTCGATAACTCCATATTTATGCTCATAAATACAGATAGCCTTTTCAAGCGCAGCTTCCACTACATTCTTTATCTGAAGCCCCTCTCGTGTTGCTATGATGCGGATTTTCTTTATCACATCTGAGTCAACAATCGTACAGAAACGGATCTCATTTCGTCCTTCTTCCTGCATTTTTTGCTTGGCTCTTGATGGGGCAGCTTTGCCTTTTCTTTTGGGGGTAACAGGTGTTTGGGTTCTGCTTTCATTGGTGTTTGCCTCGGTTGCAGTCAGGCCGTTGATTAACGCATCCAGTCTTTGATCATCCATAGTCTGTCCTCCTTAAATTTTATCGCATCAGCCCCAAAAACTCTTCCGTGAAGCTGAGATAGTCTCTGGCTCCGTTACTGTTTTTGTCGTAATCCAATATGTTCCTGCTCTCCAACGGCGCTTCTGCCAAACGAACATTCTTGCGTATTTTGGTAGTGAAGACAAGATCTTCCAAGGTCTTTCTCAATTTGTCCTCGATAGATTTGGTAAGTTTGCTCGACTCCCAACGTGTAATGAGAACGCCTAACAGGAGCAGGTCTGGATTAAGCTTCCTTTTGACCATGATGATAAAGCTGTTTATCATAGTCAAGCCATTAAATGGCAAAACCTCTGGCACAAGAGGGATGATGATGTGTCTCGATGCTGTGAAAGCGTTGAGTGTCACCAGTCCCAAAGATGGTGGACAGTCAAGAAAGACAAAATCGTAATTGCCTATGACATCGGATTTCTTTAGAACATCAGAAAGTATGCTCTCTCTGGCTATCGCAGTGGAAAGCTCCACATCCACCATGGCAAGTGACAATGACGCAGGGACAATATGCAATGTCTCTGTAATGACTGTGACTGGCAGCGTGTCCACTTTGCCAGTCAGTGCCTCATAGATGGTCGCACCGTCAAAAGACGGCAATAATGATGTCGTGAGGTTTGCCTGTGCATCAAGGTCAACAAGCAAGACTCGATACCCTTTCATTGAAAGGATGCTGCCAAGACTGGCAACAGTTGTCGTTTTGCCTACGCCCCCTTTATGGTTGGCTACAGCGATGATTTTAGTGTTCATTTCTTAAAATATTTATTATGTCGTATCAAAATATTGAGCAAACGAATTAAAATATTGTTATTTATTTCTTCCCTCATTTTTTTCTTCCTCTCTCTCAAATTTTGGGAAACTCAGCTCTTATTTGACGTTTTTTCCAAACAAACTCTATGATTTGCATACCAATTCATGATTTCTTTGTTGCTTGCTTCTGTCAACAATGTCCTGCCAAAATATGAGGAAAGGGATTTCTTCCCCTCCTTGGTATTGGGGAAACTTAGCATCGGAACACCGCCGACACGAGAGAGGGGAAGATTGTTTATCTTAGCCACTCGTTCGGCTTCCATTCCATACACCTCGATGGTGTTGGTGTCCTTGACAAGCAAGGACATCGCGGAACCATCCACACAGTTCCTGCTGCCTATATGCACATAGGCGAGTTTGGCTTCCATAAGCTCGTCGGCAGGAAGTGACGACTCTAATTGATAAGTGCTCTCACCAACCGCTTCCACATGGAAGACCACAGGACGCTCCTTGACCATGGCATCCAAATGGAGCAACTGACCAATCCGTGAGTTTATCTTGTCCTCTGCGACAACTTCTTTTCTGAAAGCAGCTTCCTTGACACCTCCAGTCTCCTCTTTTGCAGTGAGGATGTAGCCATTATGCACCCTCTCCAATGTGAAGAAGAGGGGAAATATATTATTCTGTACTGCCATATATATCTAATTCGTTACTTTGTATTTCTCCTTGTCCCTGTATGTTTGTGGTCTCGGACATGATGAGCAGGTTAATGTCGTAATTACCACAGATAGACTGGTAATCAAAGGCGATAGCTCTCTCTTGGTCAAAAAGCAGAGAGTTGTTGCCAGCTTCACCTGTCTTTCTTGTGGGCTTTCCAGTCTCGTCTAATACGTAGAATTTTAACGGTGATATGGTCTTACCGTAATAGTCAGGAGTAGAGACGAGATAGGAAAGCAAGGACTCGTCTGAGATAAGCACCTTGCCCTCTCTCCGGGCTTGCATATTGGCTTTGGCGATGCAAATCTTCTCTCTGACAAAGAGTATATATCTCGGCTCGTCAAAATCAATGGTCTTACGTTCCCTGTTCTTGGTGGTAATCTTCAGTGATTTCACGCTGACAACCTTGTAATCCTGTCCCTCCTTAATGTCGCCAAGTTGTCGGGACTTGGAGAACATAGACCAGAACACGGCAATCTCATCCGTAGTGTTGCACAGCGAGTGCTGGTACTTCAATCCCTCGATACAGATGTCATGCACCGTCTTCTCGGAAAACGGCAGCCCCTCAACTATCGGGTGAAGACAGTAATAGGTGGCAAGCATCATAGCCCAGTTGTTGATGAAACGCTCACCGATAACGCTGTAGTCCACCTCACTCTTGATTTGATAGAGTGCCTTTTTCCAGGCATTCATCCATCCTGCGTTGAAGTTGTCACGGTAACGCATCAAATCAACGGTGATATTCGTAGGACACATGTTTCTTAACTTCATGAACTGCTGATACTTGTCTGTCTCCTCCTTTGTGCGCTCACTTTTCTGAGACTCCAAGAAGAGAACTCTGGAGAACAGGGCGATGTCCACCGTTGGCATCTCCTGACCTGTGAGGATGACACCACAGGCGACATTGGTTGACTCCCTCCGCTCTCCGTCGGCAGAACGCTTGGTACGTCCTGCACTGTCATAGATGCCTTTGAGGAAGTCTATATGCTTTTTGCTAAGAGAGTTCTTGTATTCATCGAAGTGAACAAGCATATTGCTGACCTCTGCGCACTTGTCACCCATGGCATAATAAGTGGTGCTTTCAAGATTACTGACTTCGGGGCTTCTTTGGAAGAGACTGATGAGGGACAGGGCAAACTCTGTCTTTCCTGTTCCCTTCTTACCGTAGATGTTCAGGACAGGGAAAGAACGTGTGCTGTCGGTGATGATGTCACGGAATAAAGTAGCAAGATAAAAACAAACGGCAACAACGGCATTATTGCCATAAAGTTCATGGAGAAGATTGAAATATTGTTCCATCGAGACCTCCCTTTTGGGGGCATGGATGAAACGCCTCTCGTTCAGAAACGCAGTCTTGTTTCTCTTGTGGATTTTGGACATTGCCGGCAAGTAGAAATTCTCGTTGTCGAGACGAATAACACCGTATTCGTCAACAGGTTTCCACTTGCCTTCATAGATGATGCCATTGCAGAAAGCGTAAAAGCCCCTTTCCCCAATATTATTCCATCCTAACTGAGGAACACGCTGCGCTTCCTCTGTCTTGCCGTAGATATAGGCTTTCAAAAGTTCGTATTTCTCCTGCTTCTCGAAAAAACGGAAGTCACCTTTTCCCTCTATTTTCTCCTTGAAGCGGTCAAGCTTAGTGACATCAGCCTGCTGTAGCTCTATGGTGCGCTTGGTACGGCTCTCATTTTCCAACTCAAAGATACGGCTCGGCTTGTTCTCGTCAGCGATAAGGAACAGCGGACGGATAATGAAATTAGTCCATTCCCTCTCCCTGCCTTGTGGGTCAAGGTCATAGTAGTGAAAGCCTTTCCTGTAGAAACGGTAGCCTTCAAGTTCATCTGACTTCTTGATGGCTTGACGGCGTTTCTGTTCCTGCCTCCTTCGTGCGGCATCGGACAATGCCCCTTTCCACACAGAGGCTTTCTTGTATTTCTCTTTTAAGTCGGAGAGAATGGAAGACTGTAATACCTCAGATTGGATATTGACAAGCAAATCACAGACCTCACTGATGACTTTCAACTGGTCATCGTTGGTACTGTCTGTATCATAGTGCTTTTCTGCATACCAAAGGATAAAGTCTTTCTCCGTCAGAGACTCCCATCGGGCATGGCTGATGATGTACGAGTCCGCATCCTGCTTCAAATTGCCCTCTCTCGGTATTTCTCTGACGGAAACCTGAAAACCCATCTCGGTGGCGAGGCGACCGTTTACAAAAACGAATTTGTCCCCGGCACCGAACCGTTCCCCATCTTTGGGAATATCACAGTCGGGAATGAAACAGAGGCTGCAACTGAAACGGCTGAAATACTCAAATTGCTCCTTTGACCAACAGCCTCCAAGTGATGCGACCACATTGGCTATACCCAACGACTGGAGACGCATGACATCAGGCGCACCTTCCACAAGATAGCACTTGCCAGCCTGTCTTGCAGCTTTCATGGCAATGTCGATACCGAAGATTGACGTGCTTTTCCTATAGATAAAGCTGTCTCTGCCATTGAGGTACTTGACGGATGCTTGTGGGTTAATGCTTCGGGCGGTGAAGGTTTGAACCCTGCCGTAGCGGTCACGCTGTGGTATCATCAGACGACCACGGTAAAAGTCATAGTAATTGCCAGGATGTGTGTCATCCTCTCCAAGAAGCCCCATCTTCGCAAGGACGGCAAGGTTTAGTCCGTTGTCCTTCGCATACTGAAGGAACTTATTGCCTCTAAGCGGACTATATCCTAAGCCGAAAGTACGGCAAAACTCCTTGTTCCAACGACCTTTGGAAGAGCCGTCATCGGATTGCTCAGCATACCGACGGCAAGCAAGGGCTTCAGGGTTGTCCGCTTCGTATTGGGTACGGAAAAACTCTTGGGCGTACTGGTTGTAGATATACATGGTTTCCGCCTGTCTATCCCTTTCTTCTTCCTCAGGAGTGCTTTGCTCAAACAAATCATGTGAATCGACATCAGGACAATACATATCCAGTAAGCATCGTACCGCATCCACAAAATTAAGTCCTTGACACTCCTCAACAAACGTAATGACATCACCACTTTTTCCACACCCGAAACATTTATAACGGTTCATAGTCGTGTCCAGCATCAAAGATGGCGTGTGCTCTTGGTGAAATACACAGCAGCACTTCTTACGATGTGGTCCTGATGGCTTCAATTCCGTTCCCGGACAGAGGTCAACGACGAGCTGACAGATGTCAACACGTGACTTGACTATATCAATGTATTTGTCTTTTAGTCTATTCATTATACTTTTATGCTTAAAAAATTGAGGTTAAATTCTCCATGCGCTGGTCTCAACGATTGAGGAGAGTTCCTTCTCGATGACCGGCGACAATGGTTTCCCTAATTTGTTGTGCGACCATCCCAGTATTTTCTGTTGCCATGTGTGTGGCGAACCGCCAAGTCGCAAACTGATAAATGCCGTAAAACGCCCTTTTTCACCGTTTGTTAGCTTGTTGTAATACTTCCCTATTTCCAATGGTGTCATAATCTCAAAATTTTGTCTTAAAAATTGTAAAATATTGATGTTTTCTCCATGAAATTGTGTAATTTTGCATGCAAAAATAGTACAATTATTTGGACATACATCAAAATCGCCTCAAAATGTTGGGGAATTTAATATAAATTAACGGCATCTGCCAAAATATTGAGATATTATGTTGAATTTAGAACTGATAGACAACTTGTTTGCCAGCTTGACACGAGAGCAACAGCAAGACTTACTTACTCAGCTTTTCAAGAAGAGCAAGCAGACTATGGGCTACTTCCGAAGAACGAAAGACATTAGCCTTTCCAAACTGGAAATATTGGCTGATTTCTTTCACATGCCTCTGGACTATTTCAGGGCAGGACATTCGTTCAAGGCGAACAATGTCAGTGGTAACAACAACTATGTGGGCAATGTGTCTGTGAACACAAACCTCATGTTGGAAAATGAGTCTTTGAGAAGAGAAATTTCAAGTCTTAAAGAAACGCTGAAAGCGAAAGACGAGACTCTGGAATCAAAGAATGACCTCATTACAGCCCTTAAAATTCAAGTCGGAAAGCTTAACAGCTCAGATGTTGTAGATTGAACCTACTGGCATTTGCCGACAGTCTCATAATTAAACTATAGTATAACATGGCAACAATACATATAAAAAATCTTGGACCAATCAAAGATACTGGTCTAATCAACTTAGCCGAGGTGCTGCTTATCATCGGTCGTCAAAGCTCTGGTAAGAGTACATTCATGAAAGTGCTGTGCTATTGCCGCTGGATAGAGAAGAAGATAATGACTTCTTTTGAGAATACTATCCAGACATATACACACAACAAACGTTTCACAAAGGATTTGAAGCAGTTCCACCGTATAGATGAGATATACTTCAGCGATGACACCGAAATCATCTATGATGGCGATGTCGTTACCATATCGTTGACTGGTACTGACCAAAACGCAAAAATCGTGCGTAAGCAGGAGGCTTGGGAGGAAAGATACAATTCCAAGTTATCTTACATACCTGCTGAGAGAAACCTTGTTTCTGCCGTGCGGAACATCAATGACACATATAAGGCTAAAGAAAGAGACTCCATCTTTAACTTCATACAGGAATGGTATGAGGCAAAAGATGCTTATGGCTCAGATAACAAGCTGTCTCTGTCACTGACAGATGACTTCAAGTATTACAACGACAAAGGACTTGACTATGTGGTGCTGCCTAACGGAAAGCCTATAACATCCTTCTATGCTTCAAGCGGTGTGCAGTCAATCATGCCTATAGACGTGATGACTGACTACATCATGGGTATTGTCGGTAAGGTTGTCAAGTTCAGCATGACGGACTTGATGAACCGCCTCATGGAGTCATTGGACACTGATGTGCGTGAGAAAATAGAACATGGTACCCATGAGGTAACAGAAGCGGAGTTGGCACCCATCCGTGAGAAGATGAAATACCAGTCGGCACAGCTCTTTATTGAAGAGCCGGAGCAGAACCTTTATCCTGATGCGCAGCGTATGCTTATCCAGAATATCATACGTCATCTGAAAGCCGTGCAGTCTGTAGGCAAGCACCGCTCTATGGTGGTACTCACCACACATAGCCCTTACATTTTGTCAACACTCAATGTGTTAATGGCAGATGCAGCGGCCATCGAGAAGAAGCCTGGTGATGGAAGACTGAAGGAGATTGTTGACGATACGACATTACTTTCAACAGATGCTATCTCGGCTTATTTCATCAATAAAGAAGGTGTGTTCGAGGACATCAAGGACATGGATATTCCTATGCTCTCTGGTATCGACTTGGATAGCGTTTCAGATTGGGTGGACGAGCATGTGGGTCGTATTAACGAAATCTTATACGCTGAATAGTCATGGGGAAAAGTACATACGAGAACTTGACTCTTGCAGGATATGTGGCTGAACAGCCCCTGAAAGTCCGAAAAACAGTTGCCACGCAGGAGCAAGGAAAGAAATATACTCTTGGTGTTCAAGGGGAACTGCCCTCAGCGGTCTTTCAGGTTGACGGCTACATCATAAAGTCCGATGTGAAATGCGACAAGCTGGTGATGGTACAGACTTCTCCAGAACCAGAAGAGGCATGGACACAGATTTTCGTAGAGCTGAAAGGTCATGATTCCATTCATGGCATGGAACAGTTACTTGCCACAGCAAAGAACCCTGCTTTTGTCAGCTTCACAAATCGTGTTAAGAAAGCTCGTCTGGTAGCGACATCGTTTCCTGCTAACAAGGCTAACCCCAAAGTGGAGAAGCTGAAGATTGAGTTTGCCAAACTGAATGTCGATTATAAGAACATCAAATCTGGTCAGACAGACCGTTTGTAAAAGTTGAGATTATGAAATTCGGTATGCGAAAGCCTTCTTTGAGAAGGAGCATAAGCGCAAGAACAACAGGTCGCCTGAAAAGATCTGTAAAAAGGGCAGTCATTCCGGGCTATGGAAAGCGTGGCATGGGATGGCTGCATCCCAAGAAAGCGTTATACAACAGAGTATATCGCAGAACAACTTTCAGCATATTTGACTTGGCAAAGGCAGGAACTGGAGGCAAAGGGGCAAACAGTGGCTGCTGTGTTGCCATCATGATTATCATCGTGATGGGAATGGCTGTCATTTGCATATAATCCGTATATCATTTGCATATCACCAATAATTCACGAATAATTTGCATATAACTTGCATATAATGGGTTAATCATTGACACAAAATGTTTGTCATCCTTGAATCATTTGATTATCATTGGAAAATCATTGATGTATAATTTGAATGTAACATGAAGTATTCCGACGAAAACAAAAGAAAGCATCTGATATTGATGTGCCGTTATTATGACGGTACAGGTATAGATGTGTATCAGAAGAAGTTGGAAGAACATTCTATAAACAAAGACAACCTACCTCCTCCTGAGTGTATGAAAGATGAATATACTCTTTCTGATGAAGAGGTGATGCGTTTGAAAGCTGCCAGTTGTGCAGCTGCCTATGAGGAATGTTGGGTAAATGAAAGGTTGAACGGCTCGGCTGAGAACATAGATAAAGACCGCACAGGGGAATATATAGCATACGGAAACAAGGATTTCGAGGCTGATGACGGAACACCTATATCTTTGAAAGCACTACTCTGGAACAGATATTTCCATTGGGGTGGCTGTCTCTCAGATCAAGAGTCTTTCTATAATTGGTATAGGACACGTTATAGTTGTGAGCCAACAAACCGTGAGAAACGTGCAGCGCAACGTAGACCAGGACTGATTGCCAAATGCAGATATTACCATGGAGAGGAGAAGAATCCTTGGGATTTTAACCTTTGCACAGGTAATAATCGGTGGCGTAAAACATATTGGAACTTGGAAAAGTCTTGGGTGGACGAACTTAGTATGAGTTTCAACAGCTCACATGCCAACCATGACTTCCTGAAAAAGTTGGGAGTAGAGGATTTCTTCAAAGAAGAAGACATCCCTCTGTCACTTGCAGCTTATATTCTCAGCTACCATAACCATGTAGCAGAACAATCATTGGACGAGATTGACGGAAAAAGTGCTATTCTTTCCTATAGTGAGTCGTATCTGAAACTTATACCTCTTGGGGATTCCATGGAACGGTATTTCAACTTCTTTGCAGGAGAAGATGAAAATCCTTGGAAACTTAATTCAAGGAACAAGAACGGATTGCTATGGATGCTTGAACACAAATTATATGCGAATAAACATATACAGCAGACCATGCTGAAACTAACAGAGGAAGCCATACAAGATATAAATGAAGGATGGATGAAGGATGATACCATTCCGCTGGAATTTAAGGCTATCTGGTTTTATGTGGAAGCTATGGTTGGGAAATGGATGCCTTATGACAATCTGGAGGAGACGAAGAAAGCCTATCTGCAAGGTATTGGTCTGTCATCTAAGGAAACACCATCAAAGAAGTTGGAATGTGCCGTTTTTGGCATTAGCCGTCTCCGTATGAATACAGATGGAAAAGGTATCACTACACTGGTGGCTTTCATGGGATGCCCCTTGAAATGCAAGTATTGTCTGAATGAGAAATGCCATCAGAGTATATACGAGGACAATAAAGACAGGCTAAGAAAAGGTGTTCAACTTGTAACGCCTCAATCACTATATGATATAGTAAAACAAGATAACATATACTTTCAGGCAACCAATGGCGGTATCTGTTTCGGAGGTGGAGAGCCTACAATGAACGTGGAGTTTATCCGTGAGTTCGCAAGACTTTGCAAAGGGTTATGGAGAATAACACTTGAAACGGCATTGCCTTGTACTTGCAAAGACATAGAGGAATTGGCTGACATAGTGGATGAATGGATTGTTGACGTGAAGGATATGAATAGTCATATCTATAAACAATATACTGGCAAGAACACTGGAATATTACAGAAATTATATTATCTGAAGACGGTAGTTCCTATTGAGAAAATCACCATAAAGGTTCCACATATACCAGACTACAATAATGACGATGATGTAAAGGCAAGCGTGGCTGAACTACAGGAATTTGGTTTTACCAATATCCAAGAGGTTCATTACACAAAGTCTATTACTCATATTACTCAATAATAAAGTATAGACGATATGGACAGAGGAAAGGAAAAATGCGAGATATTGAAGGCTATACGCATGAAGATAGCCGAGAAATACGGATTGGACTATACTCCATCAGAATGTAATAATGACGGAGAATGTATAGGCACATGTCCTAAATGCGAAGCGGAATTGACTGACCTGCAAAAGCAACTGGAGGCAAAAGGTATTACCGATATTACCGCTGATAAGGACTTTGAAATGCTTGCAGACCAATTCGGAACGTCAGATGACCAGGAAGAGTCAGACGATGTGGAAAAGGTGCTTATGGGGATGCCTATGCCACCTGACGATATTGACGAGCTGGAAGGTGATGTTATGTGTCCTCCAGAGAACATTTATTCTGAAGAAAGAGAGGTCTTATTGGAATGTCCTGTTGCCGGTATCGGCTTCCATGACATCGAAAATGTTTGGGAAGAACTGGACGTAGGCGATAAGGTTTCTCTTATACGAGAGAAAGACAATCCACATGACAAAAATGCTGTGGCAGTTGCACTATACGAGGAAGACCCGGATGATGGTGAAAGCGACACCATAATAGGCTATATTCCAAGAAAGGACAATAAAGCCATTGCTGCCCTTATTGATATGGGGTGGAGTAATCTGCTTGAAGCAGAGATTAGCAAGAAAATAGAACATGGCTCAAATTACGATAAGCTTCATATTACCGTATATGTTAAGAGCCATGACGAGGTCGAAGGCAAAGAATCCAGAATACGTTTAATGGTATTCTCTGACAAAGGGGCTTGGAAAGAGTTTACTGATGACTTATGGAAAAAGGGATATACTTATTTCCGATGGGGAGGCTTCCCAACTTGGGAATTGGATTTACCAGAAAAAGGAAATAAGGTTGTCTTCTTGTATAAGGAAGAGGAAGAAAGCTCACTGTATCTTATGAAGACCATCGCCACTGACGAACAGTGTCTGCCATTTCTGAAGAACAAAGAAGAACTGTATTACGTCGATGACTGTTCACCGTATGTCTTGACAAATATATTCGGTAGAGTCAGAGTAAAGAATGAAGACCTTGCATTTTTAGGGGATATTGACAACAACTATGGTCAGCCAGATATGCGTTTGACAAGAGACGTTTCCGAAAAACTACTGGAGTTCTTCAAATGATATATGGATGAAACGGCAAGATGTGCATTGCATAACTTGCCGTTTCTTCATTTATCCTAATCTGCCCCAAATAATTCATCCATGTCTGTTCGCCAATAGCGACCATGCGCTTTGGTGTTATCAAGAATGGTATTCATTTCTTTGAGGTAGTCGTATTTCTATTCCCCCCTCTTTTTGTCCCAACCAGATGTTGTTTGCCGAAGATTCTGTTCTCTTTGCCGTCATTCTTACCGTCTCTACATTGGCTTTAGCCCTCCTATGTAGTTTTGCTTTGGATGAGCGGTTGCTCTATATCGTGTTCTTGTTGCTTCCATAATCATTATAGACTTGGTGTTATATCATATAGTCCGTTCTTCCTTATAACCTACCAGTAAAGCGTTCTAACATTTACATCGTGAGCGAATAACATCTTTGCTTACAACCTATCTTACATCGTTTAACCTCGTCTATTTTGAATTGGGGATTATTTGAACAACTTATTTTTCCAATGCAAATTTAGCGTGATGCTTCGACTGCTATGCGGTCTTGTGTGGACGCTGCGCTATGACCAATAAAATAGTACACAATCTTCCTTTTTCTTCCTCTTTGCAATTCACCGCCAACAACAAAAAGAGTATTGCGAACGATTTTCATGGTTCTTCCCACATGATGCCACATCCCTGCTCTGGATTGCATGTAAAAATTAAGTTTAACATTCAAATATCAATTCATTATGAAAAAGATCGAGAACAATTTCCAGATTACTGGTTTTGTAGGTAAGGATGCTGAAATCCGTCAGTTCACAAACGCAAGCGTTGCTCGCTTCTCACTGGCAGTAAGCCGTCAGGAAAAGAATGGTGAGGAGACCACCAGAGTCTCAGCTTTCATGAGCGTGGAAGCATGGCGCAAGAACGACCACACAGAGTCTTTTGACAAGCTCACAAAAGGCACTTTGCTCACTGTGGAGGGCTTCTTCAAACCAGAGGAGTGGACGGATAAGGACGGCGTAAAACGCAACAGAATAGTCCTTGTCGCAAACAAATTCTATCCTGCCTTGGACAAGGAGGAGACTCCAGCGGAAGAGGCTCCGACAAAGAAGACCTCAAAGAAAAGCAAGAAATAGACTTTCTTGATTAACAGGCAAAGCGACCTTTTGGTCGCTTTTCTTTTGCTTACGACATGGGAAAGCGTTTTTCTTAAATGCTTCGCCCCACACCAAAGCGAAGTGTCACGATGATGATTGTCGCACAGACATTCCCGACGGCATGGCAACAATGTTGCTATTTGTCGGAAGTGACAGTGCGCCAAGGTCGGACAAGATAAGGCTGACATTGAGGTATCGCCTGTTAAGACTTCGTTTCAACAGCCCATACCTCAGAGTCTGTCCTATCTTCGAGAAGTCCGACTGGTCATCATGCAGACACTCCACTTCCCACCCATACTTTTCTTAGATGCTTCGCCCCACACCAGGCGAAGTGCCACGATGATGATTGTCGTACAGACATCCCCGACGGCATGGCAACAAGTTGCTATTTGTCTGGAAAGACTGTACGGCAAGGTTCGGACAAGACAAGACTAACATAAAGACATTAGCCGTTGAGACTGCGTATCAATGGCTAACATCTTTGTGTATGTCCTATCTTCGGGAAGTCCGAGCTGTTCATCATACGGACACTTCACCACCCACCCTGATTTTTGTTTCTTATATGATAATTGATATTTCTATCCTTCAGCATCGCATTTGGATATTTCCTGCAAAATTAGCCACACTCAGACAAACATCAAATTCTGCTTACGGTCGTATGACTGTGGATAATCTTCCTTTTCCAAGGAAAAGAGTATTCTCCACACGGAATTTGTCTAATTGTCTTTTGAAGAGTGTGGCTTTGGAGGGCAGCAAACATCCCGAATACGAGCTGAAAAGGCTAAAAAGAGGGAAAAAATAAATTTTCAATCAATTATTAAATATCGTATCACTATGAAGATTATGGTTATTCATGATGCAGATTTAGGCATCGAGGTTCTGGAAGTAGCAAAAAGCCTGATTAAGGTTGACGTGGAGTTTTTCCTTACTGAGCATGGATATTCCTTGAAGGAAATCACTTGGTTTGCAGGTGTGTTTGATTATGTTCCTGTGGCGTTTCACCGCTATGAGGAGGACAAGGAGACAGGTGAAGAAATCCATACTTGCAGAAATGCGAGGCTGAAAGACTTCTCAATCCACGAGCAGGAGCAGGAACTGAAAACAAGAGAACAGAACGAGCTGAAAGAAGCCATCTGTAAGTTTGGTGAGCCTGTCGACGGAGGTTATGAGGTGCATTTCGAGGGAGAACAGCCCATAGTAGGTGGGTATCTTTTTGACGAGCCTTGCGATATTGTAATCACTGCCGTCAGAGTGAATGATAAGGGCTACCTTACTATTCATGGAGAGGATAAGGAGTGTCGTGGTGTGCAGCACTCTATCGTACCTAATGATATTTACGGCGGACACTTGGATTATGTAACCTCAACCATAATATCCTTATATAAATGAATGTTTAACCCGATGGACTTGCTTGGGAGACTGAGCAGTCCATCATAATAATTACAACTATGACAGAGTGCATTGTTTATGATGAGACAAAGAAAGAGTGTGAGACCTTTTGCACCTTGACCGCAGCAAAGAAATGGATGCGTGAGCGCATGAAACAGGGACATGAGGTAAGTGGACAGAAATACAAGGTTTACTCTAATGGTGATTTTGTGAACTGTGGAGAGATACTTCTCAAAGGCAGTAACAAGTCCTTTGTGGCAAATACGAAGCAGAGAAAACCAGGGTATTAAAAAGGAAAAGGTAACGGCAAGCCTAACCAACTTGCCACAATTATTATTCTATTATGATTTATACACATACAATAGGAAGAATAGGCAGAGACTGCCAAACCATAAATGGTAGTCATGGGACGTTCATAGCAGTGAACATCGCAGTTGATGACTATGCCAACGGTGAGAGCATTACCACATGGGTAAGAGTAAAAAGCAGCAAGGAGAACCATTTGCGCCTTGCGCAGTATCTGACAAAAGGTAGACTGATACTTGTTGAAGGGACTTTGTCTTCCTCAATATGGACAGACAAGGACGGAGAAAATCATGTGCAGTTGAGTATTGCAGCAGACTCTATAGACTTTGTTACTTCGGGAAAGCGGAACGCTTCTGACAGCATAGAGGAGAAAGCAAAGAAAGCTGTCAAATCAAAAAGACGTTCCGTAGCACATACTGACGGACAGAATGACGAGAAAGAGAAATTGCCGTTCTAAAGGACAATCTTAAAAAAGACCAGCAGGGAGTATTCCTTACTGGTCTTATATTATGCTTATCTTGCAAAAAATATGATAATGGCTATCAAAATGGCAAAGATGGCTATGGCTTTCCATATACCGCCACCACCATTATTCTTTGCTTCCTCTAACTGCCGTTCAAGTTCCTTTGCCTTCTCTTTGGCTTGGTTCAAAAGAGTAAGCGACTCGGTGTTCTGAGCAGTTATCTTAGACAGGCTTTTTTGCAACTCAGTATTAGTTTCCTGCATCTTAGTGAGGTTTTTGCCAAAATCCTCTTGCTGTGTCTTTAGTTGGTTTTGAAGTTTCTCTTGATTTTCATTGAGCTTCTTCAATTCGTCTTGATGTCCTTTCTGAATACCTTTCAACTGACCTTGAAGTTCCTTATTCTGCTTTTGGGCAGCTTCGACTTGTTCATTATGCTTCTTGGTCGCCTCCTCCTGCGCTTTGGTGAGGGCTTGGACTTGCTCATTATGCTTCTTCGAGGCTTCTTCCTGTGCCTTGGTCAACGCTTGCAGTTTTTCTTGCAGCTTCTTATTCTGCTTTTGCTCCGCAACAAGTTGTTCATTGTGTTTCTTGGTCGCTTCCTCCTGCACCTTTGTAAGGGCTTGGACTTGCTCATTATGTTTCTTTGTGGCTTCTTCCTGAGTCTTTGTCAACGCTTGCAGCTTTTCTTGAAGTTCCTTATTCTGCTTTTGACCGGCTTCTAATTGTTCTTTGAACTGCTTTTTGATTTTCTCCGTGAGAACGGCACGAGATTTTGATTTCTTCTCACTGACCGTTTCCACTATTTCAGAGAAATACTGTCCTAAGCCGTTGGGGGTAGGGGCGCATTTGTCAACGAGCTGCTTAATGAAAAGTTTCTCCTCTACATGACCAATGGCACCGATAACAGGAGTATGAAGGCTTGTGATGGCTTCCAACACAGCAAGGTCATCAAGTTTCTCAATACCACCACCGCCACCACGGACGATGGCTATAGCATGATACACCTGTCCGTCTATTGTCTTCAAGACATTAACCAATTCAGCGGAATTGGCAAAATTGGCACGGTGTTCCTTAAAATCTATGGCAGACTTGGCAGCATTAATTCCCGCTTGAAAGTCACTCATGGTGATGGATGACTGCGCAAGAACGAGGGCTATCTGAGGTCTTTCATCATTGAATAATAGTTGTTCAAGGATGCTGTCAACATTCTTAAAGCCAAGAGTGGCTTTCTTCTGCCGAAGTTCCATTCTCTTAATCTCCGCTTCGTCGATAGCTTGTTCCTGAACTACCTCCACTCGGCTGACAACAAGCATAAGCTGAATATGACAGTTGTTTTGCGCCCTTCTACCAAGGACACCGCCAACAGTCACGAGATTACCATCCTTCAAATCCTCACATAGCCTGTGAGGTATCTGCAAGGTTATCTCGGTCTGAGTGTCTTCATCACGCAAAGTGTCATACCGTGAACTCCAGCGTGGATCATGCTTCGGGTTCTTCAGATAAATACCCCGAAGATATATAAGTTTCCTGTTTGCTTCCTGTTGTGCAAGATAGGAAGTAAACATACCTAAAAGTTCTGATGGCTTATAGAATTTCACCACGGCATTTTGCCCTGTTGTAGATATTATATCATTCATATTCTATATCCTTTATAATTTCAATAATGCTATTGGAAGATTGGAACACGCAAACGTCAGTTCCGGGCTGTCCTGCTATGAGAACGCCATAAACTTTATCCCCATTCAAGACAGGGCTTCCACTGTCTCCTTTTATCAGATATTCTGCGGTACAGCCTAACAGATTATCTTTGATTTCAACGACTTTTGTACCAAAAGAATGTAACTGTATAATTTCATTCCTGTCAAAAATGCTTTTACCATTTGAAACGACATGTTTCCGCTTGGTTACGGTCTGTAAATCCTTATCGCTCTGTGGAAGTTCAGACGATAGCGTTAATGGGCTTTTGATACCATCAATCTTAAAAATGGCTATATCATAGCCGTCTGAAGCTATTGAATTGTCGCCCATGTAGCTAAAAGATTTAGCATCTGACTTGTTTAGGTTGTATGTAACTCCTTTGTGGCATATTATAAAGTCATTACAATCCTTGATTACATGACCTGCTGTAATAAACAGATTGCCGACAAAGAAGCCAACTCCTTCTTTCTCTCCACCATTGGCTCCATTTACCTGTATGTATGATATATAGTCTTCCAAATTCATAATATCTCATTTAAGTTTAATCACATCGCTCCATCTGGTTGTCGGATTAGGGCTTTTGAAATCATGCTTTATGGCATTCGCGAAAACATCAGCCTTACCTTTTCCCTCTTTTTTCGTATATTGTTGTGAGCCAAGAACAAGGGTCTCGGTTCCGTACATTCTGTTTATTCTGTCCATCGCTTCATCCAGAGACTTTAGCTTGTCCATTTGTTCAGGTTTGATGTCGAACAGATTTAACTGTATTGGATTGTCTGGTGACACTCCCATTACGATAACGCCAGCTTTCTTGTATTGAAAGCCTTGACGGTATATCTTTTCCAAGGCTGATTTTGCTGCTTGGACAATGGTAATAGTAGAACTCGTAGGCGTTAGCAAACGTGTTTCTGCGAAATTCCAATATTGTGGCAGGTCTTCTCTGAAGCTATTTGTATTGATGAAAACGCCAACAACTGAAGCTACCGTCTTCTGCGCCCTCAGTTTCTCCGCACATCTGACCGCATAATTTGAGACATGGGTGATAAGCGTTTCCAAATCTGGAATCATACCGTTGAAACTTCTGCTTGTGCAGATGGACTTTTTCTTGGCTACCTCTTCATTGGGTACACAGTCCTCTCCATTTAGCTCTGCCCATGTGCGATATATGACAACATTATTGAATGTTGCCCTTACCCAATCTCCATGAAGAGCCGAAAAGTCATAAGCTGTCTTCACACCGTATGAGGCGAGTTTGGCAGCATATCGTCTGCCAACACCCCAAACCTCATCAATGGGATAGAGCTGAAGGGCTTTCACTCGTTTCTCTTCGGTGTCCATCAGGCAGCAATGCTTATAGCCGGGGAACTTCTTGGCGAAATGACTTGCGACCTTTGCCAGTGTCTTGTTTGGGGCTATACCTATGCTGACAGGCATACCGACCCATTTCTTGATTTTCTTGTGTAGGTTCTCTCCCCAGACTTTCAAATCAATGTCCTCCATCCCTTTGAGATAAACAAAGCACTCGTCGATGGAATATCTGAAATAAGCTGTGGCTTCTTCTTTAATAATATCAACGATACGACCAGTTAACTCACCATATAGCTCATAGTTTGAAGAGAATACAGCAATCTTCTCGTTGGGGAACATTTGCCCTAACTGATAGTAAGGGGTTCCTGCTTTTATGCCCAGAGCCTTTGCCTCATTGCTCCGGGCAACAACGCATCCGTCATTATTTGACAATACGACCACAGGTTTCCCCTCCAAATCTGGACGGAAAACCCTCTCGCATGATACATAGCAGTTGTCGCAGTCTATAATGCCGTACATATATTATACCTTTTCAAAAGTTCTTATCAGGTGTATGACAACACCCCATACCTCAAAGTTATCTCCTGCTTCTACCTTAAACACGGGATATTTAGGATTGGCAGGACGAAGCTCAATGTAGCCATCTTGCTTATGTTTCAAATCGAGATACTTCATTGTAAACTCCCCATTCCAGAAAGCCACGACGATAGAGCCGTCATGTGCCTCTACCGACCTGTCTATGATTACACGGTCTCCATCAAAGATACCAGCATCTTTCATAGAGTCTCCTTCCACATCACCATAAAAGGATGCCTCAGGATGTCTTATATAATCTTTGTTAAAGTCTAAGCTCTCATGCTTATAGTCATCAGCAGGAGACGGAAAACCAGCAACGACAGCAGCATGTTCAAGTGCCAGAACCGTCTCAAATGAACCCTTTCTTATCTTTATGTTACTCATATAGTTTAGCTAAAACGGTAAATCATCATACGAGGAATGAGACGCTGACGGTTGAATTGGTCGCTCGTGTTTTGTTTTTCCAACAGACAAACCGGCAATTACAATGGCTCCCAACCTTTGCATCTGCATCTTGAACGTACTCATAGAATCTCCACGAGTGATGACATCATCAAAGAGAATGACATACCTTCCTTTGAAAAAAGTAGAGTCAAACCATAGGTTTCCAACTTGAATTGATGTACCTCCAGACCTGCGTTCTTCTTTGGATTTCACCACTGATATTTTATCAAATGAATTTTCCATGCCAGTCTCTGAGCAGAGTAATCTTGCAAACTCCTCGTATCGACGTATCGTATTTTCTTGGGAAGATGCAGGAATACAAACTAAAGTCAATTTGCTGAGACGAGTGCCAAATGTTTGATACAGTTTATTCTTTAATCTGGGAATAACGGTATTCAATGCACTTTGATGACTGCTTGGTGATGTTTTGCCAGCAGAATTTTTGAAATTCCAGACCGTCCATCTATCTTGCCATTCCTCTTCGGTGGCTTCAAATTCACAAGTGGTAGGGTAATATCGTAACAGATAGGAGTATTTCAAACCGCAATATAATGAGTCCCATGAAGACACACAGCGCATTAAATCATTCAACTCTTGCGCCTTGCGCTCTTCCTCCTGACGTTTTCTTTCAGCTTCCTGACGTAAACGTTCCTTCTCCCTCTCTTCACTTTCTTTCTGTTGAATACGTTGTTCTGCATTGACGATATTATTCACCATTGAGATAGCACAAGTATCAATATTTAGCCATCCACCAAATAACTCAGAGAAACCAAGAGGATAGTTTTCTTTGATTCGCTTGGCTTTGATTCGTAGTTCTTTCTGTTGGTTATATGACTCTATGAAATTATAAAGTTGACTTCCCTCTGTAGAAGCTGGTATATAGTCTTGTATATAAACCACTTCTTTGCCAGACTCCTCTTTATTGAATGCTTTTATAGCATCGTAATTGCTTTTTGTCTTATCTACAATCTTGTCAAAGCTCTTTTCCAATCTGTCAGATTGTCCCCGAAGGTCGTAGAAGTCCGAAATTGTAAAATCATCAGCAAAATGCACATCTTTACCATAGCGTAAAGAGTCAAGGATAGCTCGCTTCAACTCGTCACCCTCGATTTGTACTTTAGCCTCTAACGGAGTTATTGGGTCTTGTTCAGATAACAACTGAAAATAACAATCTTCTTCATCTTCTATGTCCTTTTTCTTGAAGCTTGAAATATCGTGCTCTCCAATTATCAATTTACAAAGAACCGGGTTCTTATAATATACAGATAAGAACATGTCTTTGGAATTAAAACTATTGTCATCAATAGTCTTTAGCTTATCAAGTGGAATCGCTTCAATATTGCTACCTTGTGCAAATACTTCCCATGCTCTGTGATTAGAAGATTTACAGGCATGTGCTTTTTTCAGGATTTCACCTATTTCCTGAATTTTAGCTTTTGAAGTTGCAATAGACTTTATTTCTTCAAAGCTGTGATTAGATGTCGAATGGTTTAAGAATCTATCTATAGCGTCTTTTTCAGAAACTATTAAGCTGTTATATACATGAAGATATACAATAAGCGTCTTGATAGCCTCGTGATTATCGGCTATCAATTTATATTCTTTATAATGAAATTGGGGAAGGGTCTCTATCCCTTTTATATGGAAGAACCATTCAAGAGCTTTTCTTGATTCTCGAAGCAATTTTCTTGCAATGTTCACCCAACCATCTATCTTCTTAATATCCTCAATATGAAGATGAATATAAACCTTTGATTTATAATCATCCCCAATGGGTTGTGTTAACGTCTCCAACCATGCGTTATATGCAGTATTATATTCTTCTTTTGCCTTGGCATAAGAAGAAAGAACATCCTTATAATGTTGATGTCTAAATATATAATCTATTATTGCACTCATTTTACAGGGATTTTATGCAAACATATTGGATAATGGAAGTCATGTCTTACGAAATAATCCACGCCACCTAATAGCGTGATTTTGTCTTCCTTGATTTTACCAAACAGCAGACGTGAATTGTCCTGCATCATAAATGTATGGAGTTCCTCATTCTCTTCACGAGAGATATACCCCCATTCAAAGAAACAGTCTCCCCAATTTATATCTTCAAGAATAATATCGTTTCCAGTTTGTTTGTCGATGGGAAACCAACGACATACCTTTATGGCATTACCGTCATATTCATTGTCTGTTTGTGCATACAGAACACAATATGCTTCTTCTGTGGTCGAGTAAGGAGCATAATAGTCTTTGCCTCTTAAAGAAAATTCGGTAGAACGAAAACGCTGTGGAAGTTTTTTCAGCTGTAGTTCTTGAATATCGTCAAATGAATAAAAAGGCAAGCCAATGTCATCACGGATAGGGTTAAAACTGCCATGTGGATATATAGGACTGTCATCCATCGCAGATACAGCTCGTATTCTTCTAAACATTTTCGGGAAGCTTTCGTCACCTATGATATAGCAAAAACTAAAACAGATTGGTAATCTGCTACTTCTCATTTGCTCTACATCACGGTATGTAAAGCCAGCACTTGGATTCTCGTTGTTATGATCTTTTGCTCTAAACAAAAGAGCAATATCAAAAGTAATTGTCAAGTATCTAAAGACAATTCCTGCAAAAACGAAATATCCTTTGAAAGTGTTGTCTGATTGATTCTCTTTGAAATCAATAAAGATATTAATTGTCTGATGGCGTTCAAACTTATCAGATATGTTGGGAACACACTTCTTTGCTACCTCAAATGCTTTTTGATAAGAGGCGAATAATTGTTCATGAAGTTTTATAACTCCATCAACATAGGCAGGTTTCAAATGTATTCTTTTATCCATATTCTCTATCTTATTAGTGTCAATATCTCATCAGGTCTTACGATTGCGTGAGAATATCCAGAACGTAAAAGTTCAGATTTTTCTTTTGTTCCCCAAAAACAGGCGACACTTTCAATACCGGCAGCATTTGATGCTTGAATATCTATTACCCTGTCACCAAAAGACACAACATCCTTGGCATTTACCCCCATCAATTCAAGAGCTTTCAACATTTGGGCAGGATGTGGCTTGATGGGCTTGGCATCATGGTAGCTTACTATGTATTCAGCAGGAATATTGTAATAAGCCACTATCTTTTCTACATAAGGACGTGGAGAAGTGCTGACTATGGCTGTCTTGATAGAATATTTCCTTATGATTTCCATCACTTGTGATATGCCCTCGTACATAGTTGTATCAGGTATATGCGCATAAGCCTCCTGCCATTGCCTGTTATGGCGATACTCTTCAAGACAAGTAGTATCTATAAGAGTGAGGTCAAGATCGAATATTATACTTTTCATAGGTCAAACATTAACATTTGTGTTGATTTAGGTGATTTTAATCGCTTTTGAGCGTTTTCCAAAATCTCAAAAGCTTTATCAAGCTCGGTAGATTTCAGAGGATGTGCGCCCTTATCACGGATTAACATAATATTTCCTTGTACTTTCTCGTGATTTATGTCTGAAGGTTTAAGATACTCAACTGCAAACAGAGGCTTGTTAGATGCCAATGTAGCGTTAACGGCATGCATGGTTCCTCCTCTTTCTCCAGTCTGAACGACAATAGTTCCGAAAGATAATCCCGCTTGCAATCGGTCTCTCGCAACCAATCCATAGCGTCCGCAACTCTGACCTATGGGATATTCACTAAGAAGCAATCCTCCTTTGGCAACAATCTCTTTTGCCAAGTCAAGATTCTCTTTGGGGTAAATTGAATCCCAGTCAAGTCCGTTGGCAAGGAAAGCTGTTGTGATGCCACCGACATTCAACGCTCCTTTATGTCCTGTAGTATCACATCCGATAGCAAGTCCAGAAACAATATTATAACCCTTTTGGGCAAACCTTTCTGCAATATATACTCCAGCTTTTATGCCGTTTGGAGTAGGTTCTCTTGTACCTATTACCGCAACACCAGGCTTAGTCAGAGCCTTAATATCGCCACGATAATAAAGAATAATTGGCGCATCTATTTTGCCTTCTTCATCGGTACATGTTTTAAGAACTTCTGGATAATCCTTATCATAGTATGACAGGACTCCTACACCTTCACGTTCCGCAGTTTCTATTATTCTCTTGGCAGCTTTGTTTGCCGTCATAAGGTCGTCTGAGTCAATCTTAGCGAACTTCTTGCCTTTGAGCTTAGACCAAAAAGTGCAAAGTTCCTCTATAGAAGTAATTGATGAAGATGCTTGTTCTGCAATTTTGAATATTGTCTTGTTTCCAATACCCTCCAACTGTTGAAGAGTAAGGATTATTTCTCTTGATAGTGCCATATTACTTGTTTTGATTAATTAATTTGATTATACAATCAGAATGTTCTGTTTCTTTTTTACCTTGTGGATGAACTGAAAGAATGCAATACACATCTTTTATAAGATATGTCTTGCACTCGTATTTGTCCCATTTTTCAGTCTGAAAACTGTGGGTTTCTTGACCATCATTTATGAAACGCAAAAAATCTACAGCCCATGCTTTACCTGTCAAGAAGACAACATATTTTGGAGAAAGGATTTCAATCTCTTTTTTGAGTATTTTTTGGCAATCTTCCAATTGGGCATAATATAAAGAATCATTAGGATTGCCACCTGCAAAAGGAGCAGCCTTACATACATTAGACCAAGCTATGTATGATGACCAATTTTGGGGGTAATAATAACTTGCAACTTTCTTTATCACCCTCCAAAACGCAGAATTGCATGTATTATATCCCGATTGGTTATGTTCAAGGTTTTCTACCCATTGCATTTGGTCAAATCGGTCAAAAATTCTGTCTTCTCCAGTTCCAAAGAAAACATTTATATCTTCAGCATCTGTTATCCAACCATTTGTGGCTTTACCCACAAACAAAATTCCACAATTTGGTTGACATGGGAAATTGCGTCCCCATTGCATACAGAAGAATGCTTTTCTATAATCGAACCCAGAAACATCCTTCAAAAGATTCTCATATAAAGGTCTTAAAACCTCTTTCAATCTACTTTTCATACTCAAACCTTTCTGTATAATCTACGTTCAGTTCTTCAGCTAACTTTTTATTCCGTTGGGAAAACTTGGAAGTGGTAATTAAAATAACCTCTATTTCGTAATCTGCACATTCCACGGTTCTTAGGGCATCCATAACAGAATAGTATTTTACACATTGGAATATCCCTCGTGTTATGTCAGACTCTGGAGATACACTTGGCTTTACCTCTATGGCAACATGAGTCCCATCAGATAATTCAAAATAGACATCAAGCCTATCTCCTGAAGGTAGCAGATGCTCTGTTTTCGAAAGTATCACATCATAATAACCTATGCTTGAAGGATTATTTTTAATGTATTCTTTTAAGTTTCTATGTTCTTCTCCTTCTCCTCCAAATCCTAAAACAGGATTTTTTATTGCAATCAAATCTTCTTCATTGAGAGGTTGATACTCTTTGAGGTCTAACTTTTCAAGTACCCAATCCCAATGTTCGTATTTAATGGCTCGACTATCTAACCCTTCTACAAAAATACTCTTCTCATTTTCGTTCATTCCCTTATATTTGGGGCTTACATATTCAAAGCCTTCAGATGGCAAGAACGTCTTGGAATTTTTGCAAAGAGAGTTGAGTGTCGGAATATCATTTTTCCCTGTCCGCTTCGCCAATTCTTCAAGAACTGCTTGGACACTATATAAAGCGTGACCAATACCAGAAAATTTTGATTTCCCAATAGCATGGGTCAAATCACCATAGGTATGATTATCTTGACCAGTCTTTGCCCAATGAATCAAAACAGGTAACATCAAGCGAACATTTTCTCTGGTCGCTTCAGTTCCTACCACAGTATGAATAATGTCCATTTCAGCCATAAGTATCAGCAGTTGGTTATTAAATATTCGTCATTCTCAATATGCAAAAGATGAGTTTCACTCTTTACCATTTAGTAAATCCCTTGGATCTACTTGTAGTATATCTGCTATCTTACTCAGAGTTTCCAAATCTGGTTGGCTGATATTTTGAGACCAACGTGATACCGTAACTGGACTCACATTTAGCTCCTCAGCCAATGACTTTCCTGTTCTACTCTGTTCAGCTAACACTGCTTTCAATCTGTTAAGTTTGCGAATATCGTTCATAGTTTATAAATTAACATTCGGTGCAAAGTTATTAATTTATTCTGATAATATATCAAATATTCACTTAATAATATGGTTTTGTTCCTCAGTTTTAATAATTATTATATAAACCTACCGTTAAATAGTCGTTTTTCAAGCCACAAAGCAATAGTATCTTAGTATCAATGAAACAATATAATATTTCTGCCTTAACACTTCGGGATTTATGAAATTATGATGCAAAGGTATAGGTTCTGCTTTATCGCTTGCAAGGTCAAGGCTTTGCTTTGCGTCAAAATCTCCACACCTTCGGGTCGTATTTTGAAGACAAAACCTTGCATCGATAGTCATAACCCTTTTTGATAGCACATAATTTCTAATAAATCCCGAAAGTAGTTAAAACTAAAAAAGGGAAATAAAAAAATTTAAGTTATGAGCAATATTTGTGATACAGTTTACAAAGTTACAGGTTCACGCAAGGCAGTGAAAGACCTGTGGAACGCACTTCAAGCAATGAATGTGAATAGTAAGAATGTTCAGTTATATGAGTTGGCAGAGCATTATGGTGTTAACTATGAGGAGAAGGGTATCTCTGTAAGGGGACATATCTACTGGGCAGAGTACGAGGAGGACGAGGCAAACGATTATGCTTTTTTGTCCTTTGACACCGAAAGCGCATGGTCTTCATGCGACCTTCTATTTGAGGAGGTGAATATGGCTCTTAATAACGAACTTTCCATTAGTTGGAGAGAGGTTGAGCCTGGTTGTGACATATTCTTCACCCATGACGAAAACGGCTTCTTCCCTGAAGAGTGCTATGTTACTGCCAGCGGAGACCTATTTGAGGATTGTGAAGATGCTTATTCAACCATTGGCGATGCAATCAAGGCGTGGTGTGAAAAGACCGGCATATCACAGGATGGGAAAACAGAGCAGGAAATGATGGACTTCATCAACGACTATGAATATGAAGACGAAGACGCATACTTCAACATCAATATTATTCAGTTCGGGTAATCAATCATGCAGGGGATTGTGGTCAAACGGCTGCATCCCTTGCCTAAATACAATAATGTTATGGTCGTATTAGACAAAGAACATGTATTGAGCGTTGTGAGAACCATATATGCTCAACTGATTGGAACTACTTCTTCTGACATAATCGGAAGTTGGGGAGTATCAAAAATGTATGCCACACAAATAGTCAAGACACTTGACGAAGTGGAGGTTTCCATGGCAGCACTTGTCATGCAAGTAAACGGCTTCCAATTTAATGGAACGGTTTATGTGGCTTTAGATGAAGGAAGTGATTACTATCGCATATATGGCGAACAGAATGGCATTTCAAAAGAATACTACTCAGATGTGTCCTTTGATGAATTAGGTGATAGGCTTGACACAATGATTGAGACAGGAAACATGACCGAGGAAGAGTACCAACAGCAAATAGACTATTACCTGCAAGGACTTTGATTTTAGTCAGTGTGATATTTGTAGTGATAAAAGAACCCCATCAAATTCTCTTAGGGTTCTTAAAATACCATAAATGTGCTTAAAAAATATTCTTCAATTAAGAGATTTATACTAACTTTGCATACAAAATTGGATAATTCGCTACAATTCGCTACACGATGCTACAATTAGGCTACAGGCTTCTATGAATACAAAGTGCTGATTTTCAGCAGAGATACGCAAGATACAACTTTTTGACAGAAGTTTCCCTCTTGGTGTTTTAGAAATCGTGAGAGTGAAAAGGCATAAACCTCAACTATGTAGGAAATTTTCAAACTAAAGATAATTGTTCAACATTAAAAGATAATAGATATGGTACATGCAAGATGGGTTTTTTGATTGCTTTGCAGTCAGAGCGGAGAAAAGATTATGAAAAGCGTATGATTATTCGTTAAAGTGACACCTTCGGGACAGGTGTTTGGTGACGTTTTCATGCTTTCAAATCTTAAAATAGTTAAAATTGTTAATGCAAGTCGTTTAACATCAATGATTTAAGACTGTTTGTCTTGCGCCAGTTCTGCGCCAAAATCACCCATTTTAAGGCAAAAATGCGAAAATAACGGTACTGATACTCAGCGAGTTACGTGAGGTGGTGAAGTGGTTTTTAATCCCTCTCTCTCCGCAATAAAGGGTGTAAATCAAGCATTTGCGAGATTTACACCCTTTTTACACCCGGAAATTGGTGTATCTATTTTGGTAATAATTTAGGCTCAGTTTGAAAGTCGAAGTGCTATGCGCTCCGCAAGTACAAAATAATTCTAACAAATATTCTTTTTAATATAGAATGAATCATCAAATTCATTTCATTTGTTGTTGAACGCATTCCAATTGTTTAATTTTATAGCCCAATAAAGAAATTGCAAATTGAGCCGTTTATGTAAAATAGGAAATACAATGAATATAAAAAATTACTATGGCAAATTGTGCACAGAAATGTATGAAATCTTACATGATAAAGCACCGCAAGATGAATTGGATTTTTATCTTTCATATGCAGAAAAAAATAAAAAAATCTTAGAAATAATGTGTGGAAGTGGTCGCTTCCTTGTTCCATTTTTGGAATATGGATATAACATTCGTGGGGTTGATTTCTCGGTTGAGATGCTTGAAAAACTGAAACTAAAAGCTCCTGAAGCTGATGTGGAATATGCTGATATAGCAGAATATACGACCAATGAACAATTTGACTATATATTTATTTCTTCTGGGTCTGTGTCATTATTTACAGACATGAACCTTTGCCAAAAGATTCTGAAGAAAATAAAAGGCTTGTTAGCCCCTGCAGGAAAGTTTGTCTTTGCGGTAGATACTATTGCCGCTAAATGTTTGGACAATGATGATTATGAAACGTCCGTATCTGTAAAAATGAAAAATGGTTTCGATTTGGTCTTAAAGACTAAAAACTATTTTGATGTACAACAACAGATACAGTTTTCACCGGGAATATATGAACTTTATGATAGGGACAAACTGCTGAAAAGTGAACATATGGACTTTCAGACCCATCTGTATAAGTTTGGCGAAATGGAAAATTATTTGAGAGAAGCAGGATTTACAGAAATCAAGACCTATTCCTCCTTTGAAAAGGAAATAGCCATTGATGACTGTTGCGATATGTTTTTGTTTGAATGCAATTTATGACATTTCATTACACAAGAGAAACAATGAATCAATTACACATAAAATTGGATGAGAATTCGTCAGCCATGCAATGGGCAAACAGCCAGACTGACAAATTGGGTGCCAGAGGGCATATAGGAACCCATCTGGACTGTTATACGATAGCTCCGGAAAAGAATGAATATGAGGTAAAGGGACTGATTCTTGACTGTAGGACCAGTATGCCTAAGCCAGAGGATATTTTACATATAGACTCGTTGGAAAATATGGCATTGGTACTGCATACGGGAAATTCAGAAAAACATCAATACGGAACGGAAGATTATTTCAATGAAGCTACTTTCCTGTCGGAAGAGGTGCTAAATCTTATTTTAAGCAAGAAGCCTCTTTTCATTATCGTGGATTCCCATGGCATAGCTGAAAAAGGAGCAAAACATATTTCTTATGACAAGAAATGCGAAGCTAATGGCTGTCATGTCATAGAGAATGTGGATCTGACTTCCGTTAAGGACAAAAAATCTATTCAGATAAAAATATCAATCAATGTCAGTCATCCTTCAACGGGTAAGCCGTGTGAACTGTATTGTATGTAATTATATCAAGATGCTATGGTCATATTAGTCACTGGTTGTACCCATACGGGAAAAACCTTGTTTGCACAAAGACTGCTGGAGAAATATAAATATCCCTATCTGTCAATAGACCATCTGAAAATGGGACTTATCAGGAGCGGACAGACAAGCCTGTCGCCAGAAAGCCCAGATTCGGCTCTGACAGATTTTTTGTGGCCTGTTGTACGGGAAATCGTAAAGACCTGCGTTGAAAACGGACAGAACCTGATTGTAGAGGGATGTTATATACCGTTCGGCTGGGAAAAAGACTTTGCGGATGATTATCTGTGTGATATAAAATACATGTGTTTGATATTCAGTAAAGAATATATAAAACAGCATTTTGCGGACATTGTAAAAAACGAAAGCGTAATAGAGAAAAGGCTGTCTACAGATATTGTTGCCGATGAGATGATTAAATCCAACAGATATAATCTGGAACAATGCAAATTGAGAGGCTACGACTATATCCTTATTGACGACGTATATCAAATAACTACAGATATAAAATAAACACTCCAGTAACCATTTTTACAGGAGTGTTTTATATCGTTTCTATTAAAGTTTGGCACTATAAAATGTTTTGTGTAAATATAAAATACAGGATTCAAAATAGAGTTCTGTATTTTTATTTTATATATTTACACCCAAAGAATAAGATTATGCGAGAAAAGAATCAAGTAGTGCCGGATGAAATGTTAAGCAAGGAATTCCTTAGCCGGTTCAAGACAGAATCCGATGTAAGCAGATTCCTGAAGCAGTTGCATGCCCAGGTATTGGAAAAGATGCTTGAAGGTGAAATGGATGCCCATTTGAGGTATGAAAAGAATTCCGTGGCCGGTAATAACAGTGGCAATTCACGCAACGGCAGCTATCCGAAGCGAATCCTGACTGAACACGGGAAAGCAGTCATCTCCCATTCCGCGTGACCGTAATGGCCAATTTGAGCCGATAGCTGTGCCCAAACATGAAAGCCGTGGACTTTCTATAGAAAAACTTGTCATCTCCCTGTATGCCAAAGGAATGAGCGTTTCTGACATAGAGGAAGAGATGCGTGAGATTTATGAAATTGAACTCTCCACATCAGTTATTTACATCATTACAAACAAGGTAAACCAGGCCGCTCAGGAGTGGCAGAACCGCCCGTTGGATCCTGCTTGTCTGATAGCCTGGCTAATCCTTTTTCAAATCCTTTAAACCAATCTGACAATTCCATGATGATAACGTAAGTAAGGATACAAAGGTACGAAAATGAAATAATAAATGGATAAGTTGGTAGAAGTATTTTTACATTGTCCGGTTTAATATAAAATTTATCTCTTGATGAACCTTTGAACTTACATATTCTATTCCTTTAGTTTTTTCTGAGTCGCAAAGTTGTTATTTACAATCGCAAAAATATCTTACTTTCTTGCATCTTTTTTGCCTTTCACTTATCAAATTTCGCATTAAACTTATAACTTTGGGGAGAGTTAATGTTTGATGCTTATGATACAGAAATTCTTGCAGAGATACAGAGATGCGTTTGGCGATGGCGTACCGTTGCCTGTGGCCTTTGGATATAGCGACACGCCTGTAGAGGAAATAAGGAAGATACCGCGCTGCATGATAGGGGCGATACGCAAGGTGTGCGACGGTCAGGCGCTGACGTTGAGCGTTGACAATGTGCTGTGCGGCGGCGGAAGTCTGTATACACGATTTGCACCGATGCAGGAACGCATACCGCGCTTTGTGTCGGAACAGGAACACTACAAGCAGACGCCCGAACAGGTAAAGGAATATGTGAACCGTCTGGGCATCAGTCTGACAGAAAAGCCGTATCTCAACTTTGTGCGTATGGATAAGCTCGCTTCTTTAGATGACGCAGAAGGCATACTGTTCTTTGCCACGCCCGATGTGCTTTCAGGCTTGTGCAGCTGGGCTTTCTACGACAATGATGCCGACGATGCTGTGTGTACACGCTTTGCTTCGGGTTGCTGCAGCATAGTAACATTTGCCGTAAACGAGAATAGAAAACAGGGGCGCAGCTGCTTTATCGGAATGTTAGACCCGTCAGCCCGTCCGCTTGTTCCTGCCAACGAACTGACATTTGTTATTCCGATGCACCGTTTTAATGAAATGATGCTGACGATGGAGCAGTCGGCGCTATTCCAGAAAGCATACTCGATAGTAAGAAAACGTATTAACGGGGAGATTGGGAAATGAGACAAGAGCTTATACACACCTGTCCGGAACTTGTCGACTATATCAACGAGATTGGTTTCCTGCCTTTGCTCCGCATGGGCATTGACGGTTGGTCGGCAGAAGATGCGGTGGACGAAGAATGTCAGTACATACGCCTGCCTGACGGAGGATGGGAATGGCCTTTGTGGGAATGGAAAGGCTCTGTGCTGCGTGAGAGCCGTTGCGCCTACGGCAAGTTCTTCAGGCGTAAAGCCGCGTTCGTAAGCAGAGAGTGGTGGCCTGACTTCTGCAATTATCGTCGCAGCCTTTATCCTTATCCCGAAGAGGGTAGCGTAGAGGAGGCCGTTCTCGCCACGCTGAAAAGCGAAGGGAGCCTTATCACACGCGAACTGCGCGCTGCATGCGGATTTACCGGGCCGAAGATGCGCAGCTGTTTCGATGCATACTTGACACGACTGGAAATGGGCTGCTATGTTGTAACCGAAGACTTTATCTATCCGCGCGACAGACATGGGCGTGAATACGGCTGGGGATGGTCGCTGCTGACAACGCCCGAAAGTCTGTTTGGGCGAGAAGTTTGTAGCTCTGACCGCACGCCACAAGAATCATACGATAGGCTGCTTGAACATTTCAGAAAAATATTGCCGGATATGCCTGAAAAGACTTATAACAGTCTGCTCGGGATAAAGTCATGACATCTGCCGAATGTGCCTGCCGGGGCTGTATGCCCTCCGCCGCTTATCCTGCTTATGTTGCCCGGCGGCGTCATGTATCAGCTAAAAGTGAACAAAACGCAGTCATGATTTTGTCTGTAGCGTAAATTATTGTACATTTGCATTGCGCATGTACGAAACATGCTACTGACGACAAAAAACATGAGAACACAAGTGTTGATGGCCAAAGATGCATTCATCAGGCTGCATGCACATGCTCAGATGTGTGGCGGCTTCATACAGCTGAGCGGTAATGACCGTGATTAAATACCTTTGATGCCAACAAGGCCGACCGTCGCCCTGCACGACCTTCGGACAGATATATGCTTAAACATTGTAACTAATATGAAAACCGAAAAACAACATCTTTTGAAGAAAGACGGGATAAGCTATATTGTTCCGTTCATACTGATTACGTCATGTTTTGCCCTGTGGGGCTTTGCCAACGACATAACAAACCCGATGGTAAAGGCCTTTTCAAAGATATTCAGGATGAGCGTCACCGACGGCGCCCTGGTTCAGGTGGCCTTCTATGGCGGCTATTTTGCAATGGCATTTCCCGCTGCCATCTTCATACGCAAATATTCTTATAAGGCAGGCGTGCTCATGGGTCTGCTGCTTTATGCTGTAGGTGCGTTTATGTTCTTCCCGGCCAAGTACACAGGCTGCTATTATTCGTTTTTGCTAGCCTACTTCATACTTACCTGTGGCCTGTCGTTCCTTGAGACGAGCTGCAACCCTTACATCTTGTCGATGGGCACCGAAGAGACGGCTACAAGGCGTCTTAACCTTGCCCAGTCGTTCAATCCCATCGGGTCGCTGCTGGGTATGTATGTAGCAATGAACTTCATTCAGGCGCGCCTCAATCCGCTTGACTCCGATGCACGCGAGCAGCTCAGCGAGGCCGAGTATGCCGTGGTGAGAGACTCCGACCTGAGCATTCTCATACAGCCTTACGTGATAATAGGCGTGGTGATTCTCTTTATGGTCTTTCTGCTGATGATTGTGCGCATGCCGAAAAACGCAGAGAAGCAGGACGGCAACTTCATTTCTACCATCAGGCACATATTCCGCCTGCCTCATTATCGTGAGGGAGTGATAGCCCAGTTCTTTTATGTCGGTGCGCAGATTATGTGCTGGACGTTTATCATACAGTATGGTACTCATCTGCTCATGCAGACAGGTATGTCGGAGAAAGATGCCGAGGTGATGTCGCAGCATTACAACATCATAGCCATGGTAATCTTCTGCTGCAGCCGCTTCATCTGCACGTTCTTCCTAAAGTTCTTCAATGCCGGCGCCATGCTTGCCACGTTGGCCGTGGTGGCTGTATTTCTGCTTATAGGAGTGATATTCATGCAGAACATCTATGGCCTTTACTGTCTTGTAGGCGTTTCTGCCTGCATGTCACTGATGTTCCCCACGATCTACGGAATAGCCTTGTATGGGCTTGGCGAGTCGGCTAAGTTTGGTGCCGCCGGACTTATCATGGCCATACTTGGCGGAAGTGTACTGCCTCCGTTGCAGGCTCTTATCATCGATCAGGGATATGTTATGGGGCTGCCGGCTGTCAACGTGTCGTTTGTGCTGCCGCTAATCTGTTTCCTCGTGATAATATGGTATGGCGTGCGCTCTTATTCGCGCATCGCTTCGCGTTAGTAAAAACAAAAGCCTCCCCACGGGGGAGGTTTGGTGGGGCTTTCACTTTTGTGTCAGCAGCGAATACAGATATTTGAAGTTTTCTTTAAGTTCATTGATGTCGAGGCCGTTAAGGAAGGCGTGTTCGTATGATATGCCGTAGAATACCTGCCTGAACATCCGTGCCGTTGTCGTAACGTCCACGTCGCTCCTTATCTCGCCCTTGTCCTTAGCCCTCTGTATCACCGTTGACCACATCTCATAGTCCTTGCTGAAGATGTCTTCAATCTTCTGTCTTATGCCGGGATAATACATGCGGACCTGCGAAAGAAAGTGGATATAATAGAAGTTCGGGCAGCAGTCGTATGGGTTGTTGCCGTCGTTCACAAGACTTACAATTCCGTTCATTGCCTTCGACACTCCGGCCACATACTGATCTATAAATTCCGCCAGTGTGTCTGCCGGCTGGTCAAATTTGTTTACGGGGTTCTGCAGTTGTATGAAGAACTTGTCGGCCACGGCAACAAACAGGTCAAGCTTATGCGGAAAATAATACACTATTCCGGTCTTTGCAAGTCCGCAAGCCTTCGCCAGTGTGCTGATGCTTGCCTTTTCGTAGTTCATTTTCAGGAACACCCTGAAAGCCTTGTCTATCACTTCTTCGCGGTTTGTTATCATAATCGTTTTTGTTTTCAGCTGCGAAGATACAATATTTTTTTAGTTTTCAGCTGTATGTTGTAATGCTTTTTATGGAGCAAATGGCCTATAAGGAATGTCTTTGGTCATGCATCGTTGCATATATGCTATTTGTCTTATTATCAGACACTTAACAACACCGTTGTAAAACGTGCCCTTTTAGCGTGCAATTTGCCGCCTTTTATGAGCTAAAAGACGGCAAATTACAATGCAAAAGGTATGCTCTTATATTTCAGGCCTTTTGCATGTGCTAAATAGGCGGCATATTCGTGATGTGGATAACAGGATTGTTATACAATTCCTTTTATGCAGGCAAACCTGCCGTCATGTATATGTTCTGTCAGAACCTCTCTGTTATGCTCCGTTCTTATTTATCCGATGCTTTTTTCTGCATTCTCGTACACTTCTGTTATTTCCTCCTCGGTGGTGAGGTTGAAGTCGCCGGGTATGCTGTTTTTGATGGCAGAGGCGGTGAGGGCGAAGTTGATGTCCTTCGGGCTGTCGTCGCCAAACTTCAGCAGGGCATGAATGTATGCGGCTATGAAGGCGTCGCCTGCACCCATAGGGTCGATGACGTTGTCTATGTCGTAGATGCGTGCAGGATAGATGTTGCCGTCTGACCAGAGAACGCCTGACAGTATGTGATGGTTGGCCGAAAGGGTGTTGCGCAGGGCAAGAATCATCTTGCGGCACTTGGGGAACATTTCTTTTGCCTTGCTGAAAAACTCTTTATGGCTTTGGATGTCGAAGCTGAAAGCAGGCGACGTGGCAGTAAATTTCGGCGGAGTGATGCCCGTGAGAAGTTGCCATTCGCCTTCGGTGCCGAACATTATGTCGCATTTCTTGGCCAGCGGCAGCAGTATGTCGTGGGCGCTCTTGCCGTATTTCCACAGATTCTTGCGGTAGTTTATGTCGAAAGATATTGCAAGGCCCTGTCTTTCTGCTTCGCACACGGCCTCTTCTGTAACGTCGGCAGCGCTTTGTGACAGGGCGCAGGATATGCCCGACCAATGGAAGACGGATGCATCGGCAAATGCGTCTGTCCAGTTGATTGTGCCTTTGGCAACGGTGGTCATTGACGAGTCGGCACGGTCGTACACTACGCTCGAGCCGCGCATGGCTGCCGCATTCTCATAATAGTAGGTGCCGAGACGTATGCCGCCGCGGGTTACAAAGCGAGTGCCTACGTTGTATTTTCTGAGTTCGTTAAGGCAAGCCTGACCTAATTTGTTGTCGGGCAGGCGTGTAACATATTCGACATCATTGCCTAGCATGGCCAGCGACACGGCAACATTGGCCTCGCTGCCTCCGAAATATCCGTCCCATGTGCTTCCCTGTATGATGCGCAGCTTCTCCGGACGTGTCATGCGCAGCATAATTTCACCAAACGTAACTATTTTCTGTCTCATGTCAATTTTTGTTTGTCCTGTCTGTTTCTTCAGGCAAGTGGTGTTGTAGTTTGTTTATCTCTTTGCACGTTTGTCTAAAAAGCAGACTGTTGTTTTCAAGATGTAAAGATAGCTATTTTTGTTTGTTGCCATAGCGGATGAATGTGAAAATAATGTGAATGTTTAGAATATTTATGACAAAATGCTTTTAGAAAGGCCTCTGCCCATAAGGCGGATTATGCGGCATGAAGGGTGACGTAAGTTAGTTTCTTATAGCCGGACAATAAAACAGCCGTTATTTTTTGTTAAGTAAATAATTTCTGCGGTTATCGTTATTCTTTGTATTTTTGCAGGGTATAGACAGGCAGACCGTTGACTATAATTTTTTGTTTATGGAGATAATAATTCAGAACGACAGCTTAAGCCATAGAGAATGTTCTGTTCTGGGGCTTAATGAGATCTTTGCTGAGGACTGTGAGAGGCAGGCCTTGCTGTTCGACGGCTTTATTTTCGGTGTCTGCCTTCGAGGCGAGGCGTCGGTGAGGATAAACGGAACAGTGTTTGATGTGGTTCCCGGCAAGGTGTTTGCCGTTTTGCCAAAGCATTTGTTTTCAGCCGTGTCATATCCAGCAGATATCGACGTAAGACTGATTTTTGTTCCTATTGACATTGTCTGTAAATTGCCGTTGTCGCCTAATTTTGACTCATTGAGGAACACGGCGTCAAATCCGTGTGTCGACGGTGGAGAGTGGACCGCTGATCTCGGGGCGCTGTGCGACATTATGATGAGGCATGACTATACTGCGGGCAAGGGCGAAGACATAATGATGTCGCTGGTATGCTCGGCAGCACTGATATTGTCTGATCTCTTTGAAGGCAGCGGCCATGACGTAAAGAAAACGCTGTCGAGACAAGAATCTCTGGCCGGAAACTTTTTTGAACTGCTTTTCAGCCATTTCGAATCAGAACGTAGCGTGGCTTTTTATGCCGACAAGCTATGTGTAAGTCCAAAGTATCTTTCTGTTGCCGTAAGGAGCGTCAGCGGGTGTTCCGTACAGAAATGGATAAACGAGATTGTACTGGCCGAGGCCAAACGCTATCTGTGTACAACGGAAATGACAATACAGCAGATATCAGAAAAACTGCATTTTGCAAGTCCGTCTTCATTTGTCAGGTTTTTCAGGCAGCACACGCTGACAACTCCTTTGGCGTACAGGAAAGACTAATTATGATTATTGCAGTTTCTTGGCGTTGGTGTGCTTTCTGACAATTTGCATGAATTCGTCGCCCGTGATGGTTTCTTTTTCTATCAGGAAGCCTGCAGCCTCGTGCACTATTGTCATGTTGCCGGTTATTATTTCTTTTGCCTTTTGATGGGCTTTCTTAATCAGTTTCAGCACCTCGCGGTCTATTTCGGCTGCCGTGTCTGCCGAACATGTCAGCGAAGAGTCGCCGCCAAGATATGCGTTGCTGACGGTTTCGAGCGCCATCATGTCATATTGGTTGCTCATTCCGTATCGGGTAACCATGGCACGGGCCAGTTTCGTAGCTTGCTCAATGTCGTTAGACGCACCTGTTGTGACGGTATTCATGACTGTTTCCTCGGCAGCACGTCCTCCGGTGAGCGTCACGATGCGGTTGAATATGTTTTCTTTGCTCAGCAGCACCTGTTCGCCTTCATCTACCTGCATAGTGTAGCCCAGGGCGCCCGACGTGCGCGGTATTATCGTTATTTTGTGAACCGGAGCCGAGTTTGTCTGCATTGCAGCCACCAGCGCATGTCCTATTTCATGATAAGCTATGATTTTCTTTTCGTCGGCAGATATCACCTTGTTCTTCTTCTGTGCTCCGGCAATTACTGTTTCGACGCTTTCTTCAAGATCAGACGTTGTTACACGCTTGCGGCCCATGCGCACGGCACGCAGTGCAGCCTCGTTGACGATGTTTGCCAGTTCGGCACCTGACGAGCCGGCAGTGGCTCTTGCAACAATGTCGAGATCAATTTCCTCGTGTCTTACATTAGCCAGATGCACCTTAAGTATGGCCTTCCTGCCTTCAAGGTCGGGCAATTCCATCTGTATGCGCCGGTCGAAGCGGCCCTGACGCAGCAGCGCCTTGTCGAGAGTTTCGGGCCTGTTGGTGGCAGCAAGGATTACCACACCACGCTTTCCGTCGAATCCGTCCATCTCCGTAAGCAGCTGGTTGAGGGTCTGTTCGCGCTCGTCGTTGCTCGAGAAACCGCTGTCGCGTCTTTTTCCTATAGCGTCAATCTCGTCAATGAATATTATGCATGGTGCCTTCTCGTTGGCCTGCTTGAACAGATCGCGCACCTTTGCTGCACCCATGCCTACGAACATCTGAACAAACTCTGATCCGGATATGGCGAAGAAAGGCACTTTGGCCTCACCGGCCACAGCACGTGCTATGAGTGTCTTGCCTGTTCCGGGAGGTCCTACAAGCAGCGCTCCTTTGGGCAGCGATGCTCCGATTTCGACATATTTACGCGGATTATGAAGAAAATCGACGATTTCCTTCAGAGTGTCTTTTGCCTCGTCTTGTCCGGCAACATCAGCGAAAGTTGTCTTTATGTCAGCATCGGCATATATCTTGGCTCCTCCGTTGCCGAACGACATGAAGTTGCCGCCGTCGCCCATCCTGCTTCTGATGCTTCTGGCGGCCTGTCGCCATATGAGATAGAATATGATGCCGGGGAGAACCCACATGAGCAGGAAGTTGAGCAGAGGTGAGTTTTCCTGAGGTATAATTTCATTGAAAGAAATCTTGCCCGACTTGTTAGGACTCTTGGCCGACAGCAGCCTGTCTACCAATTTTGGGTCGTTGATCTCACCTGTCTGATAAGTTATTGTCTTGCCGTCGGTTTCTTTCGCCGTGAAGTAGATGTGGCTGCTCTTAATCATAACGTCCTTCACCTTTCCGCTGTCCACCTTTCCGACAAAAGTGCCGTAGTCGGTTTCGATTATGCGGCCGCGTCCGAATTTAGGGAATATAAGGCCGTTGAGAAACAGCACAAGCAGAAAGCCCCACAGAAGTCCGTAGTATGGATTTGTCTTTTTCTGGTTCTGAGTGTTTGTCTTCTTCATAAAAACTGTTTTTTCCGGTTGCAAAGATAAATACATGCGCTGCATGAACCGTTACCGGAAAAGAATAAAAAATGTGCAATATTTCACATAAATGAGGCGTATGAAGGTTTGTTGATGTATGTCTGGAATTTGTTGAGTGTTAAACTAAAACCAGATATTGGAATCAATAAGGATTGTAGTTTTATGTGGAATGTTTTGCAGCCTGTTTTCTCGAAACTGTGTCGGGTTGTTTAGATAAGTGGTAAATGGCAAGATGAAAATAGAAAACAAAGAGCGTGTTGAGAATATAAATGTACTTTTAAAAGTAAGACAAATGCGGACATATGGCCGACGTTGTCAGGTTATAAAGCATGTCTTGATGACATAAAAAATCCGAAGCTGACAGAGCCGGACGGGGCTGAGGCATGTTGCCTTGTGCTGTTAGCTTCGGATAATATGATGTTGCAGTGCATTCAGGGCTACGGCCGGCGTGGCCCCGGATGCTGTTGTTATGTCTAGATGAAGAGGTTGACGCCTGCTTCTTCTGCCTTCTGCATGTAAGAGGCTACGCCGCCCACGGTTACGCCGTCGAGCAGTTCCTCCTTCTTTATGCCCATCATGTCCATTGTCATCTGGCATGCTATAAACTCGACGCCGTTGTCCATGGCCTGACGGATGAGCGATTCGAGCGAGTCGATGTTCTTCTTTTTCATTATTCCGCGTATCATCTTGCTGCCCATGCCCATCATGTTCATCTTTGACAGGGCAAGACTGTCGCTGCTCTTGGGGAGCATGTGGGCAAACATCTTCTCGGTGAGAGTCTTCTTTACGGCCGGGCCGTGCTTCTTCTTTATGACGTTGAGGCCCCAGAAGGTGAAGAAGATAGACACTTTGCTGCCTGTGGCGGCTGCGCCGTTGGCAAGGATGAATGTGGCTATGGCGCGGTCGAGGTTATCGCTGAAGCATATAAGGGTCTTGTTCTTGCCGGCAGGAGCGCATGCGGCGGCAGGCTTGTCGTCAGACTGCTGCTTCCTGATGAGGACGGTGTGACAGCCGTCGGTGCACGAAGCCGAAAGGAAGGCGTTGCCCGTTGACTTACACCACGCCTTTGCGTCTGACGGGAAACCGGGGTCGGTGGCCTTTACCTCTATAGTCTCGCCGGGCTGCATGTCGTCGGTGGCCTGTTTCAGTTTAAGTATCGGACCGGGGCACTGCAGTCCGCAGGCATCAATGGTAAGCGTTGCACGGCTGTCGCTGCATTGACTGCCCGGATTGCAACTGCACGAACAAGAAGAGTCGTCGCTGTCATCGTTGCCGTCGGCACACTGAAGGTCTTGTGTGGCCAGCTGATAAGTCTTGTAGCCGCCCGAAAGATTGCGCACGTCGTAGCCGTTGGCCATAAGTATGCGTGCGGCGATGTAGCCTCTGAGACCTACGGCGCAGAATGTTACTACGGGCTTACTCTTGTCTATCTCGCCCATGCGCTCGCGGATGTCGTCTACGGGAATGTTGACGGCCCCGCTGATTGTGCCGAGGCTGAATTCGGAAGGTGTACGGGTGTCGATAATCTGAACCTTGCTGCGGTCGAGACCGTCGATGTCGCGCCAGTAGATAACAGGCATCTTGCCGGATATGATGTTGGCGGCGGTGTAGCCTGCAATGGCTATCGGATCTTTGGCTGACGAGAATGGAGGAGCATAAGCCTGCTCAAGGCGGATAAGGTCGTAGATGGTGCCATTGTGTTTGATGATTATGGCCAGCTGGTCGATGCGCTTGTCTACGCCTTCGTGTCCTACGCACTGCGCGCCGTAGAGCGTGCCGTCTTCAGGATTGAAGGTGAGCTTGGTGGTGATGAAGAACGCACCGGGATAATATTCGGCATGAGACATGCTTGTCGTAGTGCTGCTCTGATATTTGATGCCGAGCTGTTTCAGGCGCTTTGCGGGAAGGCCCGTAGAACCTACAACTACATCAAATACCTTAGCTATCGACGTACCGATGGCTCCTTCATATTCGGTTGTGTTGCCAAACACCATGTTGTCGGCCACGATGCGTCCCTGACGGTTAGCCGGTCCGGCAAGATAGTTGAGCCACGGCTCGCTGTATTCTGGATGCGGATATTCTATGGCGTCGCCTACGGCATATACTCCCTTGGCCGATGTCTCGAGATATTTGTCAACCTTGATGCCACGTGCGCCAAGCTCTATGCCGGCACTCTTGGCAAGGGCCGTATTGGGGCTTACGCCGATGGAGAGCAGCACGAGGTCGGTTACAATGCTCTTGCCCGACTTGAAGAACACGCGTATGCGTCCGTTGTCCTTCTCGAAGCGCTCAACGGCTGTGTTGAGATGAAGCGAAACACCCTGACTGAGCAGTTCGCGGTGGACATGAGAAGCTATGCTGAAGTCGACCGGTGCCATTACCTGCGGAGCCATCTCGACGATAGACACGCGGGCGCCGGCATGACTGAGATTCTCTGCCATTTCGAGTCCGATGAATCCTCCGCCTACAACAACGGCGCTCTTTACGCTGTGCTGCGTAAGATAGTCTTTTATGCGGAATGTGTCTTCAACGTTACGCAGGGTGAATATGCCCTCGGTGTCGATGCCGGGGAACGGAGGTCTGACGGGTGACGAGCCGGGCGAGAGCAGCAGGCGGTCGTAATGCTCGTCAATGACAGAGCCGTCGGGGCGGCGCAGCGTTACGGTCTTGGCCTTAGTGTCGATGCTTATGGCCTCGGTGTTGACGCGCACGTCGACGTTGAAGCGGCGTCCGAACGACTCGGGTGTCTGCACAAACAGCTTGTTCTTGTCGGCAATGGTGCCGCCGATGTAGTAGGGCAGTCCGCAGTTGGCATATGAAATGTGCGGCCCCTTTTCAACCAATATTATCTCGGCCTTTTCGTCGGCCCTGCGAATGCGTGCGGCTGCGGTGGCTCCACCGGCAACTCCGCCAATGATGATGTGTCTCATGTCAGTGTGCTTGTTTTAATTATTATTGTTTGTTGTTATTTCTTCTTCGGTCATGCTTTCGGCTATCCGGCGCAGCTCTTCGGGCAGCGAAAACTGCGAGCAGTGTATGCGGTCGATAAGTTCGCGGCCCTTCTTTGTGAGGTGGAAACTCATGCAGCGGCTGTCGTGTGGGCACACGTTGCGCCTTATGTAAGCCTCCTTCTCGAGCGATGCAATCACCTTGGATGCGTTTGAGCGCGAGAGCTGAAGCTCGTCGGCTATCTCGCCCGAAAGCATCTTCTCTTTTTCAGACAGCACGCAGAGCAGCATGGCCTCGTTGAAGTTGAGGCCGAAGGCCTTCTGTAGCTGAAGTTCAAACTCGCTTATACAGCGGTATATCTTTCTTATTTTGCAGATGCAGTTGTTGTTCATGTCGATATTATTTTGCCGTTACATATTATGGTGAAAGATTTTTTAATTCTTATATTATTTCCATTGGAAAGCATTGCAAATATAGATATTTGTTTGTTATAAAGATAATTTTCGATAGAAAATAATTTGTTTGTAACATTTATTTGCTAAATAGCCTGCCTTTTAACATTTTCCAATGGAAAATAAATATGTAATAGACGGATGTGTATATGTCATAATCCATGCGGTGATATTGCCAGTGAGCAGTAGAGTTGGCAATGGTGTTGTGCGTTCAAGTCAGCAGAAGCTGGGCATAAAGATGCTTGAGGCATGCGGATATGTGCATGGACGAAGGTTATGCATGAGGCTGCATGAAGAGGTATAATGGCTATGAAAACGACGCCACGGATGAAAGACCGCAAAACGGATTGTGAAAGGTGCCCTTTTGCATTGTAATATGCCGTCTTTCAGGATGCAAAAGGATACATATAAGAAAAAGGGCAGGAAGAAGAGTTGTGTGATGAGTTGAAAAATCAACTCGTCACACTGTATGTATCTGAAAACAAATGACTTACATACGAATGTGACGAGTTGTGAGTTTTTAAATAAAAATTTTATTTGTTTGATTGCCTGCCGGTGCGGTGCGTCTTGTCCGCATCATACCGCAAGGGCATGGCCATTATGCCTTCATGATAATCTGGTTATAGTAAGGATACGGAATCTCTATCTTCTCGACGTCGAAACGCTCCTTGATAGCCCTCAGCAGGTCGCACTTCATGGCAAAGGCGTTGCCCGTGGTAGACGCCCACGCCCATGCACGCAGCGTTATGGCAGAGTCGCCAAGATTGATAACGCGTATGACAACCTGCGGCACATTGTTGGCTTTCTCCTCGTCGGTGCGATGGTCTATGAGCATCGGGTGCTTCATAATCTCGTCTCTCATCACGTCGATGGCATGGCCGAGGTCAGTGGTGTAAGACACGCCGACTTCTATAAAAGAGCACGTGGTGGTTTCGCCATAAGACGAATTGACGATGGTGCTTGAGTTGATCTTGTTGTTTGGAATGAGAATCATGCGGTTTTCAGCGTTCTGTATGACCGTATGGCGGAGCGTAATCTCCTTGACTGTTCCAACGATGACGTTGTCAACCTGGATAAAGTCTCCCACCTTAAACGGACGCGAAAAGATGATGAACAGTCCGCCTACGATGTTAGACAAGGCCTCCTGAGAAGCAAGGCCGACGGCCATGGCCATGATACCGGCACTGGCGAGGATTGAGTTGCTGACCTTCTCCATGCCCGGAATGAGCGACAGAAATGCAGCCACACCTATGATGTATACGGCGGTGGTGATTATCTGGCGGATAAAGCTTATCTTTGTCTCGTCGAAGACAATGCGGCCGCGCTTTCTCTGCGAACGGTTGAACAGATACTTGATGAACGCATTGAGTATGCGCACGAACACGTAAATTAAGAAACCCTTGATTAAGAACACGACAATCCAGCGGATTGACAGTCCGAAGACTTCCATGTTTAGCATTTCATTGATATTCATGGCGTTATGATTTAGTTTTATTTATAATGATGTGTCATGTCCAGCCTTTGCACATTGCTGCCGGATATGTGGCCCCGACTGCATGTTGAAGCTTGGTATATGCAAAGATAAGAAATAAAAATATAAAAGATGAAATAATATGCATAAAATGTGCTACCTTTATTTACACATTTTATGCAGCACGGCCATTTCGCGTAGCTTTATGTCTTGCAGGTTAGAGGATATTCTGATTTTTTGTCGTATCTTTGTGCTTGCCGGCAGAATGTGATGTAGATGGCTGTCGGCAGAAAAACATTTGAAATGAGAAAACGTATTAATAATGGAAGAAAGCCTGTGGAAGGAAGTCTGTTTGGCGATGACGATTTTGAGCCTTGCATGCCGGCCATAGACCTGAGTAAATACAATTTTGATGAAGTGTTCGGGCGGTTGGCGAAGTCGGACTTCAGGCGGAGCTTCCGGCTGAATGATGAGATGAAGGATTATGTAACGGAGAAGGGACTTGGGCGCATTGGCATGCATGCAGCTGACATAATAAGAAAAAGACTTGCACCGGCCGTTATACCAAACGACGGAAAACAGACACCGATGAAAGGACATCCCGTGTTCGTGGCACAACACGCAACAGGATGCTGCTGCCGGGGCTGCCTGTCAAAATGGCACGGCATTGAGGCGGGGCGTGAACTTACGGCCGCTGAGCAGGAGTATGTAGTGGCTTTGCTGCTGACCTGGATATCCAGACAATTATAACGGCATAAAGACTACACCGGAAGATTTTCTGCGGTGTGCTTTATGCCGTCATTTTCGATATAACGTTCCGCTACGAAACGTTTAAGTGCAGACAGATTGTCTGCATGATGTTATCCCTAAACCTCAAAAAACTTATAAGGCATTAACTATTGTCTTAGTTCTTGTCGCCGGCCCAGTCCTTGGCGTTTATTGCCTCGAGGAGCTTGATGGCGTCTACATACTGAGCTATGCCGTCGGCAACGTTTTTGGCGTCGCGCATGGCAAGTACGACGGTCGAGGGGCGGTTTACAACGTCGCCTCCCGCAAACACACCCTTGCGGCTCGTCATTCCGCATGGAGTCTCGCGTGTTAGCACGTATCCGCTTTCGTCAACCTCAATGCCCTTGGTGGTCGACACAACGCGACTGGCGGGCACGGAGCCGATGGCCATGAGCACCTTGTCGGCCTTTTCTGTGCGGCGCTCACCGTTGTGCTCTATGACTACGCCGTTGAGAATGCCGTCCTTGTCGAGAATCTCCACAATCTTTGACTGCCAGTTAAACTTGACACCCTCTTCGACAGCTTCTTCGTATTCGGAGCGAAGGGCGCTCATCTCGTTCACCGTGCGGTGGTAAACAATCTCGACATCCTTTGCACCCATGCGGATGGCCGTGCGGGCACCGTCCATGGCTGTGTTGCCGCAGCCGATGACAAACACACGGTCGCCTTCTTGTATGGGCACATCTTCGCGTGCAATGTTTCCTTCGTTGTATAGACTCACCTTTCTTAAGAAGTATACAGCCTGACGTACGCCTTTGAGGTTTCGTCCCGGAATATCCGGTTTTTTCGGCTTTACTGTACCAGTGCCCATGAATATGGCGTCGAAGCCACGTTCAAAGAGCTGGTCGATGTTTATGTCGGTTCCAACTGTGGTGTTGCAGTGGAACACCACTCCAAGTTCTTCAATCTTTTTGATTTCGCGTCTTACTATCTCCTTCGGCAGTCGGTATTCAGGGATGCCGAACATGAGAACGCCGCCTGGTTCGGGTTCCATCTCGAATATCTCAACGTTGAAACCTTTGCGTGCCAGGTCGCCGGCAATGGTAAGTCCGGCAGGTCCTGAACCGATTACGGCTATGCGTCCGCGTGTCTTTGGCTGCAGGTTCTCGCGTATCAGGCCCATGCCGCCGTCGAAGTCGGCTATGAATCTTTCCAGCTTGCCAATATGTATCGCCTGTCCTTTCTTGCTCAGTACGCAATGTCCCTCGCACTGCTTCTCGTGCGGGCATACGCGTCCGCATACAGCCGGCAGGTTACTCTTGTCGTTGATTATCTTCATGGCGTTACCGAGATTACCTTTCGAAAGCTCGTGAATCCAGTCGGGAATGTCGTGGCTTATGGGGCATCCTTTCTTGCACTGCGGAACTTTGCAGTGAAGACAGCGCTTGGCCTCGTTTATGGCTTCGAGCATGGTATAGCTCTCGTTTACCTCGTGAAATAACTCTTTTTGTTCTTCCATTTGCTTTAAAGTAGTTTGAGTATTGTAAAATTATTTGCAAAGATAGTGTAATTTTTGACTTAAATAAAAAAATAGTGTGACGAAAATGAAAAAAGTCATCATAAAATGTTTTTACAAAATAAAATTTAGTATCTTTGCGTGCAATTTTTTTGGTAAATATTATTTATTTGCGTCTTATATGGTGGTTGTGTAAATCGGCGAAAGACGTATATTTTATATAAAAACAATATTAGACTATGATCTCTGCATTTGACAAAACATTTAAATTAGGTATTCTCTTGTCAGTTATCGACTGGCTTACATTTAATGTAGTATTCTTGTTGTTCACGCTGTTTTCAGGAGCAGATACGAGCGGAGAATTTGTGGCTGATTTGTTAATGGCAAATGTCTCATATGTTGTTGCATTGCAGATTGTTACCATAAGCCTGCATCACAGACAGGCTCAGCCGGCAAAAGTGCTCAGCAATACTTCACGTACATCAGCTATATTCATAGTGCTGTATGCGGCAGTGTTGGGTATCATGGGATTTTCCGTACCGGGGCTTGCTTATTGTATCGAAATATCTCTACTTGTTTTTCTTGTTACAAGTATTGAGCGACTTTTACTTAGAACATACATTAAGCATAAGCGAAGTGTTGGCCGGAACAGAGTTGATACCATAATACTTGGTACAGGACAAATGGAACAGAAAATTGCTGACGTGATGACTAACGTCTGGAACGGATACAACCTTCTGGGATATTTTATCAAAACAGATTCTGACTCAATGACAAACAGCTCTACAGGTGAGGAACTTGCTTATCTGGGAGAGGAGAGCGAACTGCTGCCTTTTATAGAGAATAATCATGTTGACGAGCTCTATATCGGCGTAATGCCGGATAAGCTGAAAGAATATAAGGCTCTGATGAGGCTTTGTGAAAAGCATATGATCAGAACATATTATGTGCCTACCATATCTTACGGAGAATTCCGCAGTGCGAAGGTTATGGAGTTTGGAGACATTTATGTCATGTCGCAGTATAACGAACCGCTGAAGGATATGCGCAACAGGATACAGAAACGTGTATTCGACTTTGTGGTTTCGCTGTTGTTTATATGCACATTGTTCCCGATAATATTGATAATTGTGGCGATAGTGTCAAAGATAACGATGCCCGGACCGTTGTTCTTTAAGCAGAAACGTACCGGATATGACGGAAAGGACTTCGTGTGCTATAAGTTCAGGAGCATGAAGGTAAACAAGGATTCTGATAAAGTACAGGCTGTCAAGGATGACCCGAGAGTGACTAAATGGGGCTTGCTGATGCGTCATACCAACATTGATGAGCTGCCTCAGTTTATCAATGTACTTAAAGGAAACATGAGCATTGTCGGTCCGCGTCCGCATATGCTTGCTCACACCGACTATTATTCTCAACTTATATCAGATTATATGATACGCCATTACGTAAAGCCCGGTATAACAGGATGGGCTCAGACTCATGGTGAGAGGGGAGAGACAAAGACAGTGGATGACATGAAGCGCCGTGTGGAAAAGGATATTTGGTATATTGAGCACTGGAGTTTCTGGCTCGATATTCAGATAATATTAAAAACCGTTTCTGATGCCATTCATGGTGATGAAAAGGCTTATTAAAAGGATAGAAGTGCTGATTGCATTTAGACTATATACAAACGGGGATGTCGCTTTGGGGCGCATCCCCGTTTATTGTTGAAGTATTAGATGTATCTTGATTTTATGATTGATGTGATAAATTCATTTGTCTGTGGAGCAGTGGCGTCCTTCTCGCAGATTTTTCTTGTTTGGAGATGAGGGATAATGCGTTTGGATAAATTATACCTGATTGTTGCTATGACGCTGTGTCCATATTCTTGATTATCATGTTTTATGGTTGTCTTTCTGTGATTGTTTTTTGCGTAAGGAGATATAATCCCGGAATGATAATACTGTTGTCTTTTTCTGCTTTATCTTGGTGTTTACACTTTTAGCAGATCTGCGTTAATAAAAAAGGAGAAAACAGTTTTTACACCGCTTTCTCCCTTGCAAAATTTAACCCTCTATTTATTATTTATCATAGGTAAGGAACTTTGTGTTCGTGATTTTTACGTCAACGTTATTGTCAAAGTCCTTATCTTTTTTCGTGTAGAAGAATGTACAGTTGTCTATTGTAACGTCATGTACGCACTTCAAGCCCGGGAGTCCGTGTGCCGAAATGGCTGTTTTTGTGTTTCGGCATACGACGTTTGATATATGTATGTCTCCAAAGTCAGGTGCAAAAGGTGCGTCGGTGTAGGTGGCTGTTTCAGCCTTGTCTTCTTTTACGCTGTATTTCTTGTCGATATAAGTGCATTCAAATACAATGGCTTCGTCTTTGATGTCCGTCATGAAGATGTCGCTGATATACAGTCCTTCAACCTTTCCGCCGCGTCCTATGCCGCTCTTGAAGCGCAGACCTGTGTCAGTGCCGCTGAAGCGGTTGTTGCGTACAACAATGTTCTTTATGCCTCCGGTGAACTCAGAGCCTATGACAAAGCCGCCATGAGCATGGAACACCGCATTGTTCTCAATGAGAATGTTCTCACATGGTCCATATTTGAGACCAGACTCTCCGGCTCCCGCCTTCATGCATATTCCGTCGTCTCCGGCGTCGATGGTGTTGTTGACAATCAGGACATTCTTGCAGCTGCTGATGTCGAGAGCATCGCCGTTCTGGGCGTTCCACGGGCATCTTATTGTAACGTTGTCAACTATCACGTTGTTGCAGCGTGTAGGGATGAGGTGGAACTTGGGCGAGTTCTGAAGTGTAACGTCTTTTACTAGCACATTCTCGCAGTCGGTTATTCTGATGAGGTGTGTGCGCATCTTTTCCTGTGCCTCGGGTGTGGCTGCTATGTTTTCGTAATGCTTGAGGTTGAACGGAAACCACAGTTTGCCTCCTTCTGTCTCTGTGCCTCCCATATAGAGAAACTCTTTCCACTCGGCGTCGCTTACTTTAGAACGCTTTACAGGACGCCAGAATGCGCCGTTGCCGTCGATTACGCCTTCGCCGGTTATGCTGATGTTCTTACGCTTGCTTGCGCTTATCAGTGGAGTGCATTTGTCGTCTTTCTTGCCGTTTTCTTCTTTTATAAACAGGCTCTTTTCGGGTGAAGCCATTATTATGGCGTTTTTCTCTATGTGCAGATCAATGTTGTCCTTAAGCGAAATCATTCCCGTCAGCCATATTCCGGCAGGCACCACAAGATGGCCTCCTCCCTGCTTGTTCAGTGCGCTTATTGCTTTTCTGAAAGCTTCTGTATTAAGAGTTACGCCGTCTCCTACGCCTCCGAAGTCTTTAAGATTAACGGTGTTTGCCGGTATGACCGGTGCAGTTGCTTTAGGCATTTCAACCGGAAGGTTTTGGTAATAAGTGTCGTAGTCACTTGCCTGGGCAAAGTTTAATGCAAGCATAAATGCTACGCATAGAGATAAAACTTTTTTCATTTTGATTAGTTAATAAGTTTATTTTTACTTTAGTATTTAATATTCCAATTTATTTAATATGTTCATGTCCGGGTGTTTTGTCCCCGTTCATGTATGGGCTGTTCAAATAATTATGTATATACGTTGATGTCGTTTGATTATTTTTATAGTTTGCGGTAAATTTTTTGCAAATGTAATGCAAGTTGGAGACATTTCCAAATAATAAATATTCTAACATGATAATTTTATGTGTTTTTAAATTTTACAAAAAATATTGTCTATGTGTTTTTACGGGTAAATTATGGGCAAAATAGGGAGATTTTGGGCAAAAATAAAATTTTTAGTAAAAAAGTTGCTGAAAAATTTGGTGGTAATAAAAATAATGCCTACCTTTGCACTCGCAATTGAGAAACAAACACCAATCAGTTGTTAAGGACGCGCTTGTAGCTCAGTTGGTAGAGCATCTGACTTTTAATCAGAGGGTCCAGGGTTCGAGCCCCTGCAGGCGTACAAAGAGACACTTTCGAGTGTCTCTTTTTTTTATTTGTGCATATTGTGTTTTTATTTAAAAACGGCTAATCCGATAAATAGTGGGGCGGTAGAAATTTAATGGGGATTTTTTTTGTTTAAATTTCATATAAATTCCGACCTTTGTAATATGGAAACGAATCAATTGGACGTTACTCCAAAGAGTTTGGGGCTTTTTTAAAAGAAACGTATGGAGACATCCCAGGTGACTTGCCGTACGCTTGAAACATTTTATCATATAAATGCACATACTTTTGAG